>Ga0207657_10000942_pt1 | contig 30819 bp, 24 predicted proteins | sample KBSC33metaG_FD_184316 | JGI IMG/M metagenome (GOLD analysis project Ga0207657, IMG submission 184316) | Corn rhizosphere microbial communities from Kellogg Biological Station, Michigan, USA - KBS C3-3 metaG (SPAdes) (version 2) | ecosystem: Host-associated > Plants > Roots > Rhizosphere > Soil ...
AGACCAGGCTGGAGATTTGGGCCGACCCCACCGTGACGCGCAACGTGCATCGCATCGAGGTTGAATCCGATTCCGCCCGCTTCTCCATGGCGATCGAGAATATCCCGTCGGAAAATCCAAGGACCGGCCGCATCACGGCGCTATCGGTGATCGCCTATCTTCGCAAGCAGCGGGCGTCGCTTCGGGTCGGGACCTGAGCAGGCGGGCGAAATCGGCACGCAGCTTTCACACATGCACCGCGGTGCGAACCCGGCCGGCGTCTCCAAATACGCGCAGATAACGGTCAAGTTCAGCCGAACTGCCGGTGGCTTTTTCCGGATTGTCCGAGAGTTTTACCGCCGGCCGGCCGTCTACCGAGGTCACCTTGCAGACGATTGAGATCGGGTCGAGATCGTCCGAACCGTCCGGCGCGCAACCGGCGAAATCATTGGTCAAATTGGTGCCCCAGCCGAAACTTATCCGCACGCGGCCGGCAAAATGCCGGTAGGTCTCCTCGATCGATCCGACATCCATGCCGTCGGAAAACACCAGCAGCTTCTCCTTGGGATCGCGGCCCTTTTGCTTCCACCATCTGATGATTTCTTCGCCGGCCGCGATCGGTGGCGCGCTGTCGGGGCGAAAACCGGTCCAGTCCGCCACCCATTCCGGCGCATCCCGCAGGAACGATTTGGTGCCGAAGGCGTCGGGCAGGGCGATCAGCAGATTGCCGCCATAGGTATGGCGCCACTGATCGAGGATACGATACGGCGCCCAGCGAAGTTCGTTGTCGTCGTTCGCCAGCGCCGCGGCGACCATCGGCAATTCGTGCGCATTGGTCCCGATCGCTTCCAGATCGTTATCCATCGCCAGCAGCACATTGGAGGTGCCGGTGAAGGACGGCCCCAGGCCTTCCTTGACGGCCTCGACGCACCAGCGCTGCCACAGAAAACCGTGGCGGCGTCGTGTTCCGAAATCGGAAAGACGCAAGCCCTCCAGCTTCCGCAGCCGCTCGACCTTGCTCCAAAGTTTTGCCTTGGCGCGGGCATAGAGAACGTCGAGCGCAAATCGACCCTGTCCCTTCATCACCTGGCGCGAGCGCAGCTCGTTGAGGATGGCAAGTGCCGGGATCTCCCACATGGTGGTGTGGGTCCAGGGCCCATGGAAATGCAATTCATACTGGCCGTCGACCTTGTCGAGCTCATATTCGGGAAGGCGGAACGTGGCGAGCCAGTTGATGAAGTCGGGCGAAAACATCTGGGTCTTGCCGTAGAAGGTGTTACCGGCGAGCCAGATCAGCTCCTTCTTGCTGAAGCGGATGCTGCGGGCATGATCGAGCTGGGCGCGCAGCTCGCCCTCGTCGATCACCTCGGCGAGCCGCACATGCCGGCTGCGATTGATGACGGAAAAGGTGACGCGCTGGTCCGGGTAGAATTCCCGAATCATCTGCTGCATCAGCAGCTTGTAGAAATCGGTATCGAGCAGGCTGCGCACGATCGGGTCGAGCCGCCAGCCGTGATTGTAGGTCCTGCTCGCAATGTCCGTGACTGCCATGGTGGAACTCTATCGTGCCGGAAGCCCTGCAACCAGTGGCTTGTCAGCCGGGCATAGCAGGTCAGCGCGTGATCCCTTGCCTGGCCTGGCTGACGGCCGCGTCCACGCCGGTCCAGGGCGGCTTTTCGGGGGCGAATTGCTGCCGCAGGTAGGCCACAAGCTCGGTGAGCTGACCGTCGGTCATGCTGTCCTTGAAGCCGGGCATGTAGCCGAGATCGCTCGACACCGGCGAAGCGATGCCATGCAGAATTATCTGGATCAGATTGTCCGGCACGGCGCTGTGCAAATTGCTGTTCAAGGCCAGCGACGGCCGGCTGCCGAACTGGGGCGCCCCGCCGACCGCATGACAAACCGCGCAGGCGCCTTGATAGAGGCGGGCGCCTATGGCCGAGGCTGAAACGGCCCTGATGCCGGTTGAACTTTCAAGTTTGGCGGCCAGCAATTCTTGCGCCGGTTGACCGATCGCGTTCTCGTTGAACGAGGCGAGGTAGACCGCCATGGCGCGAATATCCTGGTCCGGCAGGGTAGCGAGCTCTTTCACCACCGGCGCCATCGGGCCCGCGGCGACGCCATGAAAGCGGGATTCGCCTGACCGCAAGTACGCGTACAGTTCGTCCTCGCTCCAGGGGATCGGCGCGTGCGAAAGCGAGGTCAGTGGCGGCGCCTCCCAGCCTTCCGCGAAACCGCCGGCCAGATAGGCTGTTTGTTTTTCAGCCCCAAGCGCATTGCGCGGCGAATGGCAGGCGCCGCAATGGCCGAGGCCCTCGACCAGATAGGCGCCGCGATTCCACGTCTCCGAATGTTTCGGGTCGGCTTGGAATACGCCGGGCTGATGAAACAGCGCGTTCCACCCCGCCATCAGCGGACGCAGGTTGAACGGAAACGCCAGCGTGTTTTTTGGCGTCTCGGCGGGAACCGGCGGCTGCGCCATCAGATAGGCATAGAGCGCCTGCAGGTCGGCATCGGTCGCCTTGGCGAAATGCGGATAGGGAAATGCCGGATAGAGATGCCGGCCGTCGCGATGGATGCCCTCGCGCATGGCGCGCTCGAACGCGGGGTAAGACCAGGCGCCGATGCCGGTCGCGGGATCGGGCGTGATGTTGGTTGAGTAGATGGTGCCGAACGGCGTCTCGATCGCCCGGCCGCCGGCATTGAGGGCGCCATACGCGCTGGTGTGGCAGACCGCGCAGTCGCCGAGCGCGGCCAGCTGTTGGCCGCGGGCGATGGTCGCGGCCGAATAGGTCGAGGCATCCGGCCGCGCGATCGGCGCGATCGACCGCCACGGCAGCACGGCGGCGCCGATGCCGACGACTGCGGCACATATGGCCGCGACCGTTGCCAGCGCGCCGATCGGCCTGGCAAACGGATTTTGCCACTTGTCGGTTGGAGTTGCGTGCCTGGGCGCCGCTAGTGGCAAGGCGCTGGGTGCGGCATCGTGTTCGCCGCGCAATCCCCTGAGAATTCGCTCCGGCGTGAACGGCAATTCGCGAAAACGCACCCCGGTCGCATCAAAGATCGCGTTGGCGATCGCCGCCGCGCTCGGGACCGACGCGGACTCGCCGACGCCGAGCGGCGGCTGATCCGGTCGCGGCAGCATCAACACGTCGATCCTGGGGATGTCCGGGAAGGTGATGATGGGGTAGGCGCCCCATTCGCGTGATGTCACCGAATTGCGGTCGAACGAGACCTCCTCCATCAACGCGCGGCTCGTCGACTGGATGACGTTGCCGTGGATCTGGTGGCGGACGCCCTCGGGGTTGATCATCAGACCGGAATCCTGGCCGGCGACCACGCGCGTCACGCTGACATCGCCGGTGGCCTTGTTGACGGCGACGTCGGCAATCCAGGCCGACCACGCGGCGCCGTAACCCGGAAACTTGCTGTGGACATACAGCGCATAGGCAAAACCGCGGCCGCGCACGATGTCGCCCTCGGCTTCCGGCTCCTTCCACACCGGGCGCGGGGTCCAGCCGGCGCGTTCGGCGACGGCGTTGACGAGATCGATGGCGCGGGAATCCCTGAGATAGCGCAGGCGATATTCGATTGGATCGACGCCGGCTTCGGTGGCGAGTTCGTCGATATAGGATTCGTGGGCGAAGGTGTTCGGCAGCGCCGAGACGCCGCGAAGCCACGATGCACGCACGATCGGCGGCATGTCGTGCGCGACCACGCGCATGTTTTCGTAATCGTAAGGCGGGATCGCGGTGCGGTCGCCCATGTGGGACACTTCAGGGACCGGTGCTATCGCACCGGTCAGCAATAGCGCCAGAGTAGGCGCGCCGTTGGACGGATAGCGCGTCGCAAAATCATATCCCGCGACGCTGCCGTCGGCGCGCAAGCCGCCCTTGACGTCCATCAGTTGCGCGGTGCCCTTTGGCTCCCAGGCGTGCTCCTGTTCGCGTGTCAGCTGCACCCGGACCGGACGGCCGACCGCACGCGACAGCAGAACCGCGTCGGCGGAAACGTCGTCGGCGCAGTTGCGGCCATAGCAGCCGGCGGCCTCCATCCGGATCACATCGATTTCGGCTTCCGGACGCGCCAGCAGCAGCGCAAGATCGGCTCGCAGCATGTGCGGATTTTGCGTGCCGGACCATACCCGGACCTGACCATCGCCATAATCCGCAACGGCACAGGACGGGCCGATCGAACCGTGCATCTGGTACGGCCAGGTATAAGTCCGCGCCATCGGCCTCGCGGCGGCGGCGATGCCGGCATCGACGTCGCCTTTGTCGATCAGGGTCCGCGGCGTCGAGGGATTGGCACGCAGCGCCGTCTCGACATCGCCGAGATCGGGCAGCGTCGGCGTCGGCTTCCAGCTCACCTTGAGCTGCGCGGCCGCCTTGACCGCGTTTTCCTCGCGCTCGGCGATGACGCCGACGAAATCGGCGATCCTGACCACCGCAACCAGCCCGGGAATATCGCGGACCGAGGCCTCGTCGACCGCGATCAGGCTGGTGCCGACAAAAGCGCCGGCATCGACGCCGGCATAGGGCGGGCGCACCACGCGGCCATGGAGCATGCCGGGCACGCGCACGTCGTGAACATAGACGAGTTCGCCGGTCGCCTTCGCCGGCAGATCGGTGCGCGGCACCGACTGCCCGACGATGCTATAGGCATCGACCGCCTTTACCGAAACGTTGTCAGCCAGCTCGAGGCGGATGGTCTCGCCGGCGATCAATTCGCCGTAGCTGACGCTGCGATTATCGCCTCCGCGGATCAGGCCGTCTTCTATCGCAAGGTCTTGCACGGATAGTTCGAGCCGTTCCGCGGCGCGCGCCAGCAGAAAATGCCGCGCCTGCGCCGCCGCGTTGCGTAAGGGAACCGCGGTGATCTGGATGGTTTCGCTGGCGATGGTAGGACCCTGATTGGGAACGACAGAGGTGTCGCCCAGCACCACGACGACACGTGCAAAGGACACGTCGAGTTCTTCTGCGACGATCTGTCCGAGGGCTGTGCGAATGCCGGTGCCGAGATCGACATGACCGTTGAAGGCGGTGACCGAACCGTCGGCCGTGATCTTGATGAAGGTTTCGAACGAGCCCTCCGCGCCTGACGCAATGGCGCGCACGACCGACAACGATCCGGGCCTGGGATTGTCAGGAACCTCTGGCGCGGCCATCAATCCAACGCCTCGGCCAGACGCCCCGCGGCCCGCATCGCCGCGCGCATGATTTCAATATGCGCGCCGCATCGGCACAGATTATAGCGCAGCGCTTCCAGCACCTCGGTCTCGGAAGGGTGAGGGTTGCGATTCAGCAGCGCCTTGATGCTCATGATCATGCCGTTGAGGCAGTAGCCGCATTGCGCGGCCTGTTCCCTGATGAACGCGTCCTGCATCGGATCGGGATGATCGCGCGAGCCAAGGCCCTCGAGCGTCACAATGTCGCGCCCGACGCACCCGCTGATCGGGATGACGCAGGACCGCGCGGCGATGCCCTCGATCAGCACGGCACAGGCCCCGCATTCCCCGAGCCCGCAGCCGTATTTCGGTCCGTTCAATTCAAGGTCGTTGCGCAACACGTAAAGCAGCGCGGTGTCAGGGGCGGCGTCGACGTCATGGATCCTGCCGTTGACTGTCAGGCGGATCGTGGGCTGCGTCATCTCAGGGGGTTCCGGCCCAGGGGTTGCGGCCCGCAATACATTGCGGTTCAAACGCTTGCGAGGATACCGTTTGCATACAAACGTGCAAGCGCGCCTTCCCCGCAGGAAACGGTTTGCCCGGTTTGTGAACAGCGGCGCCGGGAAAATTGAACTTTTATTCGGCAACGGCCTTTTTCGATTGTCTGGGCGCTTGACAGGTTTCCGCCACGCGCGCAACATCGTTTGTATACGAACAAATACCCCCGGCGGCGATTGACCCGATATGATCGAGGCCGCCTGATGTTTACGACGCGTCGTTACCAATTTTGGCTTATCCGACAGTTTGACGCCGGCTTGAGAGCTTGTTCATGCTGAGTGATGCGACGACTGCTGCCGACGACAAGATCCGCTGCGATGCTTGCCCCGTGATGTGCTACATCAAGCCGGGCGCGGCGGGCGCCTGCGATCGTTACGCCAATCACAACGGCGAACTGGTGCGCGTCGATCCCCATATCGTGCTGGAGCGAACGGTGTCGCATGGCGGACGGCTGGTGCCGTTCCAGGCCGGCGGCGACTGGGACGGCAAGATCGTTCACGAACCGAATGTTTTCGTGACCGCCATTGGCGCCGGCACCACCTATCCCGACTACAAGCCGGCGCCCTTCATCGTCTCTTCGGAGATCGACGGCGTCGACATGGTCACGGTGGTGACCGAAGGCATCTTCAGTTACTGCGGCGTCAAGGTGAAGATCGACACCGACCGGTATCTCGGTCCCGAGGCGGCAACGGTTCGGGCGCAGGGCGAGGCGATCGGCCACGTGACCACAGGCGAATACGGCTCGCAGATGCTGTCGCTGGGCGGCGTTCATCATCTCACCGGCGGCTCGAAGAAGGAAGGCCGCGTCACCTGCGACGCGCTGATGGACTTAAGCAACTGCAAGCCGGTCGAACTGACGATCGATGGCGGCGCGACCGTGGTAGTGCAGGCCGGATATCCGCCCATCGTCAACGGCGTCGCCGAGGAGCGGATGCGGGTCGGGTGCGGCTCGGCGACCATCGGCATGTTCGCCAAGCAATGGCACGGCAAGGTCGATGAAGTCGTTGTCGTGGATGACCACATCACCGGCGTTCTCTCGGAACATCAGGCCGGTAAATTGCTGGATATCCCCGACACTGGGATCAAGATGAAGGGGCGGCGCTCGACGCCGGGCCGTTATTTCCAGGTCGCCGAGCCCGGCACCGGCTGGGGCGGCACGAAGATCTCCGATCCGCTCTCGGTGCTGGGTCCGTTCGACCCCAAGAAGTCACGGCCGGGCATGACCATGTTGATGGTCTCTACCACAGGCGAACATGCGGCCTATTATGAACTCGATGAGGAGCTTAAGCCGATCGAGAAGCCGATGCCGGCCGATCTCAAGCAGTCGGTCGAACGGATCCAGGAGAACTGCGAACCGGCGCTGTGCACGGTACTCTTCATGGGCGGGGCGGGCGGATCGTTGCGGGCAGGCGTCACTGACAATCCCGTGCGCCTGACGCGATCGGTGAAGGATGCGCTGACGCGCGTCACCAGCGGCGGCGCGCCTGTGTATGTCTGGCCGGGCGGCGGCATCACCTTCATGGTCGACGTCACGCGATTGCCGGCGGGCGCGTTCGGTTATGTTCCGACGCCGGCGTTGGTGGCGCCGATCGAGTTTACGCTAAAACTGTCGGATTATGCAGCGTTGGGCGGCCATATGGATTATGTGCGTCCGCTGGCGTCGTTGAAGGACAATACCGAAATCCGTCAAATGCCGTCGCAGCCGTCTCCTCGGGGACAGCGCGCATGACGAGAATTCCGCAAATCAGGTTTTTGGCTGATGGCAGGCGGCTTCATCTGCAGGACGGTCCGATCGACCTGATCGTGGAGGCCAGCGGCAGCGCGGTAGACGTGCGCGCGGCCTATGACGCCGCGGCGCGGCGTTTTACAGGCCTGCTCGATGAGCTCTGCGAGGAGCTGCCGCTGCTGCGCCAGGCAGCCGATCCCGGGCGATGCCTGCTGCAAGGCACGGTGGCGCGCCGCATGCATGAAGCGGTGGCGCCATTTGCTGGCGATTGCTTCATCACGCCGATGGCGGCGGTCGCGGGCGCCGTCGCGGAAGAGATTCTTGGCGCGATGCTGCGCGCAGCGCCACTTGAGCGCGGCTACGTCAATAATGGCGGCGACATCGCGCTGCATCTTTTGGGCGGAAAGCATTTCACCGTGGGCCTGGCGGACCGGCCGGATGCGCCTGGCCTGATGCGAACCATGATCATCCATGCCGATGATCCGACGCGAGGCGTTGCCACCAGCGGACGCCACGGACGCAGTTTTTCGCTCGGCATTGCCGACGCCGTCACCGTGCTGGCGCGGACCGCTTCCCAAGCCGACGCTGCCGCCACCATCATCGCCAATGCCGTCGACTTGCCCGGACACCCCGCGATTCTCCGCTGCCCGGCGCAGGATCTGCAACCCGACAGCGATCTTGGCGCGCGCCTCGTCACCCGCAGCGTTGGCGAGTTGTCAGGTCGTGAGATCGAGGAGGCGCTCGAAGCTGGCGCCGATCGCGCGCGAAAGCTGCTCGCCGCCGGACTGATCGAAGGTGCCGCCTTGCGTTTGCATGGCGAGACCATCATCGTGGCGACGCGAGCGCTTGAGATGCCCGGACCGGCAACGGCTGTCCACGGAGCCGCAATGGAAAGCGCGATGCATGTGTGAGATCAACGAAAGAGCACGAGGCTGATAACGATGAGCGCGGTTATTCGCAAGATCGTCACGGTGGTCGAGGAGACGTACCGGGAGATGGGGCAAACGGTCTCCCCGCCGACCCGGCGCGCGGCGGCGATTGCCGTGATCGAAAATCCATTCGCCGGTAGGTACGTCGAAGACCTCTCGCCTCTGATCGCCATTGGCGAGGAACTCGGCGAGTTGCTCTCGAAAAAGGCCGTCGCTGCGCTCGGGATCGACGCAGCGAAAGCGCAAAGCTACGGCAAGGCGGCTGCCGTCGGCGAAAACGGCGAGCTCGAACACGCCGCCGCGATCCTGCATCCGAAAATGGGCGCGCCGGTACGCAAGGTACTGGGCAAGGGCGCGGCGCTGATTCCTTCATCGAAAAAGCGCAGCGGGCCGGGCACCACGCTCGATATCCCGCTCGGCCACAAGGATGCGGCGTTCGTGCGCAGCCATTTCGACGGCATGGAGGTGCAGATCAACGATGCGCCACGCGCCAACGAAATCATGGTGGCGGTCGCCATCACCGACAGCGGCAGGCCGCTGCCGCGTGTCGGCGGCCTGACGATCGCGGAAATCAAGGGCGAGGACGGTCTGAGATAATTTCTTGAACAGTGGAGGTAGAAGGATGCGACGGAGCAGATATTTCTTGGGCGCGGGATTGGCGATCGGGCTCGCGGGCATGGCGCATTCCGCCATGGCGCAGAGCGAAATCAAGATCGGCGAAATCAACAGCTACTCGCTGTTGCCGGCATTTACCGAGCCCTACCGCAAGGGCTGGCAGCTCGCGGTCGAGGAAATCAATGCCGCCGGCGGCGTCAACGGCAAGAAACTCGTGGTCGTCTCCAAGGATGATGGCGGCAAACCCGCCGACGCGCAGACCGCCGCCAACGAACTGGTGTCGAGCGAGAACGTGGTGATGCTGACCGGCACCTTCCTGTCCAATATCGGTCTGGCGGTGAGCGATTTCGCCAATCAGAAAAAGGTTTTCTTCCTGGCGGCCGAGCCGCTGACCGATGCCATTACCTGGGCCAAGGGCAATCGCTACACCTTCCGCCTGCGCCCGTCCAATTACATGCAGGCGGCCATGCTGGTGGAAGAAGCCGCGAAACTGCCGGCCAAGCGCTGGGCGACGATTGCGCCGAACTACGAATACGGCCAGTCCGCGGTGGCGGTGTTCAAGAAACTGATGTCGGAAAAGCGGCCCGACATCCAGTGGGTCGACGAGCAGTGGCCGCCGCAAGGCAAGATCGATGCGGGGCCGGTGGTGCAGGCAGTCGCGTCAGCCAACCCGGAAGCCATCCTCAACGTCACCTTCGGCGCCGATCTGGTCAAACTCGTGCGTGAAGGCAACACCCGCGGCCTCTTCAAGGATCGCGCGGTGGTCTCTTTCCTCACCGGCGAACCGGAATATCTCGATCCGCTGAAGGAGGAAACGCCGGCGGGGTGGATCGTCACCGGCTATCCCTGGTACGCGATCAAGATGCCGGAGCACGCCGCGTTCCTCAAAGCCTATCAGGCCAAGTACAACGATTATCCGAGACTCGGCTCGATCGTCGGCTATCAGACCATCAAATCGGCCGCCGCGATCCTCGCCAAGGCCAACTCGACCGACCCGGAGAAGCTGATCGCAGCTGCGGAAGGATTGTCGGTGCCGTCCCCGTTCGGCGAGATCACTTTCCGCAAGATCGACCATCAGTCGACCCTGGGCGCCTTCGTCGGCAAAACCGCGCTCAAGGACGGCAAGGGCATCATGGTGGATTCGGTCTATCGCAAGGGCTCCGACTATCTGCCGAGCGACGCCGAAGTGGCAAAGCTCCGTCTGAAGGATTGAGCTCTCTTCTCCCTCTCCCCGTTCTTACGGGGAGAGGGTCGGGGTGAGGGGCACTCACCGCAGACTCGGACTCGCGGATAGTCCCCCTCACCCGGATTGCTTCGGACGATGCTTCGCATCGCCGAGGCAATCCGACCTCTCCCCGCGCGCGGGGAGAGGTGGATCAAAATCGAACGCGGACCGCCAATGGCCTTTTACCTGGTTCAGTTCTTGACCGGTCTTGCCAGCGCGGCGTCGCTGTTTCTGGTGGCGTCGGGCCTGTCGATCATCTTCGGCGTGACGCGCATCGTCAATTTCGCCCATGGCGCGTTCTACATGCTCGGCGCCTATGTCGCGTTCACGCTGACGGAGCGATTTTCCGGCGCGATCGGATTCTGGGGCGGCATCGTAGCCGCGGCGCTCATCGTCGCCGCGGTCGGCGTTCTCGTCGAGATGGTGCTGTTGCGGCGGATCTATCATGCGCCCGAACTGTTTCAGCTGCTGGCGACTTTCGGCCTGACGCTGATGGTCGAGGATCTGGTGGTCTTGATCTGGGGACCCAGCGACCTCCTGGGCCGCCGGGCTCCCGGCTTCAAGGGCGCGGTTGATTTTTTCGGCCAGAACATTCCGACTTATGACCTGTTCCTGATCGCACTCAGTCCGCTCGTGCTTGGTCTGCTGTGGCTGATGTTCCAGCGAACGCGCTGGGGTGTCCTGGTTCGCGCGGCGACCCAGGATCGCGACATGGTGGCGGCGCTCGGCGTCAATCAGAAATGGCTGTTCACCAGCGTGTTCGCGCTCGGGGTTTTTCTCGCCAGCCTCGGCGGCGCGCTGCAGATTCCGCGCGATGCGGTGCATCACGCGCTGGACCTGCAGATCATCGTCGACGTGTTCGTGGTGGTGGTGATCGGCGGCCTCGGCAGCATCATCGGCGCCTTTGTCGCGGCGGTGCTGGTGTCGGAGCTGAACGCGTTCGGCATCCTGATCTTTCCGAAGATATCCATCATCCTGGTGTTCCTGGTGATGGCCGCCGTGTTGATCGTGCGGCCATGGGGCCTGTTCGGCAAGCAGGAAGCTGCCGCGCGCCGCACGCCGGGGCTGACCGTCAATCCCTGGCGCCCGCTGACATCGGGCGAACGCATGGCGGCGATCGCGGCATTGTTGGTTGCCGCGGCGCTGCCACTGGTCGGCGGCAACTACGCGCTCACGGTCGGCTCGGAAATTGCGATTTTCGTGATCTTCGCCGCCAGCCTGCATTTCCTGATGTCGGTCGGCGGCCTCGCCTCGTTCGGCCATGCCGCCTATTTCGGGCTCGGCGCCTATGGCGTCGCGTTCCTCGCCAAGCTCGCAGGGCTGCCGATGATCGCCTCGCTGTTGCTGGGTCCGCTGCTGGGTTTTGCGGGCGCGGCGGTGTTCGGATTCTTCGCGGTTCAATTGTCCGGTGTGTATTTCGCGATGCTGACCTTGGCATTCGCGCAGATCGTCTGGTCGATCGCGTTCCAGTGGATCGCGGTGACCGGCGGCGACAACGGCATTTTGGGCGTCTGGCCGGAGAAGTGGGCGTCGGGGCCGGCGAGCTTCTACTGGATTTCGCTTGGCGTCGCCGCGCTGGCGGTCGCAGCGCTTCGGATCATTGTGTTTTCCCCGTTCGGCTTCGCGCTGCGGGCGACGCGCGACTCGCCGCTGCGCAGCGAAGCCATCGGCATCGACGGCAAGCGCATCCAGTGGACGGCGTTTGTGATCGCCGGCACGGTCGCCGGCGTTGCCGGCGCGCTGTTTGCGTATCTTAAGGGCAGCGTGTTTCCCGACAGCCTTGGCATTTCACTCTCGGTCGACGCACTGGTCATGGTGCTGCTCGGCGGCGTCGAGACCGTCTCCGGCGCTGTGATCGGCGCCATCGTCTACAAGGCGCTCTCCATCTGGCTGGTCAGCCAGACCGATCTGTCCAAGCTGGTGCTTGGCGCGGTCATCGTGCTGATCGTGGTCGCTTTCCCCAAGGGCATCGTCGGGATGCTGGAGACGATCCGAAATCGCCGCCGGCCGCCATCACCGAATTCTGCACTCCTTGGCTCGCGCATCGAGACCGCCGAATGAGCATCGCGCCCACGCTGCTTTCAGTCGAGAACTTGAGCAAATCCTATGGCGGCGTCCATGCGGTGCGCGGCGTGTCGTTTGCGCTTCACGCCGGCGAAATCCTGGCGCTGATCGGTCCCAATGGCGCGGGAAAAAGCACCTGCTTCGATATGCTTAACGGTCAAACGATTCCAGGCTCCGGCCGGATCAATCTGCTCGGCGAAGATACCGCCGGCAAAAAGCCGCGCGCGATCTGGCGGCTCGGCGTCGGGCGCACCTTCCAGATCACGGCGACCTTCCCGACCATGACGGTGCGCGAAAACATCCAGGTCGCGCTGGTGTCGTATGGCCGGCAGCTGTTCAACCTCTGGACCTCGACACCGCGTTTCTCCCGAGAGGAAGCAAGCCGCCTGCTCGAACTGGTCGGCATGAGCGGCTACGCGGAACGCCCCTGCGGCGAACTCGCCTATGGCGATCTGAAGCGGCTCGAGCTTGCCGTCGCGCTCGCCAACCAGCCGAAGCTGCTCTTGATGGATGAACCGACCGCCGGCATGGCGCCGCGCGAGCGCATCGAGCTGATGCGGCTCACGGCCGGCATTGCCCGCGAAAAGTCGATCGGCGTGCTCTTCACCGAGCACGACATGGACGTGGTGTTCGAGCATGCCGACCGCATCCTGGTGCTCAACCGCGGCAGCTTGATCGCCGAGGGCCCGCCCGAAGAGGTCCGGCGCAATCCGCAGGTCCGCGCCATCTATCTCGGCGAGGGCCTGGTCTATGACATCAGGCACCGCCGGGGAGCGCCGGCATGAAGCTCTCGGTGGAAGGACTCAACAGCCATTACGGCCCCGCTCACATCCTGTTCGACATCGCGCTCGAGGTCGGCGATGGCGAGGTGGTGGCGCTGCTGGGGCGCAACGGCGCCGGCAAGTCCACCACGTTTCGCTCCATTGTCGGGTTGGTCGCGCAACGCACCGGCCGCATCGTGTTCGAGGGCAGGGACGTCTCGGGTCAGCCGACCCATGCGATCGTCAGCGCCGGGCTCGGCTATGTGCCGGAGGAGCGGCGCATCTTTACCGACCTGACGGTCGATGAAAACCTGGAAGTGGGCCGTCAGCCGGTGAGGGCGAACGCGCCGCACTGGACCCGGGACAAATTGTTCACGCTGTTTCCGAACCTCGGCGAGATGCGCGGGCGCCAGGGCGGGCGCATGAGCGGCGGCGAGCAGCAGATGCTGACGATCGCGCGGACCTTGATGGGAAATCCGTCGCTGGTGCTGCTCGACGAGCCGTCGGAAGGACTGTCGCCGAAGATCGTGGAGCAGATGGTGGATGCGATCCTGACCATGAAGAAGGAAGGCGTCAGCATGATCGTCTCCGAGCAGAACCTGCATTTTGCCAGGCTGATTTGCGACCGCGCCTATATCATCGAGCGCGGCCGCATCTGCTTTAGCGGCACCATGGGCGAACTGGATGCGCGTCCGGACATCAGGGACGCGCATCTGGCGCTGTGATCGCGGGCGCGGGGAAAAAACAGGGGCGGGGAACGCAGATGACCAGAAGTGTTTCGGCCAAACGGAGCGTCAAGCCGTCGCGGCCACCATATGTCCTCGAGGAGCAGATCGGTTTCATTTTGCGCCAGGTGTGGCAGCGCCACGCCACCATCTTCGCCCGCGAGATCGGAATCAATTTGACGCCGACGCAGTGGGCGGCGCTGGCAAAACTCACCGAGACCGGACCGTGCTCGCAAAATCAGCTCGGACGGCTGACGGCGATGGATGTCGCCACCATCAAGGGCGTGATCGACCGGCTCACCGCGCGTGGCCTGACCGAAACCTGCGCGGATCCCGAAGACGGCCGCCGCCTGCTGGTCAGCCTGACGCGCGCCGGTCAGCAGATGGCGGAAAAGGCCGCACCGAACGCGCTCGCGATCACCCGGGAGACGCTGGCGCCGCTTGATGCCAAAGAGCGCGAGACCCTGGTCGCGCTATTGAGCAAGCTGCGGTGATCCTGCCATTGGCGGTGCGGTTTAGGGCTTGCTCTTTTTCGCAAGGCGCTCGTTGAATGAGCGAAAATCGATCACCATTCGCTGATGGGTTCCGCTGCCGATCTCTTCGGTCTCGTCGCGTGCCGACACCTTGAATTCGATTCGCTTGCCCTCGACCTTGACGACCTCGGCTTCGGCGCGAACCTCATGACCCAGAGGTGTGGCGGCGAGATGCCGTACGTTGATCGCGGTGCCGACCGCGCTCTCACCCGCATCCAGAAATGGTCTGATGGCGGCAAGCGCGGCGTTTTCCATGATCAGGATCATCACCGGGGTAGCCAGCACCTGCGGCAGCATGGCGTCCTTGAACCGGTTGGCGAGGTGCTCGGGCAGCACACGCAAGGTAAACGTTCCCCGTGTTCCCAGCGGAATTACGCGCATACAGGAATCCTATCCAACGCTTCCGACCCGGCTGTCGATTTCGCTGCGAAGCGCAACAAAATCGATCGGCTTGGTCAGAAGCGCTTCGGCGCCGCCTTCCAGGGCCTTTCGCCGGGTATCGGCGTCGCCATAGGCCGTGATCATAATGACGGGAACATCCGGTCGCGCCGCTTTCGCCTTCGGCAAAAGCTCGAGTCCGCTCATTCCGGGCATGTTGATGTCGGACAGAATGAGAATCAACGATGCGCCCGCGGCCTCGTGGATGCGTTGCAGGGCGCCGTCGCCTGACTGGGCAAAATCCATGGTGAAGCGGCCGGCGCGGAGGTCGCGCCGGAATTGCTGGCGAAACAGATCTTCGACGTCGGATTCGTCGTCAACAACGAGAATAAGGAAGCTCACGTGCTGGCTCCTGCTTTGCTTTGGCTTGCCGCGCGCGGAAGAATGACCCTGAATTCGGTGAACTCGCCGGGCCGTGTGTCGACCTCGATCGATCCGGCATGCTGCTTGACGATAATGTCGTAACTAAGTGAAAGGCCAAGGCCGGTCCCTTCGCCGGGCGGTTTGGTCGTGAAGAAGGGATTGAACATCTTGTCCTTCACCTCGGGAGGGATGCCGCTGCCGTTGTCGCGAATCCTGATCTCGACGCGGTCGCCGAGGTCTCTGGTCGCGGCGGCAAGCGCAGGCTCGTAGCCATCCCTCATCTCCGCCTTGCGCTTCATCGCGGCGTAGAAGCCGTTCGAAATCAGGTTGAGAAGCACCCGCGTAATTTCTTGCGGGAACAGATCGACCTCGCCGGCGGCCGGATCGAAAGATCGTTCCAGCTTGATCTTGAATTCCTGGTTTTCGGCGCGGGCGCCGTGATAGGCGAGATTCAGGCTGTCCTCGACGACGGCGTTGAGTTCGACCGACCGCCGCTCGCCGGACCCCTCGCGCGAATGTAGCAGCATGTTCTTGACGATCGAGTCGGCGCGTTTACCGTGCTGGACAACCTTTTCAAGATTTCCTTTCAGCATATGCGTGAGCTCGTCGGTCTCTTTCCGCGTTTTTTGTTCCAGCGACGCGGGCCTGAGCACCTCATCCAGTTCGTCGACCAGTTCCACCGATAGCGCCGAGAAATTGTTGACGAAATTCAGCGGGTTCTTGATCTCATGGGCGATGCCAGCGGTGAGTTGTCCGAGCGACGCAAGCTTTTCGGTCTGAATCAGGCGGTCCTGCGCGGTACGGAGGTTGTCGAGTGATAATGAAAGCTCCCTGGTTCGCTCCTGCACCTGCTCAAACAGGCGGACATTGCCGATGGCGATCACGGCCTGATCGGCAAAGGTCTGCAGCAGGGCGATTTGCTTTTCACTGAATGGTTGCACTTCGGTGCGGCGAAGTACGATCGCGCCGATGCTCTCCCCGTCACTCAGCATGGGGACCGCCAAAACGCTGCGGCCTCCGTCTCGGCGCGACATCTCCCGTGCGGTGGGGAGTTCCGCACCCTCAAGGGTGATATCGTGGACGTGCACCGGCGACCGGTCGGCAATCGATCGCCCCGACACGGTGCTACGGTCATTTGGCCACTTCGTTCGATTTAGCGGCACTTCGCCCTGATGCGCACCAACCCACAACTCGTCGCCTTGCTTCAGGACAAGCACAGCATCGTAGGCCTCGCAAAGTTCGCAGGCGCTTTCGACGATTGCTTTTAGAACTGGTCCGACATCGGTGGGCGAAGAGGCAATTACCCTTAAGATGTTAGCGCTCCCGGTCTGGTAGGTCAGTGCCTCGGAAAGGTCCCGGGTTTTTGCCTGAACCTCGTCGAACAACCGCACGTTTTCTATCGCGATCGCCGCCTGGTCGGCAAAGGTTGTGACCAGCTCGATCTGCTTGTCGGTGAAAGGTCTGGCTTCCGAGCGCGTCAGGACGATGACACCGACCGGGACCCCTTCGCGCAGCAGGGGCACGCCGAGCATGGTGCGAAAATCCCCCAGTCTTTGCGCCTCATTGAAGGCGTAGTCTGGGTCGGCTTTGACGTCGGGAATATGAACGACGACACCCTCAAGAAGAGCGCGCCCGGTCGCCGAGCCTCGATCCGGTACAACCGGAATGTTTCTAACGTAATTCATGAATTCGTCAGAAAAGCCGTAGTTTTCGGCGCGATAGAAAACTCCGTCTTTCTGTCGGGTAATGGTGGCCTTGTCGGCCTCGCACAGCCGTGCCGCCGATTCAACCAGCGTTTGCAGCACGATCTGCAGATCGAAGGTTGATCGGCTGATCACCTTCAGCACATCGGCGGTCGCGGTCTGCTGCTGCAGCGATTCGCTGAGATCGTCGGTGCGCTGGTGCAATTCCTTCAGCAGCCGGGTGTTCTCGATGGCGATCACCGCCTGGGCGGCGAAGTTGGTAACCAGATCGATCTGCTTGTCGGTGAAGGGCCGGACTTCCTGCCGGAAAATGCCGATCGCACCGATCAAGGTGCCCTCTTTAAGCATTGGCACGTTCAATAGACTGCGCGCACCCCCGAGTTCGGCGGTCGCAAGACGCAACGGTTCGGCGTCTAAATAAGCCTGCTCGGCCTGTGTATCCACAATGTGGATCGTCTGCTTCGTGCTGGCAACGCGGCCCAGGCCGGTCGTCGCACCGGGGCGGATCGGCCCACGATTAAGGTATTCTGCGTATGCCGGCGTTACGCCGAGCGTAGCGACAGCATTGTACGCCCCATTCTCGTATCGGAACAAAATCCCGATCTTGGCCTCGCAGATGCGTGTTGCATTCTGCAGCATGGCTTGGAATACCGGCTCCAGTTCGCCGGGCGTGCTGCTGATGATCTGAAGAACTTCTGATGTCGCGGTCTGCTGTTGCAGCGACTCACTGAGGTCGTCCGTGCGCTGGCGCAACTCCTTCAGAAGCCGCGTGTTCTCGATGGCGATCACCGCCTGCTTGGCGAAGTTGGCGACGAGATCGACTTGCTTGTCGGTGAATGACCGAACCTCCTGACGGTAGATGGCGATCGTGCCGACCAGTTGGTTATCCCTGAGCATCGGCACAATGACCAGCGTCCGGGCTCCCGCCAGATCTGACAGCGCGACAACGGCCGGATTGCCTTCGAGATACGGCGATTGCGTCCGAAGATCTTCGATCTGGACTGCAAGCCTGGTCCTGACGATCGTGCCGAGGCCGCTTTTCGGGTGCGGACGGATCGGCGTATGCATATGCGTGGAGGCGTAGACGTCCGGTACATTGTAGAGCGCAACGTTGCGAAAGCTGTCGCCGTCGTACAGATTCATCGTTCCAAAATTTGCGCCGCAAATCCGCGTTGCATTCTCCAGCATCTTCTGGAAAACCAGCTCCAGCTCGCCAGGCGAGGAACTGATGACCTGGAGGACTTCCGATGTCGCCGTCTGCTGTTCCAGCGCCTCGGACAGGTCGCGCGTGCGCGCCTGCACCTCATCGAACAGCCGCGCGTTTTCAATGGCAATCACCGCCTGATCGGCGAACGTCGTAAGTAGTTCGATTTGCTTCTCGGTGAATGGCTTCACTTCAGTACGACGAATCGAGAGCGTGCCGATGGCCTCGTCTTCTCTCAACAAAGGGACGCCCAGAATCGTCCGGTGGCCAAGGCGAAGCGCCATCTCGGCGCCGTCCGGAAACTCGTTGGCGGACGCCTGAAGGTCGTAGACGTGAACCGGCGCACGATCAACGAAGGCGCGGCCGTTGACCCACTTGCGTCCGATCGGCCATTCCGCGATGTCCATCGGAATCGGGCCATAATGTGCCCTGACACCGAGGTCTTCGCCCTTGCGAAGAAAAATAACTGAATCGTACGCCTGGCAGAGGCGTGCCGCCGACTCAACCAGCGTATCGAGCACGGTCTGCAGATCGAACGCCGAACGGCTGATGACCTTGAGCACGTCGGCGGTCGCGGTCTGCTGCTGCAGCGATTCGCTTAAGTCGTCGGTGCGCTGATGAAGTTCCTTCAGCAGGCGGGTGTTCTCGATCGCGATCACGGCCTGCCTGGCGAAATTGCTCAACAGCTCGATCTGCCTGTCGGTGAAGGGGCGCACCACCTGTCGATAAACCGCGATGGCACCGACCAGGTCGGCGCCTTTGAGCATCGGCACAACGACGATGGTTCGAGCCCCCGCGAGATCAGACAGGGCAACGACGATGGGATTACCCTCCAGGTAAGCCGGGTTCTTCCGGATATCCACGACGTGAGCCACTTGCTTGGTCCTGAGCACTTGACCAAGGCCGCTCTTTGGATGGGGTCGAAAGTTTCGCAGTTCGGTCGCGTTTGCGAACGCGGCGGGCACGTTGTGGGCCGCAACCTGGCGAACGTTGGCCCCTTCAAGAAGAATCATCGTGCCGAATTTAGCTCCGCAGACCCGCGTCGCATTCTCCAGCATCTTCTGGAATACGGGTTGCAGCTCGCCGGGCGTGCTGCTGATGACCTGAAGAACTTCGGACGCAGCGTTTTGCCGCTCCAGCGCTTCGGCGAGTTCGCGCCTGAGCGATTCAATTTCTTTTTTTGGATCGATATTCCCCGGCGCGCGTTTAGGCACCGTCGGCGCTCTGTGGGCTGCTGCAGGCTTGCGCACCGATTTTCCGCGCTTCACCATTTAGGCGCGCTCCGGCCCCGGGAAAGCTAAAATACCCTCGCCAAGCTACCCAATCCGGGGGTGTCCGTATAGTGGGACAAGGTGCTTCAACTTGAAGCGCAGGGTCGCACCCGTTACGCTCCGCCGAACAATTGCAGGGGGAAACAAAGATGAGGCAGGTCAGGATCGGCGACATCACCATCGACGCGGTGATCGAACGCGAAGGCCCGTGGCGGCGGCCGCAGGACTTCTTCCCGACCTATGACGAGGCCGTCTTCAAGCGTCACTTGCCCACGATGGAGCCGGAGGTGTTCGATTCCGCGCTGGGAATGATGGTGATAACCTATCAGACCTTCGTGGTGCGAACGCCGCGCTACACGATCCTGGTGGACACCTGCACCGGCGAGAACAAGGGTCATCCGCCGCCGTTCGATTTTCCGGGCAAGGAGCGCTGGCGCAACGAGCTGTTCGCACTCGGCATCGCCTACGACAAGGTCGATTATGTCTTTTGCACGCATCTTCATATCGACCATACCGGCTGGAACACCACCTTACGCGATGGCCGCTGGGTGCCGACATTCCCGAATGCGAAATACATTTTTCACAAAAGAGAATATGCGGTCTGGGAAGCCGAGCACGCGCGCGGCGCCAATCCGCCCGGCACGGTATTCCGAGATAATTGCCTGCCCATCGTGGAAGCAGGGCAGGCGCTTTTGGTGGATGACGATTACGCGCTCGACGATACGATTACGCTGACGCCGACGCCTGGGCACTCGCCCTGCCATTGCTGCGTCAATATCTTCTCCCGCGGGCAGCGCGCGGTCGTGACCGGCGACATGATGCACCACGTGATCCAGTGTCGTGAGCCCGACTGGTCGCCGAGGGTCGACTGGGATGGAAAGCAGGCGGCGGTCTCGCGCCGCAAGTTTTTGTCCACGGTGGCGGACACCGATACGCTCATTCTGCCGATCCATTTCCCAACGCCGACTCTGGGTCTGGTCACCGCGGATGGGGATCGATTCGACTACCGGTTCAAACGCGATTGAACTGCCGCCGCTGGTTTCCACTTTTCAGGATCATGCTTCTGGCTGACGGGCGCACGCAAAGCTGCTATGATCGCTTGGAGTGCATTGCAACGGAGCATCGCCATGGACGCCGCGACGCCGAAGGGCTCTCAGACATCAGACACGCATTCCCACCTCGTTCGCCCCGAGGGCATGGAGTGGCAGCAGACCCGCTTCCCCGGCTGCGAGGCCAAGACGCTGCTGTTCGATCGCGCGACCGGCCTGATGACCGCGCTGATGCGGTTTGCGCCGGGCGCGGTGCTGCCCGACCACGAGCACGTCAACATCGAGCAGACCTACGTTCTCGAGGGCCACCTCGTTGACAAGGAAGGCGCGGCGAAGGGCATCGAGGCCAGGGCCGGCGAATTCGTCTGGCGCGAGCCGGGCAGCCGCCACGTCGCATGGTGCCCGGAAGGGGGACTGATGCTGGCGATCTTCCAGGTCCCCAACAAGTTCTTCGAAGCCGACGGCCGCGTCGTCGATGCCGCGGGCCAGGACTGGGACGAGACCTGGGGTCACACCGCCAAGGGCTGAGACGACGTCTGCGAAACGTGTGGGCGTTCTGATCCCTCCCCCTTGTGGGGTTGAGACGAGCGAAGCTCGCTCTTGGGTGGCACATCGTGAGCATAGCGAACGATGTGACGGGTGGGGGGCTGCTTCCGCAAAGAAATTATTCGCGCACTACCGTGCGCTAACCCCCACCCCGGCGCTTCACGCCGATCCTCCCCACAAGGGGGAGGGATTAAGGATGAAGCCACCGCGCCGGAAAACGCGTCTACGCCCCCCGTTCGAGCATCGCCCTGAAATCGGCACGCGCGCGCTGGGCCTCGAGCCGGGCGGTTGGCGAGGCTTCGCCGAGGCCGAAATAGCCGTGGATCAGGCCGGCGCCATGATAATATCTGGTCGCGACGCCGGCGGCGGCAAGCGCGTCGGCATAGGCCTTGCCCTCGTCGCGCAAGGGATCGAACCACGCCGTGCACACGATCGCAGGCGCAAGCCCGGCAAGACTTTTCGCACGCAACGGCGAAACCCGCCAGTCCGCGCCGTGCCTCGCGTCATCGAGATAATGGCCGGCGAACCATTCCATGACCGCGCGCGACAGGAAGTAGCCTTCGGCGTTTTCCGTGCGTGAGGGAAACCGCGCGTTCTCGTTTAAGTCAGCGTAATTTCCGGCGACATCGGTCACGGGATAGACCAGCAACTGCGCCGCGAGATTGATCCCGGCGTCGCGGCAGGCGATCGCGACAGCGGCGGCCAGATTGCCGCCCGCGCTGTCCCCGGCCACGCCCACGCGCGCAGCATCTCCGCCGAACTCGGCGATACGGGCGATCACATCGCGCGTCGCGGCGAAGCCGTCCTCGAACGCGCCGGGAAAGCGGGTTTCCGGCGGACGCCGGTAGTCAACGGAGACGACCACGGCGCCGGTCTCGATCGCGAGCAGGCGCGCCTGCCGGTCATGGGTTTCGAGATCGCCGGCGACCCAGCCGCCGCCGTGGAAAAACACCACGGTCGGCGACGTCTCAGCCGAGACGCGGTAGACCCGCGCGGCAAGCGGCCCGGCCGCGCCCTTCACGTGCATATCGGCTACGCTAGCGACCGGTGGCGGCGGAACGGCGGCGCGCGCCGCGGCAAGCGCGCGCAGCGCATCGCGCGCGCTCTGCGGTGTCATCGTGGCGGGATCGCGCAGCGGCAGCAGCGGAATGATCTCTGCGATGACGGGATCGAGCGGAATGGTCATGCGGGGGGCTCTCGGGCGCTGGAAAATCAGTGCCAGCATAGGTTCCGTTCATCGTTCCGGCAACGATCCGGGCATGCAGTGGCCGTGTAGCCATCGAGCGGATATCACAATGGACTTCCGGGCCAATCCGGCTACCCTTGCAAATGCCATTGTGAGCAGGGAAAACGACGCCAACCATGAGTGCCGACACTACAACTCGACCGGAGCGCCCCGCTGAAGTGGGAACGGTTTTGGACGCCGTTGTCGTCGGCGCGGGCTTTGCCGGGATGTACATGCTGCACCGCCTGCGCGGGCTCGGCTCTTCGGCACGGGTGTTTGAGGCCGGCGGCGGCGTCGGTGGCACCTGGTACTGGAACCGCTATCCGGGCGCACGTTGCGACGTCGAGAGCATGCAGTATTCCTTCTCCTTTTCGGAGGAGTTGGACCAGCAGTGGAACTGGTCGGAGAAGTACGCGCCGCAAGCTGAAATCCTCTGCTATGCCAATCATGTCGCCGATCGCTTCGATCTGCGCCGGCATATCGTGTTCGACACCCGCGTTATCGCCGCGACCTTTGATGAAGACGCCAAATGCTGGCTTGTCGAGACCGACCGCGGCGACAGGGTAAGCGCGAAGTTCCTCATCATGGCCATCGGCTGCTTGTCGGCGCCGAACCGTCCGCGCTTTAGCGGTATCGAAGATTTTCGCGGACCGATCTATCACACCGGTGAATGGCCGCACGAGGGTGTCGACTTCACCGGCTTGCGGGTTGGCGTCATCGGTACCGGCTCCTCGGCGGTTCAGTCCATTCCCATCATCGCGCGGGAGGCCTCCTCGCTGACGGTGTTCCAGCGCACGGCGACCTGGTCGGTGCCAGCGTGGAACGAGAAGCTGACGCCGGAATTCCTGCAGGCGGCCAAGGCCGATTATCCGGCGCTGCGGGCGAAGGCCCGCGCGCGCCCGACCGGCTTCTATTTTCCCTACAACATGAAGCCGGCGCTGGAGGCGAGCGCCGAAGAGCGCGACCAGCAGTACGAGGAAGCATGGGCACGCGGCGGCTTGCCGTTTCTCGGAGCCTATGGCGATCTGTTGTTCGAGAAAGCCGCCAACGACACCATCGCCGACTTCGCGCGCGCCAAGATCCGGAGCATCGTGAAGGATCCGGCCACGGCCGAGCTGCTGTGTCCCGACAACGTGTTCGGCTGCAAGCGCCTCTGTGTCGATACCGGCTACTTCGAGACATACAATATGCCGCACGTCAAACTGGTCGACGTATCCCGGACGCCGATCGAGCGCTTCACCGCCGATGGCATCGAGGTCAACGGTATCGCGTATCCGCTCGATGCCGTCGTCTGCGCTACCGGCTTTGCCGCCATGACGGGATCGTTCGACAAGATCAGGATCACCGGCCGCAATGGCCTGACGCTTGCCGAGAAATGGCGGGCGGGCCCGCGGGCCTATCTCGGGATCGCATCGGTGGGTTTCCCGAACCTGTTCATGATCACCGGCCCCGGCAGCCCTTCGGTGCTGGCCAGCATGATCCAGGCGATCGAACAGCATGTCGATTGGCTGGCGGACTGCATCGGCCACATGCGCGATGTCGGGGCAACCTCGATCGAGCCGACGCTCAGAGATGAGGACGCCTGGGTCGAGCACGTCAACGACGTGTCGACGGTCTCGCTGCGATCGACTTGCAGCTCCTGGTATGTCGGCACCAACATAGCCGGCCGGCCGCGCGTCTTCATGCCGTATATCGGCGGCTTTCCCGTCTATGTGCAGAAATGCAACGAGGTCATGAGCGGCGGCTTCGATGGCTTCGTGCTGGAAGGTGCGCCGGCCAGCAACACAGCGCCCCAGGTGCGCCATACGGAACGGTGGCGGGTGCCCATCGATATCGAGGTCATTTCACCGGCGGCCCTTGCCGCCAGGCGTGTCCCGATGGTCTGAAGGGCTGATCGACACCTGGTTGCTGCGCTGAAACACTGCCGTCAGCCAAGTTCTCGAAGGCAGATGGTCGCTAACTAGCGCGTTGCAGTAACGCGTAAGAACGTCGCGGGAATGGAGGTGGCAGCCTTGCTTGCGCTTTTGTTCTGGCTGTTGAACAGAACCTCCAGCTCCTTCTGCAGATCGCCGGCCCGACCGTTTTTTTCCGCAGCTTCGAACGCATTCATGGTCGGCCCGTAGTATTTTCTGAATTCATCGACGAGCTCTGACGGTGGGCCCGGAAAGTTGAAAGTATAGGTGTCTCTGACGAACGATATGTTCTCCCTTGGAACGCCTGCGCCTCCAAATCGCTCGATCACATTGTTCTCGATCCCCCACGTCATGGGGCTGATGAAGCCTTCCGGCGGGGGAGGCGAGTACGATGAGCTGATTTTCAGGATTTGCGCGACCAATGTTGGATCGTTCGGAATCCAGTTTCCCATAACGATCCGGCCGCCGGGCCGAGCGACGCGCACCATCTCCTTGGCGACGTCGAACGGCTTCGGCGCGAACATGGCTCCAAATATGCTCACGACGAGGTCAAAGCTTTGATCCCCGAGTTCGTGCAGATTGGACGCATCACCTTCCTGAAACCTGCAATTGGTGAGGCCTTGCTCCTTGGCGCGCTTATTTCCGGCCTCAACCAGATTTTTGGCGATGTCGACGCCCAACACTTCGGCTCCAAGTCTGGCTTCCGGTAATGCCGTCGTCCCGTCGCCGCAACCGAGATCGAGAACCTTGAGCCCTTTGCTGATTCCGAGACTCTTGACGAGCGCCTCACCGCTCTCCCGCATGCTCTGCGCAATGCGCGTGAAGTCGCCTTTTTCCCAAAGTGCCTTGTTTGGATTCATGGGAATTCCTCCCTTTGCGGGGCTGATGGCGGCCGCCGTGAACCGGCTGCCGCGATCCATTAGGACTAAGCATAACCGGTCCGCGGGCAGCGCGCAGCGAGAAACCGCGGCTGATTGTCAGTCGCGGCGTTCGCGCCGCCCTGAGATTGGCTACAAGCTCGAACTTGTTCGGTTGCTCAATCGGCAATTCATCCCATTTGATCCAATGCCCGATTGGGTCAATCCGCCGGTTTGACGATGTCCGGGCTCCCTCCGCCATCTCCCGATGGCGGTGGCATTGCGGACATCGCGGCCCTTCGCAATGGTGCGATAAAGGCTTCCGAAGCGGCCTCTATTCTGCTTACACCGCGTCTTTTGCCGCCTTGACGGGACGGGCCCTGACAATCTTCCGTGCCGGTTTAGCCTTGAACATCATCGGCACGCCGGTGAACGGGTTTGTGCCCTGGCGCGCTTTGGTTGCCGGCTTCTTGATGACGACGAACTTTGCAAATCCGGGAACTAGAAAGACGCCGTTCTTTTTGAGTTCTTTGTAACCGACGGTCGCGAGCGTCTCCAAAACGCCCTTTACGTCTTTCTTCGCCACTTCATTCTCGGCAGCGATTTTCTCGATCAGCTGCGACTTCGTCATTTGGACTGCCATCTTTTGGATCCTCCTCGTTGATTCGATGTGACGGACAGTATTTGGAAAAAGCCTCTAAGGCCCGTATTTGACGATGATCTGCACAACTTTTGTTGACCCCTTAGGTTCTCCCGCGAAGCTGCCGTCCTGGTCGTCAGCTTCATCTTGACGCGTCTTTCCGGCGATCTGGCCGCGTCCGTCGCAGGCCCGAACGCCAGCGCGGCCGATATCGCCATCCTTACCAGGAATTATGGCCTCGACCGGCCGTGGGTGGTCCAGTTTCTCGATTGGGCTGGCCACGCTGCCATGGGCATGTCCCGGTCTGGGGACTGATCCGCGACCGCTTACCGGTCACTCTGACGCTTGGGCTGACCGGCCTGGCGATCGCGCTATTGGTCGCCCTGCCGGTCGGCATTCCGGCGGCGGTGCGGGAGGGCTCGGCGACAGACCGCGCAGGCTGGAACGACTGGAAGCCATGACTTTCCCTTCGATTAAGATTTTTCAGATGGCCGGCCTTCGACGGAGAGCAACGACGCCCTCTGGATCCTGACCGCCTACAACATCCCGCTGCCATTGCGCACCGTCCTTCGGAGCGGCACAGGTATTCGCGCGCGAGACCGGTGCCCGCTTAACCATGGCCTAAGGAAGTGCCCGAAAAATGCGGTTGTTCGGCGCCGGCAGGCTTGTCCCGGCATCGCCTTTTGATGTTACATGGCGCATATTCGATCTCATGTGTTATCAACCGAGCATCACGATGCGCCTCTGCTGGCAAGTCTTCGCCATTGTCATTATTTTCCTTGCCACTCCGTCAATTGCCGGGCCGTCCTACGGCCGCGGACTGCTGCAGCATATCCAGAATTTCAACCCGGAGACATTTACGCGGCCCGTCATCCTTGTTTCGAATGAGACGAAACCACAGGAACCGGACATCGATATATTCGCGTTAATTTCAGGCAAGTGCAGCACGCTCAAGATCGCGGGACGCGATTTCACCTGCAGAGGAGTTGCATACTTCCATAGCGAACAAGGCCGGGCAAATTTTACGGTTAACCTCAACGACCCGGCTGACACCAGCCACGTCGTCTCGTTCTCGGGCGAAAATGCCCGGCGGGACCAGAACAATCTATACGAACTTTCAATCGACCGGATGCTGCTGAACTCCAAGGACAGGCCAAAGGTCGATGGCCTGCCAGTGCCGTTCGTCGAATTATCGGCGGGAACATGCAAGCAGCTTGGAAACATCGCGGTGGGAGTGGTTTCCACTATCTCCTGTGCCGCGATGGATAAGAATGGCAAGAAATATGAACTGCAGTTCGAATCCGATGGCTCGCCAATTACGGTGCGCAGGCTCAGGCAATCGGCACTGGTACCGGAAAAGCGCCGTGCCAAGCAAATCGGGCAACTCGAATGCCGTCACAGGGCCGATGTCGCGAAGGTCTTGCCCAGGGACCGGACCGCCTACATTATTGGATGCCTGGCCGAGGATAGTCCAAAACCCGCGACGGACGCGCAGTAGTAAAGCGATAGTTCCGTGATTCCTTGAGTCCGCTTTTCCATCGATAACGGAACTCGGCGAAAGACCCGGGGCCAGTCCAGAAAATCCCGCCGCCGCACGTCAGCCCCCAGCCTCCGGACGAAGCACCGTATCAGCCCAAGGGCGTACTTTGACAGGAAAAACCGGCTTCGAGCACGCTTGCTCGGAGGTGGTTAAATCAGCGCACATTGGGAGTGCCCGGGCGGACCCGTGAGCGCGGGTCTTGGAAGATCAAACTAAAATTTGGAGGCGCTGGCTTGAAGCGACACGATATCAACCGTCAGCGCGAAATTGTTCGCCTCGCGAATGGGGACCCTGAGATGAAGCCTCCGGAGGCGCAGACGCGCGGAAGCCATTTTCTGGGCGCGCACGCAACTTTTGCACGCGCCGCGCATGTCGCCCTTCGACATGGCGGTATTCGCCATGCCGGTCTCCTTCATCATCACCACCAAACGCAATCTTCTCAACTAAACCGGAATTTAGCTTTCCAAAATCCAATTTAGTGGTGCGGGACCATTTCAGACTTACGTTGGAAAGCATACCGCATCTGAGCTTCATGGTTCAGAGCGCGTTTTGCGAGCCCGGGAATATCGGGGATCGAATCCGAGTCTTGTTATTAGCGGATCCGTGCAGATGGCTGACGGTCAGCTGCGCGGGGACATACGCTCGCATGCATCAAGTGGCCGTGAGGCCCGCAAACAAGGAACCAGACGATGATGACGAAATCATTTGTGGCGGCGCTGTTGATCGTGCCGTCCCTCGCAATGTCGGCTCAGGCGCGAACCGGCGAAAGCACGGCGCAGCCGCAGGGCTACGAGACGGGCCGCGAGGTCGCGGCGCCGCCCTGGAGCGCCGCGTGCATGACCGACCACGGTCCAAGCCAATGCGACGAGCCGATGTGGGTCTACGGCAGCCCCCAAGCGCTTGCGCGGTACAAGAAAGCGTTCTGATTTTGATTGGCGTGGGAACGTGACATGTCGAAAATTCAGGTACTGGTCTGCTTCAACCCTCAGTGGCCTGATTTGAATTTCGCAGTGGCCTGTTGCGACGGTGCAGCCCGCGCATCAGATAAGAACGGGGTTGGTCGATTGGAGCAAATGCGATGCGTGCTGTTTTAGCTTTAGGCCTTTTGATCGCCCTCTGTGCTTCTGCCGAGGCCGCAAGGGTGCATCACTCCAAACCGCGAAATGTCATCGTTGGTCCCAGCCAAGGTGTGGGCCCACGCTTTGTTCGTCCCAGCCAAAGTGTGGACCCACGCTTTCCACCGGTCCTCCAAGACCAGACCCCTGGCTATAACGATCCCTCCAAATTTGGCGGCGCCTGATCTGCGGCGACCTGTTCTCCGTAGGACTACGGAGATCGGCTCGATCATTGAACCTTGGCATGAGCTGTGCAGACACAACCTTGCTGGGGAATTTGAGGGACCCAGTACCTAAACCAACGCCGCCGAGCGATCATATTCCGCTCAGGCGGCGTTGCGCATTCTGGTGCCGGCCTGTTCCGACCCGCCAGTGGCCCAATTTGGTTTTCGCAGTGGCTTGATTTGAAAATGAGAAGTCAAACGCCGCCGCGCCCGGCCCAGTAGTTCTCCTGAGCCGCGTTCCACCTGCGGAACAGCTTCGCCCTTAAGTACACTTTTGTACTTTTGCCCGGAACGATTCCCCGGTTCCCGCTTGATATATTCGGGCAGGGAAAACTGCATGGAAAAATGCCGTGTTCCGCAGGCAGATCAAGCGCCGGTCTGACAGCATCGCCGCCGATATTTGTCTCGGCGTGGCGATCGCTGGCGTAAACACCCTGATCGGAATCGGGCTAATTCTCGTGTTTGCATGATGGGCCGCCTCTGTTGGCGGCCTCTTGCATTGCAGCGAACTCAAGCCGCCCTGACAGGGCGGTCCGCCCTCCGTATTCGATGCATGATGCCCCAGGTTGAATCAGCCACCGCCTGATTTGGCGGCGGACTTAACGGACCATTAACCAGCCTTCGCGGAATGGCGGGGTTTACCGAAATCTCAGGTTCTACGCCTATCCTGCCGCCATGGACGAACACCGCAGGGCATCGCGACGGCGTATTCTGAAAGCGGGAGCGATTGGGTTGCGCGGCGGCGGAGCCATCAGCTGCACCGTAAGAAGCCTGTCGGCGATCGGGGCGGCGCTTGAAGTATTCAGCCCTCTCGATATTCCCGACCGATTCAAACTGGTCATCCAGGCCGACAATGTGAACCGGCCCTGCCACGTGATATGGCGGAAACAAAAGCGGATTGGCGTGGCCTTCGATTAATTGAAACGCCCGGGGGAATAACCCCACCAGGGCAGCCGGATCGTCGCTGCGCTGGCCATGGAATCGTCGTTGCACTGTTGGTTTCATGCGCCATCGGCTATATCTTGAGGCCGCGACAGCGGAGAAATCGGCATGGCGTACTTTCCGAGAAAAATGGACAGCATCGAGCGCGGCGGCAAGGTTGTCGCCGATATCTTCTGCGTTTTGCTTTTGGGGGCGATAGCGGCTGCCTGTGCCGGGATCTTGCTCGGCGTCGGCGCAACCGTCCTGGTGGTGCTCGGGCTGCTCATTATCGACTATTATATGCCCGACACGGACGAGTCGGCCGCAGGCGTGGTGCGGTAGCGACGGAAAGGCCCCGGAAGGGCAAAGGTAAAAGCAACGAAGGCCGCCCCGGTTGGCGGCCTTTGTCTATCGTGCGGATAGAAATGCGGTGGCCAGCACGACAAGCCATCCCACGATCACCAGGGAAGCCACCGCCCCGGCGAGGATTTTAGCTTTCTCTTGGGTGGAGTAGGGACGCATTCAACGCCTCGGTTGGCGGCCCCTGAAAGCTCCCTCGGAAAAGCCCGCGGAACCTCAAATTGAGCCAATACGCTTCACCAAACCTTAGATTTTGCATCGTATTTTTCAGTTCCACGCCAACACAACCCACCCTTGAGGGAGGCAGATTTGAAGCGCCATTTTACCAGGTTTTTGTCCAACGAATCCGGGGCAACCGCCATTGAATACGGGCTGATCGCGGCCGGCATTGCGCTTGCGATTATCGCTGTGGTCAACGGCCTTGGTACTACCCTGAACGACAAGTTCACCTCGATCAACAACTCGCTGAAGTAACCAATCCCTTCTCAGGAGCCAGAAACTCCAGAAGGAAAAGCCCCGCCGATTTGGCGGGGCTTTTCATTGCGCGAGCGCGTGTCCATGCCGCATTTCTTCATGCCGGGCATACACGCTAGCGCCTGCGCCGGACCTCCGGACCCCACCTCGACGTGGCGGCCCTTTCCTTCCGGCCGCATTGATGTGGCCGATTTTAATGAACCCTGGCACGGCCTGCGCCGACAGATAGTGACCGGAGGATTGCGCTGTCCGGATTTAAACCAACGCCACCAGGCATTATTCAGCCGGGTGGCGTTGTGCGTTTCCGGGGTGTCTTGCCCGCGCAAACCGGCCTTTCGACCCTAATGTCCTGATTTCAATCGGTTAGTTCCTGTTTTGCTAGCAAAAGATTAAGCTGCCAAGTTCCGATTTCAGCAAAGCTAACGGTGTTGCGCAAAAGCCGCTAAGTTCACTTTTGGACATTTCGCCGGAACGAAATCCCGATTCCCGCGTGATGTTTACGCCGGGCAATCGGGGGAGTTGAAGCGTTGGAAGAGCTACCCGTCATTCTCGTCGTTGAAGACGACCAATCGGTTCAGAGCATCGTTGAAGACGCGCTTGGTGATGGCGGCTTTGAACCGGCCATTGCCGCGTCGGGCGAAGAGGCGGTGACGTTGCTAAAGGGCGACTCGACCAAATACCGCGCGCTGGT
>Ga0207657_10000943_pt1 | contig 30809 bp, 25 predicted proteins | sample KBSC33metaG_FD_184316 | JGI IMG/M metagenome (GOLD analysis project Ga0207657, IMG submission 184316) | Corn rhizosphere microbial communities from Kellogg Biological Station, Michigan, USA - KBS C3-3 metaG (SPAdes) (version 2) | ecosystem: Host-associated > Plants > Roots > Rhizosphere > Soil ...
TCGGCCGCCAGGTCGTAAAATTCCTCAAAAGCGCGCGGCTCGAACGCGCGCGCCTGCACCGGGGTCAGCCTGTTCGCGCGGTGCAACTCGTCCCAGCTCTGGTACGATTTCATCAGCCATGAAAAGCCCTGGTTCTGGACCAGTGGCAGGAAGGGCATGTAGTTGCGGATGTAGCGGTAACGCCCGTCGGTGACGGTGCGGACGAAATCATAACGTTCGTCCATCCGGTTGCGCATGCCGAAGGCATAAGGCTGCGTCACGGCCACGGGCCCCAGGAACGGCTTGCCCTGCATCGTGGCGGGAATCGGCGCGCCCGCCAGCGACAGCACCGTCGGTGCCAGATCGACATAGCTGACCGGCGCCTCGATCCTGGACCCCGCCGGCGCGGGGGCGAGGTTCGCCCATTTGGGCGGGATATGGACCACCATCGCGCAGCGCAGTCCTTCGTCGGTGCAATAGCGCTTCGACCGCGGCAGCACGCCGCCATTGTCCGAATAATAAAAAACGATCGTATCCTCGGCGAGGCCGGCCGCCTCCAATTCCGCCAGTCGCGCGCCGATCTCGCCGTCCATCTTCTCCATCAGATTATGATAACTGGCATAATCCTGCCGGATGTCGGGCGTGTCGGGCAGATAGGCGGGCACCCGCACGTCGGCCGGTTTGACGCGGCCGTCGGTGACGACGAACATCCTGCTCTCATGCGTCGTCTCGCTGTTGAAGACGGCCATGAAGGGCTTGCCCGCGGGGCGGTTCTTCCAGTGCGCCTGCTTGCTGCAATCGTCCCAGACCTGCTGGGGATCGATGTCGCAATTATAGTCGGTCTTGGCGTTGTTGGTGCAATAATAGCCCGCCTTGCGCATCAGCTCGGGATAGCAGGGCAGGATGCCGGCGACCTTGGCATTGGCCCGCATATGATTGGCGGGCGCGGCGGATTGCGAATGGACGCCGGTCAGGATCGTGAAGCGGGTCGGGGCGCAGACCGGCGCGTTCGAATAGACGTTGCGATAGAGGATGCCGCGCCGCGCCAGCGCGTCGATATTGGGCGTGTGCGCGATCGCGTCGCCATAGGCGCCGATGAACGGATTATTGTCTTCGCTGACGAGCCAGAGGATGTTGGGCCGCGGCGCCCCGGCTTCCGCGGCGCGGGCGATGGCCGATTGCGCTGCGGCGACGCCCGCCATGCCCGAAAGCAGGGTCCGGCGCGACAGGCGGGCATCGGAAAAGTCTGGCATCGTCCTAACCTCTTCTCTGGCCGGGTCCGCTACCGGGCGGCCGGGTCCTTCATTCGGGTTCGACCGGTTCAGGGGTCCAGCCGCTCGCACAATTTGAGGCCGCCGCCGCCCTCGCCGCCTCCGCCTCCCCCAGCTCCGCCCGTGGGCCGCGTCGCGCCCGGGAAGCCGACCATGCAGGCACGGACCGGATCATAGCCCAGCGCCGCCGGCCGCTTCTCGACAGGCCCCTTGGGCAACTTCGCCTTCAGCTCGGCGACGACTGAGGCATAATGCGGGTCGTTCGCCAGATTATGATGCTCCTTCGGGTCGGCATCATGATCGTAGAGCTGCGCGCCGAGCCGCCCTTCTTCCCATTCGGTGTAGCGCCAGCGTTCGGTGCGGACGCTGCGCCCGCCGCGGACCTGCGACAGAGCGGCATGATCCCAGGCGGCGCGCGGCTGTTTCAGCAACGGTACCAGGCTGACGCCTTCGTTGCGCTGGTAATGGGGCAGGCCAGCCAGCTCGGTGAGCGTCGGATAGAGATCGAGCAGTTCGACCGTGCGAGGCGATTGCCGGGCGGCGCCGCTGACGCCGGGCGCACGGATGATGAGCGGGACATGGTCGGCTTCGTCCCACAGGATATTCTTCATCCACTGGCCATGCTCGCCGAGCAGATAGCCATGATCGCCCGTGAAGACGACGATCGTATCCTTGTCGAGCCCGAGCCGACGCAGCTCCGCGAGCACGCGGCCGACCTGCGCATCCATGAAGCTGGTCGCGGCAGAATAAGCGCGGATGATCTCGCGCTGCTGCGTCGCGCTCATCCCGAAATTATCGGGATTCCAGGCCTTGGTGTAAGCGGGCACCTCCGCCAGTGAGGCGGGCGTTTCGTCCGCAATGCGCATCTTCGCCACGGGATAAGGCGCGAAATATTTGCGCGGCGCCACCAGCGGCACGTGCGGACGGTAGAAGCCCACCGCGATGAAGAAGGGCTTGTCCTTGCCGGAATGGGCCCGCAGCATCTCGATCGCGGCGTTGGCGACCTTGCCGTCGGTCTGATCGGTGTCGACGCCGTCGTCGTCCAGCCAGGCCATGGCGGACCCATAAGGTATGCCCGGCGTATTGTTCTTGAGCGCGCCATTCTCAGCATCGCGGTCGCGTCCGCGCGGGTTCACCACCATATCCCAGGATTGCGGATCGTCGGGGCCGCTGGTGCCGATGTCCCCGGGCACTCCCTGATGGAAGACCTTGCCGACGCGTCCGGTGAAGTAACCGTTGGTACGGAAATATTCGGGCAATGTCTGGATGTCGGGCAGCGCGCGGCGGAAGGGCGTGGAGAGGTCCATCACTCGCGTGGTGTCGGGCCGCGTGCCGGTGAGGAAGGATGCACGGCTCGGCCCGCACCAGGGGAATTGCGTGTAGGCGCGCCGGAACAGCACGCCGCCGCGCGCGAACGCGTCGATATTGGGCGTCCGCACGGGCGCGCCATAGGCGCCGAGCCGAGGCGCGAGATCGTCGGCGATGATGAAGAGGATGTTGCGTGCATGCGCTCGCGCGGATGCGGAAGCCGTCGCTCCCGGCCTTTCAGCCGCAGGCGCCCGCGCCGGCGCCGGTGTGGAGGAAGCGGCGAGCGCCAGAGCGACGCCGGCAGCGGCAGTGAGTCGCAGGCGCAGCCGAAATGTGATCGACGGCATAAGATAGCACCTCACTGCGGGTTGGTTGAGAATGTGGTCCCGGTCTCCGGCGGGGCGGTCAGACGGGCGGGCATCGGCGTGCGATCGGGACTATCGTCAAAGCGCTCGCGCAGGCGGAATTGTTCGGGCGCCTCGGCCAGGGGCGGTGTGCTGTATTGCCGCGCCTGTGCCCACCAGAGCCGCTTCAATTCTTCGAGCTTCGCCGGATATTTCGTCGACAGATCGGTGCTTTCGGAGAAATCCGCGTCGGTATCGAACAGCTCCCATTTATCCGTGGCGAAGTCGGTCAGTTGCTTGTGCATGGCGACCGCGCGCCATTTCCCCTGTGTGATCGCGCGATTGCCGCGCAGCTCGAAATACTGGATCGTGCGGGCGCTGGGGGCGGATGCCGAGACGAAGGTCGCCCGAATGGACTTGCCGGCGATGGGCACTTCGCGGCGACCGGCGACGCTCGTAGGGAAGCCGGTCTGCCCCGCGTCCGCCATCGTCGGCGCGAGGTCGATCGTGTCGACATATTGTTTCCGGATCGCGCCGCGATCGTGGATGATCCGCGGCCACGCGACGATCAAAGGCGTACGCACGCCGCCAAGATAGGGCCATACTTTGTAGCGGCGCAGCGGCGTGACGCCCGCCATCGCCCAAGGCCTCTGATATTCGGATTGGGTCTTATCGGTACCGAGTTCGTCCAGGCGCGCGAGCATCTGTTCCGGCGTCAGAGTGTTGGGGCGATACATGCGGTCGAATGAGCCCTTCTGGCCCGCCTCGGACGCCGCCCCGTTGTCGGACATAAGGATGATGAGCGTATTGTCGTACTGGCCGGTCGCCTTGAGATGGGCGACCAGACGCCCGATCTGTTCATCGGTATGCGTGATGAAGCCGGCGTAGACCTGCATGAAACGGGCGAAGACGCGGCGTTCGTTCGGCGTTAGATCGGCCCAGGCGCGGTCGCCAGGATTACGCGGCGGCAATATGGTGTTAGCCGGGATAATTCCGAGCGCCTTCTGCCGCGCCAGCCGGTCCTTGCGAAGCTGGTCCCAGCCCTTGTCGTAAAGGCCGTCATAGGCGTCGATGTAGGGGCGAGGGACCTGGATCGGGGCATGACCGGCGCCATAAGCGAGGTAAACGAAGGCAGGTTTGCGGGACTGACCGGCTTTGGGCGTCAGTGCCGCGATCGCGCGGTCGGTGATGTCGACCGAGAAGTGGTAACCGGGCTTGTCGGGGGACGGAAGGCGGTGATTATCCTCGATCAGCGTCGGATGATATTGGTCCGTCCAACCAAGATAGAAGCCGTAGAAGCGATCGAAACCGCGCTGCAGCGGCCACGACTCGTTGTGGCCGGGCGTCCCGTCCTCGTCCTCGGGGCCGAGGTGCCATTTGCCGAAACCGTGGGTGCTGTAACCCGCGCGGCTTAGCACCTGCGCGATCGTCTGTGCGTTGGTCGCAATCGATCCACGGTCGCGCGTCGCGTCGTCGGGGTTGAACTTCGACGCCGGCAGATCGGCCATGCCAACCGTCTGTGGGTTGCGCCCGGTGAGCAGGGCCGCGCGCGTGGGTGTGCAGACGGCTTTCGTGTCAAAATGATTGTAGCGCAGTCCGTCGGCGGCGAGCGCATCGATGGCCGGCGTGCGGATCTCCGACCCGAACGAGCCAAGGTCGGAAAAACCGACATCGTCGAGCACGATGACCAGGATATTCGGCCGCTGATCGGCCTTGGCTGCCAACGCTCCGGCGTGGGCGGGCCACGCGGCGGCGGCGAGTCCGCAGACAAGTTTCAAGCCAATCCTGCCGATGCCCTTGCGCATGCCACCCTCTTCCCGATTGCGCTGATACGCCGGTGTTTTCACCGAAATCCGGCGCGAGGCGGATGAAGTCAAGCAAAAAATTTTAGCGCTAAAATTTTTTCAGGCAGCGGGTTAAGTGAAGCCCGCTCAGGCAGGTGGGGCGGCTGTGGAATCGCGGATTACGAGTTCAAAATCGAAATAGACGGCATCGGACCGCGCTTCGGACATTGCCTCGGCGATCTGGATCGCCTGGCGGGCAGCCTCGGCCGAAATTGCCGACACCGGCTGTCGAATGGTGGTGAGCGTCGGCCAGATCTTGACCGCCACGGGAGCATCGTCGAAGCCCGCGACCGACAATTGTTGGGGCACATCGATATGCATGCGGTGCGCGAGTGAAATTACCGCGATCGCCATGTCGTCGTTGCCCGCGAAGATTGCGGTCGGCCGGCTCGGCAGGGCGAGAAGCTCCTGCGCCGCGATCAATCCCGACTCGAACGTGTGACCGCCCTGCGCGACCAGGTTGGGGTCGATGCCGAGCCCGGCCTCCGTCAACGCGGCGCAATAACCGTCATAGCGTGTGCGGCCGGCATAGAGATCCTGGTCCATGCGGATGAAGGCGATGTGCTTGTGCCCGAGTCCGATCAGATAAGCGGTCATCGCCTTCGCTGCGGCGTAATCATCCACCCGGACGCACGGCATGGTCGGCAGCTCGTCGCCGGCGCAGATGCCCACCATCGGAATCGGCAGGTCGAACCGACTGAGCACCTCGCAGAATGGCGGCGGCGAGATGATCGAGCCAACGCCCGCCTGAGCGAGTTCATTGACGACGCGCAGCATTGCGTCGGGCTCGGGACCGTCCAGCCTCCGGATGATGAGCTGGGCGCCGCGATCGCTGGTTGCATCGACCGCGCCGACGAGCACGGCGCTCAGGAACCCGCTTTCGCCCATGCCGCACAGCAGGCCCACGCGCGTCACCGCGGCGCTCGCTAGCGAGCGCGCAGCGATATTGGGTTTGTAGCCAAGCTCGCGGACCGCGTCGACAACGGCCTGGCGCGTATGCTCCCGCACGTTGCGGCGATTGCTGAGAACGTTCGAGACGGTCATTATCGAAACGCCGGCTCTTTCCGCCACCGAGTGGATCGTGACTGCCTGGCTGCTTTTCCGTCCCCCGCGCGACATCGACATTCCGGTCCCTCGTTCGCAAACGTCCTAATCGATTCCGGGCCTGTTGCGGAATGTTATTCTCACCCGTCACCAAGCGCTTTCGCATAGCCTTTCAGGCCGAGTAGCAGGAACGCCAGCGAAACCGGGGATGCGACCGCGCAGACCAAGGCGATCGACTGGGGCAAGCGCGCGGGATCCGCGAACCAATAATCGGTGATCAGTGCGATCGCGAGCGGCCCGCCGGCCGCACCGATCAAGTTGACGAGTAGCATGTAGCCGGCCGACACGAGCGCGCGCATCCGGTTCGGCGTGATCTCCTGCAAAGCCGCAAGCCCTCCGCCGAAGTTGAAGCCGGCGAAGAAGTTCATCAGGCCGATTAGGCCAAGCGCGAGGGTGGCTGAAGCGACCAGCGGAAAGGCGATGGTGATGGGTATCAGCGCCGCAAAGCCGATCAGAGCCGCCTGCAGGTTACCGAGGCGGAATCCCCGCTGGCGCAGAAAGCTCGCGAAACCGCCACCGGCCAGCGTTCCTGACACACCGCAGAAGAATACGATCGGACCGTAGGTCGCGCCGATCTGTCCGGTAGTCATGCCGAACTTGCGCTCGAGAAAGGCGGGGATCCACGCGCCAGTCGCGTTGCCGACGAGGATCATCAACGCGAAGCCGACACCGATCCCGGTGTAGACGCGCCAATGCGCGCCGATCTGCGCGAAGAACGCTCCAAGCGGAATCTTCGCCGCGTCTTGCGCGGTTCCCATCCGGGGCGGTTCGGCTATCGTCAGCAGCAGGCCGGACAGGACCAGGCCGGGAATGCCCAGGAAAAGGAAAATCAGCTGCCAGCCCTTGACCTGACCGAGGACCGGCACCGCAATCCATGAGGTGGGCGGGATATGGACCGCCATGATCCCGCCCAGCACAAGCGCGAGCGCGCCACCGGCATATATACCCATCTGATAAAGGCCGATCGCGGCGGGAAGCCGTTCCTTGTCGAAATAGTCGGCGAGCAGCGAATAAGCAGCCGGCCCGAGCCCGCCTTCGCCCGCACCCACCGCGATCCGCGCGGCAAACAAGGCAGGGAAGCTTCGCGCGAGGCCGCAGCAGGCGGTTGCCAGACTCCAGATGAACACGGCTGCAGCGACGACGTTGCGGCGATTGGAGCGGTCGGCGAGGCGGGCGACGGGTATGCCCACCAGTACGTAGAACAACGTGAAGCTCAAGCCATAGAGCAAGCTCATCGTCGTATCGCTGGCGTGTAGATCGAGCTTTATCGGTTGGACCAGCAGAGCGAGCGCCTGCCGGTCGACGAAGGCGAGAGTGTTCGCCAACATCAGCATTATGGCGACCAGCCACGCGGACCGCTGCGGAGGCCATCTCCTCTGCTCGCGCCGGTTCGACGTCGCTGCCGAGCCTTCCATATGCTCCTCCCATTAATTTTAACGCTAAACTAGATGCGCGGTGAGCGTGCGTCAACTTTGCGCAAGCTAGGCGGGTTGGAAAGATTAGCGCTAAAATTTTTCATATTGACATGACGTCGCTGCTTAATTTAGCGCTAAAATGAGATCAGCGCCCCGGCTGTTTTAAATAGAACGGGGCCATAATGGAGAGGGGATTTTCAATGCGCCGTTTCTCGCCCATGTCGGTGTCCGCGCTAGCACTGATGGCGTCTGCTACGCCGGCCTTCGCGCAACAGGTGGTGCCGCAGGTCGCGGGTCAGGCGACGGCGGCGCAGGCGGACGCGCCGGCCGACACCGGTGAGGTCGTGGTCACGGCCCAGAAGCGCACGGAGCGTCTCCAGGACGTTCCGCTGGCCGTCACGGCGGTCGGCGCGGACACGCTGGCAAACCGCCAGATCAAGGATACGAGCGCGCTCGTCGCCGCCATCCCCTCGCTCAGCTATCAGCAGGGTGCCAATCCGACCAATACCAGCTTCCGAATCCGGGGCGTCGGCACCGCCTTGTTCGGGCAGGGCGTCGAGTCGTCCGTGTCGGTGGTCGTCGACGGCGTCGTCGCGGCGCGTTCGGCCCAGGGCTTTTCCGACTTGGCGGATGTTGAGCGCGTCGAGGTGCTGCGCGGTCCGCAGGGGACCTTGTTTGGCAAGAATGCGTCGGCGGGTGTGATCAGCGTGACCACTGCCAAGCCGTCGAGCCGGTTCGAGGCGCGAGGTGACGCCACTATCGCCGAGCATGGTGAATATCGCGCCGGGGGCACGGTTTCGGGACCGCTGTCGAGCACCTTGCGGGCGCGCATCAGCGGATTTTACAATGACGTTCGCGGTATCACCCGCAATATCGGCACGAACGAATGGGTGAACGGCTCCAAGAGCTGGGGCGTGCGCGGCAAACTGGATTGGGACGCAACCGCCAACCTGAACTTCCTGGCTTCGGCCGACTATCGCAAGACCAACGCCGATTGCTGCGCGTCGACCCTGATCCAGATCGCCAACCCAGTGCTGCAGAAACTGGTGGGACCGATCGTCGCGACCAGCACCAATCGCTCGATCAACGAGGATGCCAACACCTACGCCGACTCCACTGCGGAAACCTATTCGTTGACCGGCAATCTGGACCTGGGCCGGGCCGCGGTGACCTCGATTTCCGCTTACCAGCATTACACCCTCAACGTGAATCAGCCGATTGACCGGATCAACGCGCCGGCTCCGCTGTTCGTCGGCGCCGGTGCAGCCTACGCCTGGTGGGATCAGAATCATGGCCAGGTCGACCTGAAAGCGTACAGCCAGGAACTGCGCATCGCCAACAAGGGCAAAAGCGACCTCAACTACGTTGTCGGCGCTTTCTATATGCACAGTTTCATCGATCGGCCATTCGACCGGCGCCGCGCGCGCTGCACCGCCGGCACGATCGGGCAGGCGTGCGCGCCGGCCAACATCGTCTTCCAGTCGTCGCAAAGCGACATCAAGCTGCGGCAAGACAGCATCGCCCTGTTCGGGCAGGCCGACTATCGCCTGGTTGGCGGGCTGCGCGCGATCGGCGGGCTGCGGGTGCAATATGAACGCGGCGCGAATCACGGCGCCCGCACCGCGCCGATCCTGCCTGGCGACACGGTATTCCCCGCTAATCCGCCCGTCAGCGGAAGCGTGACCGCGCATGACACTGCGATCACCGGCAAGGCCGGGCTCCAATATGAGTTCAACCGCAACTCGCAGGTCTACGGAACCTATACGCGGGGCTATAAGGGGCTCGGTTACGAGATGGAGATTTCGGCAGACCTGGCGAACCAGCATCCCGTGCGACCCGAACATGTGAATGCCTATGAGCTTGGCTACAAGGGACGCACGTCGGACGGATCCCTGAGTGTCGCGGCTGCCCTGTTCCGTGCCGATTATACCAATCTCCAGGTGCAGGCGAACCGTTCCGATCCGACGACGGGTGTGGTCCAGTTCGTCACGACCAATGCGGGCAGCTCGCGTACGCAGGGCTTCGAAATCGAGGCGACGGCGCGTCCGTCGAGCAGTTTCTCTGTCAACGGCGCGCTGACTTACTCGCGTTCGCGCATCAATATTGATGGGCTGAATTGCGCGCTGCAGCTCCAAGCGGCAGCGCCGGTCATGACCGGTACGCCGATCAATATATGCTATAAGCCCTCCGCAGGCGCCACGCCGCAGCAGAATCTGCGCAACCAGCCGCTGCAGGCGAGCCCCGACTGGCGCGTGTCGGTTACGCCGCGCTACGATTTCAGTGTCGGCAGCACACTGAACGCCTTCGCGCAATTTTCGATCAACTTCACCAGCGGCCAGAATTTCACCTCCGAACTGGATCCGCTGACCTGGCAGCAGGCTTATGCCTTGGTCGATGGCAGCATCGGCATCACGACCTCAGACCGGCGTTACAACCTGAGCCTGTTCGTCAAGAATCTGTTCAACGAACATTATCTCACCAGCATGGGTCACAATTCGCTGCTGAGCACCACTGCGGCGCCGTTCGATCTGGTCGGCACCTACAACAAGGACGCGAACCGCTACTTCGGCGTGACCTTTGGTTTCCGCTTCTGATTTCCCCCTGTGGCCGGCACGCCTCCGGTGTGCCGGCTTCTTTTTGAGGCTGGAAAATGCCGACGAGTAGCGTTTCCGAAATGAATGACGGGGCCGCGCGGAGGTCTGCGCTGGCGCTCGGCGCCGACGATGTTGCCTGGGTCGAGCGGACCCGCGATCGCCTGAGCGTCGAGGACCTCATCGCGCAGCTGTTCAACTTCGCGACCGAGGCCGATACCGAAGCCGAAGTCGCCGACATCATGGCACTAAGACCGGGCGGCGTTCACCGTTTTCCCACGCGCGATCTCGCCGCAGCATATCGAACCACGCGGTCTATCCTGGAGCGTGCCGAGGTTCCGCCGCTGCTTAGCGGCGATATCGAAGGCGGGACAATAAGCTATGCGTTCGCATCAGCCGTGCCCAATCAGATGGGCGTGGCCGCCTGTGACGACCTGGCGCTAAGCGAACGCCTTGCCCGGATCGTCGCCCGTGAAAGTCGTGCGCTCGGCTATGACTGGTCATTCACGCCGGTGGTGGACGTCAATGCCGACTTTCGCAGCGCGATCGTTGGGACCAGATCCTACGGTTCCGATCCCGACACGGTCCTGGCGCAGGCGAGAACCTACATCCGCGTGCTCCAGGCCGAAGGGATGGCGGCTTGTGCCAAGCATTGGCCAGGTGACGGCTTCGACGAGCGCGACCAGCATCTCGTCACAACGGTCAACCCGCTCGAGATGTGCGATTGGTGGGCGATCTTCGGCCGGCTGTTCAAGACGCTGATCGATGATGGCGTGATGACCGTCATGTCGGCGCATATCGCTTTGCCCGCATATGTGCGGTCGCGCCTGCCAGATGCAGGGCGAGAGGCGTTCCGGCCCGCCTCCATTTCGCGTTTGCTCAATCAGGAGCTGCTACGCGGCGAGCTTGGCTTCGACGGCCTGATCGTCTCCGATGCAACCGGCATGGGGGGGCTCACCAGCTGGGCCAATCGCGAACAGAGTGTGCCCGAAGTAATCGAGAATGGCTGCGACATGTTTCTGTTCAGCCGCAGCCCCCGGCGTGACGTGGATCTGATGATCAAGGGGCTGCGCGACGGCAGGCTGTCGGAGCGGCGGCTCTACGAAGCGGCGACGCGGGTGCTGAGCCTGAAGGCCGCGCTTGGCCTGCACCGCAAAACCCCCGAGGAGCGCCTGCCCCCCATCGAGGCGGTCCGGCGGACCCTGCGTACCCCCGAACATCTGGCAACCGCGCGCGAGGCGCTTGGCCAGAGCGTGACGTTGGTCAAGGATGTGGCGGGCCTGCTGCCGCTCGACCCTCAGCGCCATCGGCGGGTGGTGGTGATCGCCGAGCAGGGATGGAATTTCTTTTCCGGCTCGCTCGATCGCGGGTTCGGGCCCGCGCTCGCCGCCTTGCGCGCGCGGGGTTTCGAGGTCCGTGACTATGATCGCGACTGGCCCCCGACGTCCGAGGATACCGATCTTGTCCTCTATTTCGTCGGGCAGGAGGCGACGCCGACCGCGTCGCGCATCTACCTCGATCTCGCCAAGCTTCAGGGCAGCCCGCGCAAGGCCATGACGCAATTTTTCCGCGAGCTTCCGACCGTCCTGGTCTCGTTCGGGCAGCCTTATTATCTGTTCGACGCGCCATCCTGCACGACCGCGGTGAACGCCTATAGCTCGCTCGCGGATTGCCAGGAGGAGGTGATCCGGCGTCTCGTCGGCGAGGCGCCGTTCACCGGGACAAGCCCGGTCGATCCCTTTTGCGGACGGGAACAGCTCAAATGGTAGGCCCGGCCTCCGGCGCGTCGGGCGGCGGGCCGAACGAACAGGCGCTGCAACTTGCGCGGCTCTACGACGACATGGGGCCGAGCGGACTGCTGCCGCTCTGGGAAAGCTTGCATGCGCTCGTCCCGAAGGAGCCGCGCTCTCCCGCTCTGCCATGGCGCTGGCATTATGCGGAGGTGCGCGACTATCTGATACGCGCGGGCGATCTGATCAGCGCGGCGCAGGCCGAGCGGCGCGTGCTGATCATGGAGAATCCGGGCCTGCCGGGAACGAGCGCGGTCACGCCGAGTCTCTATGCGGGCCTGCAACTGATCCTGCCCGGCGAGGTTGCGCCCTGCCACCGCCATAGCCAGAGCGCGCTGCGCTTCGTGATGGAAGGTAGCGGTGCCTATACGGCCATCGATGGCGAGAAAGCGGTCATGGAGCCCTTCGACCTGGTCCTGACGCCCGGCCGGCAATGGCACGATCATGGTAATGCGACCGATCGGCCGATGATCTGGCTCGATGGCCTCGACATCCCGACGGTGCGGTTGTTCGACGCCGGCTTCGCCGAGCAGCTTGGCGGCCACGTCCATCCCGAAACGGTGCCGCCGGGCGATACGCTACAGCGTTACGGACACAATATGCGGCCCTTGCGGGGAAGCGCGGCCGATCGGCGGCCGGCGCGCCGCCCGCTCTTTCACTATCGGCATGCGGAATGGCGGCCTGCGCTTTCGGCGGTCGCGGCCAGTGCGGAGATCGACGCGCATCTGGGCCATGCGCTCGAATTCCTTAATCCCGCCGATGGTGGGCCCATCCTGTCGACCATCTCGGCGCATGTCCGCCACCTGCCCGCGGGGTTCGAGACCAAGCCGCGCCGGGCCACCGACGGGACGGTGTTCGTCGTCGTGGCAGGGGAAGGCGAGGCGATGCTGGGCGACGAGGTGCTCCGGCTCGACGAGCGCGACATGCTGGTCGTACCGTCCTGGACGACCCTGACGCTGCGCGCGCGCCGAGACCTCGTCCTGTTCGCTTATTCCGACCGGGCCGCGCAGGACGCCCTCGGCCTCTTTCGGGAGCAGATGCTTTGACCCTGATCTTCACGCCAGCGCCACCCGTGCTCGCGCCGTCGGTGGATGGCCGGCTGTTCCCCGTGCGGCGCATCTTCTGCGTCGGCCGCAACTATGCCGCCCATGCGCGCGAAATGGGCAAGGATCCCGATCGCGAGCCGCCATTCTATTTCACCAAATGGGCGGAGACGGTTGTCCCCAGCGGTTCGACGATCGCCTATCCGTCCCTTACATCGAATTTCCAGTTCGAGGCCGAACTGGTCGTCGCGATCGGCAAGGGCGGCCGCGCCATCGCACCCGCAGCCGCGCGTGCCCATGTCTGGGGCTATGCGACCGGACTCGACATGACGCGGCGCGATCTTCAGTTCGAAGCGCGCGACAAGGGCCGGCCATGGGATATCGGCAAGAATGTCGAGCAATCCTCGCCGCTGGGCCTGATCCATCCCGTGAGCGAGGTCGGCCATCTGTCGAGCGGGGCCATCCGACTCAGCGTCAATGGCGCGATCAAGCAGGACGCCGATCTGGCGGACCTGATCTGGCCGGTCGACGACGTCATCGCCTATATCTCCAAGGGGTATCGGCTGGAGCCCGGAGACCTCATCTATACCGGCACCCCGGCCGGGGTGGGCCCCGTGGTGACCGGCGACGTCATTGTCGTCACGATCGCCGGACTGTCGGACCTGACCGTGACGGTCGGGCCGGTTGCGAATGACTGATCGGCCGCTTCTTCACGGCTATTTCCGATCCTCGGCGAGCTACCGAGTTCGTATCGCGCTCAACCTGAAGGGGATCGCCTATGACGATGTCTTTCACCATCTACGCCTGCGCGAGCATAAGACGGCCGAATATCTGGCGCTGAACCCGCAGGGTCTGGTTCCCGGGCTGGAGGTCCAGGGCGGGGTCCTGACGCAAAGCCTTGCCATTTGTGACTATCTCGACGAGCTCGTGCCCGAGCCGCCCTTGCTACCCGCCGACCTGCTCGAGCGTGCGCAAGTCCGCGCCTTCGCCCTCGCGATCGCGTGCGAGATACACCCGCTCCAGAATCTCGCCACGCTCGATCGGCTGCGGGGATTGGGCGCCACCGACGAGCAGGTGACGCGGTGGGCGGGCGATGTGATCGGGGAGGGGCTGGGTGCCTGCGCGCGACTGATCGAGGACCGGCGCGGCCCCTTCTGCTTCGGCGACTGCGTCACGCTCGCCGATCTGTGCCTCGTTCCCCAGCTCGCCAACGCACGTCGATTCGGCGTGCCGCTCGACCAGCCGCGCCTGACCGAAATCGAAGCCAATTGCATGGGCCTGCCGGCTTTCCAGCGGGCGCGCCCCGAAAACCAGCCGGATGCTGAATGATAAGGGAACGAAGCACGTGAGCAAGAAACGGATTTCGCGCTGGCTGATCGCGGCGGGTGTTACTGCCCTGGCGCTGGGTACGCCTTGCTTCGGCCTCCCCGGCCGCGCTGCCGCCGCGGCTCCGGCTCCGGCCCCGTCCGCACCCGTGGCGACGCGGCCGCCCAACGTGATCCTGATCCTGGCGGACGATGTCGGCGTGGAGGCGTTCCGTTCCTATGGCGGGGAATATTCGACGCCCAATGTCACCCGCCTGGCGGCCGAGGGCGTCACCTTCGACAACGCCTTCTCGACGCCGCTCTGTTCGCCCAGCCGCACGCGGATCATGACTGCGCGCGAAAATGCCAAGAATTACCAGGCCTTCGGTTATCTCGATCCGAAGGAGCGTACCTTTGGCAACATGTTCCGCGACGCGGGATACGCGACCGGCATCGTCGGTAAATGGCAGCTTGGCGGCAACGGCTTCGACGGCCGCACCGGAATCTCGCCCAAAGCTGCGGGGTTCGACCAGGCTTTGCTGTGGCAGCTTTACGCCGGAACGCAGAAGGGCTCGCGTTACTGGGGCCCGACCCTCTGGAAGAATGGCAAACCCCAGATCCATGAGGAAGGATTCGGGCCTGACGCGATGAGCGATTTCGCGCTCTCCTTCATCGAGCAGAACAAGGACCGGCCCTTCTTCCTCTATTACCCGATGGTGCTGGTCCACGACCCGTTCGTGCCGACGCCCGATGCGATCACCGCCAAGGGCGACAAGCCCCGTTTCGGCGCGATGATGGGTTATATGGACAAGCTGGTCGGCCAGCTGCTGGCCAAGGTGCAGGAGCTTGGGCTCGAGAAGGACACGGTGATCCTCTTCACCGCTGACAACGGCACCAACCGCGCGATCGTCTCGCTACGGAACGGTACCGAGGTGCGCGGCGGAAAGGGGTCTCCGACGCTCACGGGAACGCACGTGCCGATGATCGTGCGCTGGCCTGGCGTCGTGCCGGCTGGCCGTCGTTCGAGCGCCCTCTTCGACTTCCTGGATGTGACGCCGACCATGGCCGAGGCGGCGCATTTGCCCAAGCCGGCCGGAATCGACGGCGTGAGCCAATGGCAGGTGGCGCTCGGCAAGGCGCCCGCGGCGCGCACTACGATCTTTCAGCATTATGCGCCGGTCTGGGTGTTCGCGCCGACCCGCTTCGTCTTCGATCAGACGCGCAAGCTGTATGCCGATGGCCGCTATGTCTCGCTCGACCTGACGCATGATGTCGAAACCGAGCTCAAGGCGGAAGACATGAGTTCCGCCGAGCACAAGCATCGCGAGCGCCTGCAGATCGAACTGGATCGGCAGCGGGACGGCCCGCTCGATCCGGTTCGTTTCCCCTGGTGCAAGGGCCAGGAGCCCAAGGTCGCGGGCGAGGATCCGACCATCGCCGGATGCAGCCTGTCGCCGCGCGACTTCGACTGAGCGGACCATGAGGATGTCATTGCGCCCACTCGCCATCGCGGCGCTGTTCTGCCTGGCCGCGCCGCAATCCGGCGCGCAAGCCGCTGCGGGCTGGCGGGACCTCAACCATAATGGCCGGCTCGATCTGTACGAAAACCCCACCTTGCCGGACGCGGCGCGTGTCGCGGACCTGCTCTCGCGTATGACGATCGAGGAAAAGGTGGGGACGATGCTCCACGGCTCGCTTCCGGCGCAGGGAGCAAAAGGCGGGGGTGGGTGGGGCACGGCCTATGACCGCGACGCCCTGCGCAGGCTCATCGCACGCGGCGTCACCAGCTTCATCACGCGGCTCTCGACCGATCCCGCCCAATTTGCCGCCGAGAATAATGCTGCGCAGGAGATTGCTGCGGCCGGTCGCTTGGGCATTCCGTTGACGATCAGCACCGATCCACGCCACCATTTTCAGGAAATTGTGGGTGCGGCGAGCGCCGCCGGCGGCTTTTCGCAATGGCCCGAGCCGCTGGGCTTCGCGGCCCTGGCCGACGAAAAGCGGGTTGAGCGTTTCGGGGCGATCGCGGCGCGCGAATATCGCGCTGTCGGTATCCACATGGCGCTTTCGCCCCAGGCGGACCTTTATTCCGAGCCGCGCTGGCCGCGGGGAACGGCGACTTTCGGTGACGATCCCGCTCTCGTTTCCCGCCTGGTCGGGGCTTATGTCCGTGGGTTCCAGGGCGGTCGCCATGGCGTAAGCCGCACAGGCGTCGCCACGATCGTCAAGCATTGGGTCGGGTATGGCGCGGAACCCGATGGCTTTGATGCGCACAATTTCTATGGGCAAGCAGTGACCCTGGACGATAAGGCGCTGGCGCAGCATGTCGCCGCTTTCGATGGCGCCTTTGCAGCCGGGGTGACGGGCGTGATGCCGACCTACGCTATTCTGACAGGCGTCACCTATCGCGGAAAGCCGTTGCCGCCGGTGGGCGCGGGTTTCAATCCGGTGGTTCTGCGCGACATGCTGCGCCGCGACAAAGGCTATTCCGGCCTGATCCTGTCGGACTGGGCGATCACCAACGACTGTCGCGAACGCTGCCAGACGCCGAACGAAGCGGTGCCGCAGGATCGCGATGCGATCGGCATGCCATGGGGTGTCGAAGGACTGACAAAGGAAGAGCGTTTCGTGCGCGGCGTGAAGGCCGGCATCGATCAGTTCGGCGGCACCGACGATCCGGCGCCGCTGCTGGCAGCCGTCCGCACCGGCAAGGTCTCCGTAAAGCAGGTGGACGATGCCGTCCGGCGCATCCTGCTCCTCAAGTTTCGACTGGGCCTCTTCGATCGCGCCTTCGTGAATGCGCCGGCTGCCGCGCGGATCGTCGGATCGCCGGCATTCCGCCAAGCGGGCGAGAGGGCCCAGGAGGAGGCGCAGGTGCTGCTGAAGAATCGCGGCCATATCTTGCCCTTGGGCCCCTCGTCGCGCCGCGTTTGGCTGTATGGTGTAGATCGAGCCGCTGCCGCGGCGGCGGGGTTCGTCGTGGTCGACCGCATTGAACAGGCCGACGTGGCAATCGTTCGCCTGCAGGCGCCGTTCGAGCGGCTCCATCCCTATAACTTTTTCGGCTCCGTCCAACACGAGGGGCGGCTGGATTTTCGTCCCGACGATCCGGGCATGGCCGCTTTTGAGCGCGCCTCCATTACGGTGCCGACGGTGGTCGCCGTTGACCTGGATCGCCCCGCAATCCTGACAGCGCTGGAGGAAAAGGCGGCCGCCGTGATCGGTCTGTTTGGCGCAAGTGACCTCGCGCTTCTTCGGGTCGTGTCGGGTGCGGCGATGCCTAAAGGCCGATTGCCGATCGAATTACCTTCCTCGATGGCGTCGGTGATCGCTCAGAGCGCGGCGAGGCCGAATGACAGCCGTTCGCCACTTTTCCCTCGTGGTGCATCTCTCTCAGCGACATGGCTGGTCTCTCCGAAAGCGGCTGAATCAGAGCGATACGTCGCCAAGCCTACTACCAAGAGCCGCGATTAAAGGGCCGATCGGTCCGCACAGTGCGAAGAAGCCACCGCGGGTGGACCGCATGCAGCAATCGCCTCGCGCGTCTTCACGAGCAGCTCATCGCCACCTGGGTGATGGCGTCTGGCGCAAACCTCCTCGTCCCCGCAACCAGCGCAGGTTGGAGATTACTCCAGCGGTGCCGCCTGAGCCGCATACCGCAGGACCACGCCCTTGAACCGCAGGATGCCGGCAAACGGCGGGGCAGTCGCATTGGTGCGGAAGATGAACAGCGTTTCGGGCGCCTCATCATGCGAGAAGCGGAGCCTCACGCTTCCGCGTCGCAGAGCTGTGGCCCCGGTCTCGCCTTCGAGCACCAGGGCCGCGCGGGATACGTAACCAGTATGATACCATTGAAGCACGTCGAGCTGTACCGTGCCTGATAGCGGTTGGTCGCCCAAGCCGATGGCGTCGAAGAAGAATTCCGCCTCATAGTCTGCGAATTGCAGCGGGACGTTCGGCCCGGCGATGCGCCATTCGCCCGGCTGAGAGAAGTCCAGGTCGATCGACCATGGATTGCGGCGGCCGCCTTCGGTCGAGAATTCGGGCGCGCTATAAGGGCGCACGCTATTGTCATCCAGATTCCAGAACGGCTTCCGGATCTTCTCGATCACCAGCTCGATTTCAAAGCAGGGCGGTAGGGATTCCCGGCCTGATAAACTATAGTCGAAATTGTCGTCATTATCCTGGAGGCGGCGCACCCGGTACGTGTTCGGCGGGTAGGCCTCCGCGACCTCCAGCAGTAGGCTTTCCGGCGTATAGAAACGCTGGTGATCGATGTTGGAAATGGAAGGCAGATAACGGCGCCGCTCGAAAAGATAATGGTGCGGCACGACGATGATCAGGTGGCCGCCGACCTTGAGCAGGCGATACCAATCGCGCAACACGGCCACATAATCGGGAATATGTTCGAAACAGTGGCTGCTGTATATCGCGTCGAAGCTTTCGTCCGCGAAGGGCAGGGTGACGCCGTCATAGCCGGGATAGCCGAGATCGACTCCGATCGCCTGCGGCACGATTGGGACGGTGCCGCTCATATAACCCTTATAGCCGATCTCTAGAACGGCCGGGCCGGATAGATAGCGATCGAGGAAACCCGACGCGATCTTGTCGGCGTAGGTCTTGCGGGATTCCCAGCCCACCGGACGATCGGGCTGTGGCGTTTCGGCCGGCCGATCGCGAACCAGGTCGATCTCCACCCCAACGATATCGATCGAGATAGGTTGTTCGGATAGCAGCCTGATTTCGCAGGCGGCCGCGTCACTGTCGATTCTGCAGCCGAGTTCGATATGTCCGTCGATGGCGGCCAGGTCGACTAGGCGGGAGGCGAGGGTCGTACCTCCCATGTCGGCGGTGATATCCATCATCGCCTGTCCTGCACCGGAGACGCCGACCCGGATTCGGGCGGTGCATTGGCCTGCGGGCAGATCCAGATAGGGGCCATAAAGGGCGCAGCCCGCCGCGTCGCGGACCTGGATGGCGCCGCCCGTCTTGATGCCTGTCGCCGTCATCAGGGCGGCGTTGTCGGCGAAAAGCTGCCATTTGATCATCCGCCCCGGCTATCCGCCTTCATTGCGGGTTGCAACGTGACGCGATGATGTTCGCGATGAATGTACCGACGGCCCCAGGGTTAGAAACTGTCCGCGGATTGATAGGAACCTGTGCATGAATTCCTTCCCGACGCTCCGCGTCGCGCGACCCAGCGACGATCTTGAGGCGCTTCTCCGCTTCTATCGCGATGGGCTGGGGGCGTGGGCGGACCCTGATCCGCCGCCATATCGAAGGACGACCCAAGTGACGCGCGCAGAAGCCAAGGCACACGAATAGTGCTGCTCAAACATGCCATGGCCCCACTGATCGCGGCTTAAACTGTAGGTCCGAGTATTTGACGATGGCGCACCCGGAGCGATTCGAACTAATTGTTGCTCGTGAAACTTGCTGAGTAATTTTCGTCCGCTTTTGGATGGTGCCGATTCAATCCTGAACGTCTCGTCAAGCCGTCATCGCCGCCTTCGGATCGATTTCCTTGGCGGTCGCCTGATTGACGTTGATCATTGGCCAGCGCTTACTCCGGCTTCCGGAACCGCATTAGGAATTGATCAGTGTGGCCGCGTATTTCGGGCGCAAACACGTTTTTTGAGTGATCGTCGGCAGGATTTGTAAGGATCTTGCTCTCGCCGTCGAATTTGAACCCGGCTGCCGATGCATCGGATTTTACGCGCTCGGGATCGATACGGTGCAGCGTTTCCGTCGCACCGGTACCCGATCCGGCTGCTGCAGCGTGATCGAGCACCACATAGACACCGCCCGGCCTGAGCGCGGCATAGACCTGACGGTTGAACGTCGCGACGTCCGCCGGACCCATGAACTTGTCGTAAAGATCGTGATAATTCTGCCGTATGAACACCACGTCCAACCCCTGAGGCAGCGGCGCCATTACCGGATCCGCGCTGACGACAACGTTAGGCGACTGGGCGGCGAGACCGCGCATCATCCCCAATATCTCGGGGTGCGCCTTGACCACCTCGGCGGTCTCCACCGCATACACCTTGCCCGTCGGTCCGACGGTGCGCGCAAGCGATGCCGTGAGGCGACCGCCCACCACGTCGGCGACCTTATCACCCGGCTTCACGCCGATGAAGGCAAGCACCTCGGGCACCTTCCACGACGGATCGGGAGCCGGTGCCGAAGCGGGCGTCTGGGCGGTGGACTGTGCCGAGCCGACGGCCGGCAGCGCCACCAGCAGAGCAATGATTAAATATCGCATCATGCTTCTCCCCTAAGAGCCGCCATCGATACATGGGCTAGGCCGTTGTATAGTATCAAAACGCATTTTTGTTACGTGTCTACGAAAAGACCGGGGTTCACCGCCAAGCGGATTTGATCAGCCTCGCAGCGTCGCTAAGCATGTCACACCGTCGTTAGTGGGGATCAGATGGGCCGAGCACGGGCCTGGTCGATAGTGACCAAGCCCGCATTGGATTTCCGGCGCCGCATCGTCGAGCCCACCACGCCGAAACCACCTATGAACAATGCCCAGCCGGCGGGTTCCGGCACCGGGGACCCCGGAACGGCATCCGCGGTGACGTAGGTCCTAAAACCCAAATCAATGCCAGAGATGAAATACGCCCCATCATTGGAAGCATCATAGGACGCGCCTCCTGGATAGGGGTTGTAAACCCCGTGCTCGTAGAGCCAGCCGCTGGTTCCAAACGGCTTCGCGACCGAAAAGACATAGGTGGGTTCAAACGCAATGATATCGCCCAACGCCACTCGCACGCTCGTTGTGAAGCTGGCCCAGCCGCCCTCTTCGCGGACAAGCGATCCCATTCCAAGCAGTGTGTGCGTCGGGAGCCCGCCCGCCGCGGTGGCGTAGACGTTAAAACCCGTAAAGACCGGATCGCCGAGCGCCGGTTGATATTGGATATCCACTTGAGAAAGCGTGCCTGCCATCCCGACAGTTGCTGTCTGTACCCGATGAACCGAGCCAACGTCCCCTTCAAATCCGAAGGGGAGGGTATAGATCGAATCCGCAGGTGCGACATATTGCTGATCAACGGTTTGCGCGGCTATCGCTGGTTGTACAAGTAGAAATACAGTAATAGGGAAGAGCCTCTGCACATGTTTTGCTAACAAACCGTCGGTCAGACCAACAATGCATCCAAAATATTGAACTCTGTTCATGAGCAAATTCCTATACGTATTTTGATGTGGCGCCTTATAGCTATAATTAACCGAGGCGTGCAGGTTTCAGAGTTGTTTGGGCGCGCTCATGGGTGCCTCCGGCGATGATTGCGCATCGCCGAAGCAGCGTGAGATCACAGGGGTTCTAGCTTTGCCCGCTGGTACTGACGTCCACCTTTTTGGTGGACGACCGACAATTTAGTCGCTTGCTTAGGCGAGGTGAGCGTTGCGGTGCGGGATTATGCGGATGCGCCGGAGCGTGCCCCTCGCCGAGGCACTCTGCGCACCACGCGTGCTTCCCACGACGCGGGAAAGTGATCAAGGCGGCGCTGCCGAGGCTTGCTATGAACGGGATGGAGCGGCCGCGCAGATTGGCGGCTGGGCCCAAGCATCCCCATTTGGTCAACAAAATCCACAAGCGCGGCCGATAGTTCAAAAATGAGCATCGAACTTCGTTTTCTCCGCCATTTGGTGGAAGCCGTCAGCTTGCAATCGTGGTTCACAAAAGGGGCGCTCACCAAGCTGTAGAGCAGCCGAACCGAAGGATTAGCTAATGAAAATGCTCATCGCAGCCGCTATCGCGTTGCCGATCGGTTGTAGCTCGCTCGAAGCGCCCGCTGCGGCTGAGGAAGTCGTTCGCGAGACGATCCGCGGTACTATCGGACCCTATTCGCACGATACCGCATGGGATCAACTTGGTATTTTCGGGGCGCCGTCCGCCGACATTCAGGGTTCCCGGTTCGTGTTGAGCTTCGTTGTCGACTATAATCAACCTATCTCATTCGCGTATAAGGCTTCAGACGTCGCGCTTACAATAAACGGAAGATCCTGGACCTTTCCCGGAGCCACCCAGTTCGAGGGGAATACCTCTTCCGTCGGGTTCGATGACCTGTATACTCCAACCGCTTTTTCGCAATTTTCTATTGGCGTGCTATTCGATACGACAGGATTGACTGGCTGGAACGATGTTTTCAACCGGGAATTCAATGTCACAGACGGTTACGGACGATTCCGCTATTATGAATATGCGAGGGCTGACGATACCGATTTCTTGCTGGCGCCGACGAGTATCGCCTTCGAAAAAGCGGGATCCGTGCCGGAGGCAGCAACTTGGGTGATGATGATCGTGGGTATGGGGAGCGCTGGGTCGCTCCTGCGCCGCGGCCACCGCGTCGGGCAGCCAGCTCGGGCCATTTCTGCCTAACGAAACCGGCCCACCTTCTGACGGGGGCGGCTTGATCATGCACAGATTGCGGGCTCGCGCGCCTTTGTTCGCTTAAGCGCCAATCCTCATCGTTCCTCATCGTTCGATGCGAACATCTCTGGTCCCGAAACTTGCCGTCTGGCTGGGGGGTCAGCTGACTTGAGATAAGGACCGGCATTGCGTCTTACCGGGGGCGGGCGGCTTGATCGAAGCCCGCAAACTGATCGCTAGGCCCGACCTATCAGTCAACGTCCGCATTACAAGCGGCGGTCCCGTGCGCACATGGCAAGGGCTTTGGGCCCATTTCGCGAGAAACAGCGGGTCGCGCGACCGGGCGGGCTGATCCTTGAAGGCGATTCGCCAATGGCTGCGGGTAGGCCAGAGCTCGCTGACGCCTGATGATTCCCGAGCCACGCCACATCGAGACAAAGCTGACCACGGACATTCTCATAGCGACTTCGCGAACCAGCTGCCACTTGCGTCGCCGTGCTGCCGCGCAGGCTTTCAACCGCATGCCCGACTTATGTGGAGGAATGCGGGGACGATGAAAGGCGAGCTAGCGATTTCTATAACGAAATCAGATGCTTGGGTGGAAGAAGTGGCTCCCCGGGCCGGATTCGAACCAGCGACCATTCGATTAACAGTCGAACGCTCTACCACTGAGCTACCGGGGAACAGGCCGATCGGGCCGTTGAAGGCGCGGCCTATGGCAAAAGGCTCGCGCGGGCGCAAGCGATTAGGGACAATAATTCAGATCGCGAATTGCTCCATCGCGATCCGATCGTCGAGCGCATGCTCGGGATCGAACATGAGCGTGAGCACGTTGCCGCGGTCCACCGTCACCTCCACGTTCGCGACGTCGCGCACCTCGCGCTGGTCGGCAACCGCGCTGACCGGGCGTTTCACCGGATCGAGCACGCGGAACTTGATCCGCGTATTGTCGCGCAGGATCGCGCCGCGCCAGCGGCGGGGGCGGAAAGGGCTGATCGGCGTCAGCGCGACCAGGGCACTTTCCAGCGGCAGAATCGGCCCGTGCGCCGAAAAATTATAGGCGGTCGAACCCGCGGGCGTGGAAACGAGCACGCCGTCGGCGACCAGCTCCGCCAGCACCACGCGGTCGTCCACGCTCACCTCGATCCAGGCGGTCTGGCGCGTTTCGCGCAGCAGCGACACTTCGTTGATCGCGGCGAGCGACATCTTCTCGCCGTCGATCGTGACCGCATCCATCCGGAGCGGCGCGACCTTGATCGTCTTTGCCGCCATCAGCCGGTTTTCGAGCAGATCGGGCGACCATTCGTTCATCAGGAAGCCGACCGTGCCGAGATTCATCCCGAACACCGGCAGCGCCCGATGGCGATCGAGCATCGTATGCAAGGTCTGCAGCAGGAAGCCGTCGCCGCCGAGCGCGACCATGATGTCGGCTTCCTTGGGAGAGACCCATTCGTAACGCTGTTCGAGTTCCCTGGCGGCTTCCTGCGCCTGTTCGGATGGCGAGGCGGCCAGCGCCAGCTTGACCTCGACGCTCATCCGCCTGTCACGTTCATGTGGCGAGCGACCGCCGGCTGCGCCGCCTCGATCGCGAAGGCATGGCGTTCGGGCTTGGCCGCCATCGCGCGGTCGAGCGCCGCGTCGAGCGCGGCGGGCCCGCCCTCGCGAAGCGCGGCGCGCAGGTCGATCCGGTCCTCGCGGCCCAGGCAAAGGTAGAGCTGCCCCTCGGCGGTCAGGCGCACGCGGTTGCACCCCGCACAGAAATTGTCGGTGAGCGGCGTGATGAAGCCGATCTTCGTATCCAGCTCGGCGACGCGGGCGTAGCGGGCCGGACCGCCGGTGCGCTCGGGCAAGGGGGCGAGCGTATAGAGCGCCTCCAACCGCCGCCGCACGCCGTCGAGCGGGAGATAGCGATCGGTCCGGTCTTCCTCGACCGCACCCAGCGGCATCGTCTCGATCAGCGTGAGGTCGTGCCCTTCGGCCGCGCACCAGCGCAGCATCGGCTCGATCTCATCCTCGTTGAGGCCCTTCAGCGCAACCATGTTGATCTTGATGCGCAGGCCCGCGGACTTGGCCGCCTTTATCCCGTCCAGCACCTTGCCGACGTCGCCGGTGCGCGTGATGTGGCGGAAGCGCGCGGGATCCCTGCTGTCGAGGCTGACGTTGATCCGCTTCACCCCGGCCGCCGCCAGCGCCTCGGCCTCGGCCGCCAGTCGCGTGCCGTTCGTGGTCAGCGTGAGCTCGTCGAGGCCATGGCCCAGCCGCTGTCCGATTCGGCCTGCCAATTGGCTGACGCCGCGCCGCACCAGCGGCTCGCCCCCCGTTAGCCGGATGCGCCGCACGCCGCGCGCGATGAACGCGTCGGCGATCTCGGCAATCTCGTCGATCGCCATCAGCTTGCTGGGTGCCAGAAACTGCATCTCCTCCGCCATGCAATAGCGGCAGCGCAGGTCGCAGCGGTCGGTAACCGAGATGCGCAGATAGGTGATCGCGCGGCCGAAGCCGTCGATCAGGGACGTGGAAGAGGGCAGGGCCTGGGCCATGCGGCCTAGTTAGGGCTTCGCGCTATGACCGGCAATGGCCGGACGAAACGGGCCCGGCGCCATGCGGCTGCCCGGGCCCGACCTTATTCTCGACATGGGTGCTGCCTTGCGCAGCAACGGCGGCCCTGTGGGGGTAGGCCACCATGTCGACACAGAGGCCCCTTGCGGGACAGGCCGACATCCATGTCATCCCTCGGCAAAACGATGCCCTTGGGGGGTAGCATCGCAACGCCGCCGAGGGGACTCTAGCCTGCAAGCCCTTCCGTCAGAGAACGGAAGGCCTGTTTCCAGGCATTTAATACCACGCTCGTCCCCATCTTGCCTAAGGCTTCCGTCAAAGCCAACATCAACGCGGGCTCCATTGTCGAATAAATTGAGTCCGTACCCTCATTTTCCGCCGGCATGAGCAAGCGGGGCAGTGGTTCCGGCCATTTCCGGCGCGCCGAAACCGTGATCGCCTCGAGCAGGCCGACGACGCGTCCCTCGATCGCGAATTCCGCGAACAGCAGGCGCCGCGCGGCTTCGGAGGGCAGATGATGCCACATCCGGAAGATTATCGCGGCGGCCTTGGCCTGGACGTCGGGCGCGGTGGCCTCGACGATTGCAATCGTCTCAATAGGTAACGTCTGCACGCAAGCTCACGCGACCGTTTCAGCTAATTTCTGGGGGCGAAAGCCCGGCCTTATCGTTTCGGGGGCGTCGGGTCTTTGCGCTGGGACAAGTAACGCGACACAAAACGAAAATAAGTTTACATTCGTCGGTGGGAATGGCTCGGCGCACCGGCGTCGTGAGAGCCGATCGGGTGGGCAATGAGCGCAGGCCCTCTGTTCGCGGGATTGAGCGAGGCGGACCGCAACGCACTCGATCGGCGCGCCCGCGCGCGCAAATTCGCGATCGGCGAAAGCCTTTTTGCGCAAGGCGATACGGCGGACGAGCTGTTTGTGATCACCAAGGGGCGGGTGAAGGTCTGGCGCGCATCGGAGGATGGCAGCGCGCTCACCTTGACCCTGCTCGGGCGCGGTCAGCCGATCGGGACGTTGGGCGCGGCCGAGAATCGACTCAATCATGCCACCGCCACCGCGATCACGCCCGTGGAAGCGCTCGCCTGGCCGATCGAGGGATTGCGCCAGCTGATGGACGTCAGTCCGCCACTCGCCGCCAACGTGTTGCGCACCGTCACCAACTATGCGGAACAGCTGATCGAGCGCCTGGAGGAGGTGTCGAGCGTTCCGGTCGAGCAGCGAATCGCGCGAACCCTGCTGCGCATGGCGCGCCGCACTTATGGCGAAACGGCGGTGGACGGTTGCGAATTGCCCTTGTCGCGGCAGGATCTCGCCGATCTTACCTCCGCGACGCTGCCCACCGTCAGCCGGATCATGAGTCGCTGGCGCGGCGAACGGTGGATCGCCGGCACGCGCGGACGCGTGAAATTGCTCAATATGGAGGCGCTGGCGCGGTTGGCGGAGCGGCCCGCGGGCTGATGAGACAGGCCGTCATTGCGAGCCGCGCAGCAATCCAGGCCCGCCGCTTCGTCAATTGTCTTGTCGTGGTCGGCGGCTCTTCGCCGCCGAATAGCGAGCGGTCGCATGTCCCCGGGACATGCGGCTCTGCTCGCTATTCCTCTCCGAACTTATCCTCGACCAGCGCGCATAGCGCGGCGACCGCGTCTTCGGCGCCATCGCCGTGCGCGCTGATGATGACATTGTCGCCCATTGCTGCGCCCAGCATCATCAGGCCCATGATCGATGTTCCAGCTACCTTGGAGCCGTCTTTCTCGACCTCGACGGCGGCAGGCTGGGTCGAAGCCAGCGTGACGAACTTGGCGCTCGCGCGGGCGTGCAGGCCGCGTCTGTTGGTGATGGTGATGGTCCGTTCGACCGTCATGCGGCGGCGGCGCCCAGCACTTCGGATGCGACCGAAATATATTTGCGGCCCGCTTCGCGCGCGGCGGCGACCGCGGTCTGAACCTTCATCATCTTGCGTGCGCCCTCCAGACGGATCAGCATCGGCAGATTGACCCCGGCGATGACCTCGATCCGCCCCGGTTCCATCAGCGAGATGGCCAGGTTGGACGGAGTGCCGCCGAACAGATCGGTCAGCAATATGACGCCACGCCCTTGATCGACGGCCGCGATCGCGCGCGCAATGTCCGCGCGGCGCGCTTCCATATCGTCCTCGGGCCCGATGCAGATGGCCTCGACCGCCTCCTGGGGGCCGACGACATGCTCCATCGCACGCACGAATTCTGCAGCCAGCTGGCCATGCGTCACCAGCACCAATCCGATCATTTTCCCACCGTCACGATTGCGCCAGTGCCATCGTCCGGCTTCCTCTCCCGCGCGCCTGATTGTTCTTGAGCCAGGTCACGGTGGGCGATGGTGGGCGAAAATCCCGCCGCGCGCAACCTCTTGGCGATAGTCTCCGCGGCATGGACCGAACGGTGCCGTCCGCCGGTGCAGCCGAACGCGATCGTGATATAGCTTTTGCCCTCGCGCTCGTAGCGCGGCAGCAACAGCAGCAATAATCGTTCGATTCCGTCGAGAGCCGGACCGTAAGCCGGATCCGCGGCGATATAGGCCGAAACGTCGGCATCCATGCCGGTGCCGGGCCGCAATGTCTCGTCCCAGTGCGGATTGCGCAGGAATCGCATGTCGAGCACCAGATCGGCATCGCGCGGCAGCCCGCGCGCATAACTGAAAGACGAGATGACGAGCGTCGGATCGACCGCTTGCTCCCCGCCAAAGCGCCGGCGGATATCCTGCTGCAGCGCGTTGGTGGTGAGATCGCTCGTGTCGATCAGATGCTCGGCGGCGTCGCGCAAGCGGCCGAGCAATTCGCGCTCGCTGGCGATTCCGTCTTCGGCGGGACGGTCGATCGCAAGCGGATGGCGCCGCCGCGTCGCTGAGAAACGTTGGGCGAGCACCGCGTCGGCCGCGTCGACGAACAAAATCTCGACCTGCTGCTGCTGGTCCTCGCGTAGCCGCGCGACGCGGCGGAGGATGCTTTGCGCGTCGAAGCCCCGTGTGCGGCTGTCGATGCCGATCGCGAGCGGCTGATCCTCATCGGGCGCGCCCTGCGGCGTCGGGCTCGACAGCAGCCGGTCGAGCAGGCTGATCGGCAGATTGTCGACCGCCTCCCAGCCCAGATCCTCGAGCGTCTTGAGCACGGTCGTGCGGCCCGCGCCGGACAGGCCAGTCACCAGCAGGATGCGTGTCGGCCGACTCATGGGGTCAATCCATAAAGCGATAATGCTTTCTCGACCTTGACCGGCGCCGACATTTCGAACGGGTCGAGCGCGACCATCGGCAGCGTCAGGCCTTCGATCAGGCGCACCGGCAGCAATTCCTCGGGCATGCGCGGCACCGGCTGGTCGAGCGCTACCGCCAAAGCGAGCGGCGCCTCTTCCCATGGAAACGCGACGATGCCGATTCCGCGCACTTCCATCTGGCCCTCGATATTGGGTCCCGGGCGCGCATGCAGGCGCCCGCCGCGCGCCTCGATCACGATCCCATCGTCACCCACCAGGATCGCGCCGCGGTCGATCAGCCGCAATGCCAAATCGGATTTGCCCGCGCCCGAGGCCCCGGTCAGCAGCACGCCCCGTCCCCGAATCGCGACGCAGCTGGCATGCAGCGTCACGCTCATTTTTCCGCCGCCGGCAGGCGGATCGTGAAGCGTGCGCCCTGATTGTCGTCATCGCGGTCGGTCACCGAGATCGTGCCGGTATGGCCCTCGACGATCGCCTTGGCGATGGCGAGGCCGAGGCCGGAATGGCGCCCGAACGCCTCGCCTTCGGGCCGGATCGAATGGAAGCGATTGAAGATCGCCTGCCGTTCGCCCGGCGGCACGCCCGGCCCGTCATCCTCGACCCGCACCACCACTTGCTGCCCGTCGCGCATCGCGGTGATCTGGACGAGGCCCCCCGGCGGGGAGAAGGACACCGCATTGTCGATCAGATTCTCGATCGCGCGTGCCAGCCGTTGCCCATCGCCGAACAGGACCGCGCTGCCGCGATGCGGCCGGCCGAAGGCGAGGCGGATGCCGTTGGGCAGCCCGCGTGCCTCGCGCGCCTCGACCAGCTGCTCGATCATATGCCCCATATCGACCGATTCGAACCGCGCGCGCGACAATTCGGCATCCATGCGCGATGCTTCGGACACGTCGGTGATCAGGCGGTCGAGCCGCCGCACGTCGTCGCGGATCACCACCAGCAATTTCTCGCGCAGGTCGGGATCCTTGACCAGTTCGAGGCTGTCGATCGCCGACCGGAGCGAGGCGAGCGGATTCTTCATCTCGTGCGCGACGTCCGCGGCGAATGCCTCGGTCGCGTCGATCCGCTGGCGGAGCGCCTGGCTCATGTCGGACAAAGCGCGCGCGAGCGTGCCGATCTCGTCACGGCGCGAGGGCAGGCGCGGCACCTGCACTTCGCGCGACCGGCCGAGGCGCACGCGGTGCGCGGCCAGCGCAAGCCGGCGCAGCGGACGAGCGATCGTCCGCGCGAGGAACAGCGAGAGCGCGATCGACAGCGCGGTCGTGGCGAGCAGCACCAGGCCGAGCCAGAAGCGCTCGGCGCGCACCGTATGGATCACGTCGCGCTGATCGCTCGTCAGCAGCAGCACGCCCGGGTTGAGCCCGCCCACGCGCATCGCCGCCGAAATCACGGGGGTTCGCGCCGGCGCACGGCGGATCGCGGTCTGCACGGCGCCGGTCCTGGCGGCGGTGATCGCCTCCGGCCAGGCTGCAAGGCGATCCACCGGGGGTTCGACGAACGGGTCGGGCACTTCGGCGCCGACGACATGATCGATCACGCGATCCATGAAGCGCGCGGCATGACGGCGCCACGGTTCGTCATTGGGATCGCGCAGCACATAGGACGGCTTGCCGTTGCTCCACGAATCGGCGGGTGCCCGGTGATCTTGATAGAGGCGAAAGCGATAGCCGCTCGCCTCGCCCAATTTCTCGAGCAATGGCGTGAGCTGGTCGGGTGGAATCGCGGCCGCGGCCGTGGCGGCAAGCTGCGCCTCTGTCGAGATTTCGCCGGTCCGCTCCTCCAGCAGCTGGACGCGATAGGAATCAAGATAGAAGAAGCCGCCCGCCAGGACGATCAGGGCGAAGATGTTGACGGCGAGGATGCGTCCGGTGAGCGACAATCGCCACCCGCCCTCGCCATCGTCACTCCTCCGAAAAACGGTAGCCAACGCCATAGAGCGTCTCGATCGCCTTGAAGTCGTTGTCCACCTGCCGGAATTTGCGCCGCAGACGTTTGATATGGCTGTCGATCGTGCGGTCGTCGACATAGACATCGTCCTGATAGGCCGTGTCCATCAGCTGATCGCGCGATTTGACGAAGCCGGGGCGCTGCGCGAGCGCTTCCAGGATCAGGAATTCGGTGACGGTCAGCGTCACCTCCTTGCCGGCCCAGGTAACGCGATGGCGCGCCGGGTCCATCTCCAGCCGCCCGCGCACGATCTTTTCGGCGACGGGCGTTTCCTCGTCGCCGCGCCCGCGCATCTCGACCCGGCGCAGGATCGCGCGGATCCGCGCGATCAGCAGCCGCTGGCTGAACGGCTTGGTGATATAATCGTCGGCGCCCAGCGCGAGGCCCAGGGCCTCATCCAGCTCGTCGTCCTTCGATGTCAGGAAGATCGCCGGGACCGGACTCTTCTCGCGCAGGCGGCGCAGCAGCTCCATCCCGTCCATGCGCGGCATCTTGATGTCGAGCACGGCCAAATCGGGCGGATTGTCGGTGAGCGCCTTCAGCGCGGTTTCGCCGTCCGTATAGATGCGCACGGCGAATCCTTCCGCCTGGAGCGCGATCGACACCGAGGTCAGGATGTTGCGATCGTCGTCGACGAGCGCGATCGATGCCGCCATTCTTGCCTTTCGCGCGCTGTCCGGC
>Ga0207657_10000948_pt1 | contig 30737 bp, 29 predicted proteins | sample KBSC33metaG_FD_184316 | JGI IMG/M metagenome (GOLD analysis project Ga0207657, IMG submission 184316) | Corn rhizosphere microbial communities from Kellogg Biological Station, Michigan, USA - KBS C3-3 metaG (SPAdes) (version 2) | ecosystem: Host-associated > Plants > Roots > Rhizosphere > Soil ...
CGCGCTGCGACTGGAATTCCGCAAGCTGACGACCGATCGCCGGGATCACTTCGCTTGTGACGATCTGCCGCGCCTGCTCGACCCACGGACCTTTCAGGTCTTTGGCGCGCGTTTTCCTTTCGAGCGTTTCGACCAGTCTTCCGCCGCTGGCCGCTGCGTCTCGCGCGATTGTCAGCTGCTTGATCGTCCGGTCGACGATGAAGTCGGGCGGGATCATGCCGACGGCGCGTCCAGCACGGATCAACTCGAGCTCGCCATCGAATTGCGCCGGATATTCGCGCAGGCGGCTGACATAGGCGTCGGCGTCAGCCGCGGTCTCGATCGGGTGGTTGGTGGTCAGGAACTGCGGGGTGTCGACGAAGGCGCCGCCGACTTGGTTCACCGGATAGGGGGTGTTGCGATAGCCCCCGACGGCGACGTCGCCGAACGGAAAGGCGAAACCTTCGAGGCCGGTCCGGTAGGCGCTCTTCACGACCTCGACGCTGGTGCGCGTCGAAAAGGGTAGGGCGCGCGTGTCAATCGCGTCGGCTCGCTTGAGGTCGGCGGCGACAGTTGCTGCAAATCGCTTCCTGGCAGCAAGCGAGGTGCTGCCAAGATGATAGCGCATCGACGCGCGCTTTCCCGTGTCGATTCCAAGACCCGTCGCTCGGCCAGGGCTAAGCTCGAGCAGGTGCTCCGCGAAAGAATCGAGGATGGTATTGGCCTGCGCCTCGTTCGCGGGCGCAGCGAGTGCCGACGCAGGAACAAGCGATAATGCGCTGGATGCGGCGATGCCCGCGAGAGCTTCACGCCGGGTGATCGTGAGATTGGTCAAAGATGTCTCCACTAGGCAGGTGGGAGCGCATGCTCGGGTTCCACCTTGAGGCAGTTCCCGTCGATGTCGACGATGCGCACGCGCTCGCCCACCGCTGCCGGTCCGCCGCGCGCGGACCATTCGCTGTCACCGACACGAACGCGGCCGCCGTTGCCGTCGATCGGCTGGGTGGCGACGACCACGGTCCCGAGCAGGCGCTTTGCCCGATCATTGAGAAACGGATCGGGCGAATAGTCGTAGCGCATCGAATAAGCGCGGCGGCCGCCGATCCGCGCTGCGAGGAAGGCGAGCACAGCAAAGATCGCAAGCTGCAGCGGAAGACTCAGCGGAAGGAGCAGCGAGGCCAATCCCGTCGCGATCGCCGCACCGCCGATGAAAACCAGGAAGAAACCGGGCGCGATCAGCTCCGCAATCAGCAGCAATACGCCGCCAATCAGCCACAACCATTCGGGATCGACGTGCAGGCCGTTCATTCGCCGGCTTTGGGGACGGTCGGACTCGGCTTGGCTTTCGCGACCTGCGGGGCGGGTCCGAGCCGCACCGCTTCCTTGGCAAGCTCACCGATTCCGCCGAGTGTTCCGATGAGCTGCGTCGCCTCGACCGGGAAGAGGATGGTCTTCGCGTTGGGCGAGCGAGCGAATTCGGCGACTGCATCGACATATTTCTGGGCGACGAAATAGTTGATCGCCTGGGCGCTACCCGCCTCGATCGCGTCGCTGACGGCCTTCGTGGCGGCCGCTTCGGCCTGGGCTGCGCGCTCGCGCGCCTCGGCCTCGCGGAACGCGGCTTCCCGCGAACCTTCGGCGGAAAGAATCGCCGATTGCTTCTCGCCCTCGGCCTTGAGGATCGCCGACTGTCGCAATCCTTCGGCCTCGAGGATCACCGCGCGCTTCTCGCGCTCGGCCTTCATCTGCCTCGTCATCGCATTCACGATGTCCTGTGGAGGCCGGATATCGCGAAGCTCGACGCGCGTGATCTTCACGCCCCACGACTCGGTTGCCTGGTCGACGACCGCGAGCAGCTTGGTGTTGATCTCGTCGCGTCGCGACAGGGTCTCGTCCAAGTCCATCGAGCCCATCACCGTGCGGAGATTGGTAGTCGAGAGAGCGGTGATGGCGGTGTAGAGATCATAGACTTCGTAAGCGGCCTTGGCGGCGTCGAGCACCTGGAAGAAAACCACCCCGTCGACGGCGACCATCGCATTGTCCTTGGTGATGATCTCCTGGCCGGGAATCTCGAGCACTTGCTCCATCATGTTGATGCGCCGGCCGACGCGGTAGAAGAACGGGGTGACATAATTGAAGCCGGGCTCGGCCACTCGTACGAAGCGTCCGAAATGTTCGATCGTGTAGCGATAGCCCTGGCGGACGATCTTCACGCCCATCATCACGTAAAGCAGTACAAGGACCGCAACGGCGGCCGCGAAAATGGTCAGCATTTCTCTTCCCCGGTCTCCCCAGTTCGGAGCATGATGCGACGGTGACGATGCGAGCGGAAGCGAAAAACGACAGGAGCGTCGATCTGTTCGCCGTACGATCGCTGCTATTCCTTCCGGCGTCGAACCCGCGGGCGATCGCCAAGGCGCGCGAGGCAGGAGCTGATCTCGTCATCCTCGATCTCGAAGATGCCGTGAAGGCTGAGGACAAGAGCGCTGCCCGGGACGCAGCGATCGAGGCGGTCTCGTCACCTTGGCCGATGCCCGTAGCCATCCGCATCAATGGCGTGGGGACGGAGTGGCATTCGCTCGACCTCGATGCCGCCGCAAATTCGAACGCCGGCCTGGTCGTCGTTCCGCGCGCAGTCTCGGCGCACATTGTGCACGATATCGCGAAGACGGTGGCCAAACCAGTGCTGGCGATGATCGAGACTGCGGGGGGAGTGCTCGCAGCTCCCCAGATCGCCGGCGAGTGTGCGGGCCTGATTGCCGGTACCAATGACCTTCGCGCCGACCTTCGCCTGCCTCTCGATGCGACGCGCGAGCCGATCTCCGCCTCGTTGCAGCTGATCGTTCTCGCGGCGCGCGCCGCCGGCGTCGCCGTCTTCGACGGGGTGTTCAACAGCCTCGAGGATGCCGCTGGCTTCCTCCCGGAAGCGGAGGAGGGCCGGCGGCTCGGCTTCGACGGCAAGAGCCTGATCCACCCGAACCAGATCGCGCCTTGCCACCAGGCATTTGCGCCAAGCGCGGCCGAAGTCGAGCGGGCGAAGTCGCTCGTCGACGCCTTTCGCGGCGGGGCCGAACGGTTTGGAAACGAGATGATCGAACGCATGCACGTCGAGGCTGCACAGCGGGTGCTGGATCGGTCCAAGCTATAGCTGCGCTCACCCTGAGCCTGTCGAAGGGGAGCGCTCGCGTTTCGACTAGCGCAACGTGAGCGCCGTGGGTGAGCACTTGGCGAATCGCGCATTGCCTGTCATGGGCTGATATGGCCCAACTCAGCGACGCCCCCGACATTCCGCTCGGACTGACATTCGACGACGTCCTTCTGCAACCGCTCGAATCGGCAGTGCTGCCGAGCCAGGCCGACACCCGCACCTTCCTCACGCGCGAAATCCCGCTCAACATACCGATCCTGTCGTCAGCGATGGATACGGTCACGGAGGCGGACATGGCGATCGCGCTGGCGCAGCTTGGCGGCATCGGCGTGCTCCATCGCAACCTGACCGTCGAGGAACAGGCGGCGGCTGTGCGCCAGGTGAAGCGGTTCGAAAGTGGAATGGTCGTCAATCCGATCACCATGACGCCCGACCAGACGTTGGCCGAGGCGCTCGAGTTGATGCAGGCGCACCGGATCGGCGGAATCCCGATCGTCGAGAAATCAGGCAAGCTCGCCGGAATCCTCACCAATCGGGACGTGCGCTTCGCCGAGCATCCCAAGCAGCCGGTCAGCGAGCTGATGACGAAGGACAATCTCGCCACCGTGCCGATCGGGACCGATCAGGCGGAGGCGCGGCGGATCCTCCACCAGCGGCGCATCGAGAAGCTGCTGGTGGTCGACAAGGACAACCATTGCGTTGGACTGATCACGGTCAAGGACATCGAAAAATCGGTCGCCGCACCGCTCGCCACCAAGGACGTGGAGGGAAGATTGCGCGTCGCCGCGGCTTCGACTGTTGGAGATGCCGGTTTCGCGCGCAGCGAGGCGCTGATCGACGCGGGGTGTGACTGCGTGGTGATCGACACTGCGCACGGCCACAATCGCGACGTGGCCGCTGCAGTCGAGCGCGTGAAGACCGTGTCGAACTCGGTCCAGGTGGTCGCCGGCAATGTCGCGACGGCAGCCGCGGCAAAGGCGCTGGTCGATGCCGGAGCGGACGCAATCAAGGTCGGGATCGGTCCGGGCTCCATATGCACCACTCGTATCGTCGCCGGTGTCGGCGTGCCCCAGCTCACCGCGGTGATGGATGCGGCCCGTGCCGCGAACGGGGTACCGGTGATCGCCGATGGTGGAATTCGCACGAGCGGGGACATGGCCAAGGCACTTGCCGCAGGCGCCTCGTCCGTGATGGTCGGATCACTCCTCGCCGGCACTGAGGAAGCGCCGGGCGAAATCTTCCTCTACCAGGGCCGAAGCTACAAATCGTATCGCGGGATGGGATCGGTCGGTGCGATGGCTCGCGGTTCGGCCGACCGTTATTTCCAGCAGGACATCAAGGACCATTTGAAGCTGGTGCCGGAAGGCATCGAGGGACAGGTGCCTTACAAAGGGCCCGTCCGCGAAATCATCCATCAGCTCGTCGGCGGCGTAAAGGCGGCGATGGGCTATACCGGCTCAAACACAATCGCCGACCTTCAGAAGCGGGCCAGGTTCGTTCGGATCACCAATGCCGGCCTCTCCGAGAGCCACGTGCATGATGTCACGATCACTCGCGAGGCGCCGAACTATCCGACGCGGTGAGATGATGGTCCCTCTCGACGAACGAGAGGGTGACCGATGACCCCCGCGGCGCGCCTTCAGGCGGCGATCGAGATTCTCGACGAGGTGATCGCGTCGGCACGGGAGGACGGACCGCCCGCAGACTCGATCGTGACGCGCTATTTCAAGCATCGGCGCTATGCAGGCTCGAAGGATCGGCGGGCAATCCGCGAACTTGTCTTCCGCGCAATACGACGATCGGCCGAGCGCCCGTCGAGCGGGCGTGCCGCGGCTCTCGGACTAGCCGCGGACGAACCGCAGTTGCTGGACCTGTTTGGGGAACCCCGCGGGCCGGAGACCATCCGCGTGGGTGAGAAACCCGCGGATGCCAGCGTCGTCCCCGAATGGCTGCAGGGAGAGCTGTCACCGCTCATCGGCGCGGACGAATGGCCGGCGCTTCTCGAGCGTGCGCCGCTCGACCTGCGCGTGAACATCGCTCGCGTGTCACGAGAGCAAATGCTTGACGTTTTTCCCGGGTCGGAAGCAACGCCTCTGAGTCCCTGGGGTATTCGTTTGCCAGCCGACAGCCAGGTGGACGATTCTGCGGCGTTCCAGGCCGGTCTAGTCGAGGTGCAGGACGAGGGGAGCCAGCTGATCGCGCTTGCTTGCGAGCCGCGGGACGGCGACCGCCTTCTGGACCTCTGTGCCGGAGCAGGAGGCAAGTCGCTGGCGCTCGCGGCCACGGCACCAGCCGCCATCATCCTCGCTGCCGACAGCAATCGCGCCCGTTTGTCGAAGCTCGCTCCACGCGCCGCCAGGGGAGGAGCGGTCATCGTAACGCGCCTGCTCAGTCCGCCGCATGAGCTCGATGAGCTCGCAGATTGGCGCGAGGCCGCCGACCTCGTCCTGGTTGATTCACCGTGCTCGGGAAGCGGGACGTGGCGACGTAACCCGGAGGGGCGGTGGCGGCTGACTCGAGAGCGCCTCGACCGCCTGGTTGGCCTCCAGCAGCATCTGCTCGACATCGGCGCGGAGCTGGTGAGGCCCGGCGGCCGCCTGGTCTATGCCGTCTGCTCAATCCTGTCCCGCGAAGGGTCAGGCCAGATTGACCGCTTCCTCAGCGGCCGTTCATCGTGGATTAGTGAGGAAACGCCCATTGCCGGAGGGCGTTTCGACGGCGCCGGCAGGCTGTTGACGCCAGGCCACGACCGGACCGACGGCTTTTTCGTCGCGCGGCTTGGCCGACCATGCTAATCCGGCGGCGACAGGTGGAGAAGTTGATGCGGTCCTTGCCCAGTCTCTTGTTGATCGGACTTGCCGGAGTGGCGCTTGCGGCGCCAGTTGCGGGTCAGCGCTCCGACGATCAAATCGCGCCCAAGTCGCTGGAGCTTCAGCGGCAAGCGAAGGAGCTGATGGGCGTCGGCAAGCTGGAGCAGGCCGAGGATGCGCTCGAATCAGCTCTGGCGGTCGATCCGCGCAACCGCGGCGCGTTCGTCGACATGGCCCGTGTCGCCGAGAAGCAGCATCTGTTCGGCAAGGCAATCCGCATGACCAACAAGGCGCTGCTGATGGAGCCGAACGACCCTGACGCGATCGCGGTCCAGGGAGAGGCGATGGTCGAGCTCGGCGCAGTCCCGCGCGCACAGGCGAACCTCCAGAAGCTTCAGCAGATTTGTGGAGCCAAGCCATGCCCGCAGGTTGCTGACCTTTCGGCCGCGATCACGCGGGGGCCAACCGTCGCGTCGGCTAAGGCACCCGAGACTCCGAAGAAGGACTAAGCGTCCGCGCCAAGGCGACCCACTCTTCGACACTGAGCGTCTCTGCGCGTCGAGTCAGGTCGATCCCCAGGGACTCCGCAGCTTCGACTGCGCATGGCAGGGTCTTGAGGCTGGAGCGCAGCATCTTCCTCCGTTGGCCGAACGCAGCTTCGGTTAGGCGCTCGAGCGTTTTGGGGTCGACGCCCTCGGGCTGCTCGGCTGGAACGATGTGAACCACCGCAGACGTCACCTTGGGAGGTGGAACGAACGCCGACCGGTTGACCGTCATCGCGATGCGCGGCCAGGATCGCCATTGTGCCGCGACGGAGAGCCGACCGTAGGCCTCGCTTCCTGGGCGCGCTACGATGCGCTGGGCTACTTCCTTCTGGAACATAAGCGTCAGCGAACGCCACCATGGCGGCCAATCACCGCCTAGCCACTTCAGGAGCAGCGCAGTCCCAACATTGTAGGGAAGGTTCGCGACCACATGCGCGCCGCACCCAACGAGCCTGTACTCATCGATCTTCAGGGCATCGCCTTCGACCACCTGAAGCCGGTCGCGATAGGTTTCGTGCAGCTCGGCGAGGGCGGGGAGGCAGCGGCGGTCTCGTTCGACAGCGACTACGGAGGCGCCGGCATCGAGCAGGGCGCGGGTCAGTCCTCCGGGGCCGGGGCCCACCTCATAGACCCGCTCGCCGTCAAGCAAGCCGGGAACCGAGGCGACCCGCGCGAGTAGCTGGCGATCGAGGATGAAGTTCTGCCCCAACGCCTTGCTCGCGCTGAGACCGTGCCTGGCGATGACGGCGCGGAGGGGTTCCGGATTCAAGCGATCACTTCGGCGCGCAGGCTCGCATTCTCCGCGGCCATCCGGATCGCCGCCGCCATCGGGCGCGGGTCGGCGCGGTCCTGGCCCGCGATATCGAACGCCGTTCCGTGGTCGGGCGCCGTGCGGACGATCGGCAGGCCGAGCGTCACGTTGACCGCCTCTTCGAAATGTAGCGCCTTGATCGGGATCAGCGCCTGGTCGTGGTACATGCAAAGCGCCGCATCGTAATCGGCGCGCGCTGCCGAGTGGAACATGGTGTCGGCGGCATGTGGTCCGGTGACGCGCCAGCCCTCGGCAGCCAGGGCGGCAATGGCCGGTTCGATCAGCTCGATCTCCTCGCGTCCCAGCTGCCCGCCTTCGCCGGCATGAGGGTTGAGACCCGAGACCGCGAGGCGCGGGTCGGCGATCCCGAAATTGCGCTGCAGCCCGCGAAGCGCCGCGCGGCCGCGCGATTCGATCAGCGCGCTGCTCAGGTTCGCGGCGACTTCGCTGAGCGGAAGATGAGTGGTGACCGGGATGGTGCGTAGTGTCGGCCCGGCCAGCATCATCACGACATTTCCCGGTGAGACGCCGCAGCGCTCGGCCACGAACTCGGTCTGTCCGGGGTGCTGGAACCCGATCGCGTACAACTGCTCTTTTGCGACCGGTCCAGTCACCACCGCGGATGCCGAGGAGGAACGGGCGAGCCCGACGGCGATCTCGAGCGAATCAAGCGAGGTGTGCGCACCCGCGACGCTCGGATGCCCTGGAACATCGGCCTGAGGAGAGTTCAGCTGTATGAGTGGCAGGCCGTAATCGAAGGCTGAGTCCGCCTGCCGCGGATCGTCGACCAGTTCGATCGGACCGTCCCAGACCGCCGCGAGCGAGCGCGGATCGCCGATCGCGACGAACGGAGGCAAGGCGAAGCTATTGCGATTGTCCCAGCATTTCGCGATCACTTCCGGGCCGATGCCCGCGGGATCGCCGAGCGAGACGGCGAGCGGCGCGAGCGCTGCGCGCGCCATCAGCCGCGCCTCGGGAGCAGGCATTGTACGATCAGCGGAATTCGATCACCGCGTCGCGCCGGAGATCGCGAAGATACCGCTGGGCGCGCGAATTGATCCGCTCCTCGTTGAGCTGATTGTAAATTTCATCATAGCTCGGCGCGGAGGGACTGACGTCGTCGCGGCCGCAGATGACGAGGGTGCGGACGCCTTCATCGAGCGAGCCGAACGGTTGCGTCGCCTGTCCGACTTGCATTGGAATCATGAGGTTCTGTAGCGCGACCGGCAGATCGCGCATCTTCACATTGTCCTCGCTTACGACCTCGCCATGGAAGTCGGCCGCGATTTTCTCCGCTCCCCCGCATCCCCCAACGCTCTTAACCGCATCGGCAAAGCGCGCAACGATCGGCTCCGCCGCCTCTCGCGTCGTACCCTTCGGGAAAGCGATGGACACCTGCTTCAGGCTGAGGATTGCATCTCGCGGATCGGGCGCTCCCATCTTGCGCGTGTCCTGGACCGCCAGGATCGAAAAGCCGCCGGCCACCGGAATCGGATTGCTGATCGAGCCTGGCTGCATCTGCTCGAGCGCCGATGCGAGCGGCCCCGGGAGCTGCTCAGGTCGGACCCATCCAAGGTCTCCGCCAACGGCAGCCGACGAGGACTGCGAATATTCTCGTGCATAGCCTGCGAACGACGCACCCTGACGCAACTGCGCAAGAATCTTGTTGGCATTGTCCAGCGTTTGCGACTGGGTCGCCGGCGTTGCGGCAAGATAGATTTCGCCGACGCGATATTCCTCTGTACCCTTGGACGCGTTGAGCTTGTCGATGACCGCCTTGACCTCGTCGTCGCCGACGCTGACGCTGTCCTCGATCTTGTCCTGCTGCAGCCGGCGCCATGCGATCTCGCCCTCAATCTGGCGCCGTAGCGATCGGATGTTGGAGCCGTTTGCCTGTAGATAGTCCGCGAGCTGCTCGGGCGTCTTCTTCACGTTGTCCGCGACTCGCGCCACGGTCCGGTCAATGTCGGATTGCTTGACGTCGATCTTGTCCTGTTTGGCCGCCTGGATTTGGAGAGTCTCGTCGATCAGGTTGCGAAGCACCTGTTCGCTAAGCGGTTGAATCTGATCCTGCGGGATCTGGCCCCCGTTGGCGATGGCGAGGAGGGCCAGCCGCTGTTGCACGTCGGTCTGAGTGATGACGCTGCCGTTCACGATTGCCGTCGCCTTGACCACCGACGGCATGGCATTGCCGAATAGCTGCGGATTCTGCGGCAGCTTCAGGGATTCGGTGCTGTTGACCTGCGGTTGTTCGTCGCTTTGATTCGCATCCTGCGCGAACGCTCCGCTCGCAAGCAGCAACGCCAGCGCGCCCCCCGCGACGATCGCGCGCGGCCGATTCACTCGAAATACTGCTGCCACTGTTGGATTTTCCTTAAGTTTCCCAATGATTGCCAATGCTTGAGACCCGCTGAACGCAGGCTTAGCGGCTCACCCCCTTGAAAGCCAAATGAACCGAGAAGGTGTTGCCCTTGCGGAAGGCCCCGATGCGCTCATAGTCGCGACGCCAGGTCACGCCAATCACCAAACATTCGTCCTCGTACTGAATGCCGAGCCGGTTGCGGACCGGGTCGAAACCGTCGGCTTGCGAAAGCGGGTCTTCGTTCTTGTCGGTGAGGTCGATCACGCTTGCGCCGAAGATCGACCAATAGCGGCGGAACAGGACCCGCGCGGCGATCCGGAGCTCTTCGACGTCGCGGAGATCCTCGACGGTCGGATCGATATTCCGGTTCAGCCTCAAATAGCCGATCTGGGCGTAGGTCTGTTTCGTGCCGACGGTGAGGTCGATCTCATTGCGCCGGACGCCGAGCGTGTCTTTGTCGAGTCGATAGCGTTCGGTCAGGTCGATAAAGCGGCCATAATGGATGCTAGTTCTTCCGACAATGTCTGAAACCCGATCGGTAAGTCCCGTACCTTCAGGGAAAATATCAGTCAGTCGACCGAATCTGTAACTCTGGCCGATATTGCTTTCGATCGACAGGTTCTTGCGCTCGATCGACCAATCGAAGCCGTAGGTGATCCGCGACGCGTCCTCCCAGCGATCGTACCCGGGGAAGCGGTTGAGGGCGAAGAGGTTGCTGTCCTCGAGGTCAATCGCGCGAGCGTCTTCGTTCGGGATGTCCATGTTGGGTGTCGGCGGCGTCAGGACCACCTGGACCCGCGGAACGAGCCGCTGCAGCCCGCCCAACAGCGGTCCGATGAACGGCCATTTGATATCGGCCGCAAGTGCGCCGATCGCGCGTGCGTGCCAGCCATTGGTGCCGCGATAGATGGCGACCGGCGTGTCGTCGGCATCGTCCGTATGATAGACGTCGCCGCGTCCGTACGCAGTCAGCGTGAGTTCCTGGCCCCACGGCGTCAGTCGCCTCAAGTCCCATTGGAAACTGGCGAAGGCGCGCTGCGTGTCCTGCCCCTCGACGCGTATGATCGACAGGCTATTGCCCTGGATTTGGAGATGTCCACCGGCGATGTCGTCGAGGCGGAAACGGGCATCGATCGCGGGCAGCGCGATGGGGATCTGTTTCTGCTTGTCGTCGACGCGCAATCCCTGAAAGGCCCAGCCGGCGATCGAGACATAACTGTCGGGTGTGATCCGTTCGGCGTTGACGACGCTGCGGAGCCGGTCGTCGTTCGTAATGTCGTACCGACGCGTGACCGTTTTGTCGGTCGCGAAGCGGATCGACTCCGTAATGCTCCATTCGGGGTTGAGTTGCCACTTGCCGTTACTGTCGAAGTAGCCGCGGAAGGAATGATTGTCGGCGGTCGATGCGGGATCGAGATTGTCGATCTTTCCGTAGGTCAGGAACCCGCTGACTTGGAAGGCGCCGAGACTGCTCAGGTCGCGGTACTTGGCCTCGATCGCCGGAAGCACGCTCGTGTACACGTGCGGGGTCAAAGTCAGATCGCGATTTGGAGCGATCTGCCAGTGATAGGGTTCACCGATCGAGAAGCCGTTGCGGCTCGAGATCGAGAATTCCGGAACTAGCCAGCCTGTCGCGCCTTCGTTGCCACGCGCGATCTGGAATACGGGGAGAAGCGGTATGTTGATCCCGAACAGCTGCATTCGCCCGCCTTCGAAGCGGACCCGCGAGCTCTTGGGATCGTCGATCACTCGAACCGCGGTGATCGCCCAGCTCGGCCGCTTGGGGCAGCCGGTGTCGGTGGTAACGGGACATGGAGTGTAGATCGCATCGTAGGCGGTCATCACGCCATTGACGCGCGTGCCCCGCTTCGCAGCGATCCTTCCGCCGCTTTCCAAGACGACCATGAGATTTTCGACGGTGCCGTCTTTCAGCGTATCGGTGAGCTGGACATTGTCGCCGACAATCTTGTCGCCCTGGGGGGTGACGACGACGACGTTTCCCTTGGCATAGACCTGGCCTGACTTGCGGTCCCAGATGACCTGGTCGGCGGCGAGGTAGTTTCCCTCGCGGTTCATCCGGACCTCGCCGCTGGCGGTCACCACATCGGCGTTATTGTCGTAGCTAACCTGATCGGCGCTGAACCTGACAATCTGGTTCTCGTCGGTGGTGGGCGGAGTCGCGGCCGCACTGGCCTCAGCGGGGGGAGCGGTCGTCGCTTGAGCCGCAGCGGCCGTCGGGACCGTCACGAGCATGGGGAGCGCCGACCACCAGACAAATCTCGTCCGCAACTGCTCGCCGCCCGCCCTTGATGACCTTGTCTCAAGCGCGCCTATCGCACCTCAGGAGAGTGGCGGCAATCACTCGAAATGCGCGCTTGCCTCGGCTTTGCCAAGCTTCGACTTGGACCCTAAAGGCGGGAGCGAACGTTCGCCTTTACAGGATTGCCGCACATGCAAATTCGTTTCGCCGACAGCCGGCCCAAGGGAGATTATGCGCTCATACTCCCGGTCGCCGGGAAGGACCGGAGTGCGCTCGGCGCGCTGGGGCCGGCGCAGCAGGCCGTGGCTAAAGCGCTCGACCGCCAGCGTTTCGAAGGCGAAGCGTCGAGCATCTCGGAGCAGTTCATCGACGACAATGGCAGTACGCGCCGACTGCTGGTGGTCGGCACAGGAGCGGACTCCTCAGTTGGTGATTCTGCCGAGAAGCTCGGAGGCACCGCGGCGGCCCGGCTGCAGACGTCCGGCGAAAAGACGGCGATCGTCGACCTGACCGGCCTCGGCTACGACGCGGACGCCGCCGCGAAGGTCGGTCTCGGCGCGGCGCTTCGTTCATGGCGCTACGACCGTTATCGGACCAAGCTCAAGGACAACCAGAAGCCGACGCTCGAAGAGATCGTCATCGTCGGGGGCGGGAGTGGGGCCGCCAAGCGTTACGAACAGCGCTGGGCGCCGGTCGCGGATGGCGTCTCGCTCACCCGCGAGCTGGTCACCGAACCGGCGAACATCGTCTACCCCGAGACCTTCGTCGAGCGGGTCCAGGCGTCAATCAAGGGCTTGGGCCTCGAAGTCGACGTACTCAACCGCGCGCAGATGGAAAAGCTCGGCATGGGCGCGTTGCTCGGCGTCGCGCAGGGGTCGGTCCGCGAAGCCCGGCTGCTGGTCCTCAGGTGGAACGGCGGCGGCAAGGGCCAGCCGACCGCATTCGTCGGCAAGGGCGTGACCTTCGACACCGGCGGCATCTCGATCAAGCCGGCTGCGGGCATGGAAGCGATGAAGTGGGACATGGGCGGCGCAGGCGCGGTCGCCGGCGCGCTCAAGGCGCTCGCCCTGCGCAAGGCCAAGGCGAACATCATTGGTATTTGCGGCCTTGTCGAGAATATGCCCGGCGGCAATGCGCAGCGCCCCGGTGACGTGGTCACGACCATGTCGGGCCAGACGGTCGAGGTGATCAACACCGATGCGGAGGGGCGCCTCGTGCTCGCCGATGCGGTTTGTTACGTCCAGCGCACCTTCAAGCCGACGACGGTGATCGATCTCGCAACGCTGACCGGCGCGATCCTGATCAGCCTCGGCCATGAATGGGCCGGCCTCTTCTCGAACAACGAAGAGCTCGCCGCCAGGCTGCAGAAAGCCGGCGACGAATCCGGCGACAAGCTGTGGCGCATGCCTCTCGCGGAGGCGTTCGACCGGCTGATCGATTCGCCGATTGCCGATATGAAGAATGTGGGGCCCAGGGAGGGCGGCTCCATCACCGCTGCCCAATTCATTCAGCGCTTCATCGAGAACGGCGTCAAATGGGCTCACGTCGACATGGCCGGCAAGGCCTGGTCCGACAAGGCGGGGACGACCTATGACAAGGGCGCGACGGGCTTTGGGGTCAGACTCCTCGATCAATATGTCGCGGACGTGCTCGAGGCCTGAGCCGAGGTTGCTGTGCAGGTCGACTTTTACCAGCTTGGCGGGACGCCTGCCGAGCAAGTGATCGCGAGCATTGCCGAAAAGGTACTGGAGGCTGAGGGCCGGCTGCTGGTCGTCGCCGAGGACGAGGCTTATCTCGCGAGGCTCGATCGCCAGCTGTGGGAGGGCGGCGCCGGCTTCCTGCCGCACGGCCTTGCCGGTGGATCCGACGATTCCCGCCAGCCAATCCTGCTCTCGACCAGCCCCGATGCGCCGAACCAGGCGCGGAACATGCTGATCGCCGACGGTACCTGGCGCGAGGCGGCGCTGACCTATGAGCGCGGCTTCTATCTGTTTGACGGACACACCCTCGAGGGCGCGCGGCTCGCATGGAAGCTGCTTGCCGGCAGGGAAGGAATCGAGCGTCGCTACTGGGCGCGCGAAGGCGGCAAATGGATACGCAAATCCTGACTCTTGCCCCTGCGGTCCACCCCCGCTAGGCGGCGCACCAACTTCCAATCCATTCATGCAGGAGACCGCCCGTCATGGCCGTGACGCGCACCTTTTCGATCATCAAGCCGGACGCAACCCGGCGCAACCTGACCGGCGCAATCACCAAGATGCTGGAGGAGGCCGGCCTGCGCATCGTCGCGTCGAGACGCATCCGGATGACCCGCGACCAAGCGGAGGGCTTCTACGCGGTCCACAGGGAGCGGCCGTTCTACAACGACCTGTGCACCTTCATGACCTCTGGCCCCGTCGTCGTCCAGGTTCTCGAGGGCGAAGATGCCGTGAGCCGCAACCGCCAGGTTATGGGCGCAACCAACCCCGCGCAGGCCGATGAGGGAACCATTCGCAAGACCTACGCGGAGTCAATCGAGGCGAACTCGGTCCACGGTTCGGACAGCGACGAGAATGCGAAGATCGAGATCGACTTCTTCTTCAAGCCCGAACAAATCGTCGGATAGACCGTCCGGGGAGACGTCGGCCGCCGATTGTAGGCTGACCCTCACAGCGTCGGGCTGAGCGTCGCGAGCAGGTTCTGCCAGAGCCGCAACGCGATACCGTAGCGGTCGACATCCGCGCGGGTCACGCGGTCGCACTGGGCGAGATACTGGTCCTGTCTCGCCCTGATCTCGGCCGCGAATGCCGGGTCGTCGAACAGGATGTTGTTCTCGAAGTTGAGCTCGAAGCTTCGCCGGTCGAGGTTCGCGCTTCCAATAAGGCCGATGCGATGGTCGACGACCATCGTCTTGGAGTGGAGCAGGCCGGGCCGGAACTCATAGATTTCCGCGCCAGCGTCGATCAGGTCCTTGTAATAGCTGCGGCTCGCGGCGGCCACGATCCAGTTGTCGTTGCGCTTGGGGAAGAGGAGCAAGGTGCGCACGCGGCGCCGCGCGGCCGAAGTCAGCGCGAACAGAAGCTGTTCATCCGGGACAAAATAAGGGGTCGTCACGACGAGTTCTTCTCGCGCGGAGTGGATGAGCTCGGAAAAGCAGGCGGGCATGGCGTCGAACTCGGCGGTCGGTCCGGTTCCGAGCACCTGCGCCACGATCGAGCCATTGCCGGATGGAGGCGGCCGAGTGAGAACATCGCTGATGTCGTCACCCTCTTCCGCGATCCAGTCGGAAACGAACAGAAATTGGCAATGGCTCGCGATCGGCCCTTCCCACCGGCTCATGATATCCACCCATGGGGCGTATCGCGCCTTGATCCGGAACTCGGGATCCGCGCAGTTCTGGCTCCCGCACCAGGCTATCCGATTGTCGACGATCATGAGCTTGCGATGGTTGCGCAGGTCGACGCGGCCGCGGATGAGGGTCCATAGCGGGTTACCGACCGGCAAAGCGACGCGCACCTGGCAGCCTGCTTCCTCCATGTCGCTCCAGTGCTTCGAGCGGATCAAGCGACGCGAGCCGAGCGCGTCGGCGAGGAGCCGGACCCGCACCCGTCGCTGTGCGGCGCGCACGAACGCATCTTTGAGCTTCAATCCGTTGTTGTCGGCCAGCCAGATGTAAAAGCAGCCGTGAACACTTTCGCCGGCCTTTTCGATGTCGCCGATCATCTCGTCGATCGCAGCATTGCTGCCGGCGGACAGCGAAGCGCTGTTGCCGCCGGTCGCATCGAGGTGGTTGACGCTCCGCATGAGCGCAAACGGGGCCCAGTGCGCGCCGCCGGCCTTGCCGCTACAGCCGTAATTGCCGGGCGGACGCGGCAGCCGCGCATTGATGTCCTTGCCGCGAGTCCGGCGCGGTCCACTGATGCGCGTCTCGCCGAGCAGGAAGTAAAGAACGACGCCCGCGATCGGCAGCGCGAAGATGGCGAGGATCCACGCGAGCCGGGAAGCGGGCTCGCGATGTGGCCGAAGCAAGGCGCGCGCGGCCGTGGCTACGTCGGCCGCAAAGACGGCGGCTCCGCTGAGCGCTTCGAGGTCCACCTCAGCAATGCCGCATATTGCGTGGCTGCTGTCCAGCTTCAGCCGCGGCTGAGACCCACCAGGTGCAGGGAGCGTCCGCCGAAGAGGCCGCCGCCTTTCCAAGCGTAGCGAAGCGTGTACGTGCCGCTGGCTTTCCGGTCCTGGCCCATTTCGACATAACGAGTGTCGATGCGCGCACGGATGGTGAGGGTTCGGTCCTTGGGCTCATTCTCGCGGTTCTTCAGGGCAGATTCGACGTCGCTCGCGGCGAGCTCGCCGTCGCTTCCGACCTGGATCGGCGACGCACCGGCCAGCGTTACGGTCAGTGATTCGAGGCCGTGGCTTTCCTCGACCGGGCTAATTTCGAGGCTTCGTCCGTCGTCCTCCCGTTTCGCGCGAAGCGTCAACGGGACCGACTGGTGCTGCTCGACGACGCGCGTCGGCTTGTCCTGATTGCTGCTTTTCCAGGCAATCCACACGCCGAAGGCCGAGACGATCAGCGCGGCTAGAGCAATCAGCTCGCCAAGATTAATCCATCGCCGGCGTTCGGATTCGTTCATCGGCCGCCAGCTTCCAACAGCCGCCGCGGAGCCGCAAGCTCCCAACTGGTCGCGATACGGTCGGCGACATGGTCCCAATCGACCTTATCGCCGGCGAGACTGATCGACAGCCAGCTCGGCATGTAGGCGGGCTTCGAATAGGTCTCCGGATCCGCATCGAGCAGCATCGCCTGCTCGTCGAGGCTGCCGACCCGCACGCATACGACGGTTTTGCCGTCTCCGTGGTGATTGTTCCTGAACTGCGCGAATTGCTTGCCCGCGACGAAGAAGGTCGGCTGCCCGTGGGACAGCCGCTCGGTCGTTTCGGGGAGCTCGAGCGCCGATTCGCGAATTTTCTGAAGTGGATCGATCATCTGCGGACGAACTCGCTCAACAGCCGGGGGTATAGCCGATGTTCCGCAGCAAGCACCCGCTGCTCAAGCGACCGCGGTGTATCTCCGTGGCGGATCGGCACTTCGGCTTGGCCGAGCACCTCTCCAGCATCGAGCTCCTCGGTGACGATGTGGACCGAACAGCCGCTGATGGAATCGCCGGCCGCGATGGCCCGCGCGTGGGTGTCGAGGCCCCGATATTTCGGAAGCAGGGAAGGGTGGATGTTGACGATGCGCCCGGCCCAGCTCTGCACAAACCAGGGAGATAGAATCCGCATGAACCCCGCCAGGGCGATTGTGCCGACCGCGTGGTCTTCGAGGGCGTCGCTGAGCCTGCGGTCATATTCCTCCTTTTGGACTCCCTTGCTTTCCAGCGACCAAGTCCGAAGGCCTCGTTGCTCCGCCCAGCCAAGCCCGTCCGCGTCAGGCTTGTTCGACGCGACCAGCACGACTTCGTAGCCGTCAGCCTTCTCGACCAGCGCGCGCATGTTGCTGCCGCGACCGGAAATCAGGATGGCCACACGCCTCGGGTCACGCATTGTGGGTTGCGGACCAATCCTTGTCCGAGTTCCAGGTGCCGGCCGGCCCGAATACGGTGCAGCCGCGCTCACCGTGCTCGATACGACCGATCTCGAATATGGTCTCGCCCGCGCTGGTGAGCGCCGCCGAGACGCCGTCCGCCTGATCGGATGCGACAATCACGGCCATGCCGATGCCGCAGTTGAACGTCCGCGCCATCTCTTCCGGAACGATGCTGCCGCCCTGCTGGAGCATCGAGAACATCGACGGCAGGTTCCATCGACCGGCATCTACGACGGCGTGGCAGCCCTCCGGCAAAACCCGTGGAATATTCTCGAGAAGTCCGCCTCCGGTGATATGCGCCAGACCCTTGACGCGGCCTTGCTGGACGAGCGGAAGGAGAGAGCGGACGTAAATCCGCGTAGGTTCTAGCAACAGCTCGCCGAGCGAACGGCCTCCTTGACCGGGCAGCGTCTCGTCGAGATTCCACCCGTTCTGCTGGATGATGCGGCGGACCAGCGAATAGCCATTGCTGTGCACGCCCGAGCTGGCGAGACCGAAGATCAGGTCACCCGCCTGTATGATCGCGCCCGTAAGGACCCTGTCGCGGTCGACAGCGCCGACGCAGAATCCCGCCAGGTCGTAATCGCCGGCTGAATACATGCCCGGCATTTCGGCCGTCTCGCCGCCGATCAGGGCGCAGCCGGCTTGGCGGCAGCCTTCGGCGATGGATGCCACGACTGCGGCTGCAACATCGTTGTCGAGCTTTCCGGTCGCATAATAATCGAGGAAGAACAAAGGCTCGGCACCCTGGACGATCAGGTCGTTGGCGCACATCGCGACCAGGTCGATGCCGACGCCCTTATGCCGGCCCGTCTCGATCGCCAGCTTGAGCTTGGTCCCAACGCCGTCATTGGCGGCGACCAGGAGCGGATCCGAGTAGCCCGCCGCTTTCACATCGAAGAAACCGCCGAAGCCGCCGAGCTCGGCATCGGCACCCGGCCGGGCCGTCGAGCGGGCGAGGGGTCCGATCGCCCTGACCAGCGCATTTCCGGCATCGATCGAGACGCCGGCATCGGCATAAGTCAGCGGCTTCTGGCTCATTCGCAGCGGCCCTAGAGACAAGCCGCTTGGATTTCCACGCCGTTGTCGCCAAAAGACGCACCCGAATGTTTGCTCACCGTTTCGTAATCCCCTTAGGACTGCTCGCCGTCGCCGCCGCAATCGGCGGGGCGGTCTACGCACAGCTCGAATCCGCCGACCGTGGAATCCTGCCGCTCGACACCTCGAACACGCTCGAGATCACCGGCATTCACGTCGACGTCGGCGGCCCGGATTCGCAGAGCGCGCGCTTCGCGGGTTGGCGTATCGCCCAGCGCGAGGGCTTCAAGATGCTCTGGGCAAAGATGCACAATGCGCCAGTCACTCAGGCGCCCAACCTGCCTGATACCACGCTCGATCAGATCGTGAGTTCGATCGACGTCGAGCACGACCAGATCGGGCCGAACCGCTACATCGCCGACCTTGGGATCCAGTTCGACCGCGACCGCGCTGCGCCGTTTCTCGGGGTGGAGGGTGGAGCGGTCGAGCATTCCGCGCCGATGCTGTTGATCCCGATAACCGTTTCAGCGGGTACGGCGACGAGCGTCGAGCTCAAGAACGCCTGGCAGCGGGCGTGGGCACAGTTCCACACGGCGCAGAGCCCCATCAGCTACGTCCGCATCAGCGGAATGGGCGCCGACCCGCTGCTGATCAACGCCGCCCAGACCTCCAGACCAGGGCGTGGCTGGTGGCGCAACCTGCTCGATATGTATGGCGCCAGCGACGTGCTCGTTGCCGAGGTTCAGCTGCAGCGCCTCTATCCCGGCGGCCCGGCCCGGGCGCGATTCATCGCCCGGCATGGACCCGACAATGAGATCGTCGGCGGGTTCACGCTGACCGCGCCGAACAGCGAGGCTGTGCCTGCAATGATGGCGCAGGGGGCTCAGCGCATCGACCAGATCTTTGCTCAGGCGCTCGCCGCCGGGCGGCTCACTCGCGACCCGTCGCTGAACCTGCCGCCGCCACCGGTGCTTCCGCAGCCGATCGCAAAGCCCGTCGCCCCTGCGGTCAGCCAATTCAACTCGTTCCAAATCCAGGTCAGCGGCAACAACGTCAATTTCTACAATTTCGCGATGGCGCACCTGCGCACCTTGCCGGGCATCCAGTCGGCGACGCCGCAGCAGATCAACCCAGGAGGGACGAGCTACATCCTGGTCACTTACAAGGGCAGCCTCGCGCAGCTCGCGGCCGCGTTGAGTGCGCGCGGTTGGGTGACAGAAGCCGCGGGGTCGGTGGTCAAGATCCATGCCAACGGCGACAAGCCACCGGCGATCCCGCCGCCTGCGCCGGTGCAGCCTGCGGTTCCTCCGCCTCCTGCAGGCCAACCTGCTTCCCAGCCACCAAAGGGCGAAGAGTGAAGCAGGGGCCGGACCAGATCGCGCTTCCGCTCGACTGGCCGCAAGGCGACTGGGACGCCCGCTTCATTGTCAGCGAAGCAAACCGCGAGGCATTCGAGCATTTCCGCGGGTTCAGCATGTGGCCGGTCAGGGCGACGATCCTGACAGGTCCGCGGCGGTCGGGCCGTACTCTGCTGGCGCGCAGCTTCATCGAACGTGTCGGCGGGCGTCTCTTCGACGAGGCGGATCGGCGCGACGAGGAGGAATTGTTTCACGCCTGGAACCAGGCGCAGGACAGTGGCCGGCCGCTGGTGATGGTCGCCGACGAGGTGCCGCCCGCCTGGGCGCCGCGCTTGCCCGATCTCAAGACGCGGCTTGCGATCACCCCGATCACCCGCATCCTTCATCCTGACGACGCGCTGTTCACCGGCTTGATTCAGCTGCATTTCGCGGACCGCGGCCTGCACATCCCAGCTGAAGGCCTGCGTTTCATGAGCGAGCGGCTGCATCGCGATTACTGGACCGTCGAGCGAGCAGTCGAAGCGGTCGATCGCTATGCGATTGCCGAGCGCGCGCGGCTTTCGCTGCCGACAATCCGGCGTGCGTTGATTGACTCGCGCATGATCGGTGAAGCGGCGTAGCCGCTCAGCCGCACCTAATCTTCGTGATCTTCTTCGCCGAGTCGAGCCAGACCGTTACCCGGTCCTCGCGATAGTCCATCGTCAGCATGGTGTTGGGAGGCGACCAGCGGATCACCTCGGCATTCGACGCCTTGAGGATCGCATTTCCGGTCTGATCCGAGCCCATCTGGCCGATGAACCTGGCCGTTCGTTCAGTGGTGCACTTGTGGCCCGGAGTGACGCCGTGAATGGGTGTCGGCTCCGGAGGCGTTGCACTATCGGAGGCGGGCTGCTGCGGCGGAGACGCGACGTTCGACGATGCTGGATTGGCCGAGCAGGCCGCGAGCAGGGCAGGAGCAAGAAGAAGCAGGTTACGCATCGACCGTCTCCTCCTCGGCCACACGGCTCATCTTGAGCTTGCCGTTCTCGATTGCGAATGCGAGCCGCCCTTCAACGAGATCAAGCGCGTCCTTCCCGAACTCCTCGTAGCGCCATCCTGAGAGAATATTGAGATTGCGGCGAACGCCTGCAGCGAGGGCCTCGAGGTCGTCCGCCCTGGCGATGAGGCGGGCGGCAACGCCGGTCTCCTTCGCTCGAATCTTGAGCAACAACTTCAGGAGATCGCTGACCAGGGCCGCGTCCTTGGTGAGTCCGGGACGCCTTGGTTCGCGGTCCGGCATCTCATCCGGACCCAAGGGCTTCGCGTTCTCGATCGCGGCCATCAGGCGGCCTCCGATGTCGTTGGTTCGCCAACCGGCAGACAGGCCTCGCACTCGACCGAGATCGTCCTGGTTCTTCGGCGGATGGAGGACGATCTCGCTCAGGGTATCGTCCTTGATGATCCGGCCACGCGGCAGGTTCTTGCCGCGCGCCTCGACTTCGCGCCAGCCAGCGAGTGCTTTCAACCGGCCGAGCACCACCGGATTGCGGCTCGGCAGCTTGAGGCGCTTCCATGCGTCTTCGGGCGGGAAGGCGAAGCTCGATGGATCGGCTAGCCGCTCCATTTCTTCGTCGAGCCAGGCGCCGCGGCCGGTCTTCTTCAGCTTCTCGACCATGCGCGGGAACACCGTGGCGAGGTGTGTGACGTCGGCGATCGCATAATCGATCTGCCGTTTATCGAGCGGCCGCCGGCTCCAGTCGGTGAAGCGCGCGCCCTTGTCCAGGCTGTGCCCGAGCAGGCTCTCGATCAGGTTCGAATAGCCGATCTGCTCACCGTGACCGAGCGCCATCGCCGCGATCTGCGTGTCGAATAGCGGGAGAGGGACCTTGCCGGTCAGATTGTGGATGATCTCGAGATCCTGGCCACCGGCGTGAAAGACCTTGAGCACGCGATCATTCTTCACGAATAGGTCGAGGAGCGGCTTGAGATCGATTCCTTCCGCCTTCGGGTCGATGGCGGCTGCCTCTTCCGAGCTCGCGACCTGGATCAGGCAAAGATCCGGCCAATAGGTGTTCTCACGCATGAACTCGGTGTCCACGGCGACGAAGGGCTGCTGTGAGAGGCGGTCGACGAGGGCCTTGAGGTCGTCGGACTTGGTAATCAGTGGATGGATACGCATGGGTCTGCGGCGGCTTTAGCGGCGGCCTCGCGGGTTGACAAAAAGCTTTCCGGCATTGAAGCGCGGCGCGCGCTTTTCTCCACAATTTTCTGCTTAGCGAGCCGATTCATCATGCACGCCTATCGTACCCATACCTGCGCTGCGTTGCGCCTCAGCAACGTGGGCGAAACGGTCCGGCTGTCGGGTTGGGTGCATCGCAAGCGCGATCACGGGCAACTGCTGTTCGTCGATCTGCGCGACCATTACGGGATCACGCAGGTCGTCGCCGATACGGATTCCCCCTCGTTCAGGACTTTGGACCGGCTGCGGCTCGAATCGGTCGTTACGGTGGAAGGCAAGGTTGTTGCCCGCTCGCCTGAGACCGTGAACCCCAATCTCGACACCGGCGAAATCGAGGTTCGCGCGGGTGAGGTCACGGTGCAGTCGGAAGCCGCCGAGCTCCCGATGCCGGTCTCGACGGAGGCCGACTATCCCGAGGAGATCAGGCTCAAGTACCGTTACCTCGATTTGAGGCGTGAGCAGGTCCATCGCAACATTATGCTGCGCTCGGCGGTGATCGCCTCCATCCGGCGGCGGATGATCGAACAGGGCTTCACCGAGTTCCAGACGCCGATCCTGACCGCCAGCTCGCCCGAAGGCGCGCGCGATTACCTCGTCCCGAGCCGGGTTCATCCGGGAAAGTTCTACGCGCTCCCGCAGGCGCCGCAGATGTTCAAGCAGCTGATCATGGTCGCCGGCTTCGACCGCTATTTCCAAATCGCGCCATGCTTCCGCGACGAGGACGCGCGCGCCGACCGCAGCCCGGGCGAATTCTACCAGCTCGACTTCGAGATGAGCTTCGTCACGCAGGAAGATGTTTTTGCGGCAATCGAGCCGGTACTGTCCGGCGTATTCCAGGAGTTCGCCAACGGCCGCACCGTCACGCCCGCGGGCGAGTTCCCGCGCATCCCGTACAAGGAAGCGCTGCTGAAATATGGCACCGACAAGCCGGACCTCAGGAACCCGCTGCTGATCACCGACGTGACCAAGCATTTTCGCGGTTCGGGCTTCGGCCTGTTCGCGGGGCTGGTCGAAAAGGGCTCCGTCGTTCGCGCCGTGCCGGCGCCAGCAACGGCAGAGAAGAGCCGCAAGTTCTTCGACGATATGAACGAATGGGCGCGGAGCGAGGGCTTCGCCGGCCTCGGCTATGCGACGCGAAAGGGCGGCGAGTGGGGTGGCCCGATCGCCAAGAACCATGGCGAGGAGGGAATGAACCGCATCGCAGAGGCGATGGGGCTCGGGCCCGACGACGGCATCTTCTTCGCCGCGGGCAAGGAAGAGGATGCGGCCAGGCTCGCCGGAGCGGCACGCACCCGCGTCGCGGAACAGCTCGACCTGCTCGAGAAAGACGCGTTCCGATTCTGCTGGATCGTCGACTTCCCGATGTTCGAGTTCAACGAGGAACAGCAGAAGATCGACTTCAGCCACAATCCCTTCTCGATGCCGCAGGGCGGAATGGAGGCGCTGGAGAGGAAGGGCCCGCTCGACATCCTCGCCTGGCAATACGACATCGTCTGCAACGGCGTGGAGCTGAGCTCGGGAGCAATCCGCAATCACCGCCCTGACATCATGTACAAGGCGTTCGAGATCGCCGGTTACTCGCGCGATGAAGTCGACACGAACTTCGCGGGCATGATCAACGCGTTCAAGTTTGGGGCTCCGCCGCACGGCGGCTCCGCGCCGGGCATAGATCGCATTGTGATGCTCCTCGCGGACGAGCCGAACATCCGCGAAGTCATCCTCTTCCCGATGAACCAGAAGGCCGAGGACTTGATGATGAATGCGCCTTCGGCGGTGATGCCGAAGCAGCTCAAGGAGCTGCACATCAAGGTGGTCGAGCCCAGCTGACGGGCGCGCCATTGCGGGACAGAGGGTGGCACATACGGGCGGCTTGGCCGTTGTGCGTGCCGTCAATCCCGCTAGTTTCCAGCAATGGCGATCGGCATGCATGACGTGAGTTCGAGCCTTGCTGCCCTGCGAGAGCATCTCGCCGAGCTGCAGCTTCCGCAGATCGCCTACGGGCGACGCGCCATCATCTTGCTTGAGGGACTGGAGGGCGCCGGCAAGAAGAATGCGCTGAAGCAGATCGCCGCCGCGTTCGACCCCTGCCATTTCGCCGTTCACTGCACCGATTACGATCGGCGCGAATCGAGCGAAGGCCACTGGCTCGCCCGCTTCTGGAGACAGCTTCCAAGCGCCGGAAACACGAGCCTTATGCTGCGCAGCTGGTATCGACGGGTGCTCGACGACCGTGTGCTTGGCCGAACCGCCGAGGAATCGATCCCGCGGGTGTTCGACGAGATCAACGAGTTCGAGGCACAGCAGCGCGACTATGGGACTCTGCTGGTCAAACTCTACTTCGACGTCAGCGCAGACGTTCAGGAGCGGCGGATCGCCGAACGGCGGCTCAGTCCATGGCGGCCTCGGTACGCGCAGGACGAGTTCATTCGTGCCGATGAGCCCGCCTACCAAAATGCGCTCACCGACCTCAGGACCAACAGCGACACGCGCTGGTCGCCGTGGCGTACGATCGATGCCGACGACGAACAGCAGGCTGCGCTGGCTGTGCTAGAGGCGATCGCAGACGTCTGGTCGAGGACTATGCCCGCCGAGCCGCCGCAGCTCGTCTCCGCGTCGCGGAACGCTCAGTCCGGGTAGCGGATCGCGATCACTTCGTAGCTTTTCTCGCCTGCGGGCAAGTGGACGACCCGTTCTTCACCCACGCGTGCGCCGATCAATGCTCTTGCAAGTGGCGCGCTCCAGCCGATCCGGCCTGCCGAGGCGTCGGTTTCGTCGTCTCCCACGATCGTCACGGTTCGGCGATTGTCGTCCTCGTCCGCAAGATCGATGGTCGCTCCGAAGCGTGCCTGGTCGCGCGCCTGCTGCTTTGCCGGATCGACGACCTTCGCATCCTTCATGATCCGGCCGAGATAGGCGAGGCGGCGATCGATCTCGCGGAGGCGCCGCTTGCCGTAGATATAGTCGGCGTTTTCTGACCGATCTCCGAGCGAAGCCGCCCAAGAGACTGTCTCCACGATTTTCGGGCGCTCTACGGCGAACAGCTCGTCATATTCGGCGCGGATGCGCGCCAAACCTTTGGGTGTGATGTAGCGGTCGGGCACGGCTGCGCGCTATCAGGCCGGACGATCTTTCCCAAGATAGCGCGAAACGTGGATGGCGGTCTGCTGCGCCCCGGCGCTGCTGCTCCGGATGGCGTCGTAGACGACGCTGTTCTCGATCACGCGCTGCACGTAAGCGCGCGTCTCAGTGTACGGGATCGCCTCGATCCATTTGAGCATGTCGACCTGGCTTCGAGGATCGCCGTACCGGTCGACCCATTTGCGAACATTGCCGCTGCCTGCATTGTACGCCGCCACCGCCAATGGAACGCTGCCGTCCCAATTATCGAGCAGACGCTTGAAGTACGCAGAACCGATCATGACGTTGTAATTGGGATCGCTGATCAGCCGATAGCTGTCGAAACCGACACCAAGCTTGCCGGCTTGCTCGCGGGCCGTTCCTGTCATCAACTGCATCATTCCGCGCGCACCGGCGTGGCTGACGGCATAAGGATCGAACGAGCTTTCCTGACGACTGATGCCATGGGCGAGCGACCACAACTCACCCGAAACAGATGCCGAAAGCGTCGGATAGGCCTGCCGGACGTAGAAGCTCGACCCCTTCACCCGCGCCATCCGCGCGGTCCAAACGGCCAGGTCAGGCCGGCTGATCTGTCGGCTGAGCTCTACGGCGAGGTTGCGGTCGGCATCATTGTCGAGCGATTCGGCGAGCGCGCGAACGAATAGGGCCTGCTCGGTCGAGCGGCCCTGCTGGCCAAGCAGCCTTACCGCCTGGACCAGGCGGCGGCTGTTGAATGCCGTGCGCTGGAATTGGGTTGTCACATATTGCGGAAGAGCCGCAGGAGGCGCCGACACGGACCGGCCGAGCCGCTCGAGGGAGAGTTGACCGTAAAACAGCCCCGGGTGAGCAGCCGCCTGCTCGAAATAGCTGTTCGCCTCGTTGAATCTGCCCGCGGCCCGCGCTGCGCGGCCGGCCCAGTAATCGCCCTTGGTGAGGACCTGCACCGACTGGCCGCCGCGCGCATAGCGAGCGAACATAGCCATCGCATTCATGGGGCTGTTCATCCGGTCGAGGGCAACCGTCCCGGCCAGCCACGCAAGCGTCGTGTAATCATCGCGAATGTCGAGAGGTTGGCTGGAGACGTCCGTACCGGCAGGAAGCGCATCGTCGATCTGGCTCGCGATGTTGTACGCAGTCCGCCAGTCGCGATCCTGCGTGGCATCGCCGGCGAGCAGGATGAGCATGTCATAGAAGCGCTCGGGGTCTGCCGGCTTGTAGGTGAAATTGTGATCGCGAGCGGCGAGGTCTTCGGCTGCCGATTCGTAATTGTGGGCGCGAAGATAGCGCGCACGATCCATCATCAGCCCGGCGTCACGTGTGACGCTTCCCATCACGGCCTGGTAGCGGTTCTCGGCGTCAGTGCTGTCCTGAAGCATCGCGATTCGGGCAGCGAACGCCGCCTGGCGCTCGGGGCTCGTCATCGCGAGGAACCGCGCCGCATCGTCGGCCCTCTTGGCGGAGAGCAGGCTGTCGACTCGCCGGTCGGTATCCGCACGCGTCAAGCTAGTCCCGAAACGCGCCCAGATTGCCTGCTCGTCGCTTCCGCTGAGGTCGGGCGAGGCCCAGGCCTCGCGGCCGGCGTCCAGTGCCAGTTGAGTCCGGCCCGCCGAGGCATAGGCCTCCGCAAGCCGTGCCCAGCCGTTGCCGGTCGTCGGCTTTTCCGTGGCGAAGAAGGCGAGGACGGTCCGGCCATTCTCGCCGGGCTGCATCGCCTTTTCGGCCCATCCGCGCATTTGTGACGAGTCGGGCCAGTCGGGATTGGCGATCAGGAAGTTGGCATAATCGGAGAAGCGATAATTGCTGCTCTGCCTTAGGGTGCGCCAGAGATCGAGCGATGAGGCGATGCTCGGGGCTGCGTAGGCCGGTGCCGCATAGGTCGTGGACGCGGCATATTGCGCCGAGCTCGACGGTGCGAGGGCCAGCAGCACTGGCACGAGGACAGCGGCACGCCACATGCTGGACATTTTGCAGTCCCGCTCCTTATCAGCCAGTGAACACGGCCAATTTGTCCACAGAAAAACCCGCTATCGGGGAGATAAGTTCATGTTTTTCGGCTCAATTCCGGCGCTGGTGACGCCATTTTCAGGCGGCCGTGTTGCGGAAGCCACATTCGCCGAGTTCGTCGAGTGGCAGATTGCCGAGGGCTCGAACGCGCTTGTGCCGTGCGGAACGACCGGAGAGGTGGCGACCCTGAACGCAGACGAGCACTGTGCGGTGATAGCCCAGGCCGTCCGGAGCGCGAACGGCCGGGTACCGGTCATCGCCGGATGCGGGACGTACGATACCGCGGCTTCGATTGAGCGGATCCGTGTTGCGGCGAACGTCGGCGCCGACGCCGCGCTGGTGGTCGTTCCCTATTATAACAAGCCGAGCCAGGCGGGTCTCGCAGCCCATTTCACCGCCATTGCCGACGCTTCGCCGCTGCCGATCGTCGTCTATAACGTTCCTTCACGGACGGTGGCCGACATCTCGGTCGAGACGCTCGCCCAGATAGCAAAGCATCCGAAGATCGTCGCGGTCAAGGACGCGACCGGCCAGCTGGACCGTGTCTCCGCTCAGCGCCTCCAGTGCCCTGAGGACTTCGTCCAGCTTTCCGGCAATGACGACATGGCCTTGGGCTTCAACGCCATGGGTGGAATGGGGTGCATCTCTGTCACCGCGAACGTGGCGCCGAAACTTTGCTCGGACTTCCAGAAGGCAATGCGCGAGAAATGCTGGGATGACGCGCTGAAGCTCCAGGACCGGCTTTTCCCGCTTCACAAGGCGCTCTTCACGGATGCGTCGCCTGCACCGACCAAATATGCGCTGTCGCGGCTCAAGAACGATTTCCCGGCGGAGCTTCGGTTGCCGCTGGTGGAACCATCCGACGCGTCGAAGCGCGCTGTCGACGCGGCGCTCGAGCATGCGGGGCTGATCTGATCTCCTTATGGCCAAGCCGCTCCCGCACCCGTTCGACAAGCAAAAGGTCGTGGCCGAGAACCGGCGCGCGCGCTTCGACTATTTCGTCGAGGAGCGGTTCGAGGCCGGCATCCAGCTCACCGGGACCGAGGTAAAATCGCTTCGTCAGGGCGAGGGCTCGATCGCGGAAAGCTACGCGAATGCCGAAGGCGACGAAGTGTGGCTGATCAACAGCCACATTCCCGAATACAGCCACGGCAACCGTCTCAACCATGAGCCGAAGCGACCCCGTAAATTGTTGCTCAAGAATCGTGAGATAGCCAAGCTTCAGGGCGCCGTGACTCGCCAGGGACTGACGCTGGTACCGCTATCTATCTATTTCAATGCGGCGGGCAGGGCGAAGGTCGAACTGGCACTGGCGCGCGGCAAGAAAGTGCACGACAAGCGCGAGACGATGAAGGAGCGCGACTGGAAGCGGGAGCAGCAGAGGCTGCTCAGAAGCAATGGCTGAGGCCACTCCGCCGGCGCGCTTCCACTGGCTGACGCGGCACATCCCGACTCGAGAGACGATCGACGAATACCGCCTACTGAGGCCCTTCGCGCCGCATCTTCGTCATCCTTCGCTGTGGCGGATGAGCCGGCGCTCGGTCCCGCGGGGAGTGGCGGTCGGCATCTTCGTCGCAGTGATCATTCCGTTCATGCACACGATCATCGCGGCGCTTCTGGCGATCCCGACCCGAGCGAACGTCGCGGTAGCGGCGGTGACGACCCTCGTGGTCAATCCTTTGACCATCCCGCCGATGTATTACGCGGCTTACCGCATCGGCTCGTGGGAGCTGCATCACGAGGGGCCACTCGTAGACCCCAGGGCGGCCGAACGCTTCTCGGGTGAGCTCAGCCGCGCGCTCTTCTGGATCCATCATGCGTCGGGGCCGATCGCTCTTGGAATCCTCACGATTGCGGTCGCTATGGCCGTGATCGGCTATTTCGGAGCTTCGCTCGGCTGGCGATTGTGGTCAAGCAGCCGCTGGCAACGCCGAGGCACCCGCACCTGAGACGGAATCGTTCCCGTCTGGTAGGAAGCTGAACAGCTGATAGGATGTGGCGCGGTGCTGTACCAGGAGCTGCCTCGGATCGACGAAACGCCGCTCGATGGGTGGGGCCGCTGGCTTGTCCCGGCGCTTACGGCCGCTGCCGCGCTGACGGCTGGCCTCGTTCTGCTGCTGGTCGGACAAGTGGTGATAGCGGCCGTTATCGTCGCAGCTGGAGCGATCGGTGCCGTCGTGGCGCTGCGCAAGCCGGCGGCCGAACCCCAACTCGCCGAGCCGCTTGCCGCCGGACCAGATTATTCGCTGGTCGGCTCCGCCCTCGGGCTGAGCCGCGACCCTATCGCGCTGACCGGCGGGGAAGGCACGTTGCTGGTGGTCAACACGGCGTATCGGGAGCGTTTTGGGAACTCCCCGCCGCTCGGCGTCGCTGCAAACGAACAAGCGAATGAGGGACTCAAGCTCGCTCAGTCCATGGCGTGGCGCGATGGCGCCGGTTGCGTCGCCCGAATCGAGACCGTCGCGGGAACATCGCCGGTCGAGGTAGATCGCGTGGGCGCTCGCAATGATCTCCTGCTGTGGCGTTTTCCCGAAGCACCAGCGGCAGACCCGCTGATGATCGCGGTCAAGCGGATCCAGGGAACGGTCGGCGTGCGGCTCGCGGCGGCGGGTGTGCTCGCGGCAGTCGTCGACAGCAAGGGCCTCATTCTCGCGGCTAACAGCCTGTTCGCCGATCGGGCCGTCGACCCTAAGCAGCAGCTGCGGAGCGCGCGCTTCGCAGATCTGGTCGAAATCGGCGAGGACGAGCAGATGCGTCTTGTCGCCGAAGGGGAGGGTGGCCAGCCGGTCCGGGCCGTGCACGTGCCACTGGAAACCACGGCCGAAAGCGGCGCCGGCACCTTCCTGCTATTCGACGCCGGCGGCGGCGCCTCGCTCGCGCAATCCTCGAACATGCAGGCGCTCCTGGATGTGATGCCGATCGGCCTCGCGCTTGTGGATCGCGATGGTCGCTTCCTGTTGATGAACAGCGCCTTCAGGCAAGCCGCGGGAGTCAAGGGCTCGGCGATGCCGGTCTATCCCGGCGACATCGTGATCAAGGAAGACAAGGCGGCGGTGGCCGATGCCGTGAGGCGAAATGCACGAGGACCCGCAATGTCCGGTGACCTTGCCGTGCGCCTGGCCCACCAATCGTCGGAACTGGTTGCGCTGACCATCGCGGGGCTCCGCGGCCTGGGCGATGCTGCAGTCCTGCTGCTGCTCAAGGACAATAGCGAGGAAGCCAAGCTGAAGCGCCAGGTCGCGCAGGCGACCAAAATGCAGGTCGTCGGGCAGCTTGCGGGCGGCGTCGCGCACGACTTCAATAACATCCTGACCGCGATCATCGGGCATTGCGACCTGATGCTGATGCGGCACACGCCCGGGGACAGCGACTATGACGACATTCAGCAGATCAAGTCGAATTCGAACCGCGCTGCGGGCCTTACTCGACAGCTTCTTGCCTTCTCGCGCCAGCAAACCCTGCGCCCGCAGGTGCTCCAGCTTCCCGACGTTGTGTCGGAGGTGTCCCATCTGCTGAAG
>Ga0207657_10000949_pt1 | contig 30720 bp, 40 predicted proteins | sample KBSC33metaG_FD_184316 | JGI IMG/M metagenome (GOLD analysis project Ga0207657, IMG submission 184316) | Corn rhizosphere microbial communities from Kellogg Biological Station, Michigan, USA - KBS C3-3 metaG (SPAdes) (version 2) | ecosystem: Host-associated > Plants > Roots > Rhizosphere > Soil ...
TGAACCGTCAGCCTGTGCCGCTATATGGCGGCGCATGTCTTCTGTACGTCCCTGGCGCGACATAGCGCGCCGTCCATCGCGCCAGATCATGGTCGGCACCGTGCCTGTGGGCGGCGATGCGCCGATCACGGTGCAGACGATGACCAACACGCCGACCGACGACGTGCGCGCCACGGTCGATCAGATAAGGCGCTGCGAGGAAGCGGGTGCGGACATCATCCGTGTTTCCTGTCCGGACGAGGCCTCGACCGCGGCCTTGAAGCAGATCGTGCGCGCGTCGCACGTGCCGATCGTGGCGGACATCCATTTCCATTATAAGCGCGCGCTCGAAGCGGCGGATGCGGGGGCGGCGTGCCTGCGCATCAATCCCGGCAATATCGGTTCGGAAGCGCGCGTGGCGGAGGTGGTGCGCGCCGCCAAGGCGAATGGGTGCGCGATCCGGATCGGGGTCAATGCCGGCAGCCTGGAGAAGGACCTGCTCGAAAAATATGGCGAGCCCTGTCCCGAGGCTTTGGTCGAAAGCGCGCTTGATCATATCAAATTGCTGCAGGACCAGGATTTCCACGAATATAAGGTGGCGGTGAAGGCGTCGGACGTGTTCCTCGCGGTCGCGGCCTATCAGCAGCTTGCCGAGACGGTCGATTGCCCGCTGCACCTCGGCATCACCGAAGCCGGCGGGCTGATCGGGGGCACGGTCAAATCGTCGATCGGGATGGGCAGCCTGCTCTGGTACGGGATCGGCGACACGATCCGCGTCTCCTTGTCGGCCGAGCCCGAGGAGGAGGTCCGCGTCGGTTTCGAGATATTGAAGGCCTTGGGCTTGAGGCAGCGTGGCGTGCGCGTCATCTCCTGCCCGTCCTGCGCGCGGCAAGGCTTCAACGTCATCAAGACGGTCGAGGCCTTGGAAGCGCGGCTGACGCATATCCGCACGCCGATGTCGTTGTCGGTGCTGGGCTGCGTCGTCAACGGCCCCGGCGAGGCGCGCGAGACCGACATCGGGCTCACCGGCGGGGGCAACGGCAAGCATATGGTCTATCTGTCCGGCATCACCGATCACACGGTGCAGGACGCCGACATGATCGAGCATATCGTCAAGCTGGTCGAAGCCAAGGCCGCCGAGATCGACGCCGCCAACGCCGCCATCGCCGTCGCCGCGGAGTAGGCGGACACCGCCCCAAATTTTGAGCAAAGCGACCAATCCCGTCATCGCCTTCGGCGTCGCCTGTCTCGGCATCGCGACCTTCTCCTGCATGGACGCGATCATGAAGCAGGTGTCGATCCACATCGGCGCCTATAACGCGATGCTATGGCGCTCGATCGTCGGCCTCGCGATGAGCGCACCCTTATTCCTGATCTGGGGCGTGAAATGGCCCGAGCGCAGCCGCGCAATCCTCCATCTCAAGCGCAGCACCGCCGCCGGCATCTCGATCCTGCTCTTCTTCTGGGGGCTGGTACGTGTGCCGATGGCGGAAGGTGTCGCGTTAAGCTTCCTCTCACCGATCATCGCGTTGCTTCTGGCGGCGCCGATGCTGGGCGAAAAGGTCGGCAAGAGCGCGGTCGGTGCCTGCCTGCTCGCTTTTTCCGGGGTGATCGTGATCGTTCTCGGCAAAGCGCATGAGGGGGGCGGGCCAGCTGCCCTTCATGGGGCGATCGCGATCATCATCGCGGGCGTTTTCTACGCGTATAATCTGGTGCTGCTCCGGCGATCGGCACTGCTCGCCGGGCCGATCGAGATCACCTTCTTCACCAATCTCGTCTTCGCCGGCCTCTATTCGCTTGGCAGCCCGATCGGCGCGACGCTGTTGCCTCTGCGCTGGCTGCCGCTCATAGGCGCTGCCGCGGGTCTCGCGATCGTCTCGTCGCTGCTGCTGGCCTGGGCCTATGCCCGCGCCGAGGCACAGCGGCTGGTGCCGGTCGAGTTCACCGCCTTTATCTGGGCCGCGATATTGGGAGCGATCGTGTTCGGGGAAAAAGTCTTGCCGCTGACCATATTGGGTGCCGCGATGATCGTCGCGGGCTGCGTGATTGCCGCGCGGGCGCGCCATGCGCCGGTACCATCGACCGAGGCTGCATTATGATCGTCCGCCGCGCCACGCCCGCCGACGTGCCCGCCATCCTGCGGCTGATCGTCGCGCTCGCTGTCTACGAACGCGAGCCGGACGCGGTGAAGGCGACCGAAGAGTCGCTCGCGGCCAGCCTGTTCAGCGATGGTGCCCACGTCTTCGCCCACGTCGTGGAACATGAGGTTGAGGTGGTCGGCATCGCAGTCTGGTTCCTCAACTACTCCACCTGGACGGGCCGACCCGGCATCTATCTCGAGGATTTGTTCGTCGCCGAGACCGCGCGCGGTCTCGGCGCGGGCAAGGCCTTGTTCAAGGTGCTCGCCGAGGAAGCCGAACGGCTCGGTTGCGCGCGGATCGACTGGGCCGTGCTCGATTGGAACACGCCCGCGATGGATTTCTACCGTTCCATCGGCGGGCGTCGCCAGACAGGCTGGCAGCCTTGGCGGATCGACGGCACCGCTCTGGAGGACCTTCGGAAATGAGCGAAGAACTGCTCGCCCGCATCGCCGCCGCGCTCGATCGGATCGCGCCGCCGCCGCCCGAAAGCGCGGATCCGGTCGCGCATCCGGCCTATGTCTGGCGCGACGGGGCGTTGCAGGCCGCGCGTGCGTTCGAGCCGATGCCGCTCGACCTGCTCGAAGGCATGGAAGCGCAGAGAGACGCGGTGCTCGGCAATATGCGCCGCCTGGCCCAGGGCTTGCCCGCGCATGACGTCCTGCTGTGGGGCGCGCGCGGCACGGGCAAGTCGGCGCTGGTGAAGGCCGCGGTTGGCCAGGTGCAACGGGAAAGCGGCGCGATCGCGTTGGTCGAGGTCGCGGGCGACGGGCTTGCCGGCCTTCCGGGTCTGTTCGCAAGACTGGCGGACGTGCCGCGCGCGTTCGTGCTCTTCATCGACGATCTGGGTTTCGCCGAACCGAGCGAGGCCCCGCGCTTGCTGCGCTCCGTGCTGGAAGGCGGCGCGGAGGCGCGTCCGGCAAACGCGCGGCTGCACGTCACCGCCAATCGCCGCCACATCGTGCCGCGCGACATGGCCGAGCAGGAAAGCGCGATCAATCCGCGCGACACGGCAGACGACAAGCTCGCGCTGGCCGATCGGTTCGGCCTGAGCCTGGGCTTCCATGTCGTGGATCAGCCCACTTATGTCGCGATCGTCGCGGGCTATGCGCGCGCTTACGGCCTCAGCTTCGATCCGCATGAGGCGATCGCCTGGGCGACCCAGCGCGGCGGCCGTTCGGGCCGCGTCGCCTGGCAATATGTCGTCGAACTTGCGGGCCAGCAGGGCAAGACCCTCCCGGCCTGACTGGAGCGGTGTCCTTGACGGCGCTTTCTAAGCTTCGCCGCCGATCCTCAGCGTGACGTCACGAATTTGGACGAGCATTTTGCTGAAAGCCGCGACGTCTTTCGGATCGAAACTCGCGAATATCTGGCGTTCGAGCTCGAGCGCCTTCGGCGCGACCTGATCGTAGAGATCGTGCCCGGCCTTGGTCAGATGCAGGCTCTGCGATCGCCGGTCGCTGCTATGTGGCCGCCGATCGACCAGGCCGCGATCGACTAGTGCGATCGTGGCGCGGCTTACCGTGACCTTGTCCATGCGTGTGCGGCGGCCGACCTGCTGCTGCGTGATCCCTTCATCCTCGCCGATGACCGCGATCAGCCGCCATTCCGGAATCGTGAGGCCGAACAAGGCCTGATAACTGCTGGCGATCGCGTCGCTCACCACATTGGATGTGACCGACAGAAGATAGGGAATGAATGCGTCGAGACGCAGCGAAACGTCGGCCATAGGCGTTGGTAACATTTGACACCATCGGCGCAAGGTCGCATTGGATGGTATCAATTGATACTATATCGAGAGGCGCCGCAATGGCCCAGACTCCGCAGAATCCGCTTGGCCTCAATGGCTTCGAATTCGTCGAATTCACCTCGCCCGACCCAGAGGCGATGGGGCGTCAGTTCGAGCAAATGGGCTTCGTGCCCTCGCACCGTCACCCGACCAAGAACATCACCCGTTACAAGCAGGGGCGCATCAACCTGATGCTCAATCGCGATGCGGCGGGCCGCGTCGCCGAATTCCGTAACGAACATGGCGCGTCGGCCAGCGCGATGGCGTTCCGCGTCGCCGATCCGCAGGCAGCGCTCCAATGGGCGCTCGAGAATGGCGGGAAGGCGACCGAGGAGGATGATACGGTCATCCAGGGGATCGGCGGTTCCTATCTCTATTTCATCCAGGACGGCATCGATCTCTACGAGGATTGGGCCGAGTTTCCGGGCTGGCAGGAGGCCGAAGCGAAGAACAATGTCGGGCTCGATTTGCTCGACCACCTGACCCACAATGTGCGGCGCGGGCAGATGCGGGTCTGGTCCGAATTCTACAAAACGCTCTTTGGGTTCGAGGAGCAGAAATATTTCGACATCAAAGGCAAGGCGACCGGGCTGTTCAGCCAGGCGATGATCGCGCCCGATCATGCGATCCGCATCCCGTTGAATGAGAGCCAGGACGACAAGAGCCAGATCGAGGAATTCATCAAGGATTATAATGGCGAAGGCATCCAGCATCTCGCGCTGACCACCGACAATATCTACGACACGGTCGAGCGGCTGCGTGCGCGGGGCGTGCGGCTACAGGATACGATCGAGACCTATTACGAACTGGTCGACAAGCGCGTGCCCGGCCATGGCGAGGACCTCGAGCGCCTCCGCAAGAACCGCATCCTGATCGACGGCAATGTCGGCGAGGAGGGCATATTGCTCCAGATCTTCACCGAGAACATATTCGGCCCGATCTTCTTCGAGATCATTCAGCGCAAGGGCAATGAGGGCTTCGGCAACGGCAATTTCCAGGCGCTCTATGAGTCGATCGAGCTCGATCAGATTCGCCGCGGGGTGATCACGGTCGACGAATAATGGATTCGTCATGCCGGACTTGTTCCGGCATCCACTTGGAGGTTGTGGGCTGGCTTCGGGGTGGACCCCGGAACAAGTCCGGGGTGACGTGGGCCACAAAAGGCGACGGGCGGATACAATGACCGAATATCAAACCGGCTTCGGCAACCATTTCGCGAGCGAAGCGGTGCCCGGCGCGCTCCCCGTAGGCCAGAATTCGCCGCAAAAGACGCCGTTCGGTCTCTACGCCGAGCAGCTTTCGGGCAGTGCCTTCACCGCGCCGCGCGCGGAGAATAAGCGCTCCTGGCTTTATCGGCTCCGTCCGACCGCCAGCCACAAGCCGTTCCAGCCCTATCGGGGCGCGGCTTTGCTCCGATCGGCGCCGTTCGACGAACTGCCGCCCACACCCAACAGGTTGCGCTGGGATCCGCTGCCACTGCCCGAAGCTCCGACCGACTTTGTCGATGGCCTTGTCACCTATGGCGGGAATGGTGACGTCGCGACGGGGGCGGGATTGGGCATCCATCTTTATGCCGCCAACCACTCGATGGTGCGGCGCGCGTTCCAGAATGCCGATGGCGAGATGCTGATCGTGCCGCAGCAGGGCGTGCTTACGATCGTCACCGAGCTGGGCCGGTTCTACGTCGCCCCGCTCCAGATCGCGCTGATCCCGCGCGGCTTACGCTTCCGGGTCGAGCTTTCGGGGCCATCGCGCGGCTATGTCGCCGAGAATTACGGTCAACCCTTTCGTCTGCCCGATCTGGGCCCGATCGGGGCGAACGGCCTTGCCAATCCACGCGATTTCGAGACGCCGGTCGCCTGGTTCGAGGACGAGGATGAACCGCATGAGGTCGTCCAGAAATTCCAGGGCAAGCTCTGGACCTCGACGCTCGACCATTCGCCGTTCGATGTGGTCGCGTGGCACGGCAATCTCGCGCCCTGCCGTTATGATCTGACCCGCTTCAACACGATCAACACGGTCAGCTTCGATCACCCCGATCCGTCGATCTTCACCGTGCTGACCTCGCCGAGCGAGCATCACGGTACCGCCAATTGCGATTTCGTGATCTTCCCGCCGCGCTGGATGGTGGCCGAGCATACATTTCGGCCGCCCTGGTTCCATCGCAACGTGATGAGCGAGTATATGGGGCTGATCGAGGGCGCCTATGATGCCAAGGAAGGCGGCTTCGCGCCCGGCGGGGCGAGCCTGCACAACCAGATGGCGGGCCATGGGCCCGACCGCGCCAGTTACGAGAAGGCGGTCGCGGTCGACCTCAAACCCCACAAGATCGAAGGGACGATGGCCTTCATGTTCGAGAGCCGTTGGGTGATCCGCCCGACCCGCTGGGCGGCGGAAAGCCCGCTCTGTCAGCTCGATTATGACGATTGCTGGGCAGGCTTCGCCAAGGCGAAGCTGTCGTGAGCCTGATCGACGAAACCCACGACCCCAAGCGCCGGAGTTGGGTCGAGAGCGCCAATGGTCACCCCGATTTTCCGATCCAGAACCTGCCGCTCGGCATCTTCTCGCCGGGCAACCACGCTCCACGCGTCGGTGTTGCGATCGGCGACCTGATCCTTGATCTGGGCGGGGCAGGGGCGTTTCTGCCAGATGGGATCGCTCGCACGCTGGGCGGCACCACGCTCAATCCGCTGATGAGCCTGCCCGCAGCCGAGCGCGTGGCGATGCGGCGGCGGCTATCCGAGTTGCTGTCCGACGAGGCACATCGCGCGACGATCGAGCCCTTGCTCTATCCTGCCGACGAATGTGCGCTGCATTTGCCCGCGGCGATCGGCGATTATACCGATTTCTATGTCGGCATTCACCACGCGACCAATGTCGGCGCGCTGTTCCGGCCCGACAATCCGTTGCTGCCCAACTACAAATATGTGCCGATCGGCTATCATGGCCGCGCCTCGTCGGTGCGGCCTTCGGGCGTGCCGGTGGTGCGCCCCAATGGCCAGCGCAAAGCGCCCAATGACGCCGAGCCGAGCTTCGGCCCCGCGCGCCGGCTCGATTATGAAATGGAGCTCGGCATCTGGGTGGGGCAGGGCAACGCGCTCGGCTATCCGATCCCGATCGGCGAGGCGAACCGGCATATCGCCGGCTTTTGCCTGCTCAACGACTGGTCGGCGCGCGACGTGCAGGCGTGGGAATATCAGCCGCTGGGCCCGTTCCTGGCGAAGAACTTCCATACCACGATCTCGCCCTGGGTGGTGACGGCCGAGGCGCTGGCGCCTTTCCGGGTCGCACAGCCTGCGCGCGCGGAGAGCGATCCTGCGCCCCTTCCTTATTTATTTGACGAGGCGGACCAGCGGTATGGCGCGTTTGCGCTGGAGCTCGAGGTGCAGCTCTCTACCGCCGCGATGCGCGAACAGGGGCTCGCGCCCATCACGCTCAGCCGCGGTTTGGCCACCGAAATGTATTGGACGATGGCGCAGATCGTGACGCACCATGCCTCCAACGGCTGCAATCTCCAGCCGGGCGACCTGATCGGCACCGGAACCATTTCCGGGCCCGAGAAAGCCGCGTTCGGGAGCCTGCTCGAACTCAGCCGAGGCGGGGCCGACCCCATCTCCTTGCCTAATGGCGAGACGCGTACTTTCCTGGAGGATGGCGACGAAGTGACGCTGCGCGCGACCGCACGGGCCGAAGGGCGTGTTCCGATCGGTTTCGGAACGTGCAGCGCGGTGATAGTGCCGGCATTATGAGCGACATTCTGTTCCACAGCTATTGGCGATCGAGCGCGGCCTATCGGGTGCGGATCGCCCTCAATCTCAAGGGCCTCGACTATGAAGAGGTCGATCATGATTTACGCACCGGGGCACAGCAGGATCCGGCCTATAAGATAGTGGCCCCGGCTGGGCTCGTGCCGGCGGTCGAGCATGACGGTCATGCTTATGTACAGAGCCTGGCCATCCTCGAATGGCTGGAAGAGCGCTGGCCGGAGCCGGCCTTGCTTCCGAAATCCTTGAACGAGCGGGCGATTGTGCGGGGGATGGCGCTGACGATCGGGGCGGATATCCACCCCCTCAACAACCTGCGGATTCTAAATTACCTCAAAAACGAACTGAAGGAGCCGCAGGAGAAGGTGGATGCGTGGATCGCCCACTGGATCCATGAGGGTTTCACCGCATTGGAAGTGCTGATCGGCCGCCATGGCGATGGTTTCGCCTTTGGCGCTGCACCTACAATCGCAGATTGTTTTGTTATTCCTCAGGTATTTAATGCGGAACGCTTCGGCGTCGATTTAACAAGCTTCCCCAAGATCAGGGCGGTTGCGGATAAGGCTCGGGCGCTCCCGGCATTTGCCGCGGCGCACCCCGATCGCCAACCCGGCGCGCAGACGGCGTGAACCCAGGCGAGCGGCTGACCGAAACGCCGCCCGGCGTTCATCTCGCGCCGCTTGATGACATTGCGGACGGCAGCGCGCGGAACTTCGTGCTGCAGATGAAAGCCGGCCGCTTTCATGGTTTCGTGGTGCGGAAAGGCGACCACGTCTTCGGCTACCGCGACCGCTGCCCGCATATGGGCCTCCCGCTGGCACAGGAACTGGACCGCTACCTGACTTCGGGCGGCGAATTGATCCTCTGCTCGTGGCATGGCGCCTTGTTCGACGTGGAGAGCGGCCGATGCGTCGGAGGGCCCTGCATGGGCGCGAGCCTTCCCGTCTGGCCGGTGACGGTCGAAGCCGGAATCATCCGCACCGCATAAATTTCGCGGCGCCGGGAATAAACCCGGCACGACCCTGATCTTTCCTTGCGACTGCCACGCAATCGGAAAGCCACATCCATGGGTCACGATCACGATCATGCGCACGAGCGCCATCTCAACCGCCGCAGCCTGTTGACGCGATGCGCGGGCTGGGCGGGCACGGCGGCGGTCTACAGTGTCGCGGGGGGCGTGGTGTCCTCGGTCAGCCTCGATGCGGCGCTGGCCGCGGGCAAGCCGGCGGCGCGAACCAAGCCGTTCACCTTCGTCCAGATCAGCGACACGCATATCGGCTTCGACAAGGCCGCCAACCCCAACGTCCACGCGACCGCCGTACAGGCGGTCGAGCGGATCAAGGCGATGCCGGTCAAGCCCGATCTGATCCTGCATACCGGCGACATCACGCATCTGTCGAAGGACGACCAGTTCGACGATGCCAGGCAGATATTGTCGGGTCTCGATGTTCCGGTCTTTTATGTCCCCGGCGAGCATGATTTCCTCGATGAAGGACAGGGCAAGACCTTCCTCAGCCATTATGGCCGCGGCACACACGGGCTGGGCTGGTACAGCTTCGATCATGACGGCGTGCATTTCGTCGCGCTCAACAACGTCGCGGCACTGAAGCCGGGCGGCATGGCGCATCTGGGCGACGATCAGATTGCCTGGCTCAAGCAGGATCTTGCCGGCCTGTCGTCGAGCGCGCCGATCGTGGTGTTCGCGCATATTCCGCTGTGGACGGTCTATGAGGCGTGGGGCTGGGGCACCGACGATGCCGATCAGGCGCTGGCTTTGCTGCGCCGCTTCGGCTCGGTCACCGTCCTCAACGGTCATATCCATCAGGTTCTCCACAAGGTGGAGGGCAATGTCTCATTCCACTCGGCGCGATCCACTGCTTACCCTCAGCCCGCGCCGGGGGCTGCTCCGTCGCCAGGCCCTCTCACGGTCCCGACGGAGCAGCTTCCTTCTATGCTCGGCATCCGCACCGCCAATTTCGTGCGCGGGAACGGCGCGATCGCCTTGATCGACGCCAATTTCGCCTGATCCCGTTCAACCCGGAGTTCATATATGCCTGTTCTGTCTCATGTCGGTCGCGTCGCGTTGCTGGCCGTGTTCGCGGTGCCCGCCACCCTCGTCCCTCTCCAGGCGGTCGTCGCAGCGGCGCCCGCGAAGGTGCAGAAGGTCGCGATCGACAATTTCGCGTTCGCGCCGCAGGTGATCGTGGTCGCGCCCGGCACCACCGTCATCTGGACCAATGCGGATGAGGATCCGCATACGGTGACAGCCACCGACAAAAGTTTCCATTCGGCAGCGATGGATACGAACGAAAGCTACAGCTTCACCTTCGCGCGGCCGGGCGAATATGCCTATTTCTGTTCGCTCCATCCGCACATGACCGGTAAGGTCATCGTGAAGGGCTGAATGATGGCTGCTCGGGGCGGGATCGGCGGACGATGACGGGGCGGGGCCTGCGCTGGCCGCGTCTGGCCGCGTCCGCCGGCCGGCGGACCGAGGACGCGCCGAGCGGCCAGGATAAAGCGGACGCCTTCCGCCGCACGATGATGCCGCACATGGACGCCGCTTATAATCTCGCGCGTTATCTCACCCGCGACGCAAATGCGGCCGAGGATATCGTCCAGGACGCCTATCTGCGCGCCTATCGCAGTTTCGAGACCTGGCGGGGTGAGGCGGCCAAGCCGTGGCTGCTGACGATTGTGCGCAACTGCTTCCTCAACAACGTCGGCGGTGCGGCCGAGCGTCTCACCGGCCGGCCGGTGCACGATTATGGAGGCGAGCTACCATCCGAACTGATCGAGACCGGCACCCCCGAGAGCCAGCTTGCCGAGAAGAACGAAGCGGCGATGCTGCGCGCGACGATCGAACAATTGCCCGAGCCCTTCCGCGAGACGCTCATCCTGCGCGAGCTCGAGGAATTGAGCTACAAGGAGATCGCCGCCATCGCCCAGGTTCCGATCGGTACGATCATGTCGCGCCTTGCCCGCGCGCGACAGATGCTCGCTGATTTGCTGTTGCCCGAATCCGTCAGGAAGGCGCGATCATGAGCCTCCATCCCGACAAATTGCTCCTGATCCACGGTCTGGTCGATGGCGAACTGGACGCCGCCAACACGGTCGCGATCGAGACGCATCTGAAGAGCTGTGGCGATTGCCGCGCCGAACTGGAGCAGATCCAGGCGGTGCGCGAGCTGATTGCCGCGGCTCCGCTGCGCGAGCGTGCGCCCGAGGGTCTGCACAAGCGCATCGAATTGATGATCGACGCCGAGGCTGGTCCTGCGCCGCGCGCGTCGGCGGCTCCGCATCGTCCTGTCATGCCCGGCCGGCTGGCCTGGAACGGGGGAGGGGTCGCGGCCCATGTCCTGAGCGGTCGCTGGGCATCGGGGCTTGCCACCGGGCTGGTCGCCGCGAGCCTCGCGCTCGCGGTAGCGATGCCGCAGCTCACGCACACCGACATGGAGGACCAGCTCGTCCAAAGCCATGTCCGTTCGCTGCTGGTCGGCCATCTGGTCGATATCCCGACCTCGAACCGCCATGTCGTGAAACCGTGGTTCAACGGCAAGGTCGATTTCGCGCCGCCCGTGCCCGAATTGGCCGATGAGGGCTTTCCCCTGGTCGGCGGCCGGCTCGATTATATCGACGACCATGAAGTCGCGGCGATCGTCTATCGGCGCCGGCTTCATGTCATCAACCTGTTCGTGCGGCCCGCGCGCACCCTCTCGCTGCCCGGCGGCGTGGTGGCGCGGCACGAAGGCTACAGCCTGGTGCGCTGGACCGCGGGCGGGCTGGAATATTGGGCGGTCTCGGATGTCGACACGGGCGACCTCAAGCTGTTCCGTCAGCTTTACATATCGCGAGCAATGCCCTGATTGCAGTAACTTGCAAAAGCTGGCGTCGCTCTCCCGCATTGGATAATCCGCAGAGATGCTGATTTTGCCCATGAGGAGCCCTGCGTGACCATCACCATTACTGCCTTCGATCGGTCGCCCGATGGTGGCAAGGGATTGGCGCGCGATACGCGTATTCGCTGGGCACTTGAGGAGGTCGGTCAGCCCTACGAGGTTCGGCTCGTTTCCTTCGCGGCGATGAAGGAGCCGGCGCATCTGGCGTTGCATCCTTTCGGTCAGATCCCGACCTACGAGGAAGGCGATCTCGCTTTGTTCGAAACCGGCGCGATCGTGTTCCACATCGGCGAGCGCTACGCGGGCCTGTTGCCGAATGAAGCCAATGCCAGGGCACGCGCGCTCATGTGGATGTTCGCCGCGGTCAACACGGTCGAACCGCCGATCCTCGATCTGGTGACCGCCAGGCTGTTCGAGCGCGATCAGCCCTGGGCGCAGGCACGTTTGCCTTTGGTCGAGGATCGCCTTCACCCGCGACTGAAGCAGCTTTCCGCGCACCTGGGCCAGGCCGACTGGCTGGATGGCGGGTTCAGCGCGGGCGACCTGATGATGGTCTCCGTGCTGCTCCGCTTGCGATCGTCGGGCATTCTCGATGAGTACCGGAATCTCGCGGCCTATGTCGCGCGAGGCGAGGCCCGACCCGCATATGAGCGGGCTTTTGCCGACCAACTGGCGATCAACGCCCCTGGCGCCTGATCGGAGGTCGTGCGCCCTGGACGAGTTCTATTTCGTGCCGTCTTCCTTCGTCAGTTCGCGCACCGCTTCCATGAAACGCAAGACCGTTACGGGCTTGGAAACATAGGCCTCGGCGCCCGCCTCGCGGATCCGCTCCTCGTCACCCTTGGCGGCGTAGGCCGTGACCGCCATGATCGGCACCTCCCTGAGTCCCGCATCGCCCTTGAAGGTCTCGATCAGTTCGAGACCGGTCACGTGCGGCAGCTGGATGTCCATCACGATCAGGTCGGGACGCGTCTCCCGCGCGCGCGCAACCGCGTCCCAGCCGTCGCGCACAGGCTCGGCTTCATAGCCGTGCGCCCGTAAAAGGTCGCAGAACAGCTTGAGGTTCAACTCATTGTCCTCGACAACGAGCACCTTCTTGGTCACCGGCATGGTTCCGGCTCACACATCACCAACTCCACGCCCCCGAAACAACATCATGCATGAACGTAAACAATTTGTTGCGGACCCGGTTGCATTGGCCCTGCGCGCGCTCGCATGGACGCTGGCTGAACAGGCTCGCGCCGACCGCATGCTCGCACTGACCGGCCTTGCCGGAGACGATCTGCGCGAGCGGGCGATGGAGCCTGCGGTGCTGGCGGCGCTGCTGGGCTTTCTCGAAGCCTATGAGCCCGATCTGATCGCGTGTGCCGAGGCGCTGGAGGTCAAACCGGCCGATCTGGTGCAGGCGCGCGAGGCGCTCGAAGCATGAGCCGGCCCTTGCTCATTACCGATTGCGACGAGGTGCTGCTGCACATGGTGCGGCATTTCGGGGCTTGGCTCGACGAAGCGCATGATATCGACTTCAGGCCCGTGGGCGGGGCATTCGAAACAGCGCTCACCCGGCGCGCATCGGGCGACGTGGTGCCCTCGCACGAGGTCTGGCCGCTGCTCGATGGATTTTTTCGGACCGAAATGGAGCGACAGACGCTCGTGCCCGGTGCGGGCGAGGCGCTGGAGCGGATCGCCGAGGTGGCGGATATCGTCATCCTCACCAATCTGCAGGATTGGTGTCATGCTGGCCGCGCCGCGCAATTGGACGCGCTCGGCATCCGCCACCGCATCGTCTGCAATCAGGGCGGGAAGGGGCGGCCGGTCGCAAAGCTCGCCGCGGAACATGCGTCGCGCGTCACGGTCTTTGTCGACGATCTCGAACAGCATCACGAATCGGTCGCGCGCCATGCACCCGAGGTGCTCCGCCTGCACATGATCGCCGAACCGAATATCGCGCCGACGATTCCCGCCGCACCTCACGCCCATGCCAGGATCGACGATTGGGCTATCGCGGTCGAATGGATCATGGCGCGGTTTCGGGGCGAGCCGATCGGCTAATCGGATCGAGGCGTCTCGATCAGGCGCGCTCCACTTCCGGTTAGGCCGAGCTGGTCGCCCGGATTCCGCAGCGGGCAGACGGATAACGAGAGGCACCCGCAGCCGATGCAAGTGGTCAGTTGATCGCGGATCGCGACAAGCGCGCGGATGCGTGCGTCGAGCGCATCGCGCCAGCCGGCGGACATATCCGCCCAATCCTCGGGCGTCGGCGGCCGATCTTGCGGCAGGCGCGCGAGCGCTTCCTTGATCTCCTTGAGCGAGACGCCCGCGCGCTGCGCCACTTTGATGATCGCGACGCGCCGCAGGATCCCGCGCGGAAAGCGGCGCTGATTGCCCGCGCTGCGGCGGCTGCGGATCAGCCCCTCGGCTTCGTAGAAATGCAAGGCCGAAACCGGCACGCCCGATCGGCGCGCCACCTCGCCAACGGTCAGTTCGAGCGGTACGGCGGGCGGGGTGGGCATGGCTTCATGCTTATCCAAAACATCGCTTGACCTCAACCTTAGTTGAGGTTGTACGGAAGCCCTCCCCAACGGGAGAATCGACCATGCAAGCCGATGACGACGCCAATCTGATCAACATCACGATCTTCACGCCGAAGCCTGAACATTTCAGCGCCTTCCTCGACACCCATCTCGAAGGCCTGCCCCGGCTCGGGCAGCTGTCCCAATCGCTCGCCGCCCAATTCTATGTTGCCAGGGACGGCCGCCGCGCGATCCTGATCTCGCACTTCCGGGATAAAGCGCACCTCACCGAATTCCAGCAGAGCGAAGCCCTCCACGCGCATCGCGAACGGTTGCGCCCGATGCTGGAGGATGCCGAAAGCGGCCTCTATAATCTGGTCTACGTACGCGAACCGCAGCCGGCGTGAATCGAAAGCGGGGCGGCGACCCGCCGCCCCGCCTTGCAGATCAACCGGGAATGACCGCACTCGTATAAGGCGCGTGCACGGCCCAGCCGATCGTCTGGTAGAGCGCGCGCCCCATTTCGGTGGCGGAGAGCAGTCCCCGCCGCGCGCCGTGATCGCGCGCCGCGTTGGACAGGGCCTGCATCATCGATCGTCCGAGGCCTTTGCGGCGATGCGCCGCGTCGGTGGCGATCTGGTCGAACAGGACGGTTTCACCCAGCAACGCGATGCGACCACTGGCGACAGTCTCGCTCCCGTGGCGGATGGCCGCCTGGAACATCGCAGTGCCCGCCTCCTCGATCGAGAGTATATAGGCTTGCGGCGTTTGTACCACGGCCGAAACAATCGCGCAGGTCATGATCCAGGTTTCGGGCTCGCGGATGATCCAGCCTGGAGGAAGAACCGCACGGACCTTGTCAGGCGACTCGCAGATCTTGAGATAGATCCAGGGCTCGCGGATCGTCCGCGCCAGAGCGGCAATGGCGTCCGGCTCGAACGTGGGGAAGACGTAACGGGCCGCCTGATCTGGCTCTCCTACCTTGATATAGTGGCCGCCATGATGCCGTTCGGGTGAGGGCAGCCCGCGCGTCAGCGCCCATCCGCGGGCGAACAAGGCGATCAGATCGGGGTCGGCGGCCATGACATGCCGCTATCGGGCGGCAGGGCGCGCCGCAACCGCTTGACGCTGGCCGCGCGCAGGCCGAAGGGCGCCGCCATGAGCATCGATACCCGCTTGGCCGAACTCGGCATCACGCTTCCCGAACCCGCCGCACCCGTCGCCGCTTATGTGCCGGCGGTGGAGGTGAACGGCCTTCTCCACATCTCCGGGCAACTCCCCTTTCGCGACGGCCAGCTCATGACGGGCCGTTGCGGCGAGGACCAGGATGAAGCCTATGCGCAGCTGGCGGCAGAACGCTGCGGCGTGATGCTGCTCGCGCAGATCAAGAAGGCGCTCGGCTCGCTCGACCGGGTCGAACGCATCGTCAAGCTGGGCGTGTTCATCTCCTCGAGCGCACATTTTACCGGCCAGCCCAAGGTGGCCAATGGCGCGTCCGAGCTGATGCAGGCGGTGTTCGGCGAGGCGGGGAGGCACGCGCGCAGTGCCGTCGGCGTGCCGGTGCTGCCGCTGAACGCGATCGTCGAGGTCGACGCGGTCGTCGCCGTCAAGGCGTAAGAGGCCGAGGCCCATGGATCAGGTCGTCGCGCGCATGGCCGACGGCATCGGTGCGTTCGGCGCATCCGAATGGGATGCCTGCGCCGGTGACGACAATCCCTTCGTCAGCCATGCTTTCCTGAGTGCGCTCGAGGATTCGGGCAGCGCGATCGCGCATACGGGCTGGCAGCCCGTGCCGATCGCGATCGACGGGCCCGACGGAGCAGCCGCGGCGATCCTGCCGGCCTATGCCAAGAACCACAGCCAGGGCGAATATGTGTTCGACCATGGCTGGGCCGATGCCTGGGAGCGGGCGGGGCGGTCCTATTATCCCAAATTGCAGATCGCGGTGCCTTTCTCGCCCGTGCCGGGGCCGCGCCTGTTGCTGCGCGACCAGACGCTCGCGCCCGCGCTGATCGCCGCGGCCGAAGCGGTGGTGCAGCAGAACGATTTATCCTCGGCGCACGCGACGTTCATCGCGGGCGACCAGCTCCATTTTTTCCAGGCCGCGGGCTGGTTGATCCGTGCCGACCGGCAATTTCACTGGTTCAACCGCGATTATGCCGATTTCGACGGCTTCCTCGACGCGCTCTCGTCGCGCAAGCGCAAGGCGATCCGGAAGGAACGGGCGACGGCACGTGAGGGACTGGAATTCCTGCACCTGACCGGCGAGGCGATCGAGGAGGAGCATTGGGACGCCTTTTGGCGTTTCTACCAGGATACCGGATCGCGAAAATGGGGCCGGCCCTATCTCACGCGTAGCTTCTTCAGCCTGCTCGGCCGCCGGATGGGCGACAAGGTCATCCTGATGCTGGCCTTGCGGGACGGCGAGCCGATCGCCGGCGCGCTTAACCTGGTCGGCAAGGACAGACTCTACGGCCGCTATTGGGGCTGCACCGAGGAGGTGCCCTTCCTCCATTTCGAGCTTTGTTATTACCAGGCGATCGACGCGGCGATCGAACGCGGCCTCAAGACGGTCGAGGCGGGCGCGCAAGGCGAGCACAAGCTCGCACGGGGGTATCTGCCGACGCCGACCTTTTCGGCGCATTATATTCCGGACCCCGCCTTCCGTCGCGCGGTCGCGGATTATCTCGAGGAAGAGCGGCGCATGATCGCGGCCAATATCGAGGTTTTGGCCGAGGAATCCCCCTACCGAAAGGTTTAGGCGGCCTTGCGGAACATGCCAGCGAGCGTCGCGCGGGCGAGCTTCTGCGCATCGACCACCTCGCGCGCGCTCATTTCCATCGCGATCTCGTGACGCCAGTCCAGCGCGGGCCGATAGCCGCACGCCGCCGCCACGTTGAACCAGCAATGCGCCAGGACCAGATCGACCGCGACGCCCCCGCTGCCGCTGGCATAACACATGGCGAGTTCGAACGCCGCGACCTCGTCGCCGCCGGCCGCGCTGCCCGCCAGATCCTCAATCCGCACCATCCGTGCCATGACCGATTATCCCCACAAAACTTGCTCTCTGCCCCATTAACGACGATTTTCGCGGGGACTTGAGCGTCGTTGCGCCTTATCGGGAACGGATCGGGTCGGAGAGGCTACAGAAGAGGGGGCAGAATGACCGCGCATCGCATCATCTTCGCGAACGAGAAGGGGGGCTCGGGCAAATCGACCAGCGCGGTCCACACCGCGGTCGCGCTCGCGGCGAGGGGGCATAAGGTCGCGGCGCTCGATCTGGACACCCGCCAGCGCACGATGGCGCGCTATCTCGACAACCGGGTGGCCTTGATACAGCGCGACGGGCTCGCACTGGCCATGCCCCGTTACGATACATTCGATCCGGCGAAGAACGTCTCGATCGAGGATTACATGAACGCGATCGCCGATGGCGCCGACTTCCTAATCGTGGATACGCCCGGGCGCGACGATCCGTTCGTTCGCGGCGCACTGGTCACCGCCGACACATTGGTCACACCGATCAACGACAGCTTCGTCGATCTCGACCTTATAGGCCAAGTCGATCCAGACAATTACAAGGTCCAGCGCCCGAGCTTTTATGCTGAACTGGTATGGCAGGCGCGCAAGCTCCGCGCGATGCGTGACGGCGGCACGGTCGATTGGGTCGTGCTCCGCAACCGGCTCCAGCATCTGGAAGCGCGTAACATGCGTCGAGTCGCCGCTGCGCTGGCCGAGCTTTCCAAGCGGGTCGGCTTTCGTGTCATTCCCGGCCTGTCCGAACGCGTGATCTATCGCGAGCTCTTTCCGAAGGGACTGACCCTGCTCGATCTCGGCGCCATCGGCGAGGATGCCGGGCTGGCCCATGTCGCGGCACGCGGCGAGCTGCGGGAGCTTATCGCCGGGCTGCAGTTACCGGACGACGCCGAGTCGCGACGCGAAACGCAGGCCGCGTGATCATCGACCTGACGCTGCTGGCGGTCGCGGCTATTCTCTATTGGGCCTGGAAGACACGCGATCCGCAGGCGATGCGGATCAGCGACGTGCTGGCCGTCGTCGCGGCGCTGATCGGGCTCAAGATGCTCGGCAGTCATTCGCCACTCGGCCTGCTCGGCCTGGGGGCGGCGGGTTGGTGGTTCTGGTTCCGCAAGGGCGGCAAGCTGGGAAAAACCAGCTCCGGCCGGATGACGCACCAGGAGGCGCGCCAACTGCTGGATGTGTCGATCGACGCCACGCCCGAGGAAATCCGTGCCGCGCACCGGCGCCTGATCGCGCGCGTCCACCCCGACGTCGGCGGTTCGGCCGACTTAACGCGTCAGGTCAACGCAGCGCGCGACGTTTTGCTGCGTTACCGGGGTTGAACCCGTAACGGTGTCGTGCGTCTAGTGGGGGGAATCGCGGTCCCGTGCGACACGGGCTCTCGCCAGGCTTGAACCTATTCGATCCGAACGGCACGCGCCGCTCGCCAAAGGAGACTTGCATGACCCACCGTTTCGATCCGACCTCGTTGCGGGAATATGACATTCGCGGAATTGTCGGGAAGACGCTGGGTGTCGAGGACGCATATGCGATCGGCCGCGGCTTTGCGACGCACGTTCGCCGCGCCGGCGGCACGCGTGTCGCTGTGGGCTGGGACGGGCGCGTTTCTTCGCCAAGCCTGCGCGACGAGTTGGTGCGCGGCCTGACCGAAAGCGGCGTCGATGTCGTGCGGATCGGGATCGGCCCCACGCCGATGCTCTATTTCGCCGAAGCCACGCTCGAAGTGGACGGCGCGATCCAGATTACCGGCAGCCATAATCCCGCCGATTACAATGGCTTCAAGATGGTGCTGCAGCACGGTCCCTTCTTCGGCGAGCAGATCCAGTCGATCGGCAAGATGGCGGCGGACGGCGACTGGGACGAGGGGACCGGCGAGGTCACCGATGCGGATATCGAGGATCTTTATGTCGACCGCCTGTTCGCGGGTTATTCGGGCGGCGCCTTCCGGATCGGCTGGGACAATGGCAATGGCTCGGGCGGTCGCGTTCTCGAGAAGCTCGTCGCCAAGCTGCCGGGCGAGCATCATCTTCTCTATACCGAGATCGACGGCAGCTTCCCCAATCATCACCCCGACCCGACCGAGGAGAAAAACCTCGCCGATCTGAAGGCGCTGGTCGCGGACAAGGGGCTCGACTTCGGCATCGCCTTCGATGGCGACGCCGATCGCATCGGCGCGATCGACGGGCAGGGCCGGGTGGTGTGGGGCGACCAGATCCTCTCGATCCTCGCCGAGCCGGTGCTGCGCGCCGAACCCGGATCGACCATCATCGCCGACGTCAAGGCGAGCCAGGCACTCTATGACCGGATCGCAGAATTGGGCGGCAAGCCTTTGATGTGGAAGACAGGGCATAGCCTGATCAAGGTCAAGATGAAGGAGACCGACAGCCCCCTCGCGGGCGAGATGTCGGGCCACATCTTCTTCCGTCACGAATGGTACGGCTTCGACGACGCGCTTTATGCCGCTATCCGCCTGATCGGCGCGGTGCGCATGCTGGGCGGATCGCTGACCGCGCTCAAGGATGCCATGCCGAATCTGGTCAATACGCCCGAGATGCGCTTCCAGGTCGACGAGAGTCGCAAATTCGCGGTGGTGGACGAGATACTCGATCGACTGGAGACCGCCGGCGCCGAGGTCAACCGTACCGATGGCGCGCGTGTCAACACGGCGGATGGCTGGTGGCTGCTGCGCGCATCGAACACGCAGGACGTATTGGTGGCGCGGGCCGAGGCCCGGAACCAGGCGGGACTCGATCGCCTGCTGGGCCAGATCGACGAGCAACTCGCGCTTTCGGGGCTGAAGCGAGGGCCGCAAGCCGGACATTGAACCGAAACGGGCAAGAAACCATGGTAAACGGCGGCACCGGGACGACCGCCTTTTTGGCGACAATTCCGGTGTTTATATGGTTACCGGGCTGTTAACCATGCACTTTCGAGCAATCTGTTTGGGGCCATTAACTGGCGCGACAGGCGATAATTATGTATAAGGTAACTACGCCTGCCAGTTCGGGGGGTGCAGTGTAGAGTAAGCGTCATGTCCAATACAAAAATCGAAGAGTGCCTTGCCCTTCTCAGGCAGGCAGATGCCATGTTGATGGAAGAGAATGAGATTGCGCTAGCAGCGCATCTTTCGTTAGTGATCGAACGATTGGCGATGCGGCTACCCAATCACGTTTCCTCGGAAATCCATTAACTGATCGCCGCCAGCGGAGGCAAAGAGCCGCTTCCGCGGACGGCGAGACTTTGGTCAGCCGAAGACGCGGTCGAAGATCGTGTCGACCTGCCGCAGATGGTAACCCAGATCGAATTTCTCCTCGATCTCGGCCGGGGGTAGCGCGGCGGTCACTTCGGGATCGGCCTTGAGCAGTTCGAGCAGCGACAAGGCGCCGTCGGATTCCCAGACCTTCATCGCGTTGCGCTGGACGAGCCGGTAGCTGTCCTCGCGGCTGACGCCGGCTTGCGTCAGTGCGAGCAGGACGCGCTGCGAATGGACGAGGCCGCCCATCTTGTCGAGGTTGCGCATCATCCGATCGGGATAGACGAGCAATTTGTCCATCACGCCGGTCAGCCGCGCGAGCGCGAAATCGAGCGTGATCGTGGCGTCGGGGCCGATATAGCGTTCGACCGAGGAATGGCTGATGTCGCGTTCGTGCCAAAGCGCGACATTTTCGAGCGCGGGCGTGACATAGCCGCGCACCATACGCGCGAGCCCGGTCAGGTTTTCGGTCAGGACAGGATTGCGCTTGTGCGGCATTGCCGACGAGCCCTTCTGCCCGGGCGAAAAATATTCCTCGGCCTCAAGGACTTCGGTGCGCTGAAGGTGGCGAACCTCGACCGCGAGCCGTTCGATCGACGAGGCGATCACGCCCAAGGTCGCGAAGAACATTGCGTGGCGGTCGCGCGGAATGACCTGGGTCGAGACCGGCTCGACCGCCAGTCCCAGCTTAGCGGCGACATACGCCTCCACGCGCGGGTCGATATTGGCGAAGGTGCCGACCGCGCCCGAAATCGCGCAGGTCGCGATATCGGCGCGCGCGGCCTGGAGCCGCGCCTTGTTGCGGCTGAATTCCGCGTAGGCCTCGGCAAGCTTGAGACCGAACGTGACGGGCTCGGCATGAATGCCGTGGCTGCGGCCGATCGTCGGCGTGAGCTTATGCTCGAAGGCGCGACGCTTCAGCACATCCAGCAACCTGTCGATATCGGCGAGCAGCAGGTCGCTTGCGCGCGCCAGCTGCACCGCCAGGCAGGTGTCGAGCACGTCGGACGAGGTCATGCCCTGGTGCATGAAGCGCGCTTCGTCGCCGACCTGCTCGGCGACCCAGGTCAGGAAGGCGATCACGTCATGCTTGGTGACCGCCTCGATCGCGTCGATCGCGGCGACATCGATCTGGGGGTTGGTCGCCCACCAGCCCCACAAGGCCTTGGCCGCGCTTTTGGGCACCACGCCGAGTTCGCCCAGAGCCTCGGTCGCGTGCGCTTCGATTTCGAACCAGATGCGAAAGCGGGACTGCGGCTCCCAGATGGCAACCATCTCGGGACGCGAATAACGGGGAACCATGGAGCAGGCTTTCTGTGAAAGAGTCGCGGGGCCCGGTAGCAACCGTGGCTTCCGTATTCAACAAAGCGTCAAAGCAGGCCCAGCGAACGCAGGCTGGCATGGCCGCCCGATCCGATCACGACATGGTCGTGCACCTGGATGCCGAACGGCTTCAACGCGCCGATAATCTCCTTGGTGAGCGCGATGTCCTGGCGCGAGGGGGAAGGGTCTCCGCTCGGATGATTGTGCACCAGGATGATCGCGGCCGATCCCAGCTCGAGCGCGCGCCGGGCGACTTCGCGCACATAGACCGCCGCCTGGTCGACCGAGCCCTCGGAGATGATCTCGTCGCGGATCAGCATGTTGCGCGAATTGAGATGCAGGACGCGCGCGCTTTCGTTCATGCGGTGCGCCATCGCGACGTGGAGATAATCGGTCAGCGCCTGCCAGCTTCCCAGCACAGGACGCGCCGCGACCTCGCTCTTGAGCAATCGCACTGCCGAAGCCTGCGCGATCTTGATCGCGCCGATCATGCCATCGGTGAGGTCGGCGCGCCGGAGCGATTCGGCGTCGGCGGTGAAAACCGCGCCCAGGCTGCCGAATTCGGCGATCAGGCTCCGCGCGAGCGGCTTGGTGTCGCGCCGGGGAATCGCCAGCGTGAGCAGATATTCGAGCAGTTCGTGATCGAGCAGCGCATCGGGGCCGCCCTCGATCAGCCGCTGACGCAGCCGCGCGCGGTGGCCGGAGGCGTCGTTTGCGGGGTCATCCGCCATTACTTCCCTCCCGCTTGCGGGAGGGGCTGGGGGTGGGCATCCACGCCTGTCTCCAGCGCTTCGGCGATTACGTGCACAACGCCTTCCAATCGCTCCATCACATCCTCATTGGAAAAACGCAGAATTCGGTAGCCGGTGTAGCCTGATTACGCAGGGTCTTGGCCCTGCGCGTGTTTCTCGGCTTGGACGTTGCATTGCCACCCCCGACCCCTCCCGCAAGCGGGAGGGGAGATCAAGTCCGTTCCTCCTCGCAATCTATCCGATAAAACCCCAAAGTTGACTTGGCCTACCCCCCTGCTAAAGGGACCGCGCCTGACGGGGACGCCCGCCGGCGCGGCCGTCGGCCGGCCCCAGTAACGGGTCTGCAGGAGGATGGCGTGGCGGCGAAAGACCCCGGACAGGATCCGATCGGCGACGAAAATCCCATGCGGGACGTCCGGCTCTCCCAGCTGGATGCGCGGCTCAAGGCCGCGGCTGGCGCCGAAAAGGCACGGACAGAAGCAGCGCCGGCTAAGCCCCGAACGGGCTACAAGCAGGGTAGCAGGGTTCTGACCGAGCTGATTGCGGGTCCTGCAGGCGGAGCGTTGCTCGGCTGGTTTCTCGACCGGCTGTTCGGCACTTCGCCCTGGCTCCTGTTGGTGATGCTGATCCTTGGGGTCATTGTCGCCTTCCGGAACATTTATCGGATTTCGCAACAGCGTCCGGAGTGATCCGGGCGCTTGCTGCATAAGCAGGGGTAGAAGAGTGGCGGCTGAAGGGTCCGGTATCGATCCTATGCACCAGTTCCTGGTCGAACCGATGTTCGGCCAGAAGCTCGTGCTGCACGGTTATGATATCAGCTTCACCAATTCCGCTTTGTTCATGTTCGTCACGGCAGGCCTGCTGTGGCTGTTCATGCTGGGCGGCATGCAGCGCAAGCTGGTGCCCGGCCGCTGGCAGGCCGCGGTCGAGGGCATGACGGGCTTCATCATGAACATGATGCAGACGAATATCGGGCCCGAGGGCAAGAAGTTCGTGCCCTACATCTTCTCGCTCTTCATGTTCCTGCTGTTCGCCAACCTGATCGGCCTGTTCCCGCTGGGGATCGTGCCCGGCTGGCACCCCTTCACCGTGACGAGCCATATTTCGCTCACCGCCTTGCTCGCTTTCTTCAGCTTCGGAATCGTGCTGGTGGTCGGCTTCTGGCGCCATGGCCTGCATTTCTTCTCGCTGTTCGTGCCGCATGGCACGCCCTGGTATATCCTGATCATCGTCGCACCGATCGAGTTCGTCAGCTTCTTCGTGCGTCCCTTCAGCCTTGGCCTGCGACTGTTCGTGGCGATGACTGCGGGGCATATCCTGCTCGACGTGTTCGCCAGTTTCGTCGTGCAGGGCATCAATTCGCACACGCCGTTGGGGGCTCTGGTCAGCTTTCTTTCGATGTTGATGATCGTCGGCGTGTCGGCGCTTGAGCTACTCGTCGCGGCCATTCAGGCCTATGTGTTCGCGCTTCTGACGTCGCTTTATCTGAACGACGCCATCAATCTCCACTAAGTCCAACGAATACCAAGAAGGGAAGACAATCATGGATCTCGCATCTGCAAAGGTGATCGGCGCCGGCCTCGCGGCTATCGGTGTCGGCATGGCCGCCATCGGCGTCGGCAACGTGTTCGGCTCGTTCCTCGAGGGCGCGCTGCGCAATCCGGGTGCCGCCGACGGTCAGCAGGGCCGCCTGTTCATCGGCTTCGCCGCCGCCGAACTTCTGGGCCTGATCGCGTTCGTCGTCGCGATCCTGATCCTGTTCGTCGTCAAGTAAGTCGACGGGGCACGCCAGCCAATGCCGCAGATAGATCAGGTCTCCGCAATCTATGCTTCCCAGCTGTTCTGGCTGGTGGTGGTGTTCGCGCTGATCTATTTCGGCATCGGCCGGGCGATGCTGCCGAAGATCGAGCGCACGATCGAGGATCGTGACGCGAAGATCAAAGGCGACCTTGCCGCCGCTGAGAGCGCGCGTGCCGAGGCGGATTCCGCCGACGACGCGTATCAGGCCAAGCTCGCTGCTACGCGCGGCGAAGCTCAGGCTGCCGCGGCCAAGGCCAAGACCGAAGCCGCCCTCGCCGCCGAAAAGCGCGTGAAGAAGGCCGATGCGGAAATCGCCGCCAAGGTCGAACAGGCCGAGGCCGAGCTTCGGGCGCAACGTGACGAGGCGATTGCCGGTGTCGAGGCGGTCGCAGTCGAGGCCGCGCAGGAGATCGTCACCAAGGTTTCCGGCCTCAATGTCGACAAGCGTGCCGCCACCAAGGCGGTCAAGACCGCGCTCGGCGCGTAAGGACTATATCGATGAGCGCCCCGATCAACGCCGCCACAGTCGCCAATCCCGGTGCGATTGAACATGCCGAAGCGACAGCGTTCGGCCTGAACCCGGGCGGCTGGGTCGCCCTCGCGATGATCATCATCTTCGCGATCATGATCTGGAAGGGCGTGCCCAAGGCGATCGGGCGCGCGCTCGACAAGAAGATCGCGGGAATCCGCGAGCAGCTCGACGAAGCGTCAAAGCTGCGGGCCGAAGCCGAAGCGCTGCGCGCCGAATATCAGGCCAAGGCGGCAGCAGCCGAAGGCGAGGCGGCGCAGATACTGGCGCATGCGCGTGCCGAGGCCGAACAGATCCTGGCCAAGGCCAAGGACGATACCGAACAGCTTGTGAAGCGCCGCCAGCGTATGGCCGAGGACAAGATCGCAGCTGCCGAACGTGCCGCGATCGCCGAAGTCCGCGCCAAGGCCGCCGACGCCGCCACCCGCGCTGCGGCTGCTCTTATTGCCGAGCGCAATGACGCCGAGACCGACAAGGCGCTGGTCGACAAGGCAATCGGGGCGCTGGGCCAGCGGCTGAACTGATCTCATTGCCGTCGCCCCAGCGGAAGCTGGGGCCTCAGGCGACTTGACGACAACTCCTGAGATCCCAGCTTTCGCTGGGATGACGAGCAATTCTGCCGTTTACGTCAAGAAACTGATGATCGCGTTGGGGTGGATCGGCAGCTGCGCGAAGCCGGCGATCATGAACAGTATCGACAATCCGCCGGTAACCCAGCCGACATAGAGCAGCCACCACAATTCGACCAAAGCCGAGATGGCGGTCGTTGCCAAAGCGATCGAGGCGAGGCCGTCCGACAGATCGAACTGGTCGTCGCGGAAATTGTTGTGGTCGTAATCGTCCTTGGCGGCCTGGGCGGCCGCCTTCAGGTCGGCGGATTCCTTCGTATATTTGGCGATTGCCCGCGTGGCGCGCGCTGCTGCGGGGCCGCCTTGCGCTTCGGCGATCTCTTCCATGTGCAGCTTGAGGCGGGTCGCCTGATATTCATTCCAGGTATCGACCTGCGTCGCCTGCGCCTGCTGCATGTTCTGGACGATATTGCCGTCCTTGATGTTGGTCAGCGCCATCGACACGCTCAGGATCACCACGGTGGTAGCGACCGTGCGATTGAGCCTTTTGTCGTGGATTTCGCTGTCTTCGATCTCGGGAATGTCAGGAGCCTCGCTCACTTGCCTCTCCACTGCTGGCGCACCGTCGATCCTGCTCCTAAATCAGCTTGGTGAGCGACACCACAGACCGTTTCAGCGAAGAGAAGGCGACCTATGCGGTTCGCGGGGAAGGCGCGCCCGACATCGAGGCCGGGGTCGCCGCGATCCGCAACGTGCTCAAGACGCTGCCGGCGCGGCCTGGCGTCTACCGCATGCTCGATGTCCGTGGTGACGTGCTCTATGTCGGCAAGGCGCGCGCGCTCAAGAATCGTGTAGCCAATTACACGCAGGTCGCACGACTGCCGAAACGGCTGACGCGCATGATCGCGCAGACGCGTGGCATGACGATCGTCACGACCAACACCGAAGCCGAGGCGTTGTTGCTCGAAGCGCAGCTGATCAAGCGCTTCCGTCCCGCCTACAACGTCCTGCTGCGCGACGATAAAAGCTTTCCTTTCATCCTGTTGCGTGAGGATCATGAGTTCCCGCGTGCACAATTGCACCGCGGCGCGCGAAGGGCGAAAGGCCAATATTTCGGGCCGTTCGCGGGTGCGGGCGCGGTGCGCAAGACGCTCACCGCGCTCCAGAAGCTCTTCCTGTTACGGTCCTGTACCGACAGCTTCTTCTCCAACCGCACGCGGCCGTGCCTGCTCTACCAGATCAAGCGTTGCTCGGCGCCGTGCGTCGATCGCATCAGCAAGGCGGATTATGCCGAGCTGGTCGACGATGCGAAGGCCTTCCTCGCGGGCAAGTCGACGCAGGTGCAGAAGCGCCTGAGCGGACAGATGCAGGCAGCGGCCGAAGCGATGGATTTCGAGCTGGCAGCGATCCTGCGTGACCGGCTGAAGGCGCTTACCTTCATCCAGGGCACGCAGGCGATCAACGCCGAGGGTATTGACGACGCCGACGTGTTCGCGCTCGCCTGCAAGTCGGGCCAGATCGGGATTCAGGCCTTTTTCATCCGCGGCGGCCAGAATTGGGGGCATCGCGCCTTCTTCCCGACGCACACCGCCGAAGTGCCCGAGGATGAAGTGCTAACGAGCTTCATGATGCAATTTTACGAAGAGGTGCCGCCGCCGCGCCTGATCCTGGTCGACCGTTCGCTGCCGGAAGAAGAGCTGATCGCCGAGGCATTGGCCGAAAAAGCCGGGCGCAAGGTGGTGCTCAAGGTGCCGCAGCGCGGCGAGCAGAAGCGCATCCTCGCGCAGGCGACGCGCAATGCCGAGGAAGCGCTCGACCGTCGCCTGGCCGAGGGCGCGACCCAGACCAAGCTGCTGCGCGAGGTCGGGGAATTGTTCGAGCTCGAAGGGCCGCCCAACCGGATCGAAATCTACGATAACAGCCACATCATGGGCACCAACATGGTCGGCGCGATGGTGGTCGCGGGGCCGGAAGGCTTCCGCAAAGGCCAATATCGCAAGTTCAACATCAAGCGGCCCGAAACCGCGCCCGGCGACGATTTCGCGATGATGCGCGAGGTGCTCGAGCGGCGCTTCGAGCGGCTGGAGCGCGAGGATCCCGACCGCAAGTCGGGCGAATGGCCGGATCTCTTGCTGATCGACGGCGGCAAGGGGCAGGTTTCGGCGGTCTATAAGGTGATGGAAGAGATGGGCGTCCACGACGTGCCCGTGGTCGGTATCTCCAAGGGGCCGGACCGCAATGCGGGGCGCGAGCATTTCCACATGCCCGACGGACGCGAATCGATGCTGCCGATGAACTCGCCGGTGCTGTTCTACCTTCAGCGCCTGCGGGATGAGGCACACCGTTTCGCGATCGGTGCGCATCGCACCAAGCGTGCCGCCGCCTTCACCAGCAGCCCATTGGACGATGTTCCGGGCATCGGGCCTGCGCGCAAGAAAGCGCTCTTGCTGCATTTCGGCACCGCCAAGGCCGTGCGCGGCGCGGGGTTGGAGGATCTGCAAAAGGCACCCGGCGTGTCGGCAACGATGGCGCGCGCCATCTACGATCACTTCCACCCCAGCGGGTGAGATCGGATCGCGGCTTTCGCGGATTGGATCTTCGAATTCCTGGCCTGCTCGCTTTCGCGCGCTGGATTGCCTACCTCTCCGGCCATGCACGTCGAGGCTCTCGCGATCGTCTGCGCGGTGCGCGCCCATGGCGAGCATGGCGCGATCGTGCGCACGCTCACGCCCGACGACGGATTGCTCGCGGGCTATGTGCGGGGCGGGCGCTCGCGCCGGCTCAAGCCGGTGCTGGTTCCCGGCAATCTGGTTCGCGCGGATTATCGCGCACGGACCGAGGAGCAACTCCCCGCGCTCACGGTCGAGCTCAGCGAGAGCCGCGCGGGGATGATGAGGGAGGCCTTGCCCGCGCTCGCGATCGAATGGGCGACCGCGCTTACCGCCACGGTTTTGCCCGAGGCTCAGCCTTACCCGCGCCTCTACGCCGCGTTGGACGGGGTATTGGCGGCGGTGACGGCGGCGCCCGCCGCACGTGGCTGGGCGGTGGCGCTGGTGCGCTATGAATTGCTGCTGCTGACCGAGCTCGGCTTCGGTCTGGATCTCACGGCGTGCGTGGCGGGGGGCGACAATGACGATCTGGCCTATGTCAGCCCCAAGAGCGGCGGGGCGGTCAGCCGATCCGAGGGCGAGCCCTATCGTGAACGGCTGCTGCCGCTACCCGCTTTCCTGATCGAAGGCGGAGCAGGGGAGTGGGGCGATATTCTCGCCGGCTTCCGCTTGACCGGCCATTTCCTCGAACGAGACCTGCTTCACGGCCGTGCGGTCGATGTGCTCGCGGCGCGCGAACGGCTGGTCGATCGCTTGAAGCGGGCGGTTGGTCAGGGCTAAGGTCGGCCTTGGAGATCCGTTCCGGAGAGCGAATTCGGAAACCTTCGCTCAGAAGATCGAACCGAGAGGAGTGCTCATGACCGACCAGCCCCGGATCACGCTCAACGACGGAAACCAGATGCCTCAGCTTGGCTATGGCGTGTTCCTGGTCCCGCCTGCCGAAACCAGGCGCCTCGTCGCCGATGCGATCGACGCGGGCTATCAGGCGGTCGATACCGCGACTTTCTATCGCAACGAGGCCGAAGTCGGGGAGGCGGTGCGCGGCAGTGGCAAGACCATCTTCGTCACCACCAAATTGTTCAACGACGATCAGGGTTATGACAAGGCGTTGAAAGCCTTCGACGCGAGCTACAAGGCGCTCGGGCTCGACGTGATCGACCTTTACCTGATCCATTGGCCCAAGCCGAAGCAGGATCTCTATCGCGAAAGCTGGAAGGCCCTGGTCCGGCTGCGCGAGGAAGGCCGGGTGCGATCGATCGGCGTCTCCAACTTCACCATGGCGCATCTGGAGACGATCATCCACGACACCGGCGTCGTGCCCGCAGTCAACCAGATCGAGCTCCATCCTTATTTTCAGCAGGTCGAGCTGCGCGCTTTCCATGACGAGAATGATATCGTCACGACCAGCTGGTCGCCGCTCGGTCGCGGTGGAGTCCTCGATGATCCCGTGATCGCGGAGCTTGCGCGCAAGCACGGCAAGACACCCGCGCAAATCATCCTGCGCTGGCATATCGAGAGCGAATTGACCGTTATTCCGAAATCATCCAGCCGTGCGCGCCAAGCCGAAAATTTGGATATTTTCGGTTTCAACCTCGATGCCGGGGATATGCATGCCATTGCCGGACTGGATAGACGCGATGGCCGGATCGGGCCTGATCCGGATTCATTCTAGTGTCGTTTTAGCCAAGGTGGAATGGGCGGCTAACCGCCACAGACAAGGCGTCTCGAAGAGCGCTTGACAATCGTACGTATAAAGCGTACCTAGTGATGGTGCGCCGATCCACCTCTGGCGGATCGCGCCTTTGGCTGTTTCTCAGATTTTGCAAAGACACCGGAACCCGATGGGTGCGCGTCGGGATCGGTAATGCCGCTCCTTCACGGTCCTTGCGCCAGCCCCGCATTGCGCCGGACTGATGCCGCAAGCACCAGATCATCAAGTTCGTTTCCGGTGTTTTTTTATTTTTCCCTTCGGTGCCTCCGCCTCGCTCCCTCGCCGCTGCGGAGAGAGAGGCCGCTTCGATCATTCTAGCCTGGCAGAAAGACGCGCGATCCAGCGGTAGCAGTAAGCCGTAATTGCGCCGAACACGGCGAGGCCCACGAAGATTGCCGGGGTTTCGAAGCCTTCGCCGACCAGGCCTAGCGGCGTGCCGCTTCCGGTCACGACGATCAGTCCCGCCAGCGCGACGCCGAACAGGCCGTCGCCGACGATGAAGCCCGAAGCGAGCAGCACACCGATGCGCGAAGCGACCTCGGTCCGGGTCCTCTTCTCGTACAGGTGGCCGATCACCGCGCCGATCACGACAGGGAGCGTCGCGCCCATCGGCAGATAGATGCCGAGGCCCACCGCGAGCGGCGGCACGCGCCGCCAGCCCATCTTGCCAAGCAGGCCGTCGACCAGGATCAGCACCAGCCCAACCGCGACACCCGATCCGATCAGGTTCCAGTCGAGCCCGGCGCCGAGAACGCCTTTGGCGAGTGTGCTGATCAGGGTCGCCTGCGGCGCCGGCAGCGCATGTGGACGCGCGATGCCGACGAGCGGCGCAAAGCCATATGCCTTGTTGAGCAGGTTGAAGGTGAAGGGGATGACGGCCGATCCGGCGAGCACGCCAATCATCAGCGCCACCTGCTGCTTCCATGGAGTGGCACCCACCAGCTGGCCGGTCTTCAGGTCTTGGAGGTTATCATTGGAGATGGTCGCGGTGGAAAAGATGAGTGCGGTCAGGAAGAGCGCGAAGGCCACCAGGTGGGGCACGGCCGTTGCCGGCAG
>Ga0207657_10000950_pt1 | contig 30705 bp, 23 predicted proteins | sample KBSC33metaG_FD_184316 | JGI IMG/M metagenome (GOLD analysis project Ga0207657, IMG submission 184316) | Corn rhizosphere microbial communities from Kellogg Biological Station, Michigan, USA - KBS C3-3 metaG (SPAdes) (version 2) | ecosystem: Host-associated > Plants > Roots > Rhizosphere > Soil ...
GCTTGTCGAAAATGTTGCTAAGGTGGTGCTTTACCGTGTCTTCACTGATCTTAAAGTACTCGGCAATCTCCTTGTTCGCGAAGCCAGCCACCACGGCCGAAACGATTTCCAACTCGCGGGGAGTGAGACCGAATTTCTTCTGCTTAGCCTCATCGCCAGAGGATTGGACCAAGTTACGCAAATATTGAACGAGATTTGACACGCTTTCGCGTCCGACCCAGTATTCCCCGGCCATCACTGTATGGATCGCCTTCAGCAACAACTGGGTGGCCGAATCTTTGAGCACCACACCACGTGCACCAAGTTGCAGGGCTTCGACGATTTCCTTTTTCTCAGCTGCAGCGGTCAACAGGATTACTCGTACCGAATTCGCCTCGCCATTGCTCAGGTCACGTAAGGCTTCCAGTCCGGGGTGCTTGGGCATCGCCAGATCCAAAAGCATGATGTCAGGCTTAAGCTGGCGGGCCAACTTGACGGCTTCCGCGCCATCGCGGGCTTCTCCGATGACTTTGAGATCCGATTCTGCTTCCAACAAACGACGGAGGCCATCCCGAAAAATGGGGTGGTCATCGGCAATGACCAGGCGTATTGGTTGTGATTTCCTATCCATAAGCAGCTTCTCGCTGTTGCGGTACCGTGATCTCGAGCCGAGAGCCCTGCCCGGGAGTCGATTCTATCGTCAGTTCTCCATCGATTAACCGGACACGTTCTTTTATCACGAGTGGGCCTCTGTGCGCTTCGTCCAATTCGATCTGACTCAGACGCCCGGAGAAATCGAAGCCGCGCCCATCGTCTTCAACAGTGAGCTTCCACTGACCGCCTTTTGAAAAAAGCCGCACGAGCACCTGCCGTGCCCGGCTGTGTTTGCGCACATTCACCAGAGCTTCTTGCACGATTCGTACGAGTTCCCGGCATACGCGCGGGGACATGTCACTCGGCTCCAGTTCGAACACAAAGCGGGCGGATATTCCAGTTTCTCGGGCAAAGCGCTCGACCGTGTCGTTAACCACCGCCGGGAGCTTGCGAGCATCCACGTCAATGGACTTCATTTCCTGCATCAGCTCGCGCAATTTGAGGACTTCTTCTCGCAACAATCCTTGAATCCTAGCCAGCTCACCCGCTACTCGCTCCGACTCTCCGCCGGATTGCCTTCTCACGACGTCTACTTGCATTTCCATGGCAATCAGCGATTGCACGGCACCGTCATGCAACTCACGCGCGACGCGAGCGCGTTCAACCGCTCCGGCGCGCATGCGAAGGCGTCGCAGCAAATAGACGTTGTAAACGGCGGGGCCAACCTGGCGAATGATCTCCTGCAAGAAACGTAGCTCCTCCGACATTTCTCCCGCCAGGATGGGATCAAATAGAAGAATTCGTCCCCACCATTCCCTTCCAAAGGAGAATGAAGCCGACATCAGCGAATGGAAATTCTGGGTGGCAGCCAGCGTCCGCACAAATTGGTCCGAGACGTCGCGCTGCCGGATTCCGTCTCGGTCGAGTGCGGTTATTGCGATGCGCCCGGAGTTTCTGCCTTTTTTCGTCGCGTAGAACGCGTCTCCGGGCGCTTCTGCCATGTATAGTTCGCGATCCGACCCGCTGGGGTCCAACCAGCGAAGAACCTCATTTCCCTCCTTGGATCCAGCCACTTCGCCTACGAATACACGGAAGCTATGAGCATCCTGGCTGGCGAGCAACAGTCTTTTTGCTCCGAAAGTGGTAATGAGTTCATTCAGAATGCCTTGAAGGGTTCCGGATAATCCCAAGTCAACTCTGGCGCGACCCAAAATGCGTGCGATTACGGCTTTTTCCGCGCGCAGCTGCTTCTGCTGCTCGGCTAAATATCCCAGGAAAAGACCCGTCACCAGCAGTGAGATAGATCGCATGAAGAGCCGGTTCGGAGCAAACTCCCAGATCACCGCACCCTTGAGAATGACAGCGCTAACAATCAAACCGCTATGCAGGACCAGGCCTTCGACCCATAGTACGGCCACTCCCGCGAGCGCCGTCCCAATAGTTTCCCAAAGTCCCCACCGATAAGCGGCCGCCAGCAGGACAAAGACGAAGAAGAGGAAGAACGGGCTGCGCTGCCCAGGAGCGTAGATGGAAATCAAGGCGGGCCAAACTATGTCGGCAGCGTGGACCAGGACGCGAAACGACCAGGTAGATTGCCTTCGCCAGCGTACGAGCAGCATCACCACTACGCTGTGCGCGATATAGAGTCGCAACAACCACCATGGCACGGGGGAGCCGGTAGCCAACTCCGTGGGATCCAGCCAAGTTGCCACGAGCGCCGATGTCGCCAAAAAGACTCGGGCCGTGGCCAGCCACCGTTCAATGCGGCGTGTCTCGTCAGGGCTGGTGGGAGCCCTAAGACGAAACAGAAAGCGGTGCCTGTCGGCGAGAAGGGGCAATCGTCTCCGACCCTAATGGTTTTGTTTTCTGGATATTAGTTGGGCGGAAGGCAATGAGGCAAGGGGAAGTTAGGTTCTGGCGGCTTATAAACGTGAGACATGGCATTCCTCGGGGATGTTCATCTTCCATCGAAGGCGTGTTACGGAAGTAACTCTTGGCTGATCCCATTGAGGGCTAGAATCGCGCAGGGAGAAGTGTTTTGTCTAAAGCCTCGAGGATCTGGCTGCTGGTCACTGCTGTCCTGGTAGGCAGTCAAATAGTGGCTGCCGCCCTGTTGCCCCGGGGTTATGCTCTCACTCTCATCAGTGACATAAGCCTGGCACTACTTCTGTTCTCGGCCATCCTGGCCATGGTTCCTAATGCTTTAGCGTCCAAAGGCCGGGTGCGAGTCTTCTGGTGGCTGATGGTGGCGGGTATCGGCTCGTGGTTTCTCTACCAGCTGTCCTGGAATTATTTCGAGCTTTATCGTCACCAGGAAGTTCCCGAGCTCTTCGTTGGCGACATCGTCTTGTTCCTGCACTTAGTTCCCATGATCGCAGCACTGGCGATGCAGCCTCACCAGCAGCACGATAACCGTGATGTCAGACTGGGTTCACTCGACTTCGCTCTCTTGTTTGCGTGGTGGATCTACCTCTATCTATTTACGGTCATTCCGTGGCAGTACGCCCTTCCGGATCTGGCAAATTATGAGCACAACCTGAACGCCATCTATCTAACCGAGAAGGTCGTCTTTCTGGGTGGCTTGTGCATTTTGTGGGTACGAAGTTCCTCGGGCTGGCGAACCATCTATGCACATTTATTTTGCGCGAGTCTGCTTTACGCTCTGACCTCGTATTCAGCAAATTGGGCAATCGCGCGAAAGCTTTATTACACGGGAAGTTTGTATGACGTGCCGTTGTCGATTTCCATGGGGTGGTTTACGGCGATAGCCCTGCTGGGCCGCTCCCCACATAAACAGGAACAGACGGAGCAGAGGAGCACGCATGGTGTGTGGGTAGCCCGTTTGGGAATGGTCACCACCTTTTCCCTGCCCTTATTCGCGGTGTGGATGTTGTTTGACCATTCGGGGCCTGCTGCAGTCAAAGAATTTCGCATGCTGCTTACGCTCGCGACCATGATGTTGATGGGCATCATGGTCTTTCTGAAACAACACCTGCTCGACGCAGAATTGTTGTCGCTCTTACGTTCATCTCAAGAATCGTTCGAGAACCTGAAACGGCTTCAGGCGCAACTCGTGCAGTCGGAGAAACTTGCTTCTTTGGGACAACTGGTCGGAGGAGCCGCGCATGAGCTCAACAATCCGTTGGCTGCCATGCTCGGGTATACCGACTTGCTTGCGGCCAGCAATCTGGATCCCGAGCAACGTCAGCTCACCGACAAAATCGGTCAACAGGTCCGACGAACTCGTGTGCTGGTTGCGAGCCTCTTGAGCTTCGCCAAGCAAGTACCCGGGAAAAAGGCTCCCTTGGACTTAACTGCTCTGGTGCAGACGGTGACGAAACTTTCGCAGCCGCAGCTACGAACCCGGCGCATTGAACTGCACACCGAGCTCGCATCCAATCTCCCGCCAATCCTGGGAGACAGTAACCAGTTGCTGCAGGTGTGCCTGCACATCATCAGCAACTCAGTTCACGCCTTGGAAGAGAAACCCAGCGCCGAACTCAGCGTCTTTACACGTCTGGAAGGCACTGACGTCATCCTCGAATTTTGCGATAACGGGCCCGGAGCAGTCGAACCAGAACGCGTGTTTGATCCCTTCTATACAACCCGCCCGGTGGGACAAGGCACCGGACTTGGCCTGAGCGCCTGCTATGGCATCGTTCAGGAGCATCACGGCCGAATCGTATGCCGGAATCGGCCTGAAGGGGGCGCGTCATTCCGTATCGAACTTCCGGCGATTTCGGCGGCAGGGGATAGAGCCTCTACGGCAGACGGCCGCGCCAAGGCCGCCGCGGTGGCGAAATCGCTAACCGCAAACTAGACCGACTTCACTTGGCGGCTTGCGACTGTTTCAGGGTGCGATCGAAGAATTGCACAGTCGCAGTATAGACACGTACCCAAGTCTTCCACAGAAGAAATCCGTGCACTTCATCGGGTAATACCATCTGCTCCATGGGAACGTGGATTTCACGCAGGCGCTGCGCGAGTTCTACGGTCTGGCCAAATGGCACGTTGCGGTCATCGTCACCCTGAATTAACAAGACCGGCGATTTCCACTGCGCAACGACTGCGTCCGGGGAAGAAGAGAACGCCAGTTTTTGTGCTTCCTGCAGATCAGGAGCACCTGGTCGATCTTCCCAACGTGGCAAGAAGACCGACCAATCGTGAACGCCATGAAGATCGACCCCAGCCGCGAAGATATCTGAGTTGTGGGCAAGCCCCATCGCCGTCAGGTACCCTCCGTAGGATCCACCCCACAAGCCGATCTTCTTCGGATCGACAATCGGTAGACCTTGCAAGTAGTGCGCGGCCGCAACCACATCCTTATACTCGGCTCCTCCTCGCCAGCTTGTATTGGGCGCTTCCCGGAAAGCGCGTCCATACATGATTCCGAGGCGGTAGTTGACGGAGAGAACCACGTAACCCTGGCTGGCCAAATACTGGTTCATGGCATACGCGTCGTAGTAGTAATCCATGTAGTGGAAGCCCAACATCATCTGTCGCACCGGCCCACCATGCATGAACACCAAAGCCGGTCCGCGTGTTGTCCGGCCCGCGGGAACAAAGAGCTGGCCATGAACTTCCAGGCCATCGTCGCTCTTGAAAATCACCTGCTTGGGAACTACCAACTGCGAAGAAGGAAAATCGGAAGGAACGGCTGCGCTTGCGATCGGCTCGCGCCCGTTAGGAGTCAACCGATAAGCCATCCCCGGTGTTGTCGCAGTAGAACCGAGACAGAACACATGACGTCCTTCCGCCGTTTCGACAGGAGTCCATTCAATGGTCTCGCCTTGCGTCAGCGCCTGGGGTTTTCCATTGGGCAAAGCTACGCGCCAGATGTGGCGCCGATCAACATCGTTCTGATTGGAGGAATAAAGAAGTGACTGCTGATCTGCGCCAAGGCTGACATCTTCAACGTCGAAAGAACCCGGAGTGAGCAGTGTCGGCGTTCCGCCATCCGCTGAAATGGAGTAGAGGTGATTCCAACCGTCCTGCTCGGATGCGAAGGTAATTGTGTCATTTCTGGGGAAGATGAACGAGACATCCGCGGTCAACTCAGGAAAGGAATCGTTCGGCTGATCGCCGCTGTGCCAGATCTCGCGACCGGTACCCTTGCTCGCATCCGCCACCAGGATTGACCACTGAACCAGTTTTTTAGGAATGAGTGGCGTCTTGGGTTGAATGCCGGGGAGGCGCAAGAAGGCGATCTGCCGGCCATCCGGAGACCATCGCGGCGAAATGTCCCGATCGACCGTAGGCGAGATATAACGAACCGAATCTGCGCCGATGTCGTAAACAGTAACAAAACTGTGATCGCTGCGATCGCTGACAAATACGATGGAACGGCCGTTGGGAGACCATTTAGGACTTACGTTGTTGCCGCGCAAGTCGGTAATCTGGTGGGCTGGCATGGCACCCGACACGGGTGCGATCCACAGTTGCTTTTTTGTGCTCCAGACCACAAACTGGCCATCAGGTGAAACCTGGACATCCTCGCAGCCTTCTTCGCCACATCCCAGTTCGCCTAACATTCTTGGACCGGAGCCGTCCACGTCCATCGCCCATATCAACTGCTTGCGGGCAGAAACTCCGCTGGTAGGATCGGCGACTCGGCCCTGCTCGTTGGTTTCAGTTCCCCGAGCGTAGATGGCGGTGCGGCCATCGGGTGTGAGCCGAAGGCTGGCAATCGGTTCCCCATCGTCGCCGCTGTAATGCGTGAGCTGACGTCCGGCAAAATTGGGCGCGTCAGCAATCCAGACATTCCTTGCGCCTTTTGAGTCAAACACCCAAGCCACACGCGCAGCGTGCGCCGCCGTTACGAGCTGTGAAGGAAACGGGGAGCTTAAGACCTGCTCAAGTGTGTAGGTGGCCGCAACACTGGGAATCGCTGTGAGAACGAGAAGCAGAAAGAGCCAGGTTGAGAAGATACCGCGCTCTCTGCCCGAGAAAGGTTTGCTCATAGGCTGGCAAGCGTACCGGGAGTTGCTCGCTTTGCCAAGAGGCCGCCGTTGTAGTGCGTGCACTCAATGATTCATCTGGCTAAAAAAACGATTGAGCCTCTATAATTCGCGCTTCGTCATTAGCTCTTCAACTCTCTGGAGGCTTTCATGCGTCTGTGGACGGTCGTAGTGTGTCTGCTGCTGGTCTGTTTCACTCTTTCAGCGACCCCTCTTGAAGAGCAAACCCTGACGGGATACAGCGCAGATGCATCTCGAACAGAACGTGATTGGGAAACGAAATTCCGCTCGTTTCCCAGCGCCGATAACCAACGCAATTACATGAAGCGCCTCTCGGCTCGTCCACACCATGTCGGTTCCCCCTACGACAAGGACAATGCGGAATGGATGCTGGGACTTCTGAAGAGCTGGGGTTTGGACGCGCACATTGAAAATTTTGAAGTGCTCTTTCCCACTCCTCAAGATCGCCTGGTTGAGCTCATCGAGCCTACGAAATTCACTGCCTCTCTGGCAGAACCTCCTCTCCCTGTAGATCCAACCTCGAACCAGCAAGCTGAACAATTGCCCACCTACAACGCCTACTCCATCGATGGGGACGTCACGGCGCCTCTCGTGTATGTGAATTATGGGGTGCCTGCCGATTATGAACGCCTGGACCGCCTCGGGATTTCAGTCAAAGGCGCCATTGTCATCGCGCGTTACGGGGAATCTTGGCGCGGCATAAAACCCAAGGTCGCGGCTGAACACGGCGCTGTGGGTTGCCTGATCTATTCGGATCCGAGGGATGATGGCTACTTCGTGGGCGATGTATTCCCGCAAGGCGGCTTGCGCAACAAGAGCGGTGTGCAACGCGGCAGTGTCATGGATATGCCAATCTACCCAGGCGATCCCCTGACACCCGGCGTGGGCGCTGTACACGATGCGAAGCGCCTGGAAGTGAAGGACGCTAAGACTCTCACGAAAATTCCGGTATTGCCGATTTCCTATGGCGATGCCCAACCGCTGTTGGCAGCTTTAAAAGGTCCGCTAGCTCCGCAAGAGTGGCGTGGCGCCTTGCCGATCACCTATCACGTCGGTCCGGGGCCGGCGAAGGTTCACCTTCGCGTCAAAGCAAACTGGGACATCAAGCAACTGAACGACATTATCGTAAAAATTCCGGGCTCAACTTATCCGGATGAATGGATCGTTCGTGGCAATCATCACGATGCATGGGTAAATGGTGCCGAAGATCCAGTTTCAGGCGCAGTGGCATTGCTTGAGGAAGCAAGAGCCCTCGGTGAACTCCTGAAACAGGGCTGGAAACCGAAGCGTACCATCATCTACTGCTTATGGGATGGCGAAGAACCCGGTCTGCTGGGATCGACCGAATGGGCTGAAACCCATGCGGAGGAACTAAAGCAACATGATGCTGTGTACATCAATACTGACGCCAATGGGCGGGGTTTCTTCGAGGCACAGGGATCGCATACGCTGGAGAAGTTTATCAATGGGGTTGCGGCAGATATTCAAGATCCAGAGAAGAAGATCAGCGTCTGGAAACGTCGGCAGGCATACGGCCTTGCTTTCAGTCGCACGCCTGAAGAACGTAAGGAGTTTCGCGAACGATCAGATTTGCGGATCCCTGCACTCGGATCCGGTTCCGATTACACAGTTTTCGTCGACCATTTGGGCATTGCGTCGATGAACATCGCCTACGGCGGAGAAGACGAGGGCGGAATCTATCATTCCATCTACGACGATTTTTACTGGTACACCCATTTCTCCGATACAGATCTGAGCTACGGGCGAACCCTGTCGCAGACCGTGGGCACTGCCGTGTTGCGCTTGGCGGATGCTGACTTGCTGCCGTTTGATTTCACGGATCTTGCCGACACGGTTCACCAGTATGCGGATGAGCTGCAAAAACTACTGAAGAAACAACAAGACGATATCGCTGAGCAGAACAGGCAGGTACAGGATGGGGTGCTCACCGCCAGTGCGGATCCGAAGCAGCCATACGTTGCGCCTGCAATCGAGCAAGTTCCGCCGCATCTGAACTTCGCGCCACTGCTCAACGCGTCCGAGGCGCTGACCCGCAGTGCATCGCATTATCAGGCGGCGCTGCAAAAGGCTTCGCAAAGCGGAGGTTTAACGCGCGCCCAAGGGGCATTGCAGAGCGTTAATGCCAAACTGATGCTCAGCGAGCGCAAGCTGACGAATGACCAAGGCCTACCCAGACGAGCCTGGTTCAAGCACTTGATCTATGCTCCCGGTTTCTACACCGGTTACGCAGTGAAAACGGTGCCGGGCGTACGCGAAGCAATTGAACAGAAGAAGTGGAAGGAAGCGGACGAAGAAATCGCGCGAGTTGGTACTGCGCTCCAGGACGAAGCAGCGTTAATTGAGGCCGCCGCGACGGAACTCGATAAAGGTCAATAAACCAAGCTGATGATGCTACGAACGGCCCGGAACTAGGCGCGCTTGCGTTTACGGATTACCGTTGCCACGACTCCGCTGCCAACCAGCAGTAAAGTACCAGGCTCGGGCACCGGCTCCACGAAGTTGAACGAGTAATCAGAGGACCGCAGTAGCCGGCCGCCGTCGGTGAATAGCTGAACACCCAGAGTCACTGGGGTGGAGTGGAATATGCCTTTCGGGAAGGTAAAAGTAACGAACTGGCTGAAGCTGGAGTATGTTCCTGCGGCAATCGCAAAGTTCTGCGTGAAGGTCGACCCCATGATCACCGCCGAGATGGACAGAGTTTCTCCTCCGGGCAGAATGGTTCCCGCGAACGGCACCATGAAACTGAGCTGCGTCTGGAACGGGTGACTCAAAGTCGTTGGCGACAGGGTTACGCCTCGATTGGTGAAGAGGTCTACTTGCGTAAAGCCATTATTCTGCAACGCGTTGACATGTCCTAAGGAAACGGAGTTGGCAGTTGCAGAGCTAGCAAAAAGCGCAACAAGGACCGCGAGAGACAGATAGCGTAGGGCCTTAGACATCAGGAAAACCTCCAAGTGGTCACCACTGAGCGGCGAAGACAAGGCGCGTGCCTGATTCTGTACCGGCGTTTCTCCCAATGTCAATGCGATATTTGGCCGTTAAGTAGTAGGAAGGGTCACTTCTGTGGTTCTCTTCAATTGTCCGCAGGCAGCGTAGATGTCGCGACCGCGTGGACGTCTGATGAAGGTTGGAAACCCGCCATTCACCAGAATGGTCTGGAATTTCAATACGTTAGCCTCGGCAGGGCTTCGAAAATCGATCCCAGGACCTGGATTCAACGCGATCAGGTTGATTTTTGCACGCGTGCCACTAGTCAACGCCAGTATCTCACGGGCATTCTGTTCGCTGTCATTGACCCCGTCCAGCAGCACATACTCGAACGTCAGGCGCTCACGCGGTCGGAGAGGAAATGCGCGTGCCGCCTGGATGAGTTTCTCGAGATTCCACTTTCGATTGATAGGCATCAAGCGCGTACGCAACTCGTCGTTGGAAGCGTTCAAGGAGATAGCCAGTTTCGGCCGCACTGGCTCCTTCCCAAAATCGTAGATCTTCGGAACGATACCCGCTGTTGAAACAGTCATTCGCGACTCAGGAATGGCCACACCTTCGGCCAAAAGACGCGCTGCTTTCATGAAGTTCGTATAATTCAGGAAAGGCTCACCCATGCCCATAAACACAAGGTTCACGCGGTCCTGGGGAGGAGAAACATGCTGATCAGCAAGCACAGCCAGAACCTGGCCAACGATTTCTCCAGCACTGAGGTTTCGCTTAACACCCAGCAGAGCCGTCAGACAGAATTGGCAGTCGACAGCGCAACCCACCTGACTTGATAGGCAAATGGTTGCGCGGCTCCAGGGACGGTTACTTGTGTTCTCTGACTGTTCGCCGGCCTCGCTGCCATCTCCGGTTTCGCCCTCATCACCTTCTGGCATCCACACGGTTTCAACTGTCTGTTCGTCAGAAAACTTGACCAGATAACGGACCGTGCCATCGCGTGAGATGAACTTCTTTTCGATTCGAGGAACTCCCACCCTCAGTCCTCGATTCGACAAAACGCTTCTGAATGCCTCGGGCAAGGTCGAAATGTGTTCAAAGCGATCAATTCGCTGGCGATAGATAGCCTCGAACAGCTGGCGGCCGCGATAGGGGGGCTGTTGTGCCTGTTCTGCGAGGGCTGTGAGCTCCGGCAAGTCCATGCCCAGCAGTTCGGTCTGTTTCGGATCGTTCATGCATCTAATCCCTTGCTAGGCTACCGTGATTTGCACAGGATAGCGAGGGAGCGTCCCTACAGTAGTCGCGTTAACTCTAAGTAACTGAAAGTAAATGTCATAATCTAACGCAAGCGCATCCCCTCGTGCTGTGTCACAATAAGAACGGCTCCGGTTCTCTGCTGGCCGGCTTGGTGAATTCTCATGGTTGACGATGTACGACATATCAGGCGTGAAATGCTGCCTAATGGTCTCACGGTTATCACCGAAGAGATGCAGCACATCCGCTCGATTTCGGTCGGCATCTGGGTCAAAACCGGCTCCCGCGACGAGGATCCCGAGTGGAACGGCATCTCGCATTTTATCGAGCACATGGTGTTCAAGGGCACTAAGCATCGCAGTGCAGAGGACATTGCGCGGCAAGTCGATTCCATTGGCGGCAATATGGACGCATTCACCGCCAAGGAATGCATCTGCTTCAACGTTAAAGTCCTGGACGAGCACCTACCGATCGCCATGGATGTGTTGAGCGATCTCGTGCTCAATCCGGTTTTTGATGTCAAAGATATTGGCCGAGAACGGGGTGTAATCCTCGAAGAGATCAAGATGGACGAGGACAATCCAGACTATCTTGTGCATGAAATCTTCACGCAGAACTTCTGGAAAGATCACCCGCTGGGAAAGCCTATTCTCGGCACCAAGGAAACCGTCAGGACATTCGAGCAGCAGGTGGTGTTTGATTCGTACCAGCGGCGATTCAATCCAGGAAACCTGATCATCGCAGCCGCAGGAAACATTAACCACCAGCGGTTCGTGGATCTGGTCACCAAGCACTTCCAGCACATGCAGGCCGCCACCAACGGATTCCACAGCCATCCGCCCAAGGTGGTTCCGCGCATCATCATGCGGAACAAGAAGTCCCTCGAGCAGGTTCAGATTTGTATCGGCGTGCCGTGCCACCCCATTGCCCACGAGAAGCGATATGCCTCTTACATCCTCAATACAGTGCTCGGGGGTGGAATGAGTTCGCGCCTCTTCCAGAACATCCGAGAGCGCCAGGGACTTGTATACGCTATCTACAGCGACTTGAATCCCTATCGCGACACGGGCTGTCTGGGTGTGTATGCCGGCACCTCGCGCACGTCTGCCAGCCGAGTGGTGGAATCGATTATTGCGGAATTTCGTAATCTGAAGTCGGGTCCCGTACCTGAAGAGGAACTTCGGCGCTGCAAAGACCAGCTAAAAGGCAGCCTTATGCTTTCGCTGGAGTCGAGCACAGCCCGCATGTCGAATTTGGCGCGCCAGGAAATGTATTTTGAGCGCTTTTACGATCTCGACGAACTGATCGAACGCATCGAAAGCGTCACCGCGGATGACCTGCAAAACTTGGCCAACGATTTCTTCCGCACCGAAAATATCGCTGTCACGGTCCTGGGCAATCTGAACGGTCTGAAGCTGACACGCGATCAATTGGCCTGCTGACGGAAGAGCTGTTGTACCGGACGTCTACTCACCTCCAGTTCTTCCCAGCGTGATCTACGCGACTATCCCGATTACCCCACCGCTTTTGAGGCACTACCCTCTGCTGGATTTCCGGTCGGCCGAACAATCTCGGCCAGAGGGGCAGTTTGAACACATTCGCTTCCAGAACGTGGGACATGATGCGTCTCATTCGTCATGGTGGACCGGCGATTTGCAACATAGCGATCACAAACTCCTGCAACGCCACGTGCGACTTCTGCAATTTTGCACGAGGCAAGGTTGCTAATCTGCGCTGGCTTGACGTAGGCAAATTTGATGATGCTCTCGCGATTCTTTACGCGCGTGGAGTTCGCTATCTGAATATCTTTGGCGGAGAACCGTTGCTGCATCCGCGCGTTGTAGAAATGATCTCGATGGCCGTAGCCCGCCAGATGGGGCCTGCGCTCATTACCAATGGCTGGCTCCTGCCGCAACGGATCGAGCAACTCGCGGCCGCCGGCCTGAAGAATATTTACGTCTCTATCGACGCAGCCAAAGTTGCCGATCACGAATCGAACCGCGGTCTGAAAGGATTGTGCGACCGAGTTCGAGAAGCAAATTCCCGGATGCCGAAATTAGGAATTACCTCGATCGCGCAAGTGGCAATGAGCAAGTTGATCAATGATTACCGCTCACTGGTGCCGCTCCTTAAAGATTTAGGCTTCAGGGCGGTCACTTTCTCCTATCCCCAGAGAGCGCGGCTGGGATCGTCTTCGCTGGCGTGGTCTGACACTTCTCGTCTCATGAATTTCACCGATCAAGAGGTGATCCAGGCGTTCGATTCCGTCAACGCGCTCCGCGAACTCTTTCCCGTTAACAATCCCCGCGCTTCCATTGAAGACATGAAACGTCATTTGCGAAAGGAACCTGAGAAATTCGTTTGTTATGGCGGCTACAAGAGCTTCTATATGGACTGGAACTTCGATATGTGGCGCTGCGATGCCTGGGACAAGAAACTGTGTTCAGTTTGGGAGTTCGCGCGGACTCCTTTCGTGCGCGATGGTTGTACGGCATGCATTGCTGATTGTTACCGGGATTCGAGTGTCATGTTGCACTTCGCAGTGTCGCTGGGCGACGCAATTGATGATATGAGAAGCATGCGTGTTTTTGCGGCTTTGAAGAAATTAGCTAGCCGGCAGAATGCCACATCGATGCGAGCCGTTGTCGAGAATGCAGACGTGCTGTCGCATTTAGCGATTCTGGGATAACCGCAATTCCGAGACTTCCCGCTGCTAAGCTCTTGGCTGCGGTGAGGTTGGCTACTTAACACCATTGCAGCACCCGAGCGCATGACCAAAGGCCGATGCCCCAAAAACTTGCGCGAAACTTCCCTGCCGTTCCGCGCCATTCCTGCCAGTCCCGTTAGACTGTGGCAATCGGCCACGACGCCGTAGACCTGCCAGAACGCCATTGCCATCTGATTCGATCAAGCGCTCGAAGGGGGCCAACGCACTCTATGCACCTGCCATCGTTCACGCAGTTGAGTTCGCCGCTTTCCCTATTCATTGCGTACATTCCGCTCGTGGGCACGGTGGTCACGACCGTGCTGAGCTTGATTTTGGCGAGAGCAACTCTGCGCTATGCGGAAACAACGGAGCGGAGCCTCGCATTAGCTCGCGAGGAATTCGAGCGGGAGTGGTCGCCCGAATTACACATCAAGCTGGAAAAGATTTCGTCCAGCGATGCTCGCATCGTGGTTACGAATCTCGCCAAGATTTCTGTCCTATTGCAAATGGTTCAGTTGCGGCGCACCACTCATGCGATTCCATTTGGACGACACTTTCTCAATGAGCCGCTCGTCGGCGGAATGACCTGGACGCAAGAACTGGGAAAGCGCTTGACTGTCTGCACGGGAGACGATTTCGAAGGGCAGATTGCCGCCTCTATCACGTTCTATGCTTCTGGCCGTCTGTTTCGCACAGATTGGTTCCGTTTCTACATTGAAGTCCGTGGAGGCAGATTGCTGCGCCTCGATGCCGCCAATATTGCAGCACGCCGCGTGCGCGTTCTCGAGTCGCGTAAAGGATCGGAAGACGCTCGCCGGGAACTTGTTATGGACGTGGCAGGCAAGACTCTAGAAGAGGAGGCTTAGACACCGGGGGCCGGCCAGACAGCCGAGGCGGGCGTTGCTACTCGCCAGCCGAATGATTACCGCGGAGCCCGTGTGCGTCCAACAGGACAGGTGCTGGGATCCAGAGGGCAGTTGCATTCAGGTATTTCTTCATGCACCGGATACAGGGTGTGTAACCTTCCTTCATCGCTTGCTCAGCGGGCATGCTGCGTACAGTTTTGTCGTGGATGAATCTGCAGCCCTGCACATGAAAGGTCTTCCCGCCGTCCGCTACCACCACCATCATCTCTGGAGGAACATGAACACCAGGCTGGGCGTGCGGTGATCGTAAAGCACTCTGGACCACTGCCGCCGAGTTCGCTATGGCGAAGGTACCCACGGCCAGAACCGCCGCGGCAAAGGCCACCATCCAGCCCCAGGCAGTGCCTCGCTGGCGCGGCATATTTTCTTCCAATCTGGCGCGCATACGTTGGCTAAAACCAACCGGCAACTCGTAGAGACGCTCATCGCCGTACAGCTCAACAATGTTGCCGGTGCCCTCCAGCACGGCCCTGCACTTGCGACAGCCGGCAATATGCGCATCCATGGCAACGCGCAACGATGGATCAAGTTCTCCGTCCACGTAATTCGAGACTTCACGCCAGACGTCTTCGCACCCGACTACCATGGCTTGTTCCCCTTTTGAAATGACAAGCGACTGGTCCAACTGCCCCCAAATCCCGGGGCTAAGAGGTCGCGCAACATAAGCCGCGCCCGCAAAAGACGCGTCTTGACCGAAGCGATGGAAATGCCCAGAGCTTTTGCCGTTTCATCTATGCTCAGTTGCTGTACGTCGCGCAAGACAAATACTTCGCGGTATTTCTCTCCCAGTGTGGCAAGCGCCTCAATCAACTTCTCGCGCACTTCTTTTCGTTCGAGAGTCTCCGAAGGAATTTCACGCCAATCGGCGAAATCGCGCGGCACATATGAGCCATCTTCGTCGCGCTGATCGGCTAAGGGTTCCATCACATCAGGATGTTCCCTTCTTCTGCGCATGCGTGCCTCATTGACGGCGATCTGGATCAGCCATGTACTGAACCTGGCTTCCTCGCGAAACTGCCGGAAATTTTTGAAGGCCTTGAGCACCGCTTCCTGTGCGGCATCTTCTGCGTCCGCCTCGTTACGAAGAATCGCGTAAGTGGCAGCATAGACACGCCGCTCATACGGTTTGACCAACTCGTAAAAGAGTTCACGCTCACCGTTCCGAATGCGCCGGATCAGCGTTGCCTCAGCCTCATTCTCCACCGGATGCACCGGTGAACTCGTTCGTGCAGGCATCATCCCTCGTGGTGCCCTCTACAATCCGGTTTCAATCAGCAGCACTATTCCAAGTGGTACTCAGGATCCTTTTTCCAACCGGTCAGCATTGAGACGAAATTGTTCCATCCGTGAATCACGACCATTACCAGGTGACCGAAAATGAACGCAATCAACGCCCACATGATCAGGAAATGCCAGAGGCGTGCCCAATGGAAACCACCCATTAACCAGGCTAGCCAGGAAAACTGAACCGGTTTCCATATGGCGAGCCCGGTTGCGACGGAGAGGGCTCCCAAAACGATGGCCGAACTGTAGGCATGCTTCTGAAGCGGGTTGTAGGGTTGGTTTACCGGCGGCTTCGGACCAAAGAAAAAGTAATGCCTCACCATCGGCCAGACGCCGGGAATGTCACGCCGCCCGAACAACACCTGCTTGTAGTTGCCGCTGATCAGTTGATAGCCGATGTAGACGACACCGCTCACGATATAGATCCACATGAACGTGAGATGCCACTGCAAGGCTCCGCCCAGCCAACCGCCCAACGCGAGGGACTTGGGCCAGTTAATCAGATTGTGTTGCGGGATCTTGGCGCCAAAGCTTGGGAAGGCTTTGAAGATCTGCAATCCGCTGCCGATGAGCACAAACAGGGCGACAGCATTAACCCAGTGGCATAGTCGCACGATGAATGGATGTTCGTAAACAACATCGGTGCGTCCTCCCGCTTTCACATCTTCGATAGCAACTACATGACCTGCCATTCAGTGACTCCCGCCAATCGGAACGCTTCAGAAGCGCTCCCCACGTTAAAGCCCATAAAATTCCGAGTAACCCTGGTCTTCCCAATAGCCGACTTTCTGCAGCACATTGGTGACTTTGAGGTCAGTTAAATACTTAGCCTGCTTGTAACCGATTTTTGTGGGTATCGTCAGACGCAATGGCGCGCCGTGTTCACGCGTGAGGGGCCGATCATACATCTCGTAGCAAAGCATAGATTGGGGATGCAGCGCGGTGGCCATGTCGATGGACTCGTAATAATCGTCAGCGCATTCCACGTAGACGTAGCGCGCACTGGTATCTGCGCCAATCATGTTCAGAAAGTCGGAGAGGCGGGCTCCGCCAAACCGTCCGATCACGTCCCATCCCTCAACACATACGTGACGCGTATTTCGGACAATCTTGGGCAGCCGCTGAATGGCGTCTAGGTTGTAGTCTCCGGGCTTCTGGACGGCACCCGAGACGGTGAGAGTCCAGTTGTCGAGCTCGACCTCGGGATCGTCGACGTCATAATCGTTGATGGGAAATTTTTCAAACGGCGTCAGATCAGAGTCGTCGAAGGTCGGGGCGAGATGTCCTGTACGAAATAGCTTGGCCGAAGCCCAGTCGCTGAAACCGAGCCCAGCTTTTAGTAGTGGCGTCTGGAGCGAGGGGATCGCGACGGCGCCGAGTGCCGCTACCGGTGCAAGTTTTAACAGTTCGCGACGAGTGACACGCTTGAACTGGGTCTTCTTAATGGGCGTATCCATCGAGTCCTCAACTGAGTCGTGGGTACATTAACTCATACGATTCACGGGACACGAAAAAGTGACGGAAATCGTGCAGTGTTGACGGACTAGCGGTGCGGTCCTCGGGGCGAAGGCCCCACAGTGGGTAGAGTCGCATTAAACCCGATAGTGTCCCAATTGTTGTGCGTCGCGAAATTTATTCATCGGGGTTCGAGGTCCGCATCTAATCAGGTAAGCAGCTCTTGTGAGTGGTGGCGGTGAGGTGGACAGGGCACAAGAGCTTTGGATCGGAGGATGGCTATGGCACAGGTAATCACGTTCTACATTCCGGAGCGCTACAAGAAAAGAAGCAAGTGGATACCTCCCGAAGAGAAGGGGAAGCTAATCAATTTTCCTCTGCTCGAGAGGAAGTCTGCTTAAGACTGCGTATCAAGGAAACGCCCGGACGGCAGGAGGTTGGATTCGTCCGGGCGTTTTCGTCGCCCAAGCCGTGCTTGATCTATGTTTCACTCTGCAAGACAGTTTTCGGTGATGTTTTGCCGATTTTCAATTCCACCATCTTGGGCTTGTAGACACAGAAGGGTTCCTCATCCAGAAAATCGCCGGTCGCGGCAAACGCTCGTGCGCGACAACCCATGCACACGTTGCGGAATTCGCAACAGCCGCATTTTCCTTTGAGATTGTCGGGTTCACGCAGCTGGCGGAAAACTTCGGCATGCTCCCAAATGTCGGCGAATGTCTGCTTCCTCAGGTCGCCGGCAATCACGGGAAGATATCCGCATGGGAAGACTTCGCCCTCATGTGAGATGAAACAGACCCCCGTTCCCGCCAAACAGCCTTTTGTCATCGCATTCATATCCGAGGGATGGCCACTGGCGTGACCGTTTCCCGGATGCCCACCTGCGTTAGCGGCTGAGGGCTTCAGCACGATGCCGGTAGAACCAGGCATCAGCATGTCCGCCGGGCCGATGTCGGGGGCTTGCGCCGTGCCTGCCAGGGCAGCCCTGGCGCGAGTTGCAGCTTGGGCGGACCGGTGCTCTGCAGCCCTGCGTTGCCGAACAACACGGAAATAATGGGGCGCGCAAGTAGCTTTCAGTTCAATGCCCCCCTCCAGAGAACGGTCGTAAAACCAATTCAACATTTTTTCGTATTCTTCCGGCGCGACCATTTGCTCGGCGGCGATGTCGACCCCGCACCCAACCGGCACCAGCAAGAATGTGTGCAAGGCATCAGCCCCCAAGCTTTTAGCCAACTCGAAAACCTGCGGCAACTGATGGGCGTTATGCCGAGCGATTGTCATGTTGATCTGCACCGACATGCCGAGCGCCTTTAAATTACGCAACCCGTGCACGGCGGCTTCGAAGGCGCCAGGAATGCCACGAAAACTGTCGTGAGTCAGGGCATCGGCTCCGTCCAAACTGATCGAGACACGCTTCACGCCGGCGTCCACAATCATTCGAGCGACTTCTTTGGTGACCAGAGTCCCATTCGTGGCCAGCGCCACTCGCAAACCCTTGTTAGTGGCATAACGAGCGAGCTGGAAGATGTCGGAGCGATAAAGCGGCTCGCCGCCGCTCAACACGAGAATCGGCGCACATGTGGCCGCTATCTGATCGATGATGCCCAATGCTTTGGCAGTGGAAAGGTCTGTAGGCGAACTAAGCTCGGTCGCCGTGGCGCGACAATGGATGCATCTCAGGTTGCAGCCCTTGGTAACCTCCCAGAAAATCAGCCGCGCTTGTCCACTTGCCGCTCCCGTAACGTGTGCCATGCTGCCCGCTGCCATAGAGGTTCTCCTCACCGGGACTGGAGTGTGTTTGCCACTCCTGAACGGAAGAGTAGAGGACGATGAACATGGCAGCCGTGACCAGAGTCACGCGCAGTTGTGATGTGCGTCACGCGGCTAAGCTGATGGGATGAATGGCGTTACGGGCCGGACCCGCCGGTGTGGCAGTCGCTGCAGTTCACGGCTGTCATGTCGCCCAGATCGATCGGATGCTTGAAAGGTGCGCCTTCCGTGGTTACAAGCGCGGTATCCCCTTCACTCTGACTCAGCACGGTGTGGCAAGTATTGCATTCTTTGGAAACGACCTTGCCCTCGGCGCTGACATGCTGGCCATCATGGCAGCGAAAACATCCCGCAAAATAGAAATGACCGATGTTGTTGTTGTGAGTTCTCCAGTCCAGTTTCATCTCTGGAAAGGTGGTCGTACGGTAGATCCTCTGGAGTTCCGCGATCGAAGTGCGCATGTCGATCTGCTTCGACGATTCCAGGGCGGGGTACTTGCTCGAATAAAACTTGTGGATTTCCGTAGCGATGCCCTGCATGGCTTCGTCAGTACTCTTGTAAGAATTCGTTAACGCCGTAATTGCCGTCTGTTTTAGAAATGGCAATGAAGCATCGAGCCGGTGAGCAAGCAACGCCTGATCTAGAGCCTGGTCGGGAGCCACATAGATGTGGGTGGGCCGGTTATGGCAGTCCACACAATCCATGCGATGCTTGAGCGCCTTCTGAAGCTGTTCCTTTGTAAGCGTTGTATCCTTAGCAAAGTACTCGGTTACGCGCCCCTGAAGATCTTTCACATGGATATAAGGAATGGTCTGGCGTTTTTCATCGCTGGCAACATAAGCGATCTCATTTTTGATATTCATGTGCCAGTGAATGCCCTCCGGCGCCCCCGTTGCCGGATCGCCGCCACCAGTCTTGATCAGCATTCGGATCTGTCGACGCGTGTTCTTCTCGTCACTGGCATAGTGGGTAAATACTTTTAGCTGCGCTCCATAGAATTTACGCGGCCAATGGCATTGTTCGCAGGTTTCCTGCGCGGGACGCAGGTTATGGACAGGAGTAGGAATAGGCCGCGGGAACGTCTTGAAAGCTGTGGCAAACACCTGGCGCGCGCCAGAAAGCTTTGAGCGCACATACCAGGTCGCGCCCGCACCGACGTGGCAATCTACGCAAGCCACTCGGGCATGCGGCGAGAGTTGGTAGGCCGTGAACTCTGGATTCATGACACTGTGGCAGAGCTGTCCGCAGAACTGCACTGAGTCGGTGTATTCGTATGCTCGGTAGCTGCCTACCGCGCTCATCATTACGAATACCAGCACAAAGGTGAGGAAAAATGCCACCGCTCCACGTTGTCCAGGATCGCTGAAGTCAATGCGCAGGTAACGGCCTGCATCAGAGGGCTGGCGAGTGCGCTCGCGCCTGCGGTGATACCAGACGCCTACAAAAATCAGCACTAAGCCGAAGATCAGGAAACCTGGGGCCACCATATACGCCAGAATGCCGACGTAAGCATTGGCGCGTTCGGACATTGCATCAATCAAAAAGAGAAAGAAGACGTTGATCAGACTGACTGCGGCAAGAGCAACGCCGACGAGCGAGATCGGGTTGCGGACGAGTTCACTTATCTTGGAGACTGCGGCTGATCGAAGCGAGCTTGAGGACTGCTGGTCTTTTGATTGCGAATCTTCCGACATTCGTCACTCCCGGCTTGTCTAAACTTGGCCGCGTGCTTCCGTGCGGGCCGTGAAAAAGGCTTCTAAAGTTCCCAACCGAGTAATCGGCCGTGCTCAGGAGCGCCGCTCGGACACGACCTCCTCCTCATTGGGCGGGCTGTCCGCGGTTGTCGTGGTCTTCTCAACGGAGGTACCCCCTTGTCCCTTTGCCGGGACGGCAGCGGGAGCAACCTGGTCAGCGGCAGCATCGGATCGTGCGGCTTGCAGAAGCGTTTCCGAATCGAGCGCGTGCTCGTTGCGATAGTGCTCGAACGACATCTTGCCGTCCCACCACGTCCAGTTCATCGGGTACACGTCGGGGTCGAAGAAGACTTGATAGAAGTGCCAGACCACGATGGCCAAGCTGGCCAGCACTGCCTCGTAAAAGTGAATAGCGGTTGCCACATCAAGCCACCAACGCGGTAGCACACTGCCGAACGATATCTTGGCCCACAGCATGATGCCGGTCCCTGCCATGACGATCAGTCCCCAGACCAACGCCCAGTACTCCGCCTTCTCAGCGTAAGTGAAGCGGGCGAACTCGGGCTTTTTGGAGTGGAAGCCAAGATAATAGCGCATTGTGTCCCAAAGGTCGCCCGCATCCTTAGCAGTGGGTGCCAGATCGCGAACCAGGCGTCGGCCATCGCTAGTAAGGAACGCGTAAAACAAATGGTAAATTCCGGCGGAAATTAGAAACACGGCTGCCGCTCGATGAATAATTCCGCGAACCTTCTCACTCATACCTAGTGAGGCGGCAAACCATGAATCGGGATACTTCAGCGCGAATCCAGTGAACACAAGGACGATGAAGCTTACAAACAAGGTGATGTGCTGCCAGCGCTGATTTTTGCTCATACGGGTGACCAGACGAGAATGCGACTTGCGCCGCTCAATCGCCTTACGCCGCCAGATAATGAAATTGTGCAGAAACATACCGCCGATGACAAAGGCGATCATGCCCACGTAGAAACGGCGGATCCAACGCACAGCGACGCTGCCCACATCCGCGGATAGCGGAGTATCCACGTGCACCTTGCCCACTATGAACTTCTCTCCCACGCCGGGGTGGCATTGGCCGCATGTCTGGACAAGGTTCGCCTTATTGACGGTTGATCGAGCATCACTCGATGGCAAGATATTGTGTACTCCGTGACAGCTGGCGCAGTTTGCAACCACCTCTGAGCCGAGTTTCGAAGCCAAGCCGTGATAACTCTGCAGGTAAGTCGTAGCGCGCGCACCGGGTATTCCCAGTTCTTGCGATAAGCGGACCCCTTCATGGCAGCGCGCACAAGTGACCTTGGCGAGGTTCTGCGCAGAGACCGACGAACTCGGATCCAAGTGAGCCTTTATGGAGTGGATACCGTGGCAATCAGTGCATACGGGAGCCTGCCAGTTTCCACGCGCAATCGCCTGGCCATGAATGCTCTGTGCAAATTGTGTTTGCACGGAGCTGTGACATTTGGCGCAAGTTGCAGGAACGTTGAACTTGAAAATAGGCGACTTGGAATCGCTGGCGGACAAGATTTCATGGTAACCGTGGCAATCGGTGCATACGGCAGCTTTGTCTGAGCCGGCAGCGACAGCCCGCCCGTGCACACTCTCTTCATACGAGAGAAATGGCTGCGTGCTGTGACCGCTTGCTTCCATTACGAATTTCTGTCCATGACATGTGCCGCATGTGGCGGCAATATTTGCATGGTTGACGCGTGATTTGGGATCACCCGCAGGAAGAATCTCGTGTGGTCCGCCATGGCAGGAGACACAGGTGGCAGAGTTCCCGTCCCCTTTTTTCAGAGCTTGGCCGTGAAGACTGCGCTCATAAGCTGCTTGCTGATCGGCATGGCACTGTGCGCACGACAACTTCGCGGGGGAGTTCTCGTGAGGTGAAGTCTTCACGTCAGTGTGGCAGTCTACGCACGTAAACATGCTGTGGATCGAATTCTTGAAGTGTTCCTCGCTGACGAAGAGACTGACCTGCTTGCCTGCGACTTCCTTGGTCATGCTGGAATCGTTATGGCAGGCAAGACACTCCTCGTTGCTGGGCTTGGTCGGAATGGGTTTCTTGTTATCGCTTGCGCACAGTGGAACGACGAGAGCTAGCACCAGAATGCCGACGCCAAAGAACAGACGGGCAAAACGAGAACCCGAGACTGGGGGAGAAGATCCCCTCCCGCACTCTGCAGTTTGTGACATCAGCAACGCCCTCCTCCGACCTCACACCCACACGTGACAACACTTTCATTGTTGGGGATGCAAGGGCAGGGCCACAGTGAGAGAACTCACCCGCTGAAGTGATGGTCATCACACACATGGGGGTGCTTAAGGCTGTGAACAAGGAACGGCGTAACTGCCCGGCGGGATTCGACCTGGTCGCCTGGAATACGAGAGCATAGGCATCTCACGGGGCACGCTTGCGAATAAGCGTTAGGCGGGCGATTAGAAGATGTTTACCTTCTAATGAAGGTGTTGCGCCCGCGGACGGCGTGTACGCGCTAATCCGATAGAACGTACACGATCGTATGCCGTATGCAGATCATGGCTAAGCAGGTGCACGACCTGGAGGCAGGCTTCCCGATAGTTGCGAAGGAATTTGAGCAGTTCCTTGCGTTGCACTGTGGCAACTTTGCCGTCATCGAGCATCTCGGCGCTTACTTCATAACCGCCACCGGAAACTGAGGCACTAAGGCCAAGAACTTCACCGGGAGCGGCTATGCGCAAGGTCAGACGCTTGCCCGTCTCCGAGCAGATGAACAGTTTGGCCCGGCCCTCACACAACACAAAAATCCCGCGCGCGCTTTGGCCCTCATGGAACAACGTGCTGCCGCGAGGGTACAAGGCGACGGTCTTCAGAGAATCAAACGCTTCCAACGCGTCGGCAGGCAGATCGCAGAAGAGCCGGTCGGGGCGAAGGACGCAATCAAAGCAGCTCGGCTGTAGCGCGGTCTCCATGCTGCTTTGATAGTCCTCAGCCGGATTGGCAGCAGTGACTACAGTCACCCCTCGCCGTGACCCGTGGCACAGGGGAACTGTGTTCAACCATTAGTGGCGAGCGTCTTCAAAGCAGCCTTGTTGCGAATCAGCAAAGTTGAGCCTTTCGACTGCACAATCTGACGCTTCTTCAGATCGGCAAACAGACGCGTCACGGTCTCCCGCGACGTCCCTATCATCTGCGCGATTTCTTCATGCGTCAGAGCCAGTTTGAGCCGTGGTTCCACTTTGGCTGATTCACCATTACGAGAACTCCACTCGAGGAGAAGCTTGGCTAATTTCTCTCCTGCCGAATGCGACAATCCCAGGGAGCGCACTTCATGACAGGCGTTGTTATATTTGTCGCTGAGCTGCTCCGCAACCTTGAAGCAAGCGTCCGAGTGTTCCTTCAGGAAACGCAGGAAGTCTTCTCGCTTAACAAAATTCACCTGGCAAGGGTCGATAGTCTCGGCGGTCAGCTCGTAGGGCTTTCCGGATACTGTCGCGCTGAGGCCGAGGACCTCTCCCGGTTCGGCAATTTTGAGGATGAGAGTTTTCCCATCCGTAGCACAAATGGACAGCTTAACGCGACCTTTGCAGAGGACGAAAATGCCTCGAGGCGCCTGGCCCTCAACAAACAGCACCGCTCCCTTGGGATAGGCAGTTGCGTACTTGATGGTCTCAAATGCCTGGAGAGCGGCCGTATCCAAGTCACAGAAGATCCGGTCGGCACGCATCTTGCAGGTCAAACAACTTTCAATGATATCGAGTCCGTACGGTGACAGCACAGCGCACCCCCTGTGGTGACGTCCACTGGCGGCCTGTATTGCAATTGCCAATCTCGTGTGACGTACATCACCCCATCAGTGTCTGCCCGATACCAAAGCCTATGCTGTGACTTTTGGCACAAGTTGTTGTGATACGGCTCACAAATTGATCCCGCGCAGCTTCTGCTCGCAATCAGGGTTGTTTCAGGGCATACTAGCGAAGCATGGGAACGGTACGGAAAGCAGACCAAACGGCCGAATCACAGGGCACTCATGAAAACAAGTTGTACTTGCACCCACGCCGCGCGCTACCGCCGGGCAGCGATTCCCACCGCAAACAGCGCCGCAGAATGGTGGCAGCAGCATTCTTGCTGTTGCTTGCTCTTGGAGTACTTCTGATACGCGACCGGGACCTCTGGTTCGGACGTGCCGACACAGACGTAGCAGAAATTGACACAACGGAAGCCGCCAGCATCGAGCCCCATCACGCCGCCGATAAACCTGCCCAGGTGCAGTTGAGGGCAAAAACGAGAAAACGCGCGCCTGTGACCGTTCCCAGCGGCATCGGGGCCGGCATTGAGTCACCGATTGTCACCGACCGTAAAGCTTTGCCGCCGATGGAAGTCCAGGTCGTTTCCGATGGTGAACCGCGAACGCTGCGGCCCAACAACGACTCTGTAAAGGTTGAAATGCAGGAGAGCCGCGAGGCGGATTCTTCTCCGATGTTGCAATTCGCAGAGGCCGCTGTGCCTCCGTCTATCAATGCGTCCCAACGTGTGAAGATGTCCGCAGATGCCAGGAAAGCGTTAGAAACGCCTGTTGCACCTTCGTATCCGGTACTTGCCCGACAGATGAAAGTACAGGGGGCGGTTGCGATTCAGGCGCTAATAGGCGCCAGCGGCGAGATCCAGGACCTCCGCATCCTCAGCGGGCCCAGCATTCTTGCTTCGGCTGCTCAAGAAGCTGTGCGACAGTGGCGATTCAAACCATATCTGCAGAACGGACAACCCGTCGAGACCCAGGCAAGAATAACGGTTAACTTCACGATCTCAACCTTCTAGAGCCTGGGGCCTCGGCCTCGGTCGCAATCGCAAGCTCGTAAGGGTCAATCTGGCTATCGGACTTGGGTTCGTATGCTTTCTATCCGAAAATGCTTTCGGCCAGTCGGCTGGAAAAAATGAGCATCACGGTTCCGATCCAGACGCTCCCTCGGGAACAGGGACCCACTGGATTATTTGCGATCTGCAACTCAGGCCCGGAGCAAATGAGGAACAAGTGGAAGAGGCGATGCGAGGCCATCTCCCGCGAAACGGCGAATTGGTTGGCAAGTAGGGACCCCACGCGTGGTTCCTGGATAGATCACCGCGATGACTCCCTTCGGTCACACCTCCTCGTGATTCGAGTCACATACTCCGTCTAGGCTCCCAGCAACAATCCCGATTGGGATGGATTCGTCTGATTTGCGCCTGTCGTGCATGGGTGACGAATACCCAACCCGCTCGGATGGCGAGCATTGTTTCCGGGGAGTGACTCGAAGACAGGGTCGACGGAGGAAGCATGACGATCTCGAAGCAAGAAGCTCTCGACTATCACCTCGGAGGGCGACCGGGCAAAATCGAAGTGACGCCTACGAAACCTTGTCGCACCCAACGCGATCTGAGCCTCGCCTACACACCAGGCGTGGCGGACCCCTGCCGCGAGATCCAGAAAAATCCGCACGATGCATTTAAATACACCGCCCGCGGGAATCTGGTGGCCGTGGTGTCGAATGGAACGGCGGTACTCGGCCTGGGCGATATCGGTGCCTTGGCGGGCAAGCCTGTAATGGAAGGTAAAGGGGTTTTATTCAAAAGATTCGCTGACGTCGATGTTTTCGACATCGAACTTGATACTCATGACGCGGATGAGGTCATCAAGGTTTGCCAGTTGCTGGAACCCACGTTCGGCGGCATCAATCTTGAGGACATCAAAGCACCAGAATGTTTCTACATCGAAGAAACACTCAAGAGGACAATGAAGATTCCCGTGTTCCACGACGATCAGCATGGAACTGCAATCATCTCGGGAGCAGCGCTGCTGAACGCCTTGGAAGTCATCGGCAAAGATATCCGGAAGATCCGGGTCGTTTTCAATGGCGCTGGAGCTGCAGGCATCGCTTGCGCAGAGCACTACGTGCGTCTCGGAGTAAAGCGCGAAAACATTATCCTCTGCGACACCAAGGGCGTAGTGTATGCCGGCCGCACTGAGGGCATGAATCCGTACAAGGAGGGCTTTGCGCGAGATGTGCCGTTCCGTACGTTGGAAGAAGCTGTCAAAGATGCTGACGTGCTCGCGGGACTATCGATCAAAGGCGCATTCACTACCGCGATGCTGAAGTCCATGGCGCCTCGACCGATCGTATTCGCGATGGCGAATCCTGACCCGGAAATCACCTACCAAGAGGCCAAGGCTGCACGGCAGGACATCATCATGGCCACGGGGCGATCGGATGACCCTAACCAGGTAAACAATGTACTCGGATTCCCTTTCATCTTCCGCGGAGCGCTCGATGTTCATGCGACAGCGATCAACGAGGAAATGAAACTTGCTGCCACACGGGCATTGGCATCGCTCGCCAAAGAGGATGTTCCGGACTCGGTATGTCGGGCCTACGGAGTTGATCGGTTGAGCTTTGGTCCTGACTACATCATCCCCAAACCATTCGACCCCCGGGTTCTGCTTTGGGAGGCATGCGCTGTGGCGCGGGCCGCTATGGAAACTGGCGTGGCACAAGAACCTGTGAACCTTGATGACTACCGAGAGCAACTGGAGACGCGCTTAGGCAAGGCGCACGGTGTCATGCGTCTCCTGATCCATAAAGCGCAGAGCAATCCCAAGCGAGTCGTGTTCCCCGAAGGGGATAATGACAAAGTTCTGCGTGCGTGTCACATCCTGATCGAGGAAAATGTAGCAACACCGATCTTGCTTGGCAGCAAGGCTCTAATTGAAGCAAAGGCGGCTGATCTTGGCATCGAACTGGAACGCATGCAACTTGTTGATGTCGAGCGCGCTCCGCAACGGGACGCTTATGCCTGCGAGTTTTACGAAATCCGGCAACGCCGCGGAGTCACTTTTTCCGAAGCTCGCGAGGCAATCAGCAATCGCAACCTGTTCGGCTGCCTTATGGTCCGCGCAGGACACGCAGATATTCTGATATCCGGAATTTCTCAACATTACCCGGATACCATCCGCCCGGCGCTCCAGGTAATTAAGCTGAGACCAGACATCCACAAGGTTGCAGGGTTATACACGCTGGTGACGCGTAAAGGAGACCTGCTCTTCCTTGCTGATTGCAGCGTGAACGTGGAGCCCAGCGCGGAGGAACTGGCCGAGATCGCCGCATGTGCGGCAGAAGCCGCTCGGCGGTTTGATGTTGTCCCGCGGGTAGCAATGCTGTCATTTTCCAATTTCGGCAGTACCAGGCACCCGCAATGCGACAAGATGAGACGAGCAACCGAACTGGTCAAGCAGCGCGAACCTTCGCTAATTGTGGATGGCGAGATGATGGCCGACATCGCCGTTTCACCCGAACTGCTGCAACGCGAATATCCGTTCTCGACGCTCAAGGGTTCAGCGAATGTACTCATTTTCCCCGACCTCAATTCCGCAAACATCACCTACAAATTGCTTATGAAAATCGGCGGCGCCGAGGCCATAGGTCCCATTCTGATGGGGATGAGTAAGCCGGTATACGTCTTGCCCCGAGGCGCCGAGGTGGAAGACATCGTGAACATCACCGCGCTTGGGGTAGTGGAGGCGCAAAGCAACGGCCGGGCAAAAGGGATGCCTACGACAAGCACAAAGACCGCGACCGCAGCTCAGTGAGAGCATTGACGAACAGGACAAGACGGCAGCTCAGTTCTGTTGCCGGTTTTTCGCAGGTTCTGAATCCGACGGCCGAAAAATAGACGACAAAAAGAGCGTCCCGAGACTCTTGCGAGCCTAGGGACGCCCGAGCAGCCCTCCCCCAGAACTACTCGCCTGAAAGATTAAGACTCATGAGGACGGCGGAGAATGGCACATCCGTGCTACAGCGACCCACCAAGGTGCCAGCCCTTCATTTCGATTCATGATGGTCAAACACATCCCTGGCTAAGTGGCTTTTCGCGTCGCCCAGCAGCCTAAGTTATTGCAATTCAATGAAGCCAGCTGCGGAAGGCCATGTCCGGAAGGCCCATGAACCTCCTTCTCGTCTTCTGTAACTTGGCAGAGGGAGGGGATGGAACTAGCTTAGGGACATGCTCCCCCGCGCTCTCGTATTTTCGTCTGACGAGCAGGCGTCCAACATCCTGCGGCAAGTCCTGTCGGAGCTTCAGGTCGAGGTCTCATATTGCCGTGAGATCTTCGCCGCCGTCGAGGAACTGACCAGCCGAACCTTCCAAATCATTGTGATTGATTGGTGCCAGGAACTCGAGGCCAGCTTCCTGTTCAACATGGCCCGCGATCTGAAGTCGACACGGAACACACATACACTTGTCGCCGTTGACGCCCAACTTGCGCCAATCCTCGTGGTAAATCCAGACAGTTTTCTGGAGAAGCCCTTTACCGCCGAGCAGGCTCGGATAGTATTGCTGCAATGTCCGGCTCTGCGGGCATTAGCGCAACTGTCACCGCCGCCCGCGTCTTCACGCGAGCTTGAAGGTCAGCGGCAGGCTCTGACTTCCGCCGGCAACTTGGCCGGGGCAAAGTCCGCGCATATCAGCAATGAACCGGGCCTTGCTCCTCTGGTCGCGTCGGCAACACGGTCTTGGGGGCGCCGAATTAGCTCCTCCTGCTCCAACTCGCAGCAGGAACGCAGATTGGTTCGACCAGGAAACTCGACTGCTAAGAAGACGGTCGCATTAGGCTGCCTGCTAGCGTTGTTGGTTGCGGTTGTGCGCGGTGAGAAACAACTTGGCTACTTGCCGGCCGGGCTGTTCGGGTATGACCAGGTCAGCAAGCAGCTGTTCTCGCGGCAAAGACGCCCAATAGGCGGACGTCTTACGACTTCCTCGCAGACTGATGTCAAGCCGCTCCCAGAGCTCAGCTATGTTCGCAGTGACGACTTTGAGCGCACCAATTACGCGCGGAACTTTTCCGGAAAAATCTTGGTGCGCCCGATCTTTGGGCAGGGATTCTCAAGCTTACAGACGGTGACCAGACCACTTACACAAGTCATCGAGGCCGAAGCCAGCACGCAGCCGGCTGAAACCACCGGGCCTACCGGAGCCAATCCTCTGATCCCCGCGAGTCTTTACCGCTCTGCGCATCTGTTTTCACTTTATGGAGGTACGACTCACCCGGCGATCACTCCGGCAAACTGGTCGACGGGTCCAATCATGATCCCCGAAGAAATGTCCAGGGCGCTGCTGACTCATCAGGTCTTGCCGAGTTATCCCCTAGAAGCGCTACGCGCCGGGCTGCAGGGGACAGTGGTCCTTCAAGCGTTGGTGGGAAGAGATGGATCCGTTGAAGACCTGAAGCTAGTTCAAGGATATTTTGCGCTCGGCAATGCCGCGATCGCTGCGGTAAAACAATGGCGTTTTCGGCCCTACAGGCTTAATGGCGAAATTGTGGAAATGCAGACTCTGCTCACCTTAACCTTTCCTCTCAACAGCGACCCCCAAAACCGAGCCAGTTCGGATGGGAGCTTAATGACATATGGCGCATGGAAATGAAGCGAACGACAGACCTCGCGCAAGACGCGTAAAGCTTGCAGGAACCGTGATTGCCGTAATTCAGCTTGATAATGGCCAGCAAGTCAGAGCCAAAGTGCACCAACTTTCCGCAACCGGGGGCGTCCTACAGATTCCGGAACCGCTCAACGAATCCGTACATGTGAAGTTGCTCTTTCAGCTTGGGCGTACCCGCGGTGCGGAAGCGGGCAGAAATGCTGGGACCAATCTGGGCGACCAGGGCATGCCTGCAGCCGTTCCGCTTTACTAATCTTAGTGATCTCGATCGTGAGAACTTGCAGAACGACCTCGCGGGATTCCTGGGAAACGGATCCTCCCCTGCTGAGACCTAGAAGACGAGCCGGCAGGTCTGTATTGCTCCATACGTACTTTTGCGCGCAGTCGACGCTACAATCTTGGCATGCAGCGCTCGGGAATCGCGGATCTGCCACTCCATGGCGGTCATGTGCCCTCATGGCTGGCCGACAGGATGACGAAGCTGGGTACCGCGATTGCGGAAAGTATTCTCTACCATTCCGGTCCATCTGAACTGTTGTCCCGCCTGAGCGATCCCTTCTGGTTCCAGGCTCTCGGATCCGTGATGGGAATGGATTGGCATTCATCAGGAATTACCACGTCAGTTTTGGGGGCGCTGAAACGTGGA
>Ga0207657_10000951_pt1 | contig 30704 bp, 26 predicted proteins | sample KBSC33metaG_FD_184316 | JGI IMG/M metagenome (GOLD analysis project Ga0207657, IMG submission 184316) | Corn rhizosphere microbial communities from Kellogg Biological Station, Michigan, USA - KBS C3-3 metaG (SPAdes) (version 2) | ecosystem: Host-associated > Plants > Roots > Rhizosphere > Soil ...
ATTTGCTAGTCTTCTTCTCTAACTCCTCAAAATCCGACTCATTGAATTCAATGCCAAATCTGTCGAAAAAATCGGATGCGCTTTTATCGCTGCTCGAGTTCATCTCGATGAACTCACTCGCCAACTCCTTTGCTCGATCCACTCCAGCCGCGCTCAATTTTTGAGCTACCATACCCACTAAGATGTTCTTTGCGCCGATGGAAAATTGGCTTCTTATAGCTTTGTCTATTTTTCCCATACCCCCTCCACAAAGACCTTCATCTATATAGGCAATACGTCATTTTCTGAATGAGCGGTTTTCATCCTCTAAACAAAAAGCCCGGAGATTTCTCTCCGGGCTTTGTTCGTTTGAGATGTAACGCCGGTTAGTGCGTGACGACCGCGTCCGGGTCGGCCTTGGCCAGCACGGCAGCGGCCGCGGCGGCGTCGGGTTCGGCCCAGTCGATGGGTTCGGGCATGCGCACCAGCGCCACCTTCAGCACATCTTCCACCGTCTTCACCGGGATGATCTTCATGCCGGACTTCACGTTGTCAGGGACCTCCGCAAGATCCTTCTCGTTCTCCGCGGGGATCAGCACCGTGGTGATGCCGGCCCGCAGCGCCGCGAGAAGCTTCTCCTTCAATCCGCCGATCGGCAGCGCGCGGCCACGCAGGGTGACCTCGCCCGTCATCGCCACATCGCGGCGCACCGGAATGCCGGTGATGACCGAGATGATCGATGTCGCCATCGCAAGGCCCGCGGACGGACCGTCCTTGGGTGTCGCGCCTTCGGGAACGTGGACGTGGATGTCCTTGGTCTCGAAGGTCGGCGGCGTGATGCCGAAGCTGGTCGCCTTGGAGCGCACGAAGCTGCGCGCCGCGTCGATGGATTCCTTCATCACATCGCCGAGCTTGCCCGTGGTCTGCATGCGGCCCTTGCCGGGCAGCATGACGGATTCGATCTGCAGCGTTTCGCCGCCGACTTCCGTCCACGCCAGACCGGTGACGACACCGACCTGATCTTCGCCTTCGATCTCGCCATAGCGATGCTTGCGCACGCCGGCATATTCACCGAGGTTTTCGGACGTCACTTCGATCGACGTCTTCTTGCCCGAGACGATTTCCTTCACCGCCTTGCGGGTGAGGTTCGCGATCTCGCGCTCCAGGTTACGCACGCCGGCTTCGCGGGTGTAGTAGCGGATCAGGTCGCGCAACGCGCCATCGCTGATCTTCCACTCGCCCTCTTTGAGGCCATGCGCTTCCACTTCCTTGGCGATGAGATGGCGCTTGGCGATCTCCACCTTCTCGTCCTCGGTGTAGCCGGGGATGCGGATGATCTCCATGCGGTCCATCAAGGGGCCGGGCATGTTGAGCGTGTTGGCCGTGGTGATGAACATCACGTCCGACAGATCGAAATCGACCTCCAGATAGTGGTCGTTGAAGGTGTGGTTCTGCTCGGGGTCGAGCACTTCGAGTAACGCGCTCGAAGGATCGCCGCGATAGTCCGCGCCGAGCTTGTCGATCTCGTCCAGCAGGAAGAGCGGATTGGCGCTCTTCACCTTCTTCATCGACTGGATGACCTTGCCGGGCATCGAGCCGATATAGGTGCGCCGGTGTCCGCGGATTTCCGCTTCATCGCGCACGCCGCCCAGCGACATGCGGATATATTCGCGGCCCGTGGCCTTCGCGATGGACTTCGCCAGCGAGGTCTTGCCCACGCCCGGCGGGCCCACGAGGCAGAGGATCGGTCCCTTGATCTTCCCGGCGCGCTGCTGCACGGCGAGATATTCAAGAATGCGCTCCTTCACCTTCTCGAGGCCGTAATGGTCCTCGTGCAGGATGTCTTCGGCGAGCTTGATGTCCTTCTTGATCTTGGACTTCTTGCCCCACGGCAGCGACAGCAGCCAGTCGAGATAGTTGCGCACGACGGTGGCTTCCGCCGACATCGGCGACATGGAGCGGAGCTTCTTCACTTCCGCGTTCGCCTTCTCGCGCGCTTCCTTCGACAGCTTGGTCTTGCGGATGCGGTCTTCCAGCTCGTTCATCTCGTCGCGGCCTTCGTCGCCTTCGCCGAGTTCCTTCTGGATCGCCTTGAGCTGCTCGTTGAGATAGTACTCGCGCTGCGTCTTCTCCATCTGGCGCTTCACGCGCGAACGGATCTTGCGCTCGACCTGCAACACGCCGACTTCGCCCTCGATGAGCGAAAGCACCTTCTCAAGACGCGCGGTGGTGTCGAGCGTCTCCAGAAGCGCCTGGCGGTCGGAAATCTTCACCGACAGATGCGCGGCAACGGTGTCGGCGAGCTTGGCCGGATCTTCGATCTGCGCGACCGAAGCCAGCGTCTCGGCCGGCACTTTCTTGTTGAGCTTGATGTACTGCTCGAAATTGGTCTTGACCGTGCGGATGAGCGCTTCGGTTTCCTTGCCCTCGCCGGGAAGGTCCGAAATCTTCTCGATGCTCGCCTGGAAGAAATCGCTGCGGTCGGTGAAGCCCGTGACGCGCGCGCGGCTCTTGCCTTCGACGAGAACGCGAACGGTCTGGTCGGGCAGCTTCAGAAGCTGAAGCACCGTGGCCATCGTGCCGATGGTGTGCAGGCCGTCCGAGGTGGGATCGTCCTCGGCGGCGGTCTTCTGCGTCAGCAGCAGAATTTGCTTTTCATCGTTCATCACCTCTTCGAGCGCGCGCACGGATTTCTCGCGGCCGACGAAGAGCGGAACGATCATGTGGGGGAACACGACGATATCGCGCAAAGGCAAAACCGGCGCCAACTGGCCGCCCGAACCCTTGGGCGTGTTCACGACCTCTTGGTCTGACATCTCTATCTCCTGCCCGCAGAGTTCGATTCTCTTCGGGATGCTGATGCTACCGTACCCCAACTGGGCTTACGGAAGCGGTTAAAAGTCGCCCTCAAGGAGCCGACTATGTTGATTAAAAATGGGTACCGGGAACCTGCGTTTCAAGAAGGAAACGCGAACGCGCCGGGAGCGTTGCCACCGGCGCGTTCACAAACCTGAACCTGCGTCAGGATGCCGTCAGCTGGCGCTCTTCTGCGCCGGTTCCGCTTTGTCCGAATAGGTGTAAAGCGGACGCGCCTTGCCTTCGACCACGTCGCCCGTAACGACAACTTCCTGCACGCCGTTCAGCGTGGGCAGTTCGAACATGGTTTCCAGCAGGAAGCTTTCCATGATGGAGCGCAGGCCGCGCGCGCCCGTGCGGCGGGCGATGGCCTTGCGGGAGATCGCGTGCAGCGCTTCGTCCTGGAAGCGCAGCTTGACGCCTTCCATCTCGAACATGCGCTGATATTGCTTGGCCAGCGCGTTCTTCGGACGGGTGAGGATTTCGATCAGCGCCGGTTCCGTGAGATCGCCCAAGGTCGCCAGGATCGGCAAACGGCCGATGAATTCGGGAATGAGGCCGAACTTCAGCAGATCTTCCGGCTCCACTTCGCGCAGGATCTCGCCTGTCCCGCGTTCGTCGGCGGAGCGCACATTGGCGCCGAAGCCCATCGACGTGCCGCTGGTGCGCGCGGAGATGATCTTGTCGAGGCCGGCGAACGCGCCACCCACGATGAAGAGGATGTTGGTGGTATCGACCTGCAGGAATTCCTGCTGCGGATGCTTGCGGCCACCCTGCGGCGGCACCGAAGCGACCGTGCCTTCCATGATCTTCAGCAGCGCCTGCTGCACGCCCTCGCCCGACACGTCGCGCGTGATGGAGGGGTTGTCCGACTTGCGGCTGATCTTGTCGACTTCGTCGATATAGACGATGCCGCGCTGCGCACGCTCGACATTGTAGTCGGCGGCCTGCAGCAGCTTGAGGATGATGTTCTCGACATCTTCGCCGACGTAACCGGCTTCGGTCAGCGTCGTGGCGTCGGCCATCGTGAACGGCACGTCGAGGATGCGCGCCAATGTCTGCGCGAGCAGCGTCTTGCCGCAACCCGTGGGGCCGATCAGCATGATGTTGGACTTCGCCAGCTCGACGTCGCCGTTCTTGCCGGACGAATTGATGCGCTTGTAGTGGTTGTGGACCGCGACGCTCAGAACCTTCTTCGCGTGGCTTTGGCCGACAACGTAATCATCGAGGACCTTGAAGATTTCCTGCGGCGACGGAACGCCGTCGCGCGACTTCAGGAACGAGGTCTTGTTCTCCTCGCGGATGATTTCCATGCACAGTTCGACGCATTCATCGCAGATGAACACTGTCGGGCCCGCGATGAGCTTGCGAACCTCGTGCTGGCTTTTGCCGCAAAAGGAACAGTAGAGGGTATTCTTCGACTCGCCGCCGCCAGCCTTACTCATTGACGCTCCTGGGCGAATTCGCCCTCAAAGACTGCTTTTGATCCTGCCGGATCAAAGCCTTGCACGACCCACGCCAACCCAAATCGGATCACCCCGATTCATTCGACCACGTTAGCGCCAAGCGGATCAAGAAAGTTTTAAATCGGTCAAAACCACACGGAATCAAAGGGGATGGCCGGCTTACCCACCGGTTCCCTCGGCCGCCTCCGGGCGTCGTTCGAGGATTTTGTCCACCAGGCCGAAGGCTTTGGCCTCTTCGGCGGTCAGATAGGTATCCCGATCCAGCATCTTTTCAACCGCCGCCACCGTCTGTCCGGTGTGCTTGGCGTAGATTTCGTTCAGCCGGTGCTTCAGCTTGACGATTTCCGTGGCATGGCGGGCGATATCCGCCGCCTGGCCGTAATAAGAGGCGCTGGGCTGATGAACCAGAACGCGCGAGTTCGGGAGACAGTAACGCTCACCAGGATTGCCCGCGCAAAGCAGCAAGGACGCTGCGGACGATGCCTGACCGACGCAGAGCGTCTGAATCTTCGGGCGGATGTATTGCATCGTGTCGTAGATGCCCATGCCCGCCGTGACGTAGCCGCCCGGCGAGTTGATATACATGGAGATCTCTTTCTTGGGATTTTCGGCCTCAAGAAACAGAAGCTGCGCGGTGATCAGGCTGGCGCCGTAATCTTCCACCGGACCGGTGACGAAGATGATGCGTTCCTTCAGGAGGCGCGAATAGATGTCGTAGGCGCGTTCGCCACGAGAAGTTTGTTCGACCACCATCGGAACGAGGGTGTTCATGTAGACGTCGCGCATTTCAGCCATGGAAAATCAGCCCGATTCGGATGTTTGAGGGTGAAGCGCCGCAAAGCGCGCTGTCAACGTGAACTATATAGGGTCACCCGCCGGTTAATTCGACCCTGCGGCATTTGGGGGTTTGGCGGCGTGGGAAATGCGCGTTTTCCTGTATAGGTTGGCGATGGAACTCGCCCTTTTTGGCCCCGCATGAACCAACCGCTTCTCCTTTCTATTCTGGCGGCCGGCTTCACGGTGGCGTTCTTTCACACCGCGATCCCTACGCACTGGCTGCCGTTTGCGCTGACGGGACGGGCGCAAGGCTGGAGCCGCACCAAAACTCTCACGATCACCGGTTTCGCGGCGCTCGGGCATACCGGCTTCACCACCTTGCTCGGCGTGCTCGTTGCGCTGCTCGGCATGACGGTGGATCGCTGGACGGGACAGATCTTCCCCTGGATTGCAGGCGGCATCCTGTTCGCCGTCGGGCTGTTTTTCCTCATCCGCCAAATGACCGGCCATGGCCACGCGCATTTCCTGCACCGCCACGACCATCCACACGATCACGGCCATGTGCACGATCATCATCACGATCATCACCATCATCACGATGGCCTGGTCACTGAAGGGCATGACGTGAATGTGCATGTTCACAAAACCACGGACCGGGCGGCCATTGTGAGCCTGCTGGCGCTTCTCACCTTCTCGCCCTGCGAAGGTTTCCTGCCGATTTATGTTTCGGCTGTGCGATTGGGGTGGCAGGGCTTTCTGCTGTCGAGCCTCGTCCTGGCCGTGGCGACGACGGCGGGTATGATGATCTTCACGGCGCTCACCATGTCGGGCCTCAACCGCATCAACCTGAAGACCATCGAACGTTACGAAAGCGGCATCCTGGGCGCGGTGCTTTGCGTGCTCGCTTTTGTTATCGTCTTCGCGGAAGGCTGACATGGCGCACGCGCATACGCACGATCATCACGGGCACGATCATCATCATGGGCATAGCCACGCGCCGGCGGATTTCGGATTCGCGTTTGGCGTCGGCATCACGCTGAATATCGCTTTCGTGATCGTGGGCGCTGCATTTGGCGTGATCGGCCATTCGATGGCGCTGATCGCGGATGCCGGACACAATCTCAGCGACGTTCTCGGCCTTGTCATGGCCTGGGTGGCGAGCGTGCTGGTGAAACGCGCGCCCTCGCAGCGTTTCACCTATGGCCTGCGCGGCACATCCATTCTCGCGGCGTTGTTCAACGCCGTGTTCCTGCTGGTGGCGACGGGCGCGATTGCGCTGGGTGCGATCCAGCGCTTCTTCGAACCGGAACCCGTGGCCGGGAAACTGGTGATGATCGTCGCCGCCATCGGCATGGTCATCAATGCGGGGACCGCGATGCTCTTCCTGCGCGGCCGCAACAGCGACCTCAACATCCGCGGCGCGTTCCTGCACATGGCAGGCGACGCGGCGATTTCCTTTGGCGTGGTGCTTGCGGGGCTCATCATCGTGATGACGGGCTGGCATTGGGTCGATCCCCTGGTGAGCATTGGCATCAGCGCGGTGATCGTTGCCGGAACATGGTCACTGCTGCGCGATTCTTTGAGCATGACGCTGCAAGGCGTCCCGCCGGGCATCGATCTGCCCGCCGTGCGCGACTTCCTGGAGAAATGCCCCGGTGTCTGCGCGATCCACGACCTGCATGTCTGGCCCATGAGCACCACGGAAACCGCCCTCACCTGCCACATGGTGATTTTGGATGGCCACCCCGGCGACGAAGCGCTGCACAAAATCTCGGACGAACTGAAACACCGCTTCGGCATTCCGCATGCGACGATTCAGGTGGAAGTCACCGACGACGCCAACTGCGCGCTGGCGCATAACCATACGGTTTAATTTTCCTCCCCCCGTTTTACGGGGGAGGTGCCGAACGAATGTGAGGCGGAGGGGGTGGCTGCGACCGCGAAAGCTCTTCACCCCCACCGCCACCCCTTCCGTCAGGCGCTTCGCGTCTGCCACCTCCTCCGCAAAGCGGGGGAGGAAAAGAAAAAGGCCCGGCGTGAACCGGGCCTTTTGTTTTAAGAATGAGAGAAGCGATTACTCGTCCTTCTTCGCCTTCTTGGCTTTCTTCTCGGACTTTTCCGCCTTCTCCGCCGGCTTGTCGCCAAGTTTCTCGGCGGCTTCATCCGGGTCCATGAACAGCGTCTCGCGGTCGACCGGCTTCTCGGTCACCTGCGCGAGCTCGGCGATGAAATCCACGACCTTATCTTCGAAGATCGGTGCGCGGATTTCGGCCATCGCCTGCTGGTTGGTCTGGTAGAACTGGAACACCTGCTGCTCCTGACCGGGGAACTGGCGGGCACGCTGCGCGATGGCGCGGTTGATCTCGTCCGGCGCGATGGTGATGCCGTTCTGCTCGCCGAGGCGGGCCAGCACGAGGCCGAGGCGCACGCGGCGTTCGGCGATGTCGTGATATTCCTTCTTGAGTTCTTCCTCGCTCGAAGCCTCGTCTTCCGGCTTCTTGCCTTCGCGTTCAAGCTCAGCCTGAACGGCGCGCCAGATGGCGTCGAACTCGCCTTCCACCATCGTCGGCGGCAGCGGGAATGTGTGCTCGGCGTCGAGCGCGTCCAGGATGCGGCGCTTCAGGTGCAGGCGGCTGGCGTTGGAGAAGTCGCTCTTCAGCTGCGTCTTCACGCGATCGTTCAGTTCGCCAAGATTGTTGAAGCCGACCTTCTTGGCCAGATCGTCATTCACTTCGATCGGATCGGCCTTCTTCACGGCGTGGACGGTCACGGCGAATACCGCGTCCTTGTCCGCGAGCTTGGCTTCCGGATAGTCCGCCGGGAATTTCACCTTCACGTCGCGCTTGTCGCCAACCTTGGCGCCGATGAGCTGGTCCTCGAAGCCAGGAATGAACTGGCCGGAGCCGAGCACCAGGTTGAAGCCTTCGGCCTTGCCGCCCGCGAACTCCTCGCCATCGACGCTGCCGACGAAATCGATCGTGATCTGGTCGTCCTTTTCGGCAGCTTCGCCCTCGGCGCGGTCCGAATAGCCGCGCGTCTGCTCGGCCAGCTTCATCACCGCTTCGTCAATCTCGGTCTGCGTCACGTCGCTGACCAGCTTCTCGACCTTGAGCTTGGAGACATCGGCCAGCTCGAAATCCGGCATCAGATCCACCTTCACGGTGAATTCGAGGTCGGACTTGCCATCGACGACCTTCTCGATCTCGCTGTCGAGATCGACGCGCGGCGGGAAGGCCGGCTTCAAATTGTTGTCCTTCACGGCCTGCTGGCTGGACTCGTTGACCGCCTGTTCGACGATCTCGCCCATCATCTGCTTGCCGAAAGTCTTCTTCAGGTGCGCGGCCGGGGCCTTGCCGGGGCGAAAACCTTTCAGGTTCACGCGCGGCTTCATCTCTTCGATGCGGCCGCTAAGGCGCTTGTCCAGATCGTTCGCCGGAATGACGATCTTGTATTCGCGGCGGAGGTCCTGATTGACGGTCTCTGTGATCTGCATGGCGCGTTCCTAAATCCTCAAAACTCTTTTCCATCCGCGAGGGTGGTGCGGGCGAAGGGACTTGAACCCCCACGACTTTCGTCGCTGGAACCTAAATCCAGTGCGTCTACCAATTCCGCCACGCCCGCGCGCGGGCCCCGCCATGCACCTTATTATGGGTGCGCGCCGGAAGGCGGGCCGTATAGCAGGGGTTTTTGGGCGGGGCTAGGGCCTTGGGCCAAGCCCGGTCCCCGGCTCAATCCATGTCCTTAAGGAACAGCCCGACATCCCAATATTTGCCGAATTTCCGGCCCACTTCGGCATAAGTGCCGACGCGGTGAAAACCGAAAGCTTCGTGGATGGCGACCGAGCCCGGATTGGGCAGCGTGACCCCGGCATAGGCGCGGTGGATGTCCTCGCCCTTCAGCGCCTCGAAGAGCCGGGTATAGAGCTTGCGGCCGAGACCCTGCCCGCCGCGGTCTGGCGCGCAATAGATCGTCATCTCGATGGTGGTTTGATACGCCTCTTTTTCCTTGAAGCGCGTGGAGCCGGCATAGGCGATGACCCGACCACCCTCTTCCGCCACGAAGCACTGATAGCGGCCGCGTGTTCCGAACTGCGCGAACCATTCCTCGCGTTCCGCCATCGTGCGCGCTTCGATATCGAAATTTACCGATGTATTGACGGCATAGTGATTGTAGATGTCGCGCAGCGCGGGAAGATCGGCGCGTTCAGCGCGGCGAATAAGAATCTCGCTCATACAGTTCGTCCTTCAGGGCGGAGAGCGCGTCCGGGATACATTCCGGCAAATCCTCCGCGATCAATCCAGGCCCGAACTGAAACGCTGCTTCCCCGTGGAGCCATGCGGCGCAGGCCGCCGCCTTATATGAATCGACTCCCTGCGCCATCAAACCACCGATGAGCCCCGCCAGAACATCGCCCGAACCGGCGGTCGCCAATGTCGCGGGCGCATGGCTGTTGACGATGGTACGGCCATCCGGCGCCGCGATGGCGGTGTCGGGGCCTTTGAGCAGCACGGTACACTTCGCGGCGGCGGCAGCGGCGCGCACGGCTTCGATGCGCGACGCCGATGTCTTGAGCAGACCGGGGAAGATGCGCTCGAACTCGCCTTCATGCGGCGTGAGCACGCAGTTCTCACGCAGTTGCAGGAAGAGGTTCTTGGTGTCGTCCTTGAACGATGTCAGCGCATCGGCATCCAGCACCACGGAGGCGTTCGTCGCCAGAACCGCGCCGACCAGTTCCTGTGTCGCGCGGCCCACGCCGATGCCGGGACCGAGAACGACAGCATTCAAACGCTCGTCCTTCAGCAGATCGGACAATCCCCCCGCGCCGGAAAATGGCTTGATCATGATGGCCGTGAGGTGCGCGGCGTTCGTCGCAACCGCCTCTTGCGGGCTCGCCACGCTCACCAACCCTGCTCCCACGCGCAATGCCGCGCGCGCCGCGAGTCGCGCGGCGCCCGTCGCATGCGGCGGCCCGCTGACGACCACGCAATGCCCGCGCGCATATTTGTGGCCGAGCGGATCGGGCCACGGGAATTCCCATTGCGAGGGATCGTTCTCGAACAGGTTCGGATGCAGGCCATTCGCCGCTGCGTCCGGAATGCCGATATCGGCGACGACAATCTCGCCGCAATGAAAGCGCCCCGGCATCAGCACATGGGCAGGCTTCTTGCGGAAGAACGTCACCGTAAGATCGGCGTCGATATATTTTCCATCGAGCGGCTGGCCGGTATCGCCCGCGATGCCGCTCGGCACGTCTATGGCGACGACGGGGATCGGCGATTTGTTTAGCAGGGCCGCGAGATCGGCCACCGCGCCGTCCAGTGGGCGCGACAATCCCGCGCCGAACAGCGCATCGACGATCAAGGTCACGTCGTCGAAGATCGCGGAGGACAAAGGCTCGTCATTGCCGCTCCAGCGTTTTGCCATGGCGGCGGCATCGCCTTTCAGCTCATCGCGACGCCCGATCAGCGCGAGACGCACGTCCCAACCACGTTCGCGCAGCAGGCGCGCAACGACGAAGCCATCCCCACCATTGTTCCCCGGCCCGCACAGCACCGCGACGGTGAGCGGCGCCCATCGCGCTTCGATGGCATCGGCCACCGCACGCCCGGCGTTCTCCATCAAGGTGAGCGTTGCAATGCCATGTTTGGCGGCGAATTGGTCCGCTTCGTAACATTGCGCGACGGTGAGGATTTCAGAAGCCATCAGATCACTTCATAGGCGAACAGAACCATCGTAACCGTAAGCGTGAGCAGGCCCAGCATAAAACAAAAATCCGCGATCCGTTCCATGATATTCCGGCCGTCGTCGTTCGATCGTTCCTGGGCTCGCAGAGACAGGTAGGAGCAGAACGCGCTGGCGAGGAAAATGACACCCGCGAGCGCGCAATAATTGTCGACAGGGCTCGAACCGAGATGGCCCTCGGCCACCTTCACCAACCCTACTGCCGTCACACACACGCCGATCATCGTCGCCGAATTCGGCAAGATGTGCCGCGAGAGCTTTTCCCGGTCCATGAATCCCTCCTGCTTCGCCGCGCCATGCTACGCGCTGCGTCACAGAACGCGATAGTGATAGCGGTACAACTCCCTCTCGAACCCCATGCTTTCATAGAGCTTAACGGCGGGCCGATTGGCCGCGAGCACCTGCAGGCACGCGCCTTCCGCGCCGCGCCGCTCGGCCCACATCAACAGGTCCGACAAGGTCGCGCGGGACAGCCCCTCGCGGCGGCGCGCCGGATCGGTCGCCACCCATTGCAGGCTCACCAACCGGTCGTGGATCGCGCCATAGGCTACCGAAAGGATGCATCCGTTCGCATCGCGTGTAGCGGCGAAAGCAACCGGCAACGCCACCAGATCGAGCAAGCGGCGGCGCGTGTCGTCCTTCGGCGGCGGACGGCCGCAAAAGCGCTCATGCGCCTTCAGCCATTCCTCGCTCGGGCGGCCCTCGCTGATCTCGATGGTGCGCGGCGAGGTTTCCGGCGGCGTGACCTCAAAATCCATATAGAGCGTGCGCGTCTCGTCTTCGGCGCGGAAGCCGCGCGCTTCCAGCACGTCTTCGAGCAGCGGGTCGTCGTTCGAGCGGATGCGGAAATAGGTGGGCTGGCCGTGCGCTTCATAGATGCGCTCGCAATGGCCGATCTTCTCTTCCAGCGCGCGGGTGCCGCTGCCGATCACGTTGACGGAGTTGGTGCGCCGCGTCTCGCCATTGGCGAGGCGGATCAGCCAGCCGTCGTAGAAGATCTCCTTCAGCGCCGGCCATGCGTTCAGGCACGCTTCCTCCGCGCTGGCACTCAGTCTGTCCATCCCAACCTCCGTTCGGCCGGACGCGCTGGGCAACAAAAAAGCCCCGCGTTCCGGCGGGGCTTCGAAACAACTCGCGTTCACACGCGCGTCTACGCAACCCCTTTGGTGGAGCTACGGCGTCGCGCGGTGGTGGTCGCAAAAATCATGGCGCGCACAATACGCAAAGGCCGCCGCTTGGCAAGGGATCAGATGACCGCTCAGATAATCTCATAGGCGAAAAGCAGCGCAATGACCGTCACCGCCAGAAGACCGACCATAAAGGCGGCGTCGGCGGCCCGCTCCAGCGTGGCGCCCGTCCGCGATTCCGGATCGAGCCGCAGCGATATGTAAGAGAGAATGGCGCTGATCAAAAAAAGAACCGCTGTCAGCGCCGCATATTCATCAACGTGACTGGGGCCGATCCGGCCTTCAACGATCTTCACCAGCCCGATGGCGGTGACGCAGATGCCGATCATCGTGGAGGCGTTGGGCAGGATCTGCAGGGCCAGGCGCGGACGCGGCATGATCAGAATCCCTTCGGAGTCTTCTCGTAATGCGGGTCGGCCATTTCATAAGCAGCGCTGGCCGCCAGCACGCCCGCATCGTCGAACATTCGCCCCACGATCTGCAAGCCCACCGGCAAACCGTCCCTGGTGAATCCGCAGGGCACGCTCGCCGCCGGCTGTTGAGTCAAATTGAAGGGATAGGAGAAGGGCGACCACGCCATCCACGCCTGGCCGTCATCGTCCAGCGGCGACAGCAGGCCGACATCGAAGGCGGGTGTGGCCAGCGCCGGTGTGAGCAGGAAGTCATAAGTCTCCATGAACACGCGCAGCGCGCTGCCATAGGCGCCGCGCGCCAGATTGGCGGCAAGATAGGTTTCCTTGCCGATCTTCACGCCCTCTTCCACCATGCGGCGCAAACCGGGATCGAGCTTTTCCTTCTGTGCTTCGGATAGATTACCCAGCGCGAAGCCCGCGCCGGACCACCACAGCTTCTGGAAGATGTCGCCCGTGTCCGCTGCGGGCGGATCAACCTGTTCCACATGCGCGCCCATGGCTTCGAAGTGCTTCACTGCTTTGGCGGCGAGTTCTTCCACTTCCGGCACGATCTTCTTCACCCAGCCGAGGCGCGGCGACCAGGCGATGCGTTTGCCGCGCATGCTTTCTTCAAGGCCCGCCGCATAGTTCGTTGGCTCATACGGCAGATTGAACCAGTCGCGCACGTCGGGCTTGGCGATGACGTTCATCAGCATCGCGCTATCCTGAACCGTGCGGCTCATCGGACCGACATGCGCCAGCGTGCCGAAGGGCGACAGCGGATAGGCGGCGACGCGCCCGAAGCTCGGCTTCAATCCATAGGTGTTGGTGAAGCTGGCCGGGATGCGGATCGAGCCGCCGCCATCGGTGCCCAGCGCCAGCGGGCAGAAACGCGCGGCGAGCGCGGCGGAGGAACCGCCAGACGATCCGCCCGGCGTCTTGGCCTTGTTCCACGGATTGCGCGTGATGCCGGTGAGCGGCGAATCCGTGCAGCCCTTCCAGCCATATTCCGGCGTGGTGGTTTTGCCGATCAAGACCGCGCCCGCTTCTTTCAACCGCGCGACCGACGGCGCATCTTCATTCCACGGGCTTTTGGGATCGACGCTGTGCGAACCGCGCCGCGTGGCCCAGCCCTTGGTCAGCAGCAGATCCTTCACCGCCACCGGCACGCCATCCAGCGGCGACAGCGGATCGCCTTCCTGCCAGCGCTTCTCCGACGCTTCGGCTTGCGCCAGCGTGGTGTGCGGATCGATCAGGCAGAACGCATTGACCTCGCTGTCCAGCGCTTCGATGCGCGCGAGGAACCCTTGCGTGACCTCCACCGGCGACAGATCGCCATCGTGATAAGCGCGGGAGAGTTCGGCGGCAGTCATCTCATGCGGTTCGGCCATGTCAGTTCACCTTCGTACGCGCGGCTTCTTCACCCTTCTGGATCAGAGTCAGCGTATCTCCATCAGTTTCGAAAATCGTGACCGAACAATTCTCTGGCGTGAACAACATCACCTTGCCGCTGCCCGCCGCCGCGCCCACGAGTACGTTGATGGCGATGATGTGCGAGAACACGACCGTGTCCTGTGGAATGGCCTTCACCGTGGCGATGCAATCTTCCCGCCAGGTGGCAAGATCGGGCGATACTTCGCGCCAGGTGCCGGCCATGAATTTTCCGAGCCATGCAACGCGGCTTTCCAGCGTCGATCCGGGCGGCGACGGGACTTCGGCAACGGCGGGTTCGATCACGGGCTTGCGATCCCACATCTTCGACAGCGGGATCGATGTTTCGCGCGTGCGCGCCAGCGGGCTGGAGAGAATGGGCAACGGCCCGAGCGGTGCGAGCTTTTGGGCGACGGCTTGCGCCTGCTCACGCCCCAGATCGTCGAGACCAGGATCGAGCGACTGACCGAAATTGGCGGCGGCGCGTCCGTGACGCACCATATAAATGCGGGGCATAGCTGATCCGTTCAAATTTGCGTGGCATCACACTAGTGGGCCGCCGCTACCCTTTCCATATGTTATTCGCGCATCGAGGGGCTCGTCCGAATTCATGAATGTCGCACTGATCGTGAACTGCGCCATCGCGCCGCTGGCGTTTCTGATTTTGTGTCTGCCGGCGCTGAGAAATCCCGACGCGCGCCGATGGATACCGGTCATCATCCTGATGTCGGTGCTGGACAGCGTGGCGACGCTGCTCCCCCTTTATGTTCACGCTCTGCAATTTCCGAACGTGCACTGGAACTGGGGCGGCAAGGTTCTGGACATCGCCGTGATGCTGGCCGCGGCCACCATCTTCATCCTCACCCGGCATTTCACCGCGCGCGATTTCGGACTGACCTTCCGGCAGGCACCGCGAAGCTGGCGCGCCGTCATCTTCATGATGATCCCCTATCTCATCGTGATGGCGGTGCTGACGGCGAAATGGTTCGGCGAGACAACGCCGCAAACGGCGGAGACGATCTGGTACGAAGCCACCATGCCGGGGCTGGCGGAAGAGCTTCTATGGCGCGGCATCCTGCTCGCCCTTCTCGATCGCATGTTCACGGCGCGATTCAAACTGGCGAACGCGGAGATCGGCTATGGCGCCATTGCGTTGACCCTGGTGTTCGCGCTGGTGCATGGCCTGCATTTCGACAAGACGCTGGCGGTGCAGACGGACGGGATGAATGCGCTGATGGCGGGTGTCACCGGCTTCGCGCTGGTGTGGCTGAGGTTGCGCAGCAAGAGCCTTGTGCTCCCGGTCGTGCTGCACAACGCGACGAATGTGATCCTCGAAACCGTGCCGCTGATGCACTAGGCGGCGCTGAGGGCCTGCCATGTCGCCATCGCGAGGCCCATGCCGCGCATGTCGCCGGTGGTCGTTCCGTGCATCACGTTCATCACATAGGAGAGCGTGGTGCGCGCATCCATGTCGATGATGATGATTGAGCCGCCGTAACCGCCCCAATACATCGTGTTCGGATTGGGCAGCGGCACCGCGCCGCCCGCGAGGCCGAAGCCCAGACCGAAACGGGCGGGAATGTTCATCACCTTGTCATGGCCTTCGACTTGAAGCTCCAGCGCCTTGCGTGCGCCCGCTTCGGAAAGGAAGCGTTTTCCCTTCGCCACGCCGCCATTGGCAAGGATGGTGTGGATCTCCGCCACCGAGCGCGCATTGCCGGTGCCGCCCGCCGCCGGGATTTCCGCGCCACGCCACGCGCGCTTTTTGGTTTCGTTCACATGGATGCCGGGATTGGTCGCCATGTTCTTCAAGATTTCGCTGGGCTGCGGGCCATCCTCCACGCCCTCGCCCTTCGGCGGCGGAATGAGTTCGGCGACCCGATGATCTTCCGATGCGGGCAAGCCGATCCAGAAATCGGCGTGCAGCGGTTCGGCGACTTCCTCGCGGAAAACCGTGCCGACGGATTTTCCGGTGACGCGGCGGATCACTTCGCCGACGAGATAGCCTTGCGTCAGCGCGTGATAGCCCGGTGCCGTGCCCGGCTCCCAGAACGGCGCCTGCGCCGCAAGCAGCGAGGTGGCTTTCTCCCAATCGTAGAGATCTTCCTTGGTGATCTTCTCCTTCCAGCCGGACAGACCGGCGGAATGGCTCATCAGTTGGGCAACTGTGATATTGGCTTTGCCGTTCGCGGCGAATTCCGGCCAGTATTTCGCGACCGGCGCCTTGAAGTCGATCAGCCCGCGATCCGCGAGCATGAGTGCGGTCAGCGCCGTCATCGTCTTGGTGGTGGAATAGACGTTGACGATGGTGTCTTTCACCCACGGCTTCGTCTTCGCCGCATCGGCATAACCGCCCCACAGATCGACGACGGTTTCACCGTCCTTCGTCACGCAATAAGATGCGCCCAGATCACCGAGAGTCTTGAAATTGTTCTCGAAGGTTTCGCGAACCTGTTCGAAGCCCTTGTTGGCGAAGCCGTGGATCTCGGTCATTTCAACGCACTCCCTCAACCGTCATCCCCGGCCTTGTGCCGGGGACCCATTTTCCAGAGGCAGAAAACATCCTGCGCCGCTTCTGGAAAATGGATGGCCGGGACAAGCCCGGCCATGACGAAATTATAATTGTATTATTCAAACTCAAACAAATTACGATCGCCGGGTGTGACTTTGCCAGAACGGCCCAACATCTCCTCCCGCATCATCCAGTCGAGCGTCGCATCATCGTCCGGCGTGTTGGCGAGGAAGCGGCGGTTTTGCGCGTCGCGGCCCACGACGATGCCGAAGCGTTTGCCCTTGCGGTCGGTGATGACGGTATAGGTTTCCACGGTCGCCTTGCCTTCCGGGCGTTCGATCACTTCGGGATGCGGCTCCGCATCGATCTCTTTCTGATAGGACTTCGGGTCCTCGCGCTTCCACGCGCCGCTCGTCGGCATTGTCGAATAGATGCCGGCGGAATGTTTGGTGACATACCAGCCATTGGCGGTGCACAGGCCGAACTTGCCCGGCGCGGCGCGCAGCTTCTCCACCATCGTAACGATGGAGTGCATGACGTAGTTGTTTCCCGCCCCGCCGAAATAGGGAAGCCCGCCGGTGATGGTGAGGCCGCGCTTGTCATCCGTCGCGATGCCGAGTTCCTTGCAGCCGATCTCTACTGCGCTGGGGAAGCAGGAATACAGATCGATGAAATCCATATCCTTCACGCTCTTGCCCGCCATGCCAAACGCGTGTCTGCCGATCGTGCGGATCGCGGGTGAAGAGTAATAATTCACGCGCTCGCTGACATTCCAGATATCGGTGGCGTCGCCGCAGCCATGCAGGAACACCCATTTGGATTCCGGGATACCAAGCTCGCGCGCTTTCGCCACGCTGGTCATCACCACAGCCGCGGCCATATCCACTTCGATCACGGCGTTGAGATATTTGGTGTAGGGGAAACCGACAAAACGGTTCTTCTCCGTCGGCGTCGAAATCTCTTCCGGCGGGCGATAGGTGGGAAACCAGGAATAGGGATTCTCCGACGCGACCTTCGTGAAGGGCGAGAAGAATTCTCCCAGCCATTTCAAATGTTCTTGCGGCGTGCGCTTCGCCTGCCCGCGCAAGCCGTTCTCGAACAGCGGATAGGCGTTCACCGGAAAGTTCAGGCCGTATTTTAACTCGTAGGCGTTCACGCCCGGGCGCATGTCGCCGATCTCTTCGGGATCGCTGCCGGGATCGGTGTCGGCGCTCCAGTCCAGCGTCACGCCCTGCTTCATGGCCGTGATCATGCTGGCGATGTATTCGGCGCCCGTGAGCAGCGCGACATCGCAGGTGCCGTTCGCGATCTCCTCCGCCGTGCGGTTCACCAGCCATTGCGGCGTGTTGCCGCCGACCGCCGTGTAGAACATGCGTTTGGGCTTCGCGCCGAGACGGTTCGCCAGCGACAGCGGCGGATTGCGGAACATGCGCTTCTGCAAACGCCCCTGCTCACCCGGCGAGTCCGCCGTGAAACGCACGACCGCGACCGTATCCAGCGCACTCGCAATCTTGCCGCCCGCGCCGGTATCATCGAAGGCCAGCTTCGCCACTTTCTCCATCATGGCGATGGGCGACAGGCTTTCGGCCACTTTGCCTTCGCGCGCCGTGCGCTGCGTGAACTGGCCTGCGCCGACGAGAATGGGGGTACGGGGATCGAGTGTCATATTTTTTGCCGTCTATTTTTTGTTGAAATAGGTTTGGAGCTTTTCGAGCGCTGCATCGATCACGCTACGCTTCTTGCAGAAGGCGAAGCGGACCAGATGATCCGGCTTGCCGCCGCTGAAGAAGAAGGAGAGCGGGATCAGCGCCACCCCCGCCTCCGCCACCAGCCGCTCGCAGAAGGCCAGATCCGGTTCGTTGGTAAGGCCGGAAATATCGGCGGTGAGGAAGTAGCTTCCTTCGCAGGGCAATGTCTTGAAGCCGAGCTTCGTCAAGCCCGCCGCCAGCACGTCGCGATTGCCCTGCAACGTCTTCGTCAGGTTCAACGTGAAATCCATTTCGTGTTCGAGCGCATGCGCAATTCCGAGCTGCAAGGCGGGCGATGTGGTGAAGGTGAGGAACTGGTGCGCCTTGGCGATGGGGTCGATCAGCTTTGCATCGCCCGTCACCCAACCGATCTTCCAGCCGGTGAGCGAGAACATCTTGCCCGCGGACCCCACACGCACCACCCGGTCGCGCATGCCGGGCAAGGTCATCAACGGAATCTGTTCGCGACCGTCGAAGATCAGATGCTCATAGACTTCATCCGCCACGACCACAGCGTTGGATTTGGCGATCACCCGCGCCACGCCTTCCAGCTCATCACGGGTGAAGGCACGGCCGATGGGATTGAGCGGCGAGTTCAGCATCACCACGCGCGTGTTCGGCGTCATCACCGCGGCGAGCGCATCGGCATCCAGCTTCCATGCGGGCGGCGTGAGCTTCACGCTCTTCACCTTCGCGCCAACGGCTTCTGCGATGGGGCCGTAAGAATCGTAAGCCGGTTCGATCAGCACCACTTCGCCGCCCGGCCCCGCCAATCCCATGATCGCGGCGGTGAGCGCTTCGGTGCCGCCGGAGGTGATGAGCACATCCGTCTCGGCATTGAATTCGAGGCCGTAAAAATGTTTCGCGTGTTTCGCGATGGCATTGCGCAGCGGCATCAGCCCACGCGTCGGCGGATATTGGTTCGGCCCTTCGAGCAGCGCCTTCGATGCAACCTGCCGAATCGACAGCGGGCCATCCTCATCGGGAAAGCCCTGCCCCAGATTGACGGCGTTGTGCTTCACCGCCAGCGCCGACATGTGGGTGAAGATGGTCGTCGGCAGCGCCGCGAACACCGGATTGAATTTCAGCTCGGACATGACGCACCTTCGCGAGGCTGCCGCACGGTTTCAATAGGCGCTTCAACCTCTTCCGCTGCGGAAGTCATCCATACCTGCAATTCGAATTTCCGCTTGCCAAGCATCACTCTGCCGCTATCCTGACAAAAAGTCATTCAGGGCAAGACGATGAGCGAAGCAGCGACCAAGGATGACGACCTCGGGTTCGATCCCAAGGCTCTGAAGGCCAAATATCGCGCCGAGCGCGACAAGCGCCTGCGCACCGAAGGCAATGAGCAATATGTCGAGATCAAGGGCCGGTTCGCCCACTATCTCGAAGACCCCTATGTCGCGCCGATCACGCGCGCGCCGCTGGCGGATGAGGTGGAAGTCGTCGTCATCGGCGGCGGCTTCGGCGGCTTGCTCGCCGGCGCGCGGCTGCGCGAAGCGGGCATCAGCGACATCCGCATCATCGAAAAGGGTGGTGACTTCGGCGGCACCTGGTACTGGAACCGCTATCCCGGCGCGGCCTGCGATATCGAAAGCTACATCTACCTGCCGCTGCTCGAAGAAGTCGGCTACATGCCGGTCGAGAAATACACGCGCGCACCGGAGATCCTGAAATATTGCCGCCAGATCGGCGAGCATTTCGATCTCTACAAGGGCGCGGTGTTCCAGACCGAAGTCACCGAGCTGCGCTGGGATGATGCGACTTCGCGCTGGATCATCAAGACGAACAAGGGCGACGCGATGCGCGCGCGTTTCGTCATCATGGCGAATGGCCCGCTGCATCGCCCGAAGCTTCCGGGCATTCCGGGCGTGGAGAGCTACAAGGGCCATTCCTTCCACACCTCGCGCTGGGATTACGGCTACACCGGCGGCGATCCGATGGGGAATCTCACGGGCTTGAAGGACAAGGTGGTCGGCATCATCGGCACGGGCGCGACGAGCGTTCAGTGCGTGCCGCATCTGGGTGCGAGTGCCAAGCATCTTTATGTGTTTCAGCGTACGCCTTCTTCCATCGACGTGCGCAACAACCGCCCCACCGATCCGGAGTGGGTGAAGTCGCTCAAGCCGGGCTGGCAGCAGGCGCGCATGGACAATTTCAATGCGCTGATTTCCGGCGTCGAGCAGGACGAAGACCTCGTCAACGACGGATGGACGGACATCATCGTCAATCTGGGCGTCGTGGCGCGCAATCGCGGCCAGAAGACCAATGGCAAGAACGCCGGCAAGCTTCTGGAGCTGGCGGACTTCCGCAAGATGGAACAGATCCGCGCCCGCGCTGAAGCCATTGTGAAAGACCCGAACGTCGCCGAAGCGCTGAAACCCTACTATCGGCAGTTCTGCAAGCGACCCTGCTTCCATGACGAATATCTGGACACGTTCAACCGCCCGAACGTCACGCTGGTCGATACCAACGGCAAGGGCGTGGAGCGGATCACCGAGAAAGGCATCGTCGCCAACGGCAAGGAATACGAACTGGATTGCCTGATCTACGGCACGGGCTTCGAAGTCGGCACAGGCTATGCGCGGCGTGCAGGCTATGAAGTCTATGGCCGCGGCGGTCAGTCTCTCACCGACAAGTGGAAAGACGGCGTCGCCACCTTTCACGGCTTCTTCAGCCGCGGTTTTCCGAACATGTTCATCGTCAGCAATGCGCAATCCGGCTTCACCGCCAACTTCCCGCACATGCTGAGCGCGCAGAGCCATCACATGGCCTATGTCATCAAGCATTGCGCGGACCGCCAGGTGCGCACGCTCGAAGCCTCCCAGGAAGCGGAGAGCGAATGGATCGAGACGATCATGGACGTTGCGATGCAGCGCCAGAAATTCCTCGAGGAATGCACGCCGGGCTATTACAACAATGAAGGCAAACCGTCCGCCGCCGCCGTACGCAACGGCCCGTATGGCGCCGGCTCGATCGCCTTTATCGAGTTGCTGGAAAAATGGCGCGCGGAAGGTTCGCTTCAGGGCCTTGAATTGAACTAGCCGCTTCGCACCCGCCGAAACCAACGCCTTCGTTGCCGTTGCGGCAATGAGGGCGTTTTCGTTTGCGGGCTTCCGTGAAGCGCCTACACTCACGCCAACAAAAACATTCCGGGCGAGGACTTTCCATGACGCATGACATCGTGATCCGCGGCGGCAGCATCGTGGACGGCACCGGCGGCGAAGCGTTCAGCGGCGACATCGCCATCAAGGACGGAATGATCGCCGAGGTCGGCAAGATCGCATCCAAGGGCAAGGAAGAGATCGACGCCAGCGGCCTCACCGTTTCGCCCGGCTTCATCGATCTGCACACGCATCTGGACGCGCAAGTCGGCTGGGATCCGGATCTGACGCCGATCAGCTGGCATGGCGTCACCACCGCGCTAATGGGCAATTGCGGCGTGACGTTCGCGCCGTGCAAACCCGCCGACCGCGAATTCCTCGCCGGCATGATGGAGTCGGTCGAGGACATTCCGCGCAACGCGATCATGACCGGCCTGCCGTGGACGTGGGAAGATTACGGCAGCTATCTCGACACGCTGGAGAAGCTGCGCCCCGGCATCAACCTCGCCGGTCTCGTCGGCCATAGCGCGGTTCGTTACTACGTCATGGGCGATCGCTCCTTCGCGGACCAGGCGACGGCGGAAGAGAAAGCGCAGATGGCGGCGATCGTCGCCAAGGCGATCGATGACGGCGCTGTCGGCTTCTCTACCAACCGCTTTGCGCCGCACAAGGCGCCGGACGGACGCTCGATCCCCGGCACCTTCGCCGATCCGGCGGAGCTGGTGGAGATCAACAAGGCCGTGTCTTCGCGCAAGGCGTTGATGCAGGCCGTAGGCGCGACGGGCGATGTGCTCGCGACCATCGCCGATCAACCCGGCAGCCGTGTGCTGTTCAGCTATGGCATCGGTGCCTCGAAAGGCGACGGCAAGCGCGGCGTCGAAGGTCTGCAGAAATTATGCGAAGGCCGCGACATGACGGCGATCCTGCAGGTGAAAGGCACGGGCTTCATGTTCGGCCTGCAGTGCTCCCTGCCCTTCCGCGGCGAGACCTGGGACAAGGTGCGCGCGATGGACCTCAAGGGCCGCGTCGCCGCGATCAAGGATCCGATGACGGCAGCGAAACTGATCGAACAGGGCGAGACGCGCCTGCCGCTGGAGCACACCTATTATATCGGCGACGACGACGTGCCGAATTACACCGCGGGCCGCGATCAAAGCGTGAAGGATGATATGGCCAAGCGCGGCGAAAGCTTCGTGGAGATGTTCCTGCGCCTGTCGCGCGAAACCGAAGGCCGCGCGCTCTTCAACTATCGCCTCTTCTGTCAGGACATGGACGAAATCGGCGAAGTGTTCGCCCACTCCAAACACGTTCTGCCAAGCCTTGGCGATGCCGGCGCGCATGTTTCGCAGATCATCGACGCGGACTGGGCCACCTTCGTGCTGAAATACTGGATCAAGGAACGCGGTGTGTTCAGCCTGAGCGAAGGCATTAAGCACATGACGTCCGACTCCGCGCGCATCATGGGGCTGACGGATCGCGGCACGCTGGCCGTCGGCAAGCGCGCGGACATCAACGTGTTCGATTTCGACCGCGTGACGCAGCTACAGCCGCAGATCGTGCACAATTTCCCCGGTGGCGCGCCGCACTTCACGCAACGCGCGCGCGGCTATCACGCCACGCTGGTGAATGGGCAGATCAACGTCCGCAACGATCAATCGACAGGCGCACGCGCCGGAAAGGTGCTGCGGCACGCGCACTGATCGCGCGATCAGATGTGCAAATGATTGAAGACGCCGCTCGCCACGCCCGCGAGGAAGCCGGTGACGATGAATGTCGCCGACACCGCGCCGGCTTTCAGCGCCCGCGATCGCGCGCGTTCGATGAGCGCAAACGAGGCGTCCGTCCACACGCGCAACGCCGAATAGGCGGCGACGATCCACGCACCGGCGGCGCCGAGCCAGGACAGGATAAAGACGGAAAGTGTCACAATACCGACCAGATGCATTTCAGACTCCGTTCCGCCCCATGTCCTGCTTCTTCTGCAGGTATTCTTCGCGCGTGATGTCGCCCTTGGCGTAGCGTTCTTCGAGGATCGACGCCGCATTGGACGGCGGCGGGCCCCAGCGGTATGGCCGGTCGTAATAGGGGTGGTAACCCCAGCGGCGCCACGGATGGAAAATCATCCCCAGCACCCAGATCAGCACGATGATGCCGATGATGGAGCCGACGCCGTGGCCGAAGATCCACCAGAAAAACAGACCCGGCAGAAGAAAGTCGTGAAAGAACATCTTGCCTCTCCCTCCGCCGGAACCCGGCGGCTGGGTCAGATGTAGGTCCGCCCCTGTCAAAACCAAGGCCCCGGCTGTGGAATACCAGCCCCGCATGAAGGCCGGTATTTCGCATTTCCCGGGATTTTCGCTATCAAGACGCCGGTTTTGCAGCGCAGCGTCGAGTTCCATGAAAGAGCAGAAAGCATCCAAGCCCAAGGCACGGCTTCCCCGCGGCTTCCGCGACCGTGGCGCCGCCGAGATCGCGCGCGAACGGGCCGTGCTGGACAAGATCCGCACGGTCTATGAGTCCTATGGCTTCGAGCAACTCGAGACGCCGGCCTTCGAATACACTGACGCGCTGGGCAAGTTCCTGCCCGATGTGGACCGTCCCAACGAAGGCGTGTTCTCGCTCAAGGACGATGACGATCAGTGGATGAGCCTGCGCTACGACCTCACCGCGCCGCTCGCCCGCTATGTCGCCGAAAACTTCCAGCACCTGCCCAAGCCGTTCCGCCGCTACGCGATGGGGTCGGTGTGGCGCAACGAGAAGCCGGGCCCGGGTCGCTTCCGCGAATTCACGCAGTTCGACGCCGACACGGTCGGCAGCAATGCGCCCTCCGCCGATGCCGAATTGCTGATGATGGCCTGCGATGCGCTGGAAGCCGTCGGCCTCAAGCGCGGCGAATACATGGTCAAGATCAACAACCGCAAATTGCTGGATGGTGTTCTGACCGGGGCGAGTATCGACATGTCCAAGCGCGGCACCGTGCTGCGCGCCGTCGACAAGTTCGACCGCCTTGGCGAGCGCGGCGTAGCCGCGCTGCTCGGCGAAGGCCGCAAGGATGAATCCGGTGACTTCACCAAAGGCGCCGGACTGGACACCGCACAGATCGCGCAAGTAATGAAGCTTCTGACCGGATCGGCCGATACGGTTTCGCTCGCCGGCATGGAAGACCTGACAGCGATCAAAGCCATCACATCTGCCGCCGGTTATGAGGACGATCGCATTCAGATCGACACCTCCATCATTCGCGGCCTCGACTACTACACCGGCCCGGTCTTCGAAGCGCAGCTTCGATTCGCGGTACAGAACGATGCAGGCGAAGACGTCGTCTTCGGCTCCGTCGCCGGTGGCGGGCGTTATGATGATCTCGTCGCGCGCTTCACGGGCCAGCAGGTTCCGGCGACCGGCATTTCCATCGGCGTGTCGCGGCTGCTTTCTGCTTTGAAGGATCGTAGCGAAGCCGCGCTGCCGCCGCTGGTTGTCGTGCTGGCGCTGGACGATCCGCAAGCGAGCTTCAAAATCGCGGGCGAGCTTCGCGCCGCCGGTATGCGCACGGAAACCTATGTCGGCACCAAGAAATTCGGCGATCAGCTCAAATATGCCGACAAGCGCGGTGCGGCCATCGCCGTCATGGAAGGCAGCGATGAGCGCGCCAAAGGCGAAGTCACCCTGAAGGATCTGGCGCTTGGCGCCGAGTTGGCGAAGAACATCGAAAGCCGCGCCGAATGGGTGGGCAATCGCGAGGCGCAAATCTCGGTGAAACGCGAAGAGCTGGTGCAAAAAGTTCGTGAGATGCTCGCACGAGGCCAAACCTGATGCCGTCCTGCGTGGCCCGTACCAACCACCCTCCCCTTGAGGGAGGGTCGGAGAGCGAAGCGATCCGGGGAGGGGTGCGCGCCAGCGCCATGCCCCCTCCCCGAAAAATCCTTCGCACTCGCTTCGCTCGCACTCGAATTTTATCGACCCTCCCTCAAGGGGAGGGTGGTTTTAGCAAATGAGCGCCTTCCCGACCTATGACGAGAAACGCATCGCCGCGCTGGATGGCGCGGAGACGGCGATTCTCGGCGTGTTCGGCGAACGCGATTATGCGCGGCAGGAACCGGCGGTGCTGCAACCGGCCGAGATCTTCCTCGACCGCTCCGGTGAGGAGATCCGCCGCCGCACCTTCACGCTCACCGATCCGGCGGGCAATGAACTCTGCCTGCGCCCCGATCTGACGATCCCGATCTGCAAGGCGTGGCTCGATGCGAAGGGCAAGCTTCCCGCGCGGCTTTGCTATCACGGCCTCGCCTTCCGCTTTCAACCGGCGGAGCCGGATCGCCCGACACAGTTCTATCAGGCCGGCGCCGAGTTGCTCGGCGTCGAAGACCGCGCCAAGGCGGAAACCGAAATCCTGTCGCTCACGGTGGAAGCCGTGCGCGCGGCGGGCCTTCGCGACTTCACGCTGAAGCTGGGAGATCTGTCGTTGTTCAGCGCCTTCGTGGATGCGCTCGATATTCCGCCGCAATGGCGCATGCGCCTGAAGCGGCATTTCTGGCGCACGGGATATTTCGAGGCGCTGCTCGCACGTCTCTCCGGCAAGGGCGCGACCGGTACGCAGAAGCTGCTCGCGCATCTGGGCACGCTTAGCGAAAGCGAAGCGCGCCCGGCCTTTGAGGGCCTGATGGAGATGATCGGCAAGTCACCGCTCGGCGGGCGCACGCGCGAAGAGATCGTGGACCGGCTGATCGAACAGGCGGCCGATGCCGCCGCGCTGAAACTCGATCCATGGATCGCCAATGCACTCGCGAAGCTGCTGGCGATTTCCGGGCCTGCCACGCAATCCATCGAGAAGATGCGCGCGCTCGCGAAATCCGCGGGCGTTTCGCTGGAAACACCGCTGAAAGCGATGACGGCGCGGCTGGCGACCCTCAAATCGCTCGGCGTCGATCCGAAGCAGGTGAACTTCGCGGCGCGCTTCGGGCGCAACATGGAATATTATACCGGCTTCGTGTTCGAGCTTTGGGCGCGCGATGCCGAAGGCCCGGTGCAGGTCGCGGGCGGCGGGCGCTACGACACACTGATGGAGCAGCTCGGCGCGAAGAGACCGATCCCCGCTATCGGCTGCGCTATCCGCACCGAGCGCGTTCTCGCCGCCGTTGCCGCACAGCGAAAGGCGAAACGATGAGCGGCAAGCTGATCCTCGCCGTGCCGTCGAAGGGCCGCTTGCAGGAACAGGCGCAGGCTTACTTCGCCGATGCCGGCTTTGCCATGAGCAAGGCCGCCGGTGCGCGCGGCTATCGCGCCACGATCGACGGCATGCCGGAAGTGGACGTGATGATGCTTTCAGCGTCCGAGATCGCGGCGGCGCTGCTGTCCGGCGATGTGCATCTGGGCATTACCGGCGAAGATCTCATCCGCGAGACCGAACAGGCGGACGGCCGCATCGCGCTGGTAAAAAAACTCGGCTTCGGCTTCGCCGATGTCGTCGTCGCCGTGCCGCAGGCATGGATCGACGTTTCGACGATGGCGGACCTCGACGATGTCTGCGCCGCATTCTACCAGCGCCATCGCCGCCGCCTGCGCATCGCGACCAAATATGTGAATCTCACGCGCATGTTCTTCGCCAGGGCGGGGATCGCGGATTACCGCATCGTGGAAAGCGCGGGGGCAACGGAAGGCGCACCCGGCGCGGGCGCAGCCGAGGCCATCGTGGACATCACCACCACCGGCGCCACGCTGGCAGCGAACGATCTGAAGATTCTCGAAGACGGCACCATCCTCAAAAGCCAATCGCATCTGGCGGCAAGCCTTGGGGCGAAATGGACCGGCGAATGCGCCGGGGCCGCCAAGCGTTTGCTGGCGCGCCTCGCCGCACGCGAACGCGCGAAAGCGTCGCACGTTCTGCGCATGCGGTTGAACGGCAAGCCCGACGCGGCGCTGCAGGCCGTGGCCAAGATCGGAGTCTCGATCCTGTCCAGCCCCGCGAAGGGCAACAGCGGCGGCGAGTACGCCCTGCTCTGTCCAAACGACAAGCTCGCCGATGCGATCACCATCCTGCGCCGCCGCGGCGCGGCCGGCTCGGTGACGGCGCAGACGATGGAATATGTCTTCGAAACCGAAGACCCGCTGGTCGCGGCGTTCGAAAAGCTGATGAAGGTCTGATCCGCGTTACTGCGGCGACACCGGCCCGGCCTTGATGTCCGGATCGTTCAGATGCTCGGCTTTCCACTGCATCATCATGTGGATGCGGCTGCGGCCGGAGGGATGATCGTAGAAGAACACTTCCTCCAGCGGCGAAGGGTCGAGCTTGCGGTATTCGCTGAGCTGCAAGGTCGCCTCGGCGAAGGCGTCCGGTTCCCGCACCGCATTCACGCCAAAGAGATCCGCCTGCGCTTCAGTCGTGCGGACAATGGTGTTCTCGACCGGCGTCGCCACCAGGAAGAAGAACGTCATCAACGCCACCAGCACCGGCAGGCCGGCCGGATCGTCGATCGTCCGCACATCCCAATTGCCGCCGAAGATGAGCGAAAGCACCCGGAAGCCCCACGCCACGAATGCAAAGCCAACGAAAAACACCAGGCCCATCATCATCAGCAGACGGACGATATGGTCCAGAACGTAGTGGCCCATTTCATGGCCCAACACAGCGATGATCTCGCGCTGATCCTTGCTGCGGTTCAAGAGGTTGTCGTTCAGCGAAATCCGTGTGGTGCCGAGGAACCCCGATACATTCGCCGAGATGCGCTTGGTCTGCCGTGACGCATCGAATTCATAAACGTTTGTCGCGGGGATACCTTCCGAACGTGCGATGGAAAGTATCTTGTCCTTGAGCGGACTTTCGGCGAGCGGCTTGTAGTTGTTGAATACCGGCGCGATGAACACCGGCTGGATCACGGCGCCGATCATGAGGAACAGGATCATCACCACCGTGCCCCACGCCCACCAATAGCGCGGAGTCGCGCGGATCACCGCGTAGATCACGGTTCCGGCGATCACCATGACGATCAGCCCGATGCCCTGGCCTTTTAAGAAATCGCCGAACCATTGGACGAAATTCTGGTTCGACAGTCCGTAGGCATGCTCTCGGAAAAAACCTTCATAAACGCCCAGCGGAAATGTCAGCACCGTTACGACGACGAAATAGATCGCGACATAGATGGAGACTTGCCAAAATCGCGACCGCGTGCGGCGCTGCGCGAAATTGCGAATTCCAGCGGAGAACCGGGACCAAAGCAGCAGCGCCGACACGGCGATGGCATAGAGCGCATCAACCAGCGTCAGAACGTAGCCGCCTTCGAAATAGGAGTCGGACTTTGCGCGGGCCTCGCCGCTGACGCGCGCGAGATAGGCATTCGTCGCCTTTTCCACATCGAAAGCCGGCGTGGCTTTGGCTGCCGCCCCAGGGGGCGGAAGGGGCGCCACGCTGACTTGCGATGTTGGTGCGGGCGCGGGCTGTGCCTGTGCCGACGCCACGGCGCTCACCAGGAGCCATGCGAAAGCCGCGAGCATCACCGCGCGCAAGGAAAGGCGGAATGTCATGAGGTCCCTCCAACTCAGGGGGCCAGACTAACAGATGAGCGTCACTGGTCTACCCGGTCAGGTCTTGATGAGGGACCGGTAGAGCGCGATGGTCTCGCTGCACATGCGCTCGCGGGAAAAATTGCGGACGATGTGCGCGCGCCCTGCCATTCCCATGTTGACGCGCCCGTGTGGCGGTGTGGCGATGGTTTTCTCCAGCGCGCGCGACAGAGCTTCGGCGTCGCCGGGCGGCACCAGGAACCCGGAAACATTCGCCAGCACCGTTTCGCGCGCACCGCCATGATCCGTGGCGATGACGGGCTTGGCCATCGCGGAGGCCTCCGGGGCGACGCGACCGAACGGCTCCGGATCGATGGAGGCCGATATAACGACATCCGAAGCGGCATAAGCAGCGGGCATGTCATCGACATGGCCCGCGATGCGGACGATGTTCGAAAGGCCTGCCGCGTCGATCTGCCGGCGCAACTCGTCTTCATATTTGTCGCGGCCCTGCGCATCGCCCGCCAGCACAGCCCACGCATTGTGAAGCGCGCCCCTGTTTTTGAGCAGCGCGAAAGCATCGATGAGGACGCCTTGCCCTTTCCAGCGCGTCAACCGCCCCGGCAAAAGCGCGACGAAACCGTCCTCCGGCACATTCCAGGCCTTACGCATGCGCGCCGCGCGGTCGGGAGCGATGGACGCAGGGTCGAAACGCGCCGCGTCGATCCCGCGCGGGATCACGACAAGCTGCTTTGGCGATCTCCGGTATTCCCGCGCGATGCGATCGGCGGTCCATTGCGAATTGGCGATCACTGCATCGGCGCGGATCATCACCGAATTGTAGAAGCGCTTGAGCGGGTTCCCCGCATTGTAGATGCCGTGATAGGTCGTCACGAAAGGAATACCCGCCATGCCCGCTGCGGTCAGCGCGCTCCACGCGGGCGCGCGCGAGCGCGCATGGATGAGTTTCACGTTCCGCGCGCGGATCACATCGCGCAGCATCAGCGCATTCGACAGCATGACGCGGGGCGATTTCGAGGCGGCATCCATGCGGATGAGTTCGCCACCGGACTCGGCCAACTCTTTTTCCATCCGTCCGCCCTGGGATGCGACAAGCGCGACAAACCCTTCGCGAACCAGTTCGGCGGCAACATCCAGCGCCGAACGCTCGGCGCCGCCTGTCTCCAGAGCGGGGATCACCTGCAGGATGGCGGGCTTGTTTGAATCCGGCGGCACGAACGATCCATGATGAAAGCGGCGCGCGCCGCGGCGACGGACAATTGCCTATTTGAAGCGCGACGGGAAGTCTGTCCGGAAAGTCAGGTTCGGCCGCTTGCTTTCACTCTGGAAGGCCGCTTTTCTAAGTCCATGCGTTATCTCCTCGCTTTCTTGTTGGCCGCTTTGGCGGTTCCCGCCGCGGCGCAGGTTTCGCCGCTCGACGATGCGACGCTGGGCGGCCAGAATCGCTACGACAACTGCCTGATCCTCATTCGCACGGCGCCGCAAAATGCGCTGAACGCCGCGAGCGACTGGGAGAAGACCGGGGGCGGCGGTTCCGCGATCCATTGCGAGGCCGTGGCGCTGGTTGCACTGCGCCGCTACAGCGAAGCGGGCGCCAAACTGGATTCGCTCGCGAAGGCGACACCCGGATCGGCGGACCGCGCGGCGCTTTACGACCAGGCGGGAAATGCCTGGCTGCTGGCGCGGCGCGCGGACAATGCGCAAACCTCCTTCACCGCTGCAATCACATTCAAGCCGCGCGATGCGGACCTTTATCTGGATCGCGCGCGCGCGTTCGCCTTGAAGCCGGACTGGATTTCCGCCGACAACGATCTCACCGCCGCGCTCGCGATAGCGCCCGGCCGCGCCGATCTGCTCGTGTTGCGGGCCAGCGCGCGTCATGCGTTGGGCAAGAAGGCGGACGCACGCGCCGACATCGATCAGGCGCTCAAGCGCAGCCCGGGCAATGCCGACGCGCTGGAAATGCGCGGCGACATGAAAATGGAAGCCGGC
>Ga0207657_10000952_pt1 | contig 30667 bp, 24 predicted proteins | sample KBSC33metaG_FD_184316 | JGI IMG/M metagenome (GOLD analysis project Ga0207657, IMG submission 184316) | Corn rhizosphere microbial communities from Kellogg Biological Station, Michigan, USA - KBS C3-3 metaG (SPAdes) (version 2) | ecosystem: Host-associated > Plants > Roots > Rhizosphere > Soil ...
CCTGGAACGCCGCGAGCGCCGAGTCGTAGGCGGCGGCCGCGGCAGGGTCGGGGGTGCCGTTCTGACGTGACTTCCACCAGTCGTGATGGGCGTAGACGAGCTCGGTGAAGCTCGGCGCCTGCGCCCCGTTTCCCCTAGGTTGCGCCTCCTCCGGCCGCACGGGTGAGACGTCGCTCAACGGTTCGAGCAGCTCGGACATCCCTACTCCCCGTGACGGCGGTCTCTCCTCCCTGACCATAGGCGCTCACTGCAAGACGCACAAGGGGGCTTCACAGCGCGGCGATCTCGGTGCGGAGCTGCGCGACCTTCGGCTTGATGGTCGTGAGCGCTTGCTCTTCCTCGTCGAGAATCGCCCCGAAGAGCTGCTTGCACCAGGTGTGGATCGGTTCGTCCTCGTTGGACGAATCGAGGAGCAGTCGCACGAGTTGCTCGGCGGCGTCGAGGCGACCCCAGAGATAGTCGTTCTCGCGTGCCTCGCGGCTGAAAAACGCGTAGAAATGATGCTCGCGTTTGCCCTCGACCTTGCCGCCCTCCGGTACGGGAAGGAGCGTGGCTTCGTGCGGGCTGACGCGGACGACCTCAATTGCATCCCCTTCGCCGATCTGGCTGAGCTCCTGTACGGGGTACAGCAGGACGTCCCACATCGGAAAGCCGATGTAGCGGACGATCAGGTCGCGGCGCCGCGCAGGCGTCCAGTCGGCCGTGACCGGCGCCAGCTGCGCAAGGAGGGCCGGCCCGAGGTCCCTGACGCGTTCGGAGTAGAAGGCTTCGGCGGCCGCGAACAGGTTGGCGAGCTCGTCGGCATGGGATCGGGCGTAAGCGGTGCCGTCGACGCCTTCTTTCTGGAGAAAGGCCGTGAGCGAGTCGACGGGAAAGGCTGCGCGGACGAGCTCCTTCAACCGCTCAACGGCATCTCTCTCGCTTTGCCCGGCACCGTCGGAGAGGTGCAGGTGGGCGAGGCCGTCAAGGGTGGCGATGTTCTCGTAGAGAATTGCCTTGCCGTCGTCGAGCTGCTGCCGCGTCGGGAAGCCGTCGACGCCGACGCACCGGTACCACCAGTTGAGCGCCGCGACGACGAAGCGGACACGGCGCCGCATGAAGCCGAGGTCGAATGCCTGCAGAAATCGAATCTGTTCAGGTGTCGGCTCGAACGGCCGTGACGGCGGGAGCCGCTCCCTCTCGGCGCACGGCTGAGCGTCGCCATCGTGCAGCAAGCCTCCGTACAGCCCTCTGGCCGCTGCCCAGCAGTCGACGGCCGCACGGACGAGCGCGGCCTGGTTGGACTCGGCGGGGTAGTTGCAGCTCGTGCAAATCGCCTGCGCGAAACCGTGGAGGACGGCGGCGATCTTCAGCCGCAGGTAGGTCGCGTAGGGCATTCCCGCATTGGCCGTGACGATTTCGTTGACCTGCTTGTTCCAGTCGGCCCACGGCCATTGCTGCGGAGCCTGGCCGGCGAGTAGGTCGTCGGGGACGATCGGGTCGATCAGAGCGGCGACTCGGTCGAAGTTCACTTCGATCACGTCTCTGATCCGCGCGACGCGCTCGTTGTGCTCCTGCACGTCGAGCAGATCGTCGAGGATCGGTTCGGAGCGCGGGATGTTGGTCAACGCCCCCAGCGCTGCGGCGAGCGTCTCGGGATCTCCGCCGCCTTGGCTCGTGGCGAAGCCTCCCGGATCGGGCTCCAGGTAAAGCAGGCGCCGGTCGACCTCGGACTCCGCCGGGCGTGACCTCGTGATCGTCTCGATGGCCCAGCCGAACGGCTTGTTGTCGAGCACCCCGCCGTCGATGAAGTAGGTCTTGTTCGGGTCGGCGCCGTTGAGCTCGTAGATGCGGAAGCAGCGGGCGAGCATCGGGTCGAGCGATGCGTCGAGTGTCTGGCTCAACTGCGCGGGATTGACCGGCGGGAAGACCGCGGGGAAGCAGGATGTCGTCCGAGCGGCGAAGGTGAGGGCAGCATTGTCGTCGAAGTGGTCGTCGCCGCCGCTCTCGTAGTGGAAATTGAGGACGTGGCGATGACGCGGATCGGAGACGAACCGGGGCCGCGAGAGCGGGATCAGCCGCTCGTAGCCGTAGAAGTCGGTGATCGTCACCCAGAGGTCGAGCGGATGCCCCGGCGGCAGCAAAGAAGCGGCGCCTCCGTTCGACGGATCCGCATCCATCTTGCCGAGTGCCTGATGGAGCCAGATGGCCATGTCGTTTCCGCGCAGCGGCGAATGCTTCAGTGCACGTTTGAGCAGGAGCGGGATCTTGGCCTTCCACGAGATCGGAATGCCGGCGAACTTCCGAGGGCCGATCACGAGCTGGTTCATGTCGCCGTCGTTGAACCAGAGATCCCGCAACGCGTCCTGCGAGCGGTTGCCGGCCAGCGCCTTGCCGAGGAAGATGCCGTTGATTCCGCCCGCCGACGTGCCGGCGATCACGTCGACGATCACCCGCAGATCGGGAGCCTTGTCCCCTGATCCGGCGAGCTTCTCGAGCAGATCCACGTAGACGCGTTCGCTGCCGGTGGTCGCTGCGATCCCCGCTGCCCGGCTTGCCGACGCGCTGACGAGACGGTTGATCTCCTTGGTGATCCCGTGCATGTAGATGCAGAGCGAGGAGCCGCCGTAGCAGACGAGCCCGAGCCGCAGCTCCTTTGCCGCGCCGGCCATTCAGACCCCCAACCCGATCGTAAGAACCACGGCGTGCTTCGACACGGTCTGACCTCTCTCGCTCAGACTTCCCGGACGGGACGCCACGAGCGCGATGCCGCACTCACGTGTCGTTGCGCCAACGGGATTGATACGCCCCGCTACTCCGAGAGTCAATAGCTGCATTGCGCGCACCTACGCGGGCAGCACCGACTTCAGCGCCTCGAGCTCCGCCGCCCAGGCGGACTGGGTCTCCCCGACGGCGACGGCGCTCTCCTTGTCGGCCGCTTCGGCTTCCCTGAGGGCCTCCTCCGTGGCGTCCACGGCGGCGGCGATGGCCTTGTCTCGCTTCGTTGCAGCCGCGATCTGGTCGCGCGAGAGCGCCGCCGTCAGCTGCTTTCGCGCCGCGGCGGACGCTCGCACGCGGCCCTTCACGGCCGTCACGAGCTCCTCGGCCGCCGCCTCGGCGGCGGCGAGCACGTCGGCGACGCCGGACGTCGCACCACCGCTGAGCGAGAGGTCGCCGGTGACGGACACGTGCGGCAGGTCGTCGGGGACGAACAGCACGGTTCCGGGCGCGAGCGTCTTGAGGTCGGCGTGCGGGTTGGCCGCCTGCAACGCCGCCGACACCTCGCCGGCGACCTTGCTCGAGACGGAACGCGTGAACAGGCGCGAGCGGAGCGCTGCGAAGTTCTTCTCGGTACCGACGACGATCACTGGCATGGCGTTCCTCCGGGTTGCGGGTTCACGGGATCGACGGGTTGAGGGCGTCCCACGGCGCGGGCAGGTTCGTGAGCGAGCCACCCGGGTCGGCCAGGTGCGTGCCGAGCGGAGCGAGGTTGGCGACGGCGGCGAAGCGCTTCGGATCGACCTGCAGGGCGATCAGCGACCTTGTACCGCGCAGGCGGTTGGTCGAGGCCGTGATCGTCTCCGCGCCGAGTCGCACCCCTTGCGGCGCTTCCCCGCTGCCGGCGTACTCCGTCTGGTTCCCGTCGGCGACGAGATCACCGCGGATACCGACCAGGAACGCCGGAGTGGCGCCGCCGCCGGCGAGCGTGTTCGCCGAGAGCGTTGCGTGCTCGGGCGCGGCTGCGCGAAGGTACGCGCCGGCGTCGGTGAAGAAGACGCTGCCGTTCGAGACCGGCACCACCGCCACCTTGTTCCCGAAGCTCGTCGGCGGCCTGCCGCTCGTCGCCTCGACGAGGAGGGCGATCCAGGATCCCTGGGGTGGGTTGGTCGCGTCGGCGCTGAAGCGCGAGGAGTTGTCGAGCGCGGTCGCCACCTCGAAGGGGCCGAGGACGCCGATCCCGATCGCGAGGCCCGTGAAGCCGGCGACCGGCCCCACGCCGTCGACCAGGTTGCCGCGGACGCGCACGTCGCCCGAGCCGAGCACGAGGATCCCCGCCCGTACGCGCGCCTCCGGCAGGTCGAGCCCGACCCGGGCCACGGTGTTGCCGACGACCGAGACCGACTGGGCGCGCACGATCCCGATGCCCGTCGCGCCGTCGGCGTCGGCGACCTCGACGTCGAACACCTCGTTCTCGGCGACGAGGACCCGCTCGGCCGCGCCGTCTCCCTGCACCGCGATCCCCGTACCCGCCGTCGCGACGACGTTCTCGGTCACGACGAAGGCCTGCACGGGCGCGCGGAGAGCGATCGCGGTGCCGCTTCGGTTCTCGACGCGGTTCCCGGAGACCCGGACGTTGCCCGCTCGAGGGGTGAAGTCGCCCGCCGCAATCACGATCCCGTCGGTGCCGCGGGCGGCGGCGCCGTCGGCGGACCGCAGGAGCGGTAACGCGGCGACGGTGTTTCCCTCGACCGTCGCGTCCGGACCGACCGTGGCCCCCGCGCCGCTCGTCATGACGGTGTTGCCGTTGACGGTGAGCTTCGCGCCGGGAAGGACGGCACCGGTTGCGGTGACGGCGCCGGCGGTCCCGGCGAGGAGCTCGTTGCGGTCGATGCGGCACGCGAGCACGTACGCGGAGCGCCCGCCGAGGTCGATGCCGCGGTCGAAGCCGACGGCGACGTTGTCCTCGACGCGGAGTGCCGCGGCGAGGACCCCGAGCTCACCCCCGCCGGTGCCGTCCAGCGCCGTCTGTCCGACGAGAACGTTGCGGCGGACCGAGACGCCGGCCTGGACGCCGGAGAGCTCGATCGCCGAGCCGCCGCCCTTGGCCCGCGCGTACGAGAGGACCGCGAGGTCGTGCAGGTCGGCGAGCAGTGCCGCCCGGAGCCGGATCGCAGCTCCCTCGCCGGCGCCGCTGAGGATGGCGAGCCGCTCGAGTGTCAGGCCGCGTGTGCCCGTCGCCGTGAGGGCGGTGCCGGCAGCGACGACGAGGGTGCCGATGCCCTGTCCGTGGATGCGCAGCGAGACCGCGCCGTCGGCGTTCACGGGCTCGCGAAGCTCGAACACCCCCGCCTCGAGGCAGACGGTGCCGCCGCCGGCCGCCTTCACCTGGTCGACGGCGGCCTGGATCGTGAGCGCGCCCGAGCTGTGCGAGTCGGCCGTCACGCAGACGGTGCAGTCGCAGTCCTGGCCGTCGCCCAGCGGCGGCCAGAGGCGCCGACAATCGCTCTGGCCGGCGGGGAACGTGACGGTTCCGAGCCGCGCATAGTGATGGTGGATGCCGAGCGGAGGAGCAGCGTCGAGCTTCTCGATCGAGGTGTCGGCCGTCCGGGCGGCGAAGACCCAGTGGTCGCCCGGGCGGAAGCGGCCGCTGCCGCCGGCCGCGAGGGAGAACGAGACGACGATCCCACTCTCGAGCTGCACCTGGGTGGCCCCCGACGCCGGGACCGTGATCGTTCCGCCCGCGCCGGGGGTGTCGAGATCGACGAGCTCGTTCCCGGCCCCGTCCTTGACCGAGCCGGCCTGGTCCCAGCGCCGCACGCGCAGGTGCCGGGTCGCCGCGTCGGTTGCGTCGGCCGGCTGCAGGTCGGCCGGCAGCGCTCCGGTGAACGTGATCGTCCGTGCCGCGTCGTCGACCGTCACCTTCCGGAGCACGCCGGGCTTCTGGCCGAGCTCGTAGTGGTCGTCGAGGATCTCGACCCAGTCGTTCGTCGAGACGCGCAGGACGTCGTCGCGTCCGACCGTGGCGAGGCGAAGAACGGTCGGCGAGAGCATCTCGACGACCGGGAAGGCGACCGAGCCGTTGTCGCGCGACCACTTGAACGTGGCCGTTCCGGGCGGCCCTCCGTCGTGCACCTCCACCCTGTACGTCTGGTTCTCGAGCCCGCGGTAGCCGCCGCTCGGCGGCAGCGCACACGGGTCGTCCGTCGGCGCGACGGTGATCGTGTCGGTCGTGAGGCGTGCCGCCGAGGGGCGGATCACGTCGAGCCAGCCCGGGATGTCCTTGTCGTCGGAGCTGCACGAGGCGTTGCCGATGTTCGGGAGTAGACGCACCTGCCACACGGTCTGCAGGCGGGCGGTCGTGTCGACGTCGACGGCTATCTCCACGAGGCCGGGGTCTTCGAGGTAGGTGACCTCGCGCTCCCAGACGTCGAGGTAGGCGAGGTGCGGACCGCCCGTCGGCAGCGGGTCGGGGGTGGGCCAGTACGCCTGAGCCTGATCCTCGTAGCGCAGGTCGGCGGTGCCGGTCCGCTCGGAGAGGAGCGGGTCGAACCCCGTCGGCGTCTTGCCGTGGTTCTCCGCGAGCAGCCCGTCGACGTACATGCGTCCGCGGCCGATGGTCAGGTCGCCGCCCGAGGCGGTGACGCGGAAGCCGTCCGGCGTCGCGCGCGGGACCCAGGCGACGCCTGCGTGGTCCGGGTCGGGCCCGAACGAGGCGAGATCGCACGTCTCGGCACGCAGCCGCCGGTCGAGCAGGGCAACGTACTCGTTGAAGTCCCCGTCGAGCAAGAGCCGTCCCTGCTGGAGGACGACGCCAGCGAAGTCTCGGAGCGGATCGAACCTCACGCGGCTCACGTCGGCGCCCATCTCATCTCCTTCCCCGGTCGGTCATGTCGCGTAGAAGATCCCGGCCTCCAGGCCGAAGCGCAGGTACTCGTCGAGGCGGATCCGCAGGTTCCCCTCGCGTTGCGGTGCGTACAGCTCGTGCGTGACGCCCATCTCGCTCTCGTCGCTCGCACCGGTACGGACCGCGTCGTTCGTGGAGCGGCGGAGTTGCATGTAGCCGGGGTCTCCGTAGCGGAGCGACGTGTGGAACGGCCGCTCGGCCGGGGAGCTCCCCACGCACCGGAACTTCCTCGGGGTGCGTGACCCCGGGGGCACGAACGAGAAGCGGACGCAGCCGACCTGCCGACGCTCGGCCCAGACGGGTGCGGGCCACGGGTCGCCGCCGTCGGCGAGGGCTGCGAGCAGCAGTGAGTCGGAGACGTCGAGCCGGCGCGCGTGCACCTTGCCGAGCACCGTGCAGGCGTCGAGCGTCAGGTGTCCCCCCGCCGTCAGCCCGTCGCCGGTCTTACGGTCGGCCGCCGTCGAGACGGTCAGCGTCCCTCCGCCGCCCGCCGGCGCGCGCCCGCAGAAGGCGACCTCGTCCTGCGCGGAGGCGTCGAGCACCGAGTCGTTCGCCGCCAGCTCGACGCCCTCGACCGCGACCACGGGCCCGACGATGCAGTGGTCGAGCGTCACCTTCGCGAACTGGTGGAGGACGATCAGCGACGCCGAGCCGACCGAGTGCGCGCTCCCGTCCGGGTCACGGGTGAGCCCGGGGACGAGCGTGCAGTGGCGAAGGATCAGGTTCCGAGGCTCGGTGTCGGCGAACTCCTCGACCACGAGCGGCGCGCCTGCGAGCAGCAGGCCGTTGAGAACGACGGTCGTGTCGGGCTCCAGGTCGAGCTTCAGCTGACCGCCGCGCGAGAGGAGCGGTCGGGCGCGGTTCGCCGACTGGACGACGAGCGAGCGGTCGGCGGCGCCCGGGACCGGGGTCGTGGCCGAGATCGACGGCGGCACCGCGTACGGGCTGGAGTCGAGGATCTCGAGCAGGCCTCCGCCCGCCACGCTCGACAGCTTCCCGCCGAGCGAGGCGCCGTCCTGAGCGCTGGCGATGTTCGTCGCGGAGACGAGCGAGGCCGCACGCTCGTAGCCGCCGCCGCCGACCGCGAGCGCCGAGCCGTAGTGGAAGGTCGCGATCCTGGTCTCGTCCGAGTCGGGCGCAGCTGCGTAGGCGACACGCCCGAGCACCGGGTCGACCGCCACCCGTGTGTCGCCCGGCTGCGGCTCGTGCGCCCAGGTCCCCGGCGCGCTCGGATCGTCGGAGAGGTCGCAGATCCGGACGTCGGCGAGCGCGACCGGCGAGACGGCTCCTCCACTCTCGCTGCCGAGGACGAGCGACAGCCCTGCTCCGTAGAGCGCCTCGAGGTTCGCCTGCGCGAAGCGGCGCAGCAGGGGCAGCGGCAGGTCGAGCGGCACGGAGGTGTGCGCGACGTCGGTCTCGGTGCGCGGGTCGGCGAAGACCGGCTTGTCGGTGCCGAGCTGGTCGAAGCGGAAGCGACGACCACTTCCGTCGGCCGCGACAAGCGGCGAGGTGAGTGGTAGCGAAGCGACCCGCCAGAGGAAGATGCCGACGTTCTGGATCCCGTAGCGGCCGGAACGCGAGACGACACTTCGCATCTCTCCGGTGTGCGCGAAGCGGTCGAACGCGCCCGCCTGGAAGCCGCCGGCGAGCTCGAGGTCGAGTGCCGAGCGGAGATCGGCCGTGGCTGCGGCCTGCGGGCGAACATGATTCATGTACTGGCTCGTCACGAGGCGCCGGAAGTACTCGACGGCGTGGGCCGGCCAGCCGGTCACGTCGCGGGCGAGCTCCTCGAGCACCGTGACGGTGCCCTTGCGCCGGCGGTACCGGATCGTGTTCGCGACCTCGGCGCGAGGCGACGCGACCTGCGGCACCACCCCGTTCAGCGTCCGGTAGCCGACGAGGTCTCCGATGTACGGCGCAACCCACGCCGCGCACGTCTCGATGAACTGGTCGTCGTACGCCTGCTCGAGACTTTCGGCCAGGACGTTCACCTGACCCGTGAGCAGCTCGACGAGCTCGCGCAGGACGCCTCCCTGCTCCGCGTCGCGGACGCGGTAGACCTCCGGCAGGAGCCGATACAGCTCCTCGGTCGTGTAGAGGCCGGTCCCGCTCACGTCGTCATCGGCTCCAGCCAGTCGAGGGGCGCGTCGTCGAGGAGGAGCAGGCCCGCCGCGATCGCGTTACCCGCGGCGTCGACACCGGCCTGCTGCGCGAGCAGCCGGTCGGACAGGGCGGGCGTTCCGCCGGTGTACAGCCGGTCGACGTCCACCGCGAGGACGCCGGGGACACCGTGCGCGACGGCGTCGACTTCCGAGCGGTAGAGCGGCTGGACGAAGTCGCGCGCCTCGAACGAGAAGGCCGCGCGGAGCTCGGCCTCGACGGCGGCGAGGACCTCGTCCGTCTCGAACGCCGGGTCGACCGCGACCTTCAGGGCGAGCCGGAAGGTCTCCGTCGTCCCCGCAAGGGCCAGCACCTGCACATGGGGATCGCCGTGCGTGCGCAGCGAGGTCGCGAGATCGTCGAGCCGATCGCCGCCGGTGAAGGCGACGGTGACGACGACGGTGCGCCCGGCGCGCAGCTGCAGCACGGCGGCGGTTGCCTTGGCGACGCCGGTGAATGCGCGCGCGTAGTCCTCGTAATCGAGGATCGAGACGGCGCGCCCCAGGGTGCGCACGCCGAGCGGGATCGACTCGCGAGCGTGCCCCGCGGGCTCGGGATCGACCCCGCCGGTGGCCGCAGCCGGGTTCGAGACGCCCTTGACGCCGAGAGGCCGGTCGAGCAGCTGGGCGAGTGCGCCGGGACGGACGTTGCCGGCGGCGCCGAGCCCGGTCCGGTACCTCGCCCGGACGTTGTTGGTTCCCGACGGCAGGCGCGCGCCCTCGGCGCCGTCGCCGAACCCGACCGTCGTCCTGCCCTGCTCGTCGACGCGGACGGCATACGAGCGGTCGCGGCCGCCGTGGCCGTACAGCGTCGGAACCTCCTGCCAGGGCTGTTCGTTGACGAAGACCTCGAGCGTGTCGACCGCCCCGGACGGGTCGGCGGACGACTGCACATAGGTGAGCGGGTCGTGGGCGAGCGCGAAGCGCTGGAACGAGGACGCGGCCTTTCCCGAGCCGAGCAGCTGCTGCACGGTCTCGCCGTGCGTCGCAAGCGCGACGTTGCCGTGGACGATCACCGTCTCGCGCCTGTACGCCGTGGAGAGCGGCGACACGAGCGCGATCCGCCACTTGGCGCCGTCCGGCTCGACCGCCTGCACCACGACGGGCTCGGCGTGCTCGTCCCCCGCGGTCGTCGTCCCTCGGACGATCAGCACGCGCTTCGGCTCGAGCCCGGAGACGTCGGCGTCGACGTCGAGCGACCCGCCCGAAACGGCGGTCGTGTCTGGTTCCTCGGCGAGCGCCAGCTGCTCGCTCACCGCGAACACGGTCACGTTGCGCGGTGCGCCCTCACCGGAGAAGAACTCGTAGTTCTCGCCGCCGGTCAGCGTCACGCGGGTCACCTTTCCCGAGACGGCGAACTCGGCCCGGTTCAGCTCGGTCACCTCCTGCACCTGCCAGAGCTCGCGGTAGGTCGGCAGCGAGAGCACGACCCAGGAGCCGACGACGACGTCGGGATGCGAGCCGTCGAGGTCGACGGTCGTCCCTGCGGCGCGCGAGAGTCCGAAGCTCGGCCAGTCGGACGCAACGATGGTTCCATGGCCGTCCGTGGCACCCGGGTAGTTGCCCCGGAAGTCCTTCGACATGGCAGCCCACTGCGGCGCGTTGTGACCGAACACGTCCAGGCGCTTGCGAAAGACGTACGCCTGCGGGTGCGGGGCCGGGTCGACGTGGGGCGAAACCGAGCCGAGCCGGGGCGTCCAGTCGACGCGAGTCGGCCCGCCGGGCGGATCGGAGGGTGTCACCGCGGTGAGCGTCCGGACGTCCCACTGCTCGCCGAGGATGTCAGTGCCGGCGAGCAGGATCGGGTCGCCGGGCTTGAGGTTCAGTCCCGTCCCCTCGAACCAGGCCGTCGTCTCGTTGCCGACGAAGGTGTGCGGGCGGGTGGTCGAGGCCGGGATCGCGTTCCACTCAGGCTGGGCGACGACCTCCTCGACCGTCTCGAACGTCTGCGGCTTCTCCCCCGGGCCGGGAATGCTCTGGACGCGCAGGCCCCGGTCGAGCGTCACGACCTCGGGGACGACCGACGGCGCGGAGCCCGGATCCCGGGAGGCGCCGGCCGGAAGCGCGGGCGGTGACTCGAGCGCGAACGCCACGTACGTCTGCGCGGCGACGCCGGGATTGAGCCGGTAGCCGATCAACTTCCCCAGCTCCTGCAGCGAGATCCGCTCGCGCGCGGTGCGCAGGTACGACTCCTGCGCGAGCCGCTCGGTGTAGAAGGCGAGCACATCGGCGGTGACCGACCACGCGTCGAGGAGCGCGATCGTGAAGTCGTCCTCGTCACGTGTGCCGAGCTTCCGCAAGCCCGGCCGGGCGGCGTCGCTCAGGCCGGCGACGAGCGAGGCGAGGAACTCCGAATGGAGGCCGACCCGGTAGGCGATCGCCGACAGGCCGGGGCGGTTCGCCACCTCGAGCGGCGTCCGCTGGGAGACGCCGGCACAGCAGCCGCAGGCCGCGCCGCCGCTCACTTGCCGCCTCCCAGCGCCAGCTCCAGGACTCCGTGCTCCGGGAAGCTCGGATCGTCGTCGAGGCGCGGAACCTCGAGCCGGCCCATCTCAAGCACGCCGGTGTCGAGCGCGCTCGTCGAGTCGTCGCGCTGCCGCTGGAAGACGAGCGGTGTGACCGAGCGGACCCCCGGCACGTCCTGCGCGGCGGCCACGATCGCGGACAGGAACACCGGCGTGCCGAACGTGAAGCGGTCGGGATGGAACAGGCCGAGCGTCCCGTCTGTGCGGACCTTGCTCGAGAGGACGTCCAGCACGGCGGCCTTCACATGCGCACGGAAGTAGTCCGGCTCGGCGCAGACGAGCAGGCCGACCTCGAGCGGGACGAAGTGGGGAGCGTCGACCTCGAGGTCGTAGCCGGCCATCCGGTACGGGTCGAGAAAGCCGGTGAGCCTCGCGTCGAAGGGGGCGTCGACGGCGGTTCCACCGACCCGGTCGGCCGTGAGGAAGACCGTGTACCACGAGCCCGTCCAGCGGAAGGTGGCGGCCGCCCGCTGCACGTCCGGCTCCCGCTCGCTCACGCTCGCGTAGTCGTCGGCGGTGACCGCCCGCTCCTGGACGAGGTACGCCTGCGGCGCGTCGCGCCGAACCGCGTCGGCGGCCTCGGGGTCGGTGCCCCCCGCCGCCGGCAGCGGATTGGTGGCACCGACGATCGCGCCGTTCGCCGTCGCCACGTGGGCGATCGCACCGGCGCCGACGTTGCCGGCGACGCCGTTGCCGACGCGATAGGTGGCCGTGAACGCTGTGCCAGTCTCCGGACGGCGGCCGTGGGTGCCGTCGCCGAAGCGAAGCGTCGCCGTCCCGTCCGTCTCGACCTCGACGACGAACTCCGGCCGATCGCCGGCCGAGCCGAGCAGGTCGACGACGGGCGTCCACGGCACCGACGAGCCGAGGAGCGTTGCCTCGAGCGAGATCGCCGGCGACGCAGAGCGTGGGTCGGCGCCGATCGTGCCGGTCGCGGACGTGTCCGGGGCGGGCGCCGGTCGGGCCTGCGTCAAGGGTGTGTTCGCGAGGGTCGGCCGGTAGCGGATGGGGATCGGTTGAGGCGCCTCCTGCTCGCAGGGGTCGCAGTCGGTCGCGACGGCCGTCAGCACGGGCGCCGGAACCTCGCCGAGGTCCTCGTCGGCGATAGTGCGGCCGTGGTCGGCGAGCACGATGTTCCCCCAGACCTCGGAGACGACGAGGCCGGGGTGTGCCTCGACCGAGATGCAGAGGGGGAACCGGAGTGCGTCGGCCGGATCCCACTCGATCTCGGTCACGTCCACCGACGCGCCCGTCGGCGGGTCGGCGAAGAGGCCGCCGGAAGGATCGGTGGTCGGCTGCACGCTCGTCAGCCGCACGGCTGCGCGCTTGGCCGGATCGGCGTCGGCCGCGTCGCCGGTGACCGGTCCGGCGATCTCGGCGAACACGAGCACGTCGCCGACGGCGAGCTGGGGGAAGTGGCCGACGAGCGTCGCGGAGGTCGCGCCCTTCGGCAGGCAGCAGGCAGCGTCACCCCACGTCCAGAAGTCGAAGCGTGCCTGCGACTCGTAGAGAATCGCGTCCGCCGTCGTCTCGAACGTCTCGGCGCGCGCGGCGAGCGCGGCACGGTGCTCCGGCCCGCCCGGCACGAAGACGCTCGGCAGTCCCGGGACGCCGGTGAGCAGCGCCGTGCCTGCGTCGAGCGTCACCCCTTCCCCGGCGACCGACACGCGCGCCCAGACGCGTGCGTTCGAGCCCTCGTGGACGGTGTAGTCGACGAGCCGGGCCAGGCGCCGGAGCGACGTCCGCCGCCGCGCGGTGCCGAGGTAGGCCTCTGTCGAGACCGCGTCCTGCCGGTACGACAGCTCGTCGGCGACGTACGCGAGCAGCTCGACGAGCGCGACCCCGAGGTCGGCGGACGTTCTCTCCGTCCAGTTCGGCGCGACCAGGCTGAGCCGGTCGAGCATCAGCGCGCGGAACGAGTCGTAGTCCTTGGCCAGGTAGTCGATTGCCGGCTCTTCCGCCGGCTCGGGAGCGCAGTCGCAGACGGGGCCGCAGTCGAAGTCCGACGGGCACTCGACCTTGAAGGAGAACTCGACCTCGGCCAGCCTCGGGTCGAAACCGGCCGGAGGCTCGGCGCTGCCGGGGCCGGCGACGAGCCTGAGGGTGTACGTGGAGAAGTCGCCGGTGGAGTCGGTGCGGACGAGCAGCACCGTCGCCGGGTCGTCGAGCCCGGCGACGAGGACCGGGACCTGCGCGGCCGGCGGTGTCGAGGCGGCGACGGTCGGAATCCGCTCGCCGCCGCTGATGACGACGTTCGCCTCCGGCGTCAGTCCCGCGGGCGCCTGCAGCAGCCGGACGAAGAGCGTGCGCTGCCGCCAGCCGGGTGGCGCCTCGGAGTCGGAGACCTCGACGTACTCGATCCCGTTGAGGACGCCCGCGTCCTTCACGGCCTGGAGGCGCCGCTCGTCGCAGCAGGTGTAGCGCGTCCGGCTCACGGGATGCTCCTCGTGAAGGTCGCCGTGGCGGGCTCGCGTGTCGCGAGCGGGACGTAGCGCACCTGCACCGTGAGCGCCCCCTCGTCCTGCGTCACCTCGACCGCGTCGACCGCGATCAGGTGCCCGAGCTCCTGCTGGAGCGAGCCCTGGACGACGTGTTGCGTCGTGGCCACGAGCTCCGGCCCACCCGGCTCGAACACGAGTCCGAGCAGCCCGCTCCCGAAGTCGGGCCGCATCACCCGCTCGCCGGGCGCCGTGAAGAGCACCTGCTCGATCAGGTCCGTCAGGTGGTCGTCCGGCGTCGTGTCCGCCGTGCGTCCGCGGCCGTCCACGTGGTACGGGAAGTCGACCTCGACGGTCACGTCACGAGCACCCGCGTCTGCGCGCTCACCGGCACGAGGGGCGTGCCGGTCGGGACGCACGTCGAGGAGCCGGTCATCGACGCGACGGGGGCACCACCCGCGAGCACGCGCGTGGCACCGACGAGCCACTGGCCGGTGGCACACGGTGGGTTCGGGGTGCCGGTTAGGGCGCAACCGGCGATCACGTAGGGCGACGAGAGCGTCACCGCCGGCTGACCGGAGAGGAGCACGCGCGGGAACGGCGCGACCGGCGTGGCCTGCCCGGCGTGGGAGCACATGACGACGGCGCCGAGGTGGAGGGCGGGAGCCGGCATCAGACCACCGTCAGCGCCCCGGTGTTGATGTCCACCGTCGGCCCGATCAGGCTGATCGTCGCGCCCCGGCCGTTCGAGATCACGATCCCGACGTCGCTGATCGAGATCGTCGCTCCGGTCGCCGTCGTGAGGAGCACGCCGCCCGTCGGCCCGGGGACGTCGCTGACGACGAGCCCGTTGGCTTCCGTGGTCTGGACGGTGAATCCGTCCAGACCGGGCAGCATCGTGCGCGCGAGGACGGGAACCTCCGCCGCCGAGCCCCAGAAGCCCCCGACCCAGATCGGGTAGTCCGGGTCGCCGTGCTCGAACTCGATCCAGACCCCGGAGCCGACCGGCGGCAACGTGAAGACGCCGGAGTTGATCCCGGCGACCGGCACACACGGCATCGCCCACGAGGCCGGCAGGTCGCCCGAGACGTCCGGGACCAGCACCTGGACCCGGCCCATCTGCATCGGGTCGATGTTGTTCACGACGGTGCCGCGGTACTTGCCGTAGAAGCGCTGCACGGCGGGGGCGGCGGCACTCATGTCGGCACCGCCGGCAGGGTCGAGAGCAGTGCGTTGCGGGCGAGGGAGAACGACTGCGTGAACTCGCCGCGCTTCAGGGTCGAGGTGACCGAGGTGACGTAGTGGAGGCCGTCGAATGCGTCGCCGGCGCCACGGACGCCGACCAGCGAGCGCGAGCGGAGCACGTGCCCGTAGCGAACGACGTCGAGCGTGCCGGTGCCGAAGACGGAGTCGGAGTGCCGGCCCGCGTATGAGATCCCCTCCAGCGCGGCGGCAAGGGGGTTCTTGTTCGCGGTGTCGTTGAGGAACGTGATCTTCGGCGGCAGCGGCGGCACCGCGCCGAGCGGGGGGTTCAGCGGCGTCACGTCCGGGATCGGGATCGGAAGCGGCACCTTCGTGATCGGCTCCTGGATGTAGACGACCGGCAGCTCCTTCCGCTCCTTGTCGAAGGTGAAGGACAGGCTCTTCACGTTGTTGTGCGGGCCGTCGAGCGAAAGGTTCAGGGCCGGCTGCGCCGCGCCGACGCGGATCTCGGGGCCCCAGTAGGCCTTGCTCGTCCCGAGGGCCGGCCCCGGGTCGATGTAGAACACGTAGCCCGCCTGGCGGGCGAGCTCCTTGATGTAGGCGTAGTCGGTTCCCTGGTGACGGGGGATCCGTTCGACGGGGATCGGCACGTCCTCGGCGAGGCTCGGGATCACGAGCGGGATCGCGCCGAAGGGCGCGTACTTGGCGAGCGCGACGGAAACTCGGATGGACGGCGGCATCGCCGGGTACGGCAGCCCGTCGAGCTGGATGATGTCCATCAGCGCCGTCAGGTCCTTCCCCTTGACCGAGAGGGTCGAGGTCGGGCCGGCCTCCGAGCGGTACTCGTGGTGGGTGACGACGCCGTCCATCAGCACGGTCGTCGCGCCGGCGAAGGTGACGGCGATGACGACGCGGAAGACGGGGATGCTCACGCCGCCGGTGAGGAGGAAGAGCGTCTGCAGTGGGGAGCGGTTCGGAATCTTGAAGGTCAGCTCGAAGCCGCTCTGCGACTCACCGGACCCCGACTCGACCTTGACCTCGTCGACCGCGTCGATCACCGCGCGCGGCGCCGGGAGCGGCAGGCCGGGCCCCATCAGCAGCTGGAGGCGCACGGGTTCAGCCATCGCCGGCTCCCGGGACGTCCTCGGGCAGCGTGATCCGCAGCGTCCGCCCGACGGGGCTGGTCAGCTCGCGCGGGTCGACGACGCCGTTCGCGTCGGCGAGCCGCCACCACAGCTCCGCGTCGCCGAGGTTCTGCGCTGCGAGCAGGTCCCGCCGGTCGCCCTCCGCGATCCGCAGCCCGTACAGGAGCGCGAACCGGTCCGGCTGCGGGCAGAAGCGCCTCGCCAGGTACGGGATGCGCGGCGACCCGTCGCCCGGATCCCACGCCTCGACCTGCGTGCCGGCGTAGCGGCTCGTCGGCGGGAAGGCGGTCGTGGGCAGGGCGCCGGCGGCGAGCAGCTGCTGCAGCGGGTCGGCCATCAGAGGGACTCCACCCCGAGCTGCGAGAGCGAGACGGACGAGGCGGCGGCGCCGAGCGCCTCCTTGTTCCGCAGGTAGGCCATGAAGAGCGTTCCGCCGCGGTGACCGAAGCCGAGGTCGTCGACCGAGAGGACGCGCAGGCCGAGGCTGACCTTCGCCCGGATGGGGTTGAGGTTGACGTCGAACGCCTCCTCCGTGACGGAGAGGTCGGTCACGCGAACCGGCACGACGCGCTGCTTGCTCCAGACGAAGAGCGTCAGCGGCGCCTCGACCGGCAGCACCTCGAGCACGCCGGCGTTCGCGAGCGCATCGTTCGCCTGCAGGTCGCCGGCCCGCGGCTCCACGAGCTCCTCGAGCACCGCGAGCTGCGGATGGATGCCGAGCGCGACCGCCGTGGGGTTGGCAGAGGGGTCGTCGAGGAACTCGGCCGCGTCGATCTCCGCCTCGAGCTTGATCGTCTCGATCGCGGCTCCCTTCAGCCGGAGCGCCTCGGACTGGTCCTGGCCGCCGCCGCCGGTGCTCGCGGCCTGAACCTGCAGCGAGCGGGTGAGCGTGTCCGGGTTGTACTGGAGCGAGATCGTCCGCAGCACCTGCCCGGTGCCCGGGTCGACCCGGACGAGGCCGCACTTCAGGAGGCGTGGCGAGAGGGGCGTGCTCACGGGTCCCTCGTCACGCTGGCGCCCTGTTTCGAGACCGTGACCCTGCCGGCGGCCGAGATCCTGAAGCGCTGGACGCTGTTGAAGAAGACACGACCGGGGCCGGTCGTCGCCGCGCGCCTGAGTCGGTTCGGGATCGTCCAGTGGAAGCGGCCGGCCGAGAACGGTCCCGTCAGGCCGATCGCGAAGGCGTGGTCCCGCACCCTCGGCCCGATCCGCACGAAGGCCGCGTTCGGGTGATGGCTGAGGTCCATCCCCCTGCGCGCCACCCCGGAGAAGTAGCCGCTGACACCGGTCGCGGGGCCGGGGACTTCGAGCCACTCGCAGTTCGAGAAGCTCACGTTGAGGGGCTCGAAGTGCGGGATGAGCCGCATTCCCGCGCCGACGGTTCCGGCCGGGACCGGGTCGACCGACGCCCTCCCCATCCTCAGGCCGGTCGGGCCGACGGCGGTGAACCCGATCGAGCAGGTGGCGCCGGTCGAGGGAACGGTGGCCGTGACGGTCGCCGCTCCCGGCTCGCTGAGCTCCCAGTCGAACGTCGTGCTCCTCGTTCCCTTGCGTGGGAAGCCTCCCGTCGCGGCCCAGTCGGCGGCCGGCCCGCCGGCGGAGAGGTGGACGACCTCTCCCATCGCGAGCGTGGTTCTCGTGTCCGGGGTGCCGTCAGGCGCGTGCACGTCCGTCTTGCTCGTGATCCGGCACGGCGCAGACGGCGCGGGCGAAGCCGACGCGGCGGCTGCGGCCACCGGCGGAGCCGCCGCCGTCCGGTCCGCTTCAGGCGGCGGTTCTGCCGCGTCGGTGTCCGCCTGACCCAGCAGAACGCCCGGCGCTGCTTCGCCGACGCTCGCTTCACCCCGCTCCGGGTCGACGACGACTCCCCGCAGCCGGGGGCCACGCTGCTGCACGACGTGTGCGAGCTCGTGGGCGAGCAGTTCGCGCCCCGCCGCCGTGCGCGGCGCGTACCGGCCCGGCCCGAAAGCCACGTCCTGCCCGACGGTGAACGCTGACGCGTCGATCGAAGCGGCGGTCTCGGCGGGGCGCGCGTCGTCGTGGATGCGCACGTCCGCGAAGTCGCGGCCGAAGCGAGCCTCCATCGTCCGTCGCGTGGCCGGATCGAGCGGACGGCCGCCGCCGGCGAGCGCGTCGTCCACGTGCGCCAGGTCGGGCGACGCCGCGGCTGCGGTCGCCGGGGCACGCTGCACCGGCTGCTGCTGCGCTTGCCGAGGCTGCTCGTCCTGCTTCGCGGGCGGAGTCAGCGGGATCGCGAAGCCGCGCAGCCCGTGGTCGGCGGCAACCTTGTCGATCGCCTCCTGGAGCATTCGCTGCTCCTCGGCCTCCTTGCTCCCGGCGGTGTACGTCATGTGGCCGAAGAGCGCCTGGTTCTCCAGCTCCATGCGGGCGGTCTCGGCGCGATACTGCTCGGCGGACGGGTCCTTCTTCTTCGGCCCGGGCGGGCTGAAGCTGATGACGACCATGCCGCCAGTCGGCCGGTTCAGCGGACCCTGGACACTGACCTGCACGGAGACCCCCGGTGAGACCTCGACCGCCGGCGGCTGGATGGGAAGCGGCTTGTGGGCAGCGGCGAGGGCGGCCACTCCGCCCGCCGCGAGCGTGCTCTCGACGGCGATGCCGGCGGGTGAGGTGGCGAAGTCGGTCAGCTTCTTGACGCCTGGATCCGCCAGGACCCTGTCGGTCAGCTCCTTGCCGGCCTTCGTCTGGAGGGCCGCCTCACCCGCCTTGAGGAGCCCCTCCTTCAGCTTGTCGTCGTCGCTCTTCTTCTCGGGCTGGCCTCCCTGTCCCCCGGCGCCCTGGCGCTGAACCGGCGGGGCCGAAGCCCGGACTGCGGAGAACGACCAGCCGGCAACACTGCCGCCGCGTGCGACCTCCGCCGCCGCCCGCTCCGCCTCCCGCTCGTGCCGGTCGTGCGGCTTCGAGACGGGCCGCGCCGCCGCGTGCTGCGGACGCGCGGCGGCGTGGATGCGCTCGCTCACCGCGACTTCCCCCGGGCGACGGCGCCCCAGACTCGGCCCGCGACCGCGGCTCCGAGCGCGTCCGGGGAGCCGGCGGGAGCCGTCACCGGTGGCAGTCGCCGCGACGCCTCCGCCCTGCCGCGAACGTCGGCGTGCTCCGAACCGGCAAGCTCCGCGAGCCGTGCCTCGAGCGCGGCTCTCGCCGCCTGCGCCTCTCCAGGCGCGAGCCCGCGCACGACGAGCTCGTCGATCACGACCTCGATCACGCGATCCCCTCCGTCTCGGCGTCCGTGAGCGGGCGCTCGGCCTTCGCGTACTCCAGCCGCGCCGCCTGGAGGACGTGCGCGGGAGTCACGACTCCGCCGTTCTCCGCAGCGGCGAACGCCGCCGAGAGCGCGATCGCGCGAATCGAGCCGCCCGAAGTCGCGAGCCGCGCGAGCGCCTCGGGCTCGATTCCGTCCAGGGGTGTCGCAGCCGGAAAGACGCGACGCCAGATCTCGGCACGCTGTGCGGCATCCGGGAACGGGAACTGGACGACGAAGCGCAGCCGGCGCAGGAAGGCGCGGTCGACGTTCGATCTCAGGTTCGTCGTGAGGATCGCAAGGCCGCGGTAGGACTCCATGCGCTGCAGCAGGTACGCGACCTCGAGGTTCGCGTAGCGGTCGTGTCCGTCCTTGACCTCGCCGCGCTTGCCGAAGAGCGCGTCTGCCTCGTCGAACAGGAGCACCGCGCCACCCGCCTCGGCCGCCTCGAACACGCGCCGGAGGTTCTTCTCCGTCTCGCCGATGTACTTGCTGATCGTCGCGGCGAGGTCGATCCGGTACAGGTCGAGCCCCAGCTCGCCCGCGATCACCTCGGCCGCGAGTGTCTTCCCCGTGCCGCTCTCGCCGGCGAACAGCGCCGTCACGCCGAGGCCGCGGGTCGTCCGCTCGCCGAACCCCCAGCGCTCGTAGACCTGCGTCCGATGGCGAACGTGACGGACGATCTCGTGCAGGAGCTCCGTGTGTGCGGGCGGGAGCACGAGGTCGTCCCAGCGCGCGGCCGGGTCGATCCGCTCCGCGAGCCCCTCGAGCCCGATCCGCGAGCGCTCGCGGCAAAGTCGCCTCAGGAGCGTGCCCCGGTCGGTGGCGGAGTCGGCCCGCGCCGCGAGCTCGCGCGCGACGCCGCGGATTGCGTCCGCGCTGAGCCGGAAATGCTGGGCGACCTCCTCGACGGGTCCCGCCGGCGCAGCGGTCCCGAGGGCCTCCGACCAGAGCTTGCGCGTCTCTGCCGGCGTCGGGAGGTCGACGGTCCGGTGCAGCGCGACTCGGCCCGGGACGCGCGGCGACGCGGTGCCGAGAAGGACGACGACGGGCGCCTCGAGCTCGCTGACGAGGGCCGTGTCCGCCGGGTCGCCTTCGCGCGCATCGAGCACCGGCACGGCTGCGGAGAGGAGCGCCTCCCGGTCGACGAGATGTGCGAGGGAGGCGCGGTCCGGCCCGGCCGGGGGGAGCGCGGCCACGCGGAGGACTAGGGGCAGGCGGCCGAGCGAGACGGCGAGCGTGTGCGCCACGCCGAGCAACGACTCCGCGTCCTCCCCGTCGAGCGACACGAGGGTGTGTGCCCCGGTTGCGGCGGTGGTCCGGGCGACCTCCTCGGCCAGCTGCGCCTGCGACGGCGCGAGCGGGACCTGCTCGCCGAGCCGGACGATGCCCTCGAGCTCCTGGTCGAGCGCGTCGATTCCGGTGAGCCAGTGCAGGACGCGCTCCGAGAGCCGGAGCGGGCGACTCGCCAGCGTCGGTCCCGGCTCGAGCTCGAGGATGCGCCGGCGGCGGAGGGGCGAGCCAGGTGCGAGCGCGTCCCAGTGCGCGTCGGGGAGCGCTGCGAGCGCGAGCCCGAAGGTCGGCCTAGGATCGCCGCCGCTCAGCTCGGCCACGAGCGCTGCGAGGCCGCCGTCGAGCTCGACCCCCGCCGCCAGCAGGACCAGCTGCCGCTCGAACGCCGACAGGCCGAAGAGCCGCGCCAGCCGGTCGACGGCAGGCTCGAACGCTCCCCGCTCGCGCAGCTCGGCGGGCGGCGGAGGCGGAGCCGTCCCGTCGCGGTACGCCTCGAGCAGCGCGCGGACTCGGCCGATCTCCGCCACGAGCGTCGGCTGCTCGAGCTCGGCCGCCGTCGGCTCGACGAGAGACGGGGCCGCCGTCATGCCGGCACCGCCACGGACTGGGAAGAGTCGAACGTCGGCGGGTGGGCGCTGCGGTCGACGAGCAGGCTCTCGACGCCGTCCACCGTGAGCCGCACCCACTGGGGCCCGGAGGGGACGTCGCCGAGTCGGAACGTGAGCGTCGACGACGAGGTCGCGATCGGATCCGCGAGCGCGCTGTCGCCGCCGAGGACGAGCCGTACCTCCTGGCCCGGGCGCACCTCCGGACGGACGTCGAGCGTGACGGTCACGTTCCCGGTGCCGGCGGCGCGCGAGATGGACGACGGCGGCAGCACCGGCTCGGGCGCGAGCAGGAGCGCAGCGACGTTCGACTCGCGAGGGTGCGTGTCGCTCGGCCGGACCAGCTCGACCGTGACGGTGTAGACGCCGGCAGGCCAGTCGGCCTCGGCCGCGGGGCCCGACGGCAGCGTGACCTCGATCGCGGCCGGGTCGTCGCTCGTCCCGACGGCGATCTCGTGCGGCCCGTCGAGCAGGTGGTGCATGAAGCGAACGACGGCCGCGGTGCCTTCGAGGTCGTGTCCGGAGATCGTGATCTTCTCGCCGAGCCGCGCGGCCGGCGCCTTCAGGGTCTCGATCGTCTCGATCGTCGGATACGGCGGCACGAGGTCCGGCACCACCTCGACGTCACGCTTCAGCACCGGCAGCGCCTCCTTCGTGGACTTGCGCGCCTCGATCAGGACGACGGTGACGCGATAGGCCGTGCTGGGCCGGTAGTGGGTCTGGATCGCCGTCCAGACCCGCGCCAGCTCCTCGTTGTCGAGGGACTCGTCGGTGATCGTGACGGCGTCGAGCTGATCGGCCAGATCCGAGGCCGTCAGCGCCTGGAAGGCGGGCGGAAGGATCGTCGGCCCCAGTGGGCTGGGGTCGAGCGCGCGCCGGATCGCGGCGCGGTCGAGCACCGGCCGCTCGTGGAGGAGGTGCATCGCGTAGCCGAGCAGGATCTCCGCCTGGAAGTCGGACCCGCCGTACGCCGTGAGCAGGTAGTGCAGGTCGAGCGCGAGCGGCGTGTTCGTGAGGCGCGTGCCGTTGCCGTCGAAGGCAGGGAGCGCCGCGTTCGCCCAGCCCTGGTTCCGGGTCACCCGCCACAGGAAGAGATTCAGCGACGGCGGCTCCTCCGGCTCGTCGAGCTTGACCAGGTCGGGCGCGACGGCGGTCACCTTCACCGGCCCCGTCCCGACGTCGATGAAGCCGTTGTCGAGCAGGTTGCGGAGGACCGCGCTGACCGCTCCGATCGCGAGCGGACTGCTCACCGCGCCTGCCGTCCGCGCAGGTAGTCGGAGAGGGAGAGCTCGGGAGGTCGACGAGGCTCCTCGCGCCGTCGCGGCTGCGGCGCCGGCTGCTCGAGGCTCGCGCGCACCTCGAGCCTTCCGATGTGCACGCGCACCTGCGGTTGCTCCGCCGCGGCGATGGTCGCGACCGTCGCGGGGGCCAATGAGGCGGGAACGGCCGGCGTCGCCCGGGCGAGCGGGACGACGGGTGCCGGGGCGCCGGGGGCCGAGCGGATCGCGGGCGGTGAGGACTTCGCCGGCGCCGGGTCGGGCTCTTCGAGCTCGGCCGCCGCCGAGGGAACGCGGGGCGGCGTCACGGGCTCGGCGTCCGGTGCCGGGGAAACGTCGATGCGCTCGGTACCGCTGACCGGACGGCCCCGTCCGGCCGTACGCGCGGTGGTCCGCGCCGTGGGGTCTCCCCCACCCGCGCTCGTCGCGCGACTGCCGCCCGGCTGGTGCCGCCCTTCCCGTTCCGCGCCCGACACGGGTTCTGCGTGCCGCGCCGGCTCGGGGCCGGCGGGCGCCTCCACCTCGCGCAGTCCGAACGGGCCGGCGAGCCGGGGAGACGCGACGGTCGCCGCACCGACGGCCCGGGACGCGACACGTCCGAGGAAGCCGCTCACGCGAGCTCCTCGGCGAGCTCGAGGTAGGCCGCGCGGCGACGCTCGCCGAGCGCCAGCACCTCACTCTCGGTCCAGCCGTAGGCGCGCGCGAGAACGTGCACGTCCCGGAGCAGCTCCCTCGCGCGCCCCCTCAGCTCCGCCCAGACGAAGCCCGCGACGTCGAGGTCGACCACGAACTCCGTTCCGCAGGCGGGGCACGCAACGCCGACGAGCACCTCGCTCAGCGGGTCGGCCGCCAGCAATGCGCGCTCGAGCGCGTCGCGGACCCGCCCCGGCAGCTCGGTCGCGGCGACCTCCCCGTCGGATCCGGCGGCAGCGAGCACGCACCGCGAGAGGAGCACGCGCTCGGCCGACGCCGCGTCACCCGCTTCGGCCGCCGCGAGCAGGTCGTCGCTGTCGAGCGGTCGCCACGAGACGACCACCCCGTCGACCTCGATGGGGCGCGGATCCGCCGCCCGATCCTCGACCGCCGCCAAGTCGGCCGGATCGACGGAGAGCTCCGCCGGCTCGCCGCACGCTGGGCATTCCGCCGTCGCCTCGAGGAGCCGCCCACCGAGCGCCGCGTGGAGGTCGAGCAACCGGGCGTCACGGCGCCCCAGCGGCAGGTGCACCACGTCGGCGGGGTCCTCCCCGTCGCCCGCCGCAAGGACGAGCGCACGCTGCACCGGGGGGCGACCTTCGGCCGCCTGCCAGAGCGCGAGCGTCGCAACTGCCTCGAGCTGCCTCATCGCGGCCTCGCGACCTACGGGGCGTCGAAGGACGGCTCGCTCGGCTCGGCCACGGACAGGTCACGCTCGAAGCCCTCGTGCTCGAGCTTGATGTGCTGGATCGCGACGGCGTTCGCGTTCGCGTCGAGGTCGGGGAGCGCCTGGTACTCCGAGACCCAGGCGCGAAAGACCTTGTACGAGAGCACGAGCTGGCCCGCCTCGTTGTAGACGTCGATCAGAACGTCCTTGCGGAAGTTCTTGAGCGAGACCTCCGCGCCGAGGCCGGAGCCGAAGTTCCAGACCCTGTTGGCCCAGGCCTCGAAGTCGGTGTCGTGGGTGACGCCGCGTTCGAGCGTGATCGCCTCGTACTTCGTGCGTCCGGGCGACTTGCGGCTGGTCGAGGGGTCGCCTCCCTCGCGGTGCTCGACCACCTCCGTCGTCCGCTTGAGGGCGCCCACCTTGCTGACGCCGGCGACGTAGCGGCCGTCCCACTTGACGCGGAACTTGAAGTTCTTGTACGGGTCGAACCGCTGTGCGTTGACCGTGAACTCAGCCATCTCACGCGCTCCCTGTCTGGCCGGCCAGCTGCTGGAGCTGGATGACGACGAATTCGGCCGGCTTCAGCGGGGCGAAGCCGACCACGATGTTGACGACCCCGTTGTTCACGTCGTCCGGCGTCGTCGTCTCGGAGTCGCACTTGACGAAGAAGGCGTCCCGCGGCGTCGTGCCGGCGAAGGCGCCCTGCCGGAAGAGCGTCGACATGAACGAGGTGATGTTGAGCCGGATCTGCGCCCAGAGCGGCGCGTCGTTCGGCTCGAACACGACCCACTGCGTGCCGCGGTAGAGCGACTCCTCGAGGAAGAGCGCCGTGCGGCGCACGGGGAGGTACTTCCACTGATCCGCGAGCCGGTCGTCCCCGTTGCGCGTGCGCGCGCCCCAGACGGTGATGCCTGCGCCCGGCGAGTTGCGGAAGCAGTTGACGCCGAGCGGGTTCAGCTCTCCGATCTCGAGGTCGGTCAGCGGAACGGACAGCGAGGCTGCTCCTGCCACCGTCGCGCCCAACCCGGCAGGCGCCTTCCACACGCCGCGCGTCGCGTCGGTGCGGGCCCAGATGCCGGCCACCGCGCCGCTGGGCGCCACCGGCCCGATCTGCCCGCCGCGGAGCGGGTCGGCCTCCTGGATCTGCGGAAAGTAGACCGCCGCGTTCGGGCTGGGGAACAGGTTGTTGGCGCCGGTGACGGCGTCGGCGACGCTCGTCCAAGCCGCGGGTGGGTCGACGATCACCATCGCGCGCCGCTCGACCGCATACGAGACCGCGTCGGTCAGCACCGACGCGTCGACCTCCCCGCCCGAGGTGTAGGGCGGGATCACGATGATGTTCACGAGGTCGACGGGCTCGAGTGCGTACAGGCCCTTCTTGTCCGCGCGGAGCGTTCCCCCGGTGAAGACCGTAGTGTCGAGGTCGTCGCCGTTGCCGCCGTTGCTCGCCGTGGCCGTCGCCGAAGCTGAGGGCACGTGCGCCGTCGGCAGCGATCCGCCGCCCCAGACGACGAGCCGGGACTGGCTCGCGAGCACGTGGTCGAAGCGGCGCGGGCTCGCGGGGTCGTACGAGACGTTGCGGAAGACCTCGGTGACGTTCGCGCCCGTGTCCGTGACCGTGAGGTTGAAGACCGAGGAGTCCGAACCGGGCGCGACGTCGTAGTCGATCGCGGCCTCGAGGCTTGCGCCCCAGGCGCCGGGAGAGGCCGCGTCGAGCTCGATCAGGTAGGCGTCACCCGAGCTGCCGAACGACAGCGAGGCCGTGTCGGCGGCGGCATGCTCCTTGTGCACGCGGACGATCACCGCCGTCGTGCCGCCGTTCCGGTAGAAGTCCTGCACCGCGTAGCCGAGGCTGCTCTCGGTCCACACACCGCCGAAGATCCGCTCGAAGTCGGAGAGCGACGTGATCGTGACGGCTTTGTCGACAGGCCCGCGCAGGGCTCGGCCGACGAAGGCGGTGATCGACGTCGCGACACCCGTGATCGGGTGGACGCCGCTCGGGATCTCCTCGACGTAGACGCCGGGGTAGGTCAGGGTCGGTGGCATCAGGCGGTCCTCCGTTCGCTCGTTTCGTCCATCAGGCCTCCAGCTCCGCGTCCCGCCCGGAAGAGGTGCGGATCGTCTGCAGGAGCGTGCTGGGCGAGATCTCGCCCAGCAGCACGCGGTGCGGCCGGAGCTCGTAGAGGACGCTCTCCCGCCCGTCCGAGCGGACTTCGAGCGCACGCAGACGTCGCCCGCCCGCGATGAGCGAGGCGACCGTCTGCTCCGTCGCCTCCTGGGAGCCGACGATCAGAAAATCCGGGTCGTCCCGCTCGACTGCGGCACGGAGGTCGATACCCGCCTCGTGCTCACTCACTACCTCGAGATCCGGCTCGCGGGACGCCGTTTCCCGGACGATCTCGCGAAGCAGCGGTGGCAAGTCGACGAGGACGATCCGCGTCTGCTCCAAACGGCCTCCCTCCGAAGGGCCCTGCTGCCGAGTCTCGCGGCCCGCCCGAGCGGAGGGAATGGACCGCGGGGTGCGAGTTCGGTCCAGCCGCGGATCTGGATCCCGGACCCGCCCGGATCTAGATCCCGTCGAGGCCGCCGCGCCTGCGCGCGACCGAGGCGACCTCCGCGCGGTGCTGCACGTGAAGCTTCTCGAGGATGTTGTGCACGTGGTTCTTCACGGTCGAGATCTCGATCCGGAGCGACTGCGCGATCTCCTTGTTCGAGAGTCCGCGGCCGAGTAGGGCGACGATCTCGCGCTCGCGCCGGGTCAGGGAGGGCTCGTCCGTGCTGCGTCGCTCGCCCGCGAGCAGGGCTACCCGACGCAGGAGGACGCCGGTGACGGTTGGCGACGTGATCGCCTCTCTCCGCACGACGGCGGCGACGGCGTCGAGCACCTCGGCCAGGCTCGCGTCGCGGGTGACGAGCCCGTCGACACCGGCCTCCGCCAGCTGCACGATCTCGTCGTCGACCTCGGGCACCGCGAGCGCGACGATGCTCATCATCGGCCAGGTGCTTCGGAGCGACCGGGCCGCCCCGACTCCCTCGGGCAGGCCGAGGTCGACGAGGGTGATCGCGGGCACAGTCGGAAGCCGAAGGAGCTCGGCATGGGCGTCGTCGAGAGCGCCTGCGCGACCGGCGACCCGGAAGCGCGGGTCGCGGCTGAGCGCGTCGGCGATTCCGTCGCGATAGAGCCGCACCGCCACGAGGACGAATACGTCGACTTCGCGCCGCAGCAACCCTTCTCCGGGACCCATCACCAACCACCCCTCGACGCCCGGCCTACAGTTGCCGAGACCGAGTTAACCCGGAGCGCCCCGAGCTGTCAAGGATGCGAGCACCGGGCCGGCCGGCGCCTGGGCGCGCAATTCGAGGGAAGGAGCTCGACTCGCCCCAGCGAACGTCGCTGAGTCTTTCCCGGAAGGCGGCCGGAATGGTCAGAGTTCGTGGATAGGCGTGTGCCAGAGGTTGTGGCGGTCCGCCTCCTGGCGGGCTTCTTCCTCGTCGCCGGTCTCGCTGCGCTCGTGGTGGGTGTGCACGACGTGTCGCTGACGGGCGGTCGACTCGGAGTCCTCTTCCCGGGTGTCCTCCTCGTGGTTGCCGGCCTCGTGTTTCTCGGCGCGGCGTGGCGGCTCATCCCGGTCGGGCGACCCGGAAGGAGGCAGCAGGGCGAGAAGCTGCCGTGCAAGGAGCCGGTGCCGGTGGCCCTACTCGTCTCGATCCTGTTGGGCGTGTACGTCTTCTTCGGCGCGCAGGCCGGAGCGGGCCCGCAGCGTGGCATCGTGACCGGCGTTTCGCTGCTCTTCATGGCTGCCGGGTTCCTCGGCTTCGTGCTCTTCTGGAGCGAGATCAAGAAGTCGACCGCCCGGGTCAGCGCGGGCGTCGCGCTCACCGTCGTGGGACTCGCAATCGGCGCCTGGGAGTTCTGGTACCAGAACCAGTACCTCCCGTCCCATCTCGATCGGGCGGTAGCGGTGCAGGTCAGCCTGAAGAAGCTCGGCGTCAAGAACGGCTACGACGTGCTCAGTGCGACGCTCGGCTACGAGGACGTCGGCGGCCGCGCGGTCGTCGTCCTCGGATCGGACTACACACTGACCGGTTCGACGATCGTCCCATGCCCGCGTCAGCCGACCGCGAAAGATGTGGCGACGACGTACTTCACCAATCCCCTCCCCGATCCTCAGCGCTCCCGCTTGATGACCGCCGTGTGGGAGGTGCAACCTTCGACCGTACTCGCGGCAGGCAGGTTCGTCGCCGACGGCAAGAGTCTGGCACCGAACGTCCCAGGATCGCGGCAGCTGATCCTCTACGCGCGCCACGGCAAGTATCAACTCCTCCGCCTCCGCGCCCAGGTGTTCGCGATCTCGGCCGCCGTACCGCTCTCCGACCAGTCACTTCCCTCCAAGCGGCCGCCCTACAAGGGGCCGGCTTCCGTCCAGCCGATTCCCAAGACGATGGGCGACAACGACCTCTATGACCTGTGGAAGCTCGGAGAGAGGAGTTGGTTCCGAGACCTGCTCGCCGGACGGCGAGGCTGGATCGTGACCCGGTACGAAATCGTGCAGACCGCTCCCACGAAGAACCAACCGCCCTCTCCCGACCTGCGAGTGACCGCACGGTCTCCGAAGCCGACCTGGGGCGGGAGCGCGCCGAGCGACGCGGAGATCAGGAGTCTCTTCCGGACCGTACCGCCCCTGGACACGACCGAGACGTTTGCCGACACCGAACTGGCACTCGCGCCGCCGCGTGCGCAGACAGCCAAGAAGCTGGAGCGTGAGAACGTGCCGCAAGCGTGTCTGCTCGCCGCCAAGCGAGAAAACGCAGCGGGTCAATAGGTCGAGCCGCCACCGTTCCAGACCTCCTCCGGGGCTTCCACTCTGCGCGTGTTCCCTCTCGCCCGATTTCCTCGATGCCCCTGACGGCGACGCTGCGGGAAGTGAGGGTTCTCTCGGTGACAGCTCGGCAAGCCTGCTGCTGACCGATACCTCGATCGCTGGCGTGACCCCAGTCACCACCATATGTGGCGGTACGAAAAAGGCCCGCTCAGGCGGGCCTTTCGAGGTGGGCGGTACTGGGCTCGAACCAGTGACCCCCAGCTTGTCGAGCTGGTGCTCTCCCAACTGAGCTAACCGCCCCGGTCGCGGGGATTGTACCGCCCGTCAGCCGACCGTCAGGAACGAGCGGCCGCCGGCGCGCTTTTCTGCGTACATGGCGGCGTCCGCGCGTGCGAGCAATGTGCCGATCTCCTGCTCGCCCTCGTGCAGCGAGCCGACACCGATAGAGATCCCGACCGCCAGCTTGCCCTCGCTCGTCGGGAGCGGGTTCTCCTCGAGCCAGGCCTGGATCCGCTGGGCGACCACCACCGCCTCCTCCTCGTCCGTCTCCGGCAGGACGACGAGGAACTCGTCGCCGCCGAAGCGGGCGCAGAGGTCGTACGCGCGCAGCTCCGCGCGGAAGGCGTTCGCGACCACCGCGAGCGCCGCGTCGCCCTCGAGGTGGCCGACGCTGTTGTTGATCTCGCGCAAGTTGTCGACGTCGCAGAGCAACACCGAGAGCGGGTGCCCCAGCCGCAGCGCACGGGAGAACTCGGCGCGCGCAGGCTGGTCGATGCCGCGTGAGTTGAGCAGCCCCGTCTTGTGGTCGGTCAGCGCCTGCTCGCGGAGCGTCGGCAGCGCGAGCGCGCGCTGGATCAGCACCAGCGGCACCGCGATCACGACCGCGAGCGCCCACGAATGCAGGAGCGCGAACGCGAAGCCGACGCCGACCGCGCCGAGGACGGCGTCCTGGAGCAGCCCGTCGAGCGTGAACAGTCCGCTCGCCGGCAGGTCGTGGCCGCGCGCCAGCCGGAGCATCCGGGCCAGCAGCGCGTGGTTGACGAGGACGAAGGTCATGGCCGCAGCCGAGGCTGCGATCACTCCCGCCGTCGTTGCCGCCTCCGTGACGTGCACACCGTCGTGGGCGAACACCGCCCGCACCGACCACGCCGCGAGCCCGCTCAGCACGACGTTCGCGATGTTGAAGCCCTGGATGAACCACGGATAGCGCTGGCGCAGCCACTCCGGCACGTGCTGGAGGACGCAGACCACGACCACGAGCTCGGGCGGCAGCACGAGCGCGGCCGCGACCGAGAAGGCGAGACCCGTGTGGAAGACCTGGTTCCCCGCCGTGTGCGTGGCGAAGATCTGGGCGAGCGCGCCGCCCGCGAGGACGGCGACGAAGAGCGACCAGCGGACGTTGCCGTACGAGACGGTGGACGTGGCCGCCGCGGCCACGACCGCCGCGCAGACCGTGGCCCAGAAGAAGGTGCGCGCCGTGGCGGGAAGCCCCGTCGCCGGCACCCGCCGGATGCGCTCGCCGTACGAGGCAGCGCTCACGCCACCAGCTCCCGCACCGGCGTCAGCTTGCCGATCAGCCGCTTGGCGACCGCCTGCTCGAACGCGTCGACGCACAGCTCACAGAAGTCCGTGCCGCGGCCGCGGCGAATCTCCTCGAACGCCTCCTCGAAGCTGCGCTCCTCGCGGTAGAGGCGCTTCGTGGTCATCGCGTCGAGGGCGTCGGCGACATGGATGATCCGCGCGACGAGCGGGATCTCGTCACCGAGCAGGCCGTCGGGATAGCCCCGGCCGTCCATGCGCTCGTGGTGGTGGCGGATGCCCGGAACGACCTCGTCGAGGTAGCCGAGCCGCTCGATGATCCGCGCGCCCTCCTCCGGATGGCCGCGCATGACGACCCACTCGGCCGCCGTGAGCGGGCCTTCCTTGAGGAGCACCGCATCGGGGACGCCGATCTTGCCGATGTCGTGCAGGAG
>Ga0207657_10000953_pt1 | contig 30553 bp, 34 predicted proteins | sample KBSC33metaG_FD_184316 | JGI IMG/M metagenome (GOLD analysis project Ga0207657, IMG submission 184316) | Corn rhizosphere microbial communities from Kellogg Biological Station, Michigan, USA - KBS C3-3 metaG (SPAdes) (version 2) | ecosystem: Host-associated > Plants > Roots > Rhizosphere > Soil ...
TTCCACCGTACGAATTGATCGTGGGTGCAGGCTGCACCACAGGACTACCCGAGATCGTTGCTTGAGCCCGTGCACCAAATGGGAAATAACCATAATGGCCAATGCGCACGATCTCTACGTTGAATCCAATATCGTTGGAATAAACTTTAAAATCAACCGTATCACCAGGGTTGTAGGATAAACTTCCAGTGTAGCCACTAATTTGAGCATTGAGAGCATCAGTTGGGGCAGAGAGCCATTTATTATAGTACGTACCCGGCAGGGAGTTTTCCGCTGCGATCGCATTCGGGTAGGGGTTAGAGTACGTAGCAACACCACCAGACAAATCTTGATATGCCCAAACAACTGACTGATGCGTAGAACCGAGCTGAGTACTAGCACTTTGAGCCTGTAATGTAGTGGCACTAGCTTGGTCCGAGACGGCAATCATCGACCAATAAATACTCTTCGACGGGTCCGTATTAATACCTTCGTTGGCGTACTGTTTACCAAGCGGTTCAAATCCCCACCATTGATGCTGGGGTACAGCAATGGAGCTGTCGCCAATGGTGAACATAGCAAAAATCACTGCTGAACTGGTTGTAGTAATTGTCCCCGTTTTTGCACGACCATATGAGTCAACTGTTGTGTTGCCACCAGATCCGCTCTCTGTCGCACCAGTTATAAAACTACCAAGCGAGCCTGCGGCAAACTCATAAATCATCCCATCAACGTTTTCCGCACCATTCAGCGATATTGCAATAGTCGTCGTACCACCGGTTGAATCAACAATGTCTTGCGCAGCCACTTCGCGAGTATTGAGCGATGTCGTTCGTTTTGTAAATGCCGTTGTACCCAATTTTGCCATTACAATTGCGCCACCCCCCGCAATACATACCAGCATCGAACCAGCAGTTGTAGCCGGAATGGCGACACTAAAACTGGCCGCTGCAGTACTCGGGCTTTTAAAGCGGGTCGAGTTTAAAAGTCGAGCCATAGCACTATCCTACGAAACAGCCTTCGTTACAATAACGGTCGTTGTCAAGTCGGCACCAGCAACTGTCGAGCCAACCTGAAGCACATCAACTGTTAGATAATCTCCAGCCACAAGGGAGATTACGTCAGGTGTCGCTCCAGGACCACCACTATTTGTACCGGCAGTAATACGAGGTCGGTTAGCAGTCGTGGTGTATATGGTACTACCGTTCTTTTTAACATCAAGTACTAAATCCGCGCCAGTCGGAGCCGTACCAACCATAAGCCGCGTACCAACGATAGTATATGTGCCATCAACAGGGAATCGCATCGTGCCACCAGAGACAGCGAGCGTACCGGTTTTTGAGAATGTGCCGAGTGAGAAGGTGAGCGTGTGAGAATGTGTAGGTAAGTTAGCCAGGGGCAACTTGGCTGTTGCATCCAGAGGTGCATAACCGTTCGCCACGCCTTTGTTGGCTGTTTGTTCGGCACTGTTAATAGTCGACGCTTTTTTAAGAGTCCCATCAGAGTTGAGTTCTACACTCAGAAAATCGTTTAAAATTGTCCCCCAGGTACTGTCATCTGAACCTGGTATAGGCAAACGCGACATCGTTGCTACCTCTTTATTCTATATATGTACAATGCGCGCTACTGCGCCTTACAATTACACTTATGTTTCATTATAACTAGCTGCTGCAGGATGTAAAGATCACATCAAGATAAATATCTAAAATATCCCTATTTATCCTTTGAATTCAGTGTCGAAATTGCAATAAATCGATTCGCGAAGGCAATTGAAAATAGGGCTAGATATACTGGGCGATGAGAGCCGTCTTACTTTTTTGCAACTCCGCCGGCGTGCCTTCAAACATAATTTTACCACCCTTATCACCGCCATCAGGACCAAGATCGATAATCCAGTCCGCCTGGCGAATCACCTCGACATTATGCTCAATTGTGATGACAGTATTTCCTTCATCAACTAACCGGTCAATGAGTCTGTGAAGGCGAGTAATGTCGGAAATGTGCAACCCGGTCGTAGGTTCATCAAGTACATACACACTACCTTTTTTATGCAGTTCGCTGGCAAGTTTTATACGCTGACATTCACCACCGGAGAGGGTACTGAGCGGCTGACCAAGTGTTAGATACTCTAGACCAACATCGTTAAGCGCTTGTAATTTAGCTGCAACTTCGGGCAAATCAAAAAACTCATTTGCGTCACTCATTGTCAGATCAAGCACGTCGGTAATTGATTTGCCATTATATTTGTAGGCGAGTACTTCATCCTTAAAACGTTTACCGCCACACACGTCACATGGCGTCTTAGCATCATCCAAGAAGCCTAGGTTTTGAGTCAAAAATCCAGCGCCCTTACAGTTATCGCAGGCGCCTTTGGAGTTAAAGCTAAACAAGCCAGCATCTACTTTATTTGTATCGGCAAAAGCTTTGCGGATCACATCCATAATACCTATATACGTAGCCGGATTGGAACGGTTAGAAGTACCGACTGGCGTTTGGTTAACGACAATTGCGAGCGGATGTTGTTTTAAAAATTCATCATGAATCAGTGAGCTCTTACCTGATCCCGATACACCGGTAACCACTGTGAAGACACCTGTCGGGATATCAACCGTCACGTTCTGTAGATTATGTGCTGTCGCATTTTTTACCGTCAGTTTGCCGTTAGATTTGCGAAACTCCGATTTAATAGATACTTGGTCTTTGAGGTGTTCACCTGTAAGTGTTTTCGTTTTTAAGAGTTCGGCATAAGTACCCTCAAAAACCACCTCGCCACCCTTTGTACCGGCAAGAGGACCAACATCCACAATGTGATCAGCCGCTTTAATAACATCTGGATCATGCTCTACGACAATAACCGTGTTACCTTGATCTCGTAGTTTACATAGCAACTCATTTAAGCGATGAACATCACGCGGGTGCAGACCAATACTTGGCTCGTCAAAGATGTACATTACATCAACCAGACTGCCGTTAAGATGTTTTACCAACTTAACACGCTGCGATTCACCGCCAGAGAGTGTGTCGGTTGTCCGGTCTAAGCTAAGATATCCGAGTCCGATCTCTACTAGGTTCGATAACCGCTCTTCAACTGTTTTTACGAGAGCATGGTTCTCTTGACGATCAAGTTTTTGAACAACGCCAAGCAGTTTATCAACCTGTATTGCACTAAAATCTGCGATATTATAGCCCTCAATCTTGCAGGCTAGTGCCTTTTGATTCAATCGAGCACCATGACACAACTCACATACACCCATAGTAATAAATGGACTGACGTTTTTCTGCGTGCGCTCAGACATCGTTCTAAAATCGAACTGTGTGATGTATTTGCGCACGAACTTATCGACTACACCTTCAAAGTTGAGTTTCATACCGGCGCCCAGATCAACTTTGACCAACCCCGAGTGATAGAGCGCATCGAGTTCTTTTTGGCTAAAGTCTCTGAGTTTTTTATCAGGATCAAATAGACCTGAATGCTGAACGATTCTTAGCTGCCAGCTATTAGTGCTGGTGTAGTCAGGAAGACGCAAGGCTCCTTCATTAATGGATTTATCCATATCAAACGCAGCATCCATGTCGATACCTAGCTTTTGACCCACTCCGTTACAATTGGGACACATACCGGCCGGATCATTAAAAGAGAAGGCGTTTGCATACCCCACATATGGCTTGCCAAACCGGGAAAACATCAGTCGCAGAGCCGTAGCAATATCGGTTACTGTACCGACTGTCGAGTGTGAACCACTCCCGAGCGGCTTTTGATCCACAATCACAGCCATGCTCAAGTTTTTAATCTCATCAGCCTCGGGCTGACTAATACGAGGTAAAAAGTTACGAACGAACATACTAAAGTTCTCGTTCAGTAATCGCTGCGATTCGGCAGCAATGGTGTCAAACACAATGCTCGATTTTCCCGAGCCCGATACACCTGTAAAAATAGTCATCTTGCGTTTTGGAATCTTAAGACTGACGTCTTTTAGGTTGTTCTCGCGGGCACCGCGAATTTCAATATATTCTTGCATGCATGCTCCTTGTACCTCTTATAGTACTATGCTTTTGAGTCACAGTGTTACCGAATCAAAAAGAGACTCACGGTAGAGCCTCTTTTTGTATGCTTTTTACTAGAAAGGCGCTCGTGCGTCGTGCTTTTGTGCAAAAAAGATGACATTTTCATCTGGGTCTTTTACATTAAACCACTTCACAGCAGAGCCAGGACCGAATAGGTCATCTTGAACTTCATCAACCTCAAGATCTTTATCACTTAGTTCTTTATGCGTGGCATCAACATCCGACGTTTCAAAATACACTGATACTTTGCTGAGCTGAGCGTTCTCAGCGGCAGCGCTCGATCGTGAAAGCGTCAGGCTAGCTCCACCTTCGGGAAGGGCTAGTGTAGTCCACCAGTTATCATCGTCCATACGGTATTCCGTCGAAATGGCAAAGCCAAGTTTATCAACATAGAACTCTTTAGATTTAGCCATGTCACCAACATTTACCGTGACCATCATAAGTTTGTTTGCAGTTTGCATAGAGATCCTTTCTATTGCATTTTTATTCACTTTGCTATATAATCAACTTACTTGATATTAGAGTTATTGTCAACAAAATTATGAATTCAAAGCAAGAATTAGAGAAGAAGGTGTTTTTCGCTGCTCGCGACCAAGGTGTTAGCTCGGTCTTGTTTCGTAATGCCATTGCACGGAAACTAAATCTCAACGCGACCGATTCCGAGTGTCTTAGTTTTTTGGCTATAAAAGGAACTTCAACTCCAACAGAACTCGCCAGATTCACCGGTCTCACTACTGGTTCAACTACTGCAATGTTAGATCGGCTCGAGAAAGTTCATTTTATTGTGCGAAAACCCAACCCGAATGATAGACGCGGCATACTCATAGAGATCGACCCTCATTACACTCAGGTAGCTATGCCGCTCGTGATAGGCGTTCAAAAATCTCATAAAGAACTCCTCGCTAGCTATTCAAACGAAGAACTCGCCACGATAGCAGACTTCTTAACGCATTTTACAAAAAATGTTACCGAGCATATAGATAAAATTGACAAAAATCTCAATTAGATAAGCTACAATCAGCCGTTTATTTTTTAGTATAATATTGACTAAATAGCCAAATACTACTAAAGTATGCAACACGTCTCCAGGATACTACACGGAAGGATATTCCGATGACCTCTAGCCAGGTTCGGTCCACGACGTTGCACCTCAATCAACCTGTAGTTCGGTCGCTCCTCCAACCCATTAGATCTACCCTCGGGTGGATCACCGGCACGCGAAGGTGGCGATGGATAGCGGTGGTACTCGCCCTATTTCTGAGCATCAGCACCACCTCCATCATGCTTGCCGCTGCCGTTACACCCAGTCAGAGCATCGATACGCTTGGCCAGCATTTTACGGTCAATGCCGTCACGCCCGACTGGTCACTGAGCGGCCACGGTGAAATAACAGTCGATACTGGTACGCCGCAGACGTTTTATCTGCTGCCGACCCAGTACTATGGGCCAGTACGCGCCCATCTGACCGTCAACGCGCCGTTCCAGGGGAGTGATCTCCTAAATAGGGCAGCGGTCGAACACAAATTGCCGCCAGATGTCAGTGCCCAGTTCGTCGCCGGCTTTCGGGCTTGGCTGATCAACTTCGCGCTCATTGCGTTGGCGATCAGCCTGTTCCTCAGCGTCGGCGTCTCCTTCGTGTTTCTCAACTTCAAGAGCGATAGAAGGCGACAGGCAGGACTGCTCGTACTACGTACGCTCATTGCGACGGTACTGAGTTTGGCAATCGCTGCCACGCTCTTTGTCGTCGGGTCGAGCTCGATCAGCCAGGCAACATCGCTGGATGATCTAGTCGGACACAGCACGCTACACCTGTCGCCCGTGCCCATGGGTCCCAAGCTCAAGGGCTACGACGCCGTATCCATCGGTGATTCGCGAGCGGCGACACAGGGAGGAAAGGATCTCAAAAACCCCACAAAGGATGATTCGGACTGTCGACGAAGCAGCGATTCGCTTGCTGCGCAGATAGGCCGTATCGAGGGGTGGCGAGTACTCAACCTCGCGTGCTCCAGCGCAACCATCGACGAAGGGTTGATGGGACCACAGTCACGCGGCGGCCGCTCGTTGATTCCCCAGATCAGTGCAGTCAAGCAGATGACCAACATCAAAGCCGTATTCGTCACCATTGGCCCCAACGACCTCTGGTGGTCGCGTGCGATCGGCCTCTGCTACCTAGCCGATGTGTGCAACGATAACCTCACGACACCCGACTACCAGGCACTCCTCGAGAAGTTCAAGTGGAGTTACCACGATCTTCTCGTCGAGCTTCAGGGCCTCACTAATGGTCCTGACGGCAGTCATCCAGTGATCGTGATCAACGGCTCATACGACGTCATCAAGCAGGGAGCAACCTGCGCGGCGACCAAGGGGCTCACGCCCGAGAAGATCGACATGCTCAACCAGCGCAATGCCGATCTGAACAAGGCACTGCAAGAGGGTGCCGGACTATTCGGGTTCAGGTTCGTCAAGCCAGAGCTCAAAACACTGTGCGATGACCTATCCGACAGTCCCGGCACAGATATCCGTCCACCAACCGACAAGGATGCTTTTCACCCAACAGGTGACGGCGTCATGGTCATGGCGGTTACCGATGCCTTGACACTCGCAGGAGCTTCAAGCGGCACCATTCGGTAGATTCCACGGAGGCGAAACACCCCCGGAACCTTCGCGGTTTCGGGGGTCGCTTCATATAACGGGATATCTTCTGTGTATTAAAAGCCAAATGCTTCGTACACTTCGACAGTACCTCTACCCGATTGCACGTTTGGTGCCTTCTGAGCAACGGCCAATGCTTCGTCAAAGTTTTTCGCTTCAATGACGGCATAGCCTGTTAATAGATTGTCAGCAGTTTTAACACCATCTTTAGTAGCACTTTTACCACCAAATTTAAATGCATCGCCACTCTTATGAGCTGAGCCTAGCTGGCCAAGCCACTCTCCCCATGCCTGCATTATCTTTTTAACCTCAGCCTCAGGAGCTGCACTCCAGTCGTTCGCTTCGTTCATCTTATATACAAGAATATATTTTGTCATGTCTTTATTCCTTTCATTATTAGTACTAGTCGGAGTATACCTATCAACAATGAATCGGCAAATGTAAAAAAATCAACAAGCTAATCTCAACAAAACCCGAGGGCATCCTACGCTGTTATCCACACATCTTTTAGATAAAGGCGTACTTGCTTTTTATATATAAACATGAAATAATATTTCAGTCTTACAGATCAGGTGCACGCAATCCGCGGCACCCTCGAACAAGGAGACATGTATGCATGACATCCAGCTGGAGGTCCAGCCCGGCGCTTCCATCGAGGAAGCTGTCCGACAGGCCTTCATCCTCGTGGAGAGGAACCCCGACGCAAGAGTAGTCCTGGAGTACGGGACCATCTGCTCGTCGGGCAAGTTCCTCGTCACGAGAGAGTCGTCGTACGACGAGCACATGGCGGCCTTCGACCGTGCCCAGAACCACGCGGGTGAGTTCGAGACGACCTACGACAAGGGTGTCGTCATCGGCCCGTGAATTCGGGTGACAGCGCCAGCATGTAACTGGGACTGACGTCCCTGCTCGCGGCCCGTTCCGTCCGTCCCTTTGGGACAGGCGGAACGGGCAACGTTAACCTATTTAGAATTTTATTATAAGCCCATGATGATCAGCGTTGGTGCAATATAGCAAGAAAAAGCTTCACAACTCGTGAAGCTTTTTCTATCTCCTTACAGAATAATAATGTCTACAGTAAAAGTTAATTCCGACTCTGATCGCAACATATGAAAGTGTACAGAAGGCGCAAAATATGATACGGTAACATCGTTCCCAGCAGCTCGCTTGGACATACACAGAGGAGCGGATATGGCACACGAGTTGTCCCAGGCGGAATTGTCCAAGTTAGTCAGCCGGCGCATCCAGCAGGATCAGGCTGGCCTCGGTGACTTCCGGATGTACGTAGACCTGGCGGTCATGATGCTAACCCAGACAGAACCGCCAATACTGACAGACACTGAGAATGTCGACCCTCACGAGGTCTGGCGTCTCGTGGTGCCAGTAGCATGTACTGTCCTCAGGGAGTGTGGTGTCCTCAACGAGGTCAATGCCGAGTTGATACGCACATACCTACAACTGTAAACAGTCTAACCTGTAGCCAGGAACTCCTCTGTGCTACAGCCCAAGCTGTCATACCAATTTGACAGTTTAGGCTGCAGGAGAAGCACGCTACGACGATTTAGCACCTTAATCTAGCAACACGTAGGTTCTTCGGTGGCCGGAACGAATCGACCAGATTAAGGACTCCTAAATCTCTGTCAACGCCTGCAAAAAACGTCCAATAACGTCTAGTTCGGCATCCGAGAACTGCTCTAACTTGTCTTGAAGTTGTTGATCTACAAGCAAGTACTCGCTCCTCATATTTTTGACACTATCAGGGAGCAGCCGGATTATCGTACTTCGACGATCAGTACCGCTAGCAACCCGCTCTACATACCCGAGCTCAACAAGCCTATCGATCACTGCAGTCGTGGCGCCACTTGTAAGACCAAGCTGTGTAGCAAGTCGACCTGCCGTTAACTCTCCATACTTGTCAAGTAAATGAATACTACGGAAATCCGTCGGGTGTAGTTTCATTTTTTCAGCTACTTGCTGCTGGAACAAGTAGACGTGCGTACTAAAATCTTGAAGCTTGGTTTGGATGATTGTTACTTTATTAGTTCTTGACATGAACGTTCCTTTGCGTATAGTTAGATACATAAAGATACTTTATGTATAAAGTATTATAACACTAGAGGAGTTTCTATGAAAGCAGCGCAGATCACCAACTATATGCCAGCAAAAAATATCACAATGAACGAGAACGCCAGCGAACCAACACTAGCACCCGGCTTTATACTCGTAGAGGTTGTAGCTGCCGCATTGAATCCTATCGACTGGAAGATGGTAGAAGGTGAGTTGAGTCGCTTTATGAAACTCCCATTTCCTTTTACTCCAGGTAGTGATTTTGCTGGCATTGTCAAAAAAGTAGGGGCCGGGGTCAAGCATCTTAAAGCAGGTGACGAAGTCTATGGAATGGCAGGCTACAACAGAGGTGGCTCAGGCTCATTGGCTGAGACGGCAGTCGCAAACGCAGCATTCGCCTGGAAGAAACCTGTTAGTCAGAGCTTTGAGCAAGCCGCAGCAGTCCCGATGACTGGACTTCGCGCTTGGCATGTCCTAATCGAAATACTACAGGTTAAAGCCGGCCAGCATATCCTGATCCACGGTGGTGCAGGTGGCATTGGCACTTTCGCACTGCAGATAGCCAAGCATCTTGGCGCACATGTCACCACCACCGTTAGTGAAAAGGACAAAGAATACGCTAAGAGTCTCGGCGCAGATATCGTTATAGATTACCAAAAAGAAGATTTTAGCAAATTACTTCACGACTACGATGCTGTCTTTGATACTATCGGAGGCGAAACCTTCACTAAGTCATTCACCGTGTTAAAACCCGGTGGTAGGATTACTACGATGTTATGGGATCGCCATCCAGAGCTCGTACAGAAATATCGGGTCAAATTTGTTGAACAAGCAGAGAGCGCAACCCCTCAATCATTCATAGAGCTGGGGAAGCTATTAGATGAAGGTATGGTCAAAGTCCACATTGCTAAAACATTTCCGCTCAACAGGGTTGGTGAGGCATTCGACTATCAAAAGAATGGACACGTCCAGGGTAAGGTGGTAGTCACGATCAGATAGACTATCATCGCGAGAGCAATCAGAGCACAACTATGGGCCACTTAGCCTTACTCAAGTACGTTTCTTATATATTCAAGAAAAGCTAATAAAAAAACCTCATTGATGAGGTGGTGCAGTGGGCATCGCGGCGAAGCGTCGCGATGCCCACTTGGTGCAGAAGACGGATCAAGAACGCCAGCCCGAATGGGCGTTGATCTGACCGCGATCTCCGCGAGTGAGTGTCATCATGCGCCAGTTCTTCTGGTCGATCATGTTGCCGCACGTGGCGACGTGGATGACCTGTACTGACTCTTCGGTCACAGCACCGGTCCTCACGACGAAGCCGTAGTCGGTCTTGGTCGACAGGGAGGTGAGGTTGAAGAACATCTTGCCCTCTTCCATCCTCCTGAAGAAGCTGACGTCGAAGGCCTGGTTGGTCTCGAAGCCGATTCCCAGCTCCCGGACACGAGCCAAACCCAACTCGAGGATCGAGTCCATGGCGGCCGAGAACGGGTCGTTACCGAAAAGCGAGCTCATATTGACTCCCTGTGTCATGTCCATCTGGCGATGGAACATAAGCATTACTTTATCATAAATACTATATAATGTCAATATACTGTCCGTCTTAAAAAGGTGGTTTTTCCACAGTCGAGTACGTTATTCATAAAACACGCCAATTGAAATCTGTATAACAATATGCTACTATTGTCAAGTTGGTCGAGCAATCCCGCTCGAAAGACACGGTGTACGGATACAAATGAGGAGGTCCTCATGACCAAACCCAGGATTGCTATCCAAAAGGGAGGCGACGGGCGAATAATCGCTCTGTACTTCTATTTCACGGTGGCAATCGGCGTCCTCAATGACATCGTCTTCCTTCCTCCACTGCGAGAGGAGGGAGAAGACTGGAAACGCCTTAGCGAGGAGGCCCAGCGCGTGATTCGGGCCTTGATAGGCGCTGATGGTGTCGACGGTATTTCCTCCGTCGTCATCACAAACCATCGTACGATGTGCGCCTACAAGGTGTCAGAACGCCGCTTTAACATCAACACTATGGCCGATGCTGTTAAGGCGGCTATGGAGAAGCTGTTCGAGGACGCTGTGGTCACCGTATTCCAAATCTAGCCCTGCTAAAGCAGGCATGCACGACCCTAAAAGGTAATGCTTCGCCGCTATTTAGCGGGGCATTACTATTTTTTTGGTAACGAGCCGTAGTGTGTTATTAAGAATTTTAATAGAGATACAGACATCTTAAAGCACTGAAGACTACTTGCGCTAGTTTCTTCTCTACGATATCGTATTATAAAAATATGGAAGAACGGTTCGATACTCAGACGCTGATGTCTGACGCTAGAATGGAAGAAGAACGGGCATGGCGAAGGCGAGTCGCTGAAGCCGCTCTAGCTGCGTCGGCACTTGAATTAGCGACGTCCCAAAGCCATACCAGCGCAGAAAATCCTCTTCTAGAACCACGACCGCTCCTTTCTCTTGATCATAGCCAACTACGACCGGATGGTATGGTCGAGATCCAATTATCTGACGATAGATGTATCAACGTCATGACTCGTGCTTTTGGGCCAGAAGACGGCTATCCGATCATTTTTTGTCCCGGACTTCCTGCAAGCGGTATGCCCGACCTTCCTTATCAGCGCACAAGAGACTTGCATTTCAGCGGCCTCCGATTACTCATGTGGGATCGACCTGCTTATGGCGATTCCGAACGCTGGCAGGGGCACAGGGTAGGTGACGGCGCAGTCCTCATGCAAGCGATTGGTCAAGCATATAATCTTGCTCAATTCAGTGTGGCCGGACGATCTGGGGGCGCACCATACGCGTTGGCGGCCGGTGCTTTACTCCCTGAAGCTGTCAACGTTGCTATTTTCGCTTGCCGTGCACCTGCAAATGCAGAGATCGACCGACTCAGTGGTGCGGAAACAAACAATGAAAGACTGCTTGGCTTAGCCGATGAGGAAGTTTTGGCGAAAAGTTTTGAGGATACATCGGGTGAGGCGATTATAAGAAACCCTTCAGGGGTAATTCGATCAATCGTACCTCATCTTGGCCCTTCCGATAGAAGGGTTGTCAATGAACCACAAGTACACCGTTACCTCGCCGCATCACATGAGAACGCCCTCAAACATGGTTCTACAGGTAGAATCGACAATATTATGGCGCTCAGGGCGCATTGGTGTTTCGAACTCTCGGATCTTGGCGACAAGGAGGTATACGTCATACAAGGGACTGCAGACGACAAATATACCAGCATCGCACATTTTAATTACCTGATAGATCATATACCAAACACCGTACCGATTGGACGACCTGATATGGGACACATGGGTACAATGGCTCTGGAAATGCCTGTTTTTAGAGCACTAGCTCGGGGTGCCTTTCAACTCTATCCCCCGTGGAAGTAAGCGAAGATAACCCCTTTTGTGGGTTAGCCACAATAGAGTCCTCCTCATAACGGCCACGAATTTGATTTGTATTATTTACTATGTTATAATATATTTTGTTCTTTATTGTCTCGGTGCGGAGTCATCATGGACCGGAAGCGTAAATTCATCCTAGCGCAGGCACTTCAGAGCGCCGGCGTAGTTGTCGGCAGCTCAGCCTGCGCCGCGCTCATCTCCAGCAGTCTCGCTCTTGGACCCTTCGCAGCAGTTCTCGGCACCGTGCCGATCGTCATCGGCTACGGGCTTTCCGTACGAGGACACAGGGTCAGGATTCGCGAAGGTTATCGCGAATCCGTAAGGGAAGCGCTCATCACGCAGGGCTTGCCCGCACAAGATGACGACGTGGAGCGTATGATGGTAGCGCTCTCTAGGTACCATGAGCGTGTCCAAAACCTGGAAGACCAGGAGTAAACAAACTCCTATCCAAGGCGATCACAAGACAACCAAAACTGTGTAGTCGAAGGCTCCACCGTAGCCCCAAGGGCTACCGGGAGTGCCACCTACCGGTTTTTATACCCCTCGCAGCCAGCGGGGGGATTTCATTTTAGACGTTTCGAAAGTCCGACAAAACAGAGGGGATTGAAGCAGTTTTACTTCGCTTGTTTGTCATGGTATAAATAATAGGTCAAAGACCAAAAATACGAGGAGTCACGCATGTATATGATCGAACTGCATGATGACGAAGTTGACAATATGACCGACGGCACATTGGTCGCGCACATCGGTCGTCGTCACGGCACCATTGAGTATGCCTACTAGGTGGAGATGCACCTCCAGGACGTACTCGAAGCTAAGTGGCGCCGAGCCTACCTCAAAACCGCCGACAAAGTAAGGGCGGTCTGGGTACGAGACATGAAGTCTGGCGCCGTGCAATACTTGGCGCGGGACGTTAGCTACGACGGCGAGTGGGTACTTCCTTTCGTCACTACCCCAGACGCCCGCATCGCCGTCGGCATCTGGGGTAGCGATGTCCGAACAGACGCCGACACGTTCAGCTGGGCGACCACCCAGCTGTCAATGGCGGTGACGGCGATCGTCCTGGACCACGGGGAGATTCGTTCCGCATGGGAGTTGGTCAACGGCGCACCAGAGCTCATCGCACGTGGACCGCGCCAGCCACGATAGGTCATCTCTGTGGTTGCAGCCCATCCCCGTTTGATCAGTAGAGTGCCCCGCGCTCCTGCATCAGGCGGGGTATTCTATTTCCAGAGATATGACTTACAAATAATTAGTCCTTAGTAGCTCTATCGTCGCGTTAATACGTTAAATTGGTTCTTGATGATAACGATATGTGGGTTGTTCGATTTTTGTCGTAGGTGACTTAAATCCAATCGGATTTCTTCTATAAAACTGACGTTCTATACTTCTTTTTGCTATCATTTCGTAAGTAATTGGTCGTGCTTCCACTCTGGACTCATCAGTTCCAGGTGCATGAATATACGTTTCTTCATCACGGACAATTCCGATATGTGTCGGGAAAGAACCTCTTCTTGAGAAAAAGATAAGATCTCCCGGCTGCTTACTTGCATCATGAACCATTATTCCGTAGCTATCCCAGAATTCGTTCGCATGACGAATCGGACGATTAACACTATCTTGTCCTATGTATTCTGGAATAGCAAGCCCTACTTCTCTCAGTACAAACCTTACAAAACCTGAACAATCAAATCCGCTGTCGGGTGATTGACCTAATTCTGGATGACCGGATTTGTACTTTATGGAAGGTCTATCTATTAATTCCGTTGCAATATCAACGATTGCTTCACGATATGTTTTTGCAATATGACTCCAATGACTAAATTATCTTGATGTAGGTTGATCAAGTATAAATCTAGTTGAAACCAGACCAGGTGGTGATGTGTTTATTGCATAACATAGTAAAGTGTCGCTTTTCTATAAGTATACATCTATAGGAGAAGCACATATATAAGAAACAAAAAGTTCAGAGTCTATATAGAGTAAACGATAAGGACGAACGGAGTTCTACAAAGTAATTGCGCACTCCGTTCGTAGCATGCTCCTTGGATCAAATAGGGTAGTCTACTCAATACTACTTATAAAATTAGTAATCTTTTGCGAATAGAGTGCCGGCTGCGCATTCGAGATAAGCGCATGCTGCCCTACATCGGGGTACCAAGTCGTTTCAGGGCCATGGTAGAGTTTCGTTAGATCTTCAGTTTCAGTATACGATACGACCGCATCCGCCTTGCTATGAATAAAGAAGAGCGGAATAGTAGTGCCAGCGAGTGGCAGCGAGTGCTCGGGACTGAGGAGCCCATCAAACTGTCCGCGTGCTTTTGTCAGGTCTATCATATTATTAGTTGCCCAAGTTGGTACATTTTTTGAGTCAGGCGAATCTCTGACAAGTCTATCGAAACTAGTAAAAGCATTTTCGATAATAGCACCAGATAAATTAGGCATTTCAGGAAGCGCAACCAGGATGGCGGCCGCACCGACCGATGAACCCATTGCGTAAACTTTCCCATACTTTTGGTTTATGAGATAGAGATACGTTGAAACAACATCCTGAGACTCACGCGCGCCATATGAAAGTCCGCCTACCGGGCAAGGGGCTTCACCAGCACATCCTTGATCGAACGTCAGAACGTCTAGGCCCAAACTGAGGTAGGTACTGATGTGACGAGTATCTTCACGACGATCACTTCCACCAGCGTGTACGAGCATAATGACTCCTTTCGCTGATGAATAGCCGTTGTCGGAAGCCTTAATGAGCCAGCCTGGCATATTATAACCATTAAGAGAGGGGATGTTTACCTCGCTAAAGGCAAACTCATGTGACTCGCGTAAATTGCCACAGCCTTTTCCAAAGTCCTTCTCGGCTTCAGGCGTACACACCGAAAAGTTGCCCAGTCCTCCAAATGAAGGGTGGAGCAGGAGGTTACTTGAAAACCAAGTGCCTCCAACCATACCTGCAATGATGACAACGGCTACGATAGAACAGCCCACTGCCCACTTACGTTTACGACTCATCTTTGATTTTGTCGCTAGCTTTGCATCAGACGAAGTCCGTTTGACCAAACGGGCAACGTTTAGACTACTTAATTGTTTCATAGTGGAGCACAACATTACCTGAGTCAAAACTTTCAGCACTGATGAGCTTCAGATTCTGTTGTTTCACGTCTTTAAATAGTACCTTCCCATCACCAGCTATCACTGGACTTACGATGAACATATACTCATCAATGAGATCAGCGTTCGCCAATTGTTGCACGACGGTGCCACTCCCCATGACAAGGATATCGGTACCCTCTTCTCGCTTTAACTTACCCACGACACTCGTAAGATCGTCATCATGAAATTCTGTATTCTCCCAATCTGACTCCTTGATCTTTTCAGAGAAAACAATTTTCTTCATACTTGTTAACTCTTGAGCAACAGCCTTAAGTGTTGCAGGAGCGTTCTGATCCTTCAACATAGGCATCCAAGAATTCTTAAACATCACGAATGTATTTTCACCAAGTATAAGAGTATCTGAGCCTCCTGGTCGTTTGTGAACAGCCTCGTCCACCTTAGGATCCTGAACGAACCAATCCATCCCTCCAGTCATCTCGTTATTACTGGCGAAATAACCATCGATTGAAATACGATTTAACATTATTACTTTACGCATTGCATCTCCTTTATTAAGTGCTACCTAAAGGATACGAGAAAGCTTACGCAAAAAATTGTATACAACCGTCAATCTTTTTATTGATACGATGCACCGGCTAGGTCTTGATGAAATTCATCTACTGTTTGTGTAATATCTTTTGGTGTCACCCACGAGAAGGCCTTCATCTCACGAATAAAATGAGACTGATCATAGAAATTTAACGCATGCGCAACGTCAGATAGGCGTTCGTATTGTCCAGTATCCATTAATCGTAGTGCCTCATTAACTCGTTTAATACGAATGTAGAGTTGAGCAGACATACCGACGACCCGTGCAAATCGCTTCTGAAATTGACGTTCCGATAAGTGAACTTGGCTCAATAGTTGCTTAACTGTTACCGAATCTACATATGCCTGAATAAAATCAACACTTTTTTCTATAAGATCATCATGGACGGACGATTTTAATTTTTCAACTAAGACATTACATAAAAGAGTAATCCGTTGTGCATCAGTATCCACTTCACATAACCGGGCTGTAAGACCAGGAACACCGAACTCCTCAGGCAGCATAAACCCTTTAGTGAACGTCGAAGCATCCATACCGAATAGGCTATACAGCGCGTGCGGCTTCAGCACGACCTGTATAGTCGTATACGGACCTTTTTTAAAACGCATGGTACTCGGCACCGAACCTTGCCCGTGTAAAAATAAGATAGGTAAATCAGTGATTGTAGCCGACCGCACAGTAATACTCTCGATAGCGGCAGTGCCATCACCGCTCAATCCAAACACAAGTCCTGGTAAACCATTAGGACAGACCTTAACTTCAAGACTACGCTCTTCACCGATATATGTTGCGACCCGAATACACTCGACCTCCCGATCGAGTATAGGTGGCGGCGGATAGACGGTAAAAGCAATCGATTTACTAGTCACTGTCTGCAAGTATACATTACATTAACCTCGTACATCATAGTCTCAAGCTTTAGATATTCAGCGACTAGTGCCTCATACTCTTTTCAGGTAAACAGGTTTTTATGACATCCATTCGCTTATGCATCCAATCAGACGATAATTTGCATTTATTACAAATTTATGATATTATAAAATCCAATCGGTAGTTTACGCTTCCATCAAGGATGGTGAGAGACTGATGAACATGTCAACTCGGATTGACCCAGTCGCCGTCGGCTTTGCCCTCTGGGGCACACAAGGTGGCGGACTGGCTCGGTGGGACGGGGATCGCGAGACGTACGTCTGGCATGAATTGCCAGACTGGTACGCAGCTTCCGGAATCACCGAGAAGGTTGGTGATGAAATCCCTCGAGAGTGGGATCTCATCCCGGCCAACGAGGCCGCGCGCGGTGAGATGCTCGATGAAGAGGAAGAGAACTTCCTCTGATCCGAGATAAACAAGCTGCGGCTTGAGGAATGCGAACGAGTCGGTTAAACGACAAGCTTCGCCGTGTCACCGTATAACGTGACAACAAACCCCACCGATGCTTTCCCGCAAGGGACGTCGGTGGGAGCACCACCTAAGTGTTTGATAGATATCGAGCTTTTAGGCAGTGGTTTTTTGAGACAAAGTCCATGCTACCTCTGCTAAATGATGCCCGAGGGGAATCGAATTTTGTTTTACAGACATGAGATCAAAAGAAAGTTCGACTGTAAATTGCCGAACTTTTCTTATCTGGATAATTTCTTGGTGACCTCACCGGGAATCGAACCCGGATTGCAAGGATGAGAACCTTGTGTCCTAACCGTTAGACGATGAGGCCAAATTGTCGCTGAACCGAGGTGCAACTTGAAGAATTATACCAAAAATCAGCCTCTCTGTACAGTAGTAGTTTGCAATAAAAGGGTACCGGAAAAACTGTACAATTTCTTTATGTCTCTATCAATTAACTAGTCACTTCGATTTTTACTCCAAAGCTCCTGGATAGGTGAATCATCAAAATCCTGACCCAGAGTCCAGAGCATCTCAAAGAACTGACGTTGAGCCTCTGCAATATGCGCATTATGGATTTCTATTCCAAAAACCTCTCCGTCTTTCCAGTTGTAATACGCTGTCACATCGTCATACACTACCGTCGAGTGAGTAACAGAAAATACACCTTCAGGTACGTAGCGACCGCTCCATTTACTAAGTCGTTCATTGGCATGCTCTTCATACCAGGTCTTTTGTGACTCTATAAAGCTATCACCAACAATACTCCGAAACTCGAGACCACGATCGTTACAGGCTCGCGCCCATCGATCAAAAAATACTGCATTTGTATAACGCTGCATATTTTCGTGCAAAATGGAGAGACTTTCGGATTTTGAGCGTGTTTGGTTCCAAAACATCTGCTTAAGGCCATCCGATCCCTGATATGCCTGGACCCGTGTAGTTGGTGATGCCAATGAGCCTGCATCAATTTTTTGATGTAGATCCGTCAAACCCTGCCGAAGCTCCTCGAGCTCCTGTTCTTTTTTGGTAAGCAAAATCTGCAGATTGGTGATAGGGGCGGCATGTAGAATAGTCCGCTTATACCGAGTCTCCACCTCTATCAAGTTGCTTGTCGTCAGCTCTTCCATGAGTCGATACACGCGTGTTCGTTCCACCCCCGAATGTCGTGACACATCCGAAATCGTCTGTGGACCATACGCAAGAAGAGCCAGATAAATATCGGCAATCTCTGAGGATAGGCCGAGCTTGAAAAAGTACGACCGAATAACTTGAGTATCTGTAAACACTCCTCCCTTTTTACCATATGTGCACTTTTTGCACAACAAATATGAATAAATTGCAATAGCTCTTACTATCGAGACGGTTAGCGCTGCCAGATAAAAAACTATTCATAAAAAGAGAAGGAGCTTACATGAGTGAGTTTGTTTCATCATGGCATTTTTCAGAACGCGAACAATCAGCGAAGCTAGAGCGAGTAGGGGAGGACGCTCTCAAAACCGTCGATCGCACATACGGTGAGGGCCATCCAAACTACCGCCGACGTGGTAGCCATGAGCTGGCATACCACAACGGTCACCATGCCCGTGAAGTAGGTAATACAGCGTTCAAATTATGCACACTACTCGATATGGATCCGCTCGTACGCAAAACAGCACAAGCTGCCGGATATGCACACGATCTCGTTCAACTAAAGGGACGTGGAACTGATGAACGAGAAAGTGCCGAATGGCTAGAGCATGAGTTAAGTCGTGACGATATCATTCATCCGACACTTCGTACAATGGGGTCATTTGCCATTCTCGGCACTGAGCCGATATTCGCCGGAGGTAAACTTGTAGGCCAAAAGGCTACGCAGCTACATTACCCCTCACGTGACGCTGAACATATGGCAAAAAGCGTCGCCTCAGCCGACCTTGGTGAGCTTTATCAGCCTCAGGGACCACTCCTAGGACACCAGCTATTCCGAGAAATTAACGGCATGGCTCGTCCAGAACAGTTGGACATGCAAAAGCTAACCGCCTTTCAACGTAACCAGATTGCACTACTAGAAACCTATAAATATCCACTGCCAAAAGCCGAACGTGTTCTAACTCAGCACAAACCGGGAGTTATAGCCTATAGCACTGACCTTCTGCGCCAAATGGAGGCCGGGACAGTGGAGACCTGGAACGAAGTCATAGAACGTGACCGCGCATTCATGCAGGGAAGGTAGCTATGATCGATCGCCACGCTGCCATGGAGCTGACGTAAGAAACGAAGCGTAATAATCATCGTCAAGAGCAACGCGTAGTTCGGTAAGTTCCTCGGGTGTCGGGTCGGCACTTTGAAATGCCACAAAGTTCACATCTGCTATAACGGCAATCGGAGTACCCTCGGCACCCTCACCCATAGCCGCAACGGCCCCTGCGGCGAGGCCTTCGCAGACGTTCGCAACCTCAACCTTAATAGACCGCCCAAAGAGATCGGACTTGCCTCTATAGTCATTTAAGGCCTTAAAGCCACTATGTGCCAAGCTCGTACCGATAGCGCCTCGCCGTAGTGGATAGCTTGTACTATCAACGACTATAACACCAGCATTTTTAACCATAAAACGCCGTTGAAGGTACTGTCGCACTTGGTTTGCCGTTAACTGGGCATTACGTGGCCATAATACATAGTCGCCATTACCGTTTGACTCATCAATACCAGCAGAAGAGGTGAGCATGCCCTGTACGATACTAAAATGGTATCGATGAGAGCTGTAAGAAGGATCTAGATAGTAGTCTGCTTCATGCTTAATAAGTTCATCTTTCGCTGCCTTTTCTTTGTCTACGACGCGTGACTCACAAAGCGATACAACTTTAGAGGTAATGACTAAAATAGAGTTGTCATGAAATTCATGCAACGAGTCATCGAGCAGTTCCGTCAAAAGCATTGCTCCGGCTTTTACGACCGGTGTTTTAATCGTACTAATATTCATGATTAAAAGCATACCATACCTTGCGAAATGGGGATCGTTTAGGCATAATAGGGCATAAGCAGCATATTTGTCTAAATAGGGGGCAGACATTAAACCACTCACGCTCACACGCTTTTGGCATCGCCGTCTCTGCGAGGCGGTTATTCTTGTGTCCGGCATTATTATTGCCTTATATGTGTGGGCTTATTTTGCCAATGTCAAAAACATTGGAGCTGGTCTACTCGTTAGCGACCAAGCTGCAGCTATGGCTGCTGTCACGCTTATTATGGGTTTCGTCTCTTATTTGTGGGCACCACAAAAGTATATAGAATGGGGGTCTTTAGGCGCCTTCTTCCTCCTTACTGCAACCATTGCGCTACTCGTCCTTAGCACGGGCGGCGTCAATTCACCGTTTATCGCACTTTGGATGTTAGTATCGGTGTTCGCAGGCGTATTTGGCTGGTACGGACTTATCCCTTTATTGTTTGTTTCTTTTTTATATTTAGCAATGCAATACAGTGGCGGCACTCTCACACGCGAAATGATTGTTTCCGTTGTATTAACCGGAGAACTACCTCTTGGAGTTAGTTATCTTATTTGGCATTCTAAAGAGAAGACTGAAGGTAAAGGTGATGACCGTGCTTATCATGAGCTTGCAAGCGAACTAAGCCAAGTATCCGGCAAATCAGAGATTGTTATTAACGCCATTGCCGATGGGGTAGTTGCTCTTAGCGGCCAAGGAATTATTCAGCTCATTAACCCTGCCGCCCAGCAGTTAACTGGCTGGACTAAGCAAGATGCCGTTTCTCTTAATTATAAGTCCGTCCTTAATCTACTCGATAAGAACGACCACGAGCTCACACCAGCAAATGATCCCGTGTCACAAGTACTCGCTACCAATAAAGAGGTGAATGTAAGCGACCTTTCACTCACAACTCATGCTGGCAAAAAAATTCTTGTCTCGGTTATTGTCTCGCCGGTTGGACAACCAGGTTCCGGTGTTATCGTTGTGTTCCGCGACATAACAAATGAAAAGCGTGAAGAACGTCAACAGGCCGAGTTTATCAGCACAGCTGCTCATGAAATGCGTACACCTGTCGCCTCAATCGAAGGTTATCTCGGCTTAGCACTTAATCCAGCAACGGCTCAGGTTGATGAAAAAGCGCGTGATTTCATTAACAAGGCGCACCAATCTGTCGAACACCTTGGTAATCTCTTTCAAGACCTCTTGGATGTCAGCAAAGCAGACGATGGTCGACTCTCTAATAATCCTAAGGTTGTCGATGTTGTCTCCTTTACGCACGATATTGTAGAAGGTCTTAAGCCAAAAGCACAGACTAAAGGCCTGCACGTTCTATTTAAGCCACAGCCTGACGATGCAGAGGATAGGGTAGGAGAGCGCCGACTCAACCCTGTTTTTTATGCCAACCTCGATAACGACCACCTTCGTGAAGTTATTTCCAACCTTATTGATAACGCCATCAAGTACACGCCAAAAGGTGATGTTGTTATCGATATTGGTGGTGATGATAACGACCATATTATTATTAGCGTGGCCGACAGTGGTATTGGCATTCCTAAAGAAGACCAGGGGCATTTATTCCAAAAGTTCTACCGCGTTGATAATACCGACACTAGGGAAATCGGCGGAACTGGCCTCGGACTCTATCTCTGCCGTCGCCTCGTTGAAGCTATGAACGGCCGTATTTGGGTAGACAGTGAATACAAACAAGGCAGTACCTTTTACGTAGAGATCCCTCGCATCGATCATGAGGAAGCAACGAGACTCATAGAGGCAGCTGGTATCGAGGAAGAACGAGAGATGGAGCAGCAAAAAATATCCAGTGTCACACAAACGGCAACCCTGGATACTACATTGGACACCCCGCAGGCAACCTCATCACCGACAGCATTCCCAACATCCACGCAACCTACCATCACGCCACCTTCGCAAATGCCGCAACAAGCACCAGTTCAGCCCGCTAGCATGCCGGGGGAGTCCGTTTACACCAACCTTCCTGCAAAAGAGGTTGTGCAACAACTCCAGGCGGCTAGAAATCAAATCACGCAGCCACAGCAACCACAGCAACCTCAGCCATACTACCAACCACAAGCACCTCAACAACCCGTTTATCAGCCTCAGCAACAGTACACGGCGCCCCGTGCACCAGTACGAGAAAATATACCGCTCACTAGTATCGAACAGAATCCTAATCAATATATTCGACAACGGGGTGACATTCCTGTTCCACCCCGAAACCAAAATTAACCATAAGGGCTATAGTAATTTTTACCGACACTTAGTACAATAGAGGGTAATATGACCAAAATACTACTGGTAGAGGACGACAAAAGTCTACGCGAAATCTACGGCGTGCGCCTCCTGGCTGAAGGGTACGACATCATCTCGGCCGGCGACGGCGAAGCTGCGCTTGCTATGGCTATCAAAGAACGTCCATCACTTATCGTGAGCGACGTTATGATGCCAAAAATCAGTGGTTTTGACATGCTTGATATTCTCCGTTCCACGACTGAGACGAAAGACATTAAAGTTATTATGATGACCGCGCTTTCAAGCGAAGACCAGCGAGCTCGCGGTGAAGCTCTTGGTGCTGATAGGTATCTGGTTAAATCCCAGGTGGGTATTGAAGATGTCGTTCGCACCGTCCATGACGTTCTCGGCGATGCACCGGTCAGCTCTACTTCAGCAGCACAGACGTTTGGTTCAATGTCTGCTCCACGCCCAGCGCCTACAACTACCATTCCGGCACGTCCAGCCATGTCCGCTCCGCAAGTTTCACAGACAATGCCTATTACGCCACCGCCGTTTAACGCAACAACAGCACCGCAGCCTCAGGTACAACATATGCCTCAGATGACAGCTGCTCCAGCCACACCAGCAAATGCGTTGCCTCAACCAACAGCACCATTTTCGACTACACGTCCTGCTAACCTCGGTGAACGCGTCATTCATCCGATCTCTCAACCAGCTGGCGGTGCTCGACTAGATATTGGCAGTCTTATGGAGCAAGAGCTCAATCAAGCTCCAGTCTCTCAACCCGCAGCGCCTCAACAGCAACCTCAACCACAGCAGCAGCCAGCAACGCCCGTAGCGCAACCTACTCCGCTTCCACCGCTACCACCAGCACCAGCCGTGCCGCTACAGACTTCTCCAGCACCTATGCAAGGTGCTCAGCCTACACCCATGCCTCAACAGCCTCGTGTTGAAATGCCTGAACCAAGCGGTATCTCATTTGAGGAAACACCACGCCCAATGCCGACACCAGTTGCGCCTCAACCACCCCGAGGCCCACAGCCTCCTCAGGTTTAGTGGTATACTTGTCAGCAATGCCTAATAGTGAACAGTTACGGCTCAATAAACACCTCGCTTTACAGTTAGGTGTTTCTCGTCGTGAGGCTGATCTACTTATCGAAAAGGGGAAAGTCACTATCAACGATACGCCAGCAACGCTCGGTGCGCGGTTTAACGAGGGTGATGCGATTGCTGTAAACGGCGAATCTCTGGCAGGCTCAAAGGCTATGCGCTATCTTATGTTTCATAAACCTATAGGTTACGTCTGTTCACGAAAATCTCAAGGTGACATACCAACAATTTACACCATCCTCCCTAGTGAATACCACGAATTAAAACCCGTTGGGCGCCTCGATAAAGATAGTTCTGGACTTATCTTTCTTACTAACGACGGTGACTTCGCCTTTCGCATGACCCACCCCAAGTTTGCAAAAACAAAGATATATAAAGTACGACTTGACCACGACCTTGAACCGCTTCATCAACAAATGATCAGCGATTACGGTGTACAGCTCGAGGATGGCACCAGCAAACTACAGTTAACTCGGATTTCGGACGATCGTCGAACTGAATGGGAAGTCACCATGCATGAAGGGCGTAATCGACAGATCCGCCGCACTTTTGCCTCGCTAGGTTACGAAGTAAAAAAGCTTCATCGGACCAACTTTGGTAATTATTCACTTGGTGATATGAAGCCAGGTGAGTACAAACTCGTCGATATGCAGTAGGTGATATAAACGCAAGCTTATTGACTTTTTTAACATTTTGTGATAAAATAACACAGAATCGTTCATTTCAGAAGAGGAGTGCAGCATGCACGCGCTTGTCACCGGCACCGCCGCGACCCTGCCGCTCATCCTGATCGCCTTCATGGTGATGGGGATCATCAGCGAGCACCCGCGCACCCGCGTCATCAACTGGCTGGCGGCTATCCCCGTCTTCTGCCTCACCATCATCATGGCCAACATCTACGCGAGCCAGCACGGCGGCGGTGGCATGTGGTGGTGGTACGGCATCCTGACTTTCATGACCGTCTTCGTCATCCTGCCGTGCGCAGCCGATGACACGCCCAACCCTCCATCCAACTCCTGACTAGATGAACGGTCCCGACCCGCAAGGATCCCCTCACGGAGATCGGCGGGTCGGAGAACCCATGAGTACATACGCCCTAACGGGGCGTATTTTAGTACCATAACACTTATGCTCGCTAACTTGCACAACCTCTGTTATAATTAGCCAAAGTTATGGCTCGTAAATTACCAACCGTTGCAATCATTGGCCAAGCGAACGTCGGCAAGAGTTCGCTTTTTAACCGTATGGTTCGTGCCCAGCAGGCTATTGTGGCCCGTGAAGCAGGAACTACCCGTGACAATGTTCTCGGTAAGGTAGAGTACAAGCACCATTCATTTTGGCTCGTAGATACCGCCGGTCTTAAAGACCCGAATGATGAATTTGAAGCAAGTATCCAAGAACAGATCACTGAGGCCGCAGATGCTGCCGATGTTATTTTGGTTATTGTTGATAGCAGCCAATACGTTAGCGACCAGGATCGACTCGTAGCTAAAAAAGCGCTCAGGTCTAAAAAGCCAGTTATTCTCGTCACCAACAAATCAGACCTCAAGACCAGCCTACCAAAAGACGAGTTTAAACGCCTTGGCATTAAAACAATTCTTCGTACCAGCGCCGAGCACAACAGCGGTATTATAGAAGTCCTCGATGAGGTCATTTCTCACATTTCAGCTGAGCATGAGGAAGAGCCGGATGATATCCTTCGTATTTCTCTTATCGGTCGTCCAAACGTCGGTAAATCATATCTTTTTAACACCCTTGCCGGTAAGCAGCAAGCGCTTGTAGCCAATATTGCTGGCACCACCCGCGATGTCAACCGCATTCGCGTCCGCTATAATGACCGCGATATCGAAATTCTCGACACAGCGGGTATGCGTAAACCGGGCAAACAAGAAGTAGGTATTGAAAAGTTTAGCGTCCTGCGAACACTTCAAGCTATTGAAGAATCAGATGTTTGTTTTCTACTAATGGACGTTAACGAGCTGAATACTCAGCTCGACCAACGTCTTGCTGGCATTATTAATGAGTCGGGCAAGGGAATGGCTCTTGTTATAAGCAAATGGGACTCGGTTGAGGATAAAGACGCCTACACGCGTGATGCCTTAGCACCAAAAATTACTCGTACCTTCGATTTTACACCCTGGGCACCGCTGATTTTTACCAGCAGCGTCACCGGACAGAACGTTACTAAACTATTCGATCTTGCTCTTGACATCGATGCGCGTCGCAAACAAACGACGAAAACTCGTATCCTAAATGACTTGCTCCAAAAAGCCGTCCAAAAGCACCCGCCAGCAGGCCTTAAGAATACCCACCCTAAGCTGCGATATATCGTCCAAACCGATACCACACCACCTTGGTTTGTTATCTACGGCTCCAACCTCAAGTTCGTTCACTGGAGCTACAAACGCTACCTTGAGCGACTCGTTCGTGAAACCTACAACTACGCTGGTACGCCGATAAAATTCAGTTTCCGCGACGAGAAACAAATCAAAGCCAACAACGAACGCATTGCCGAAGGTAAAGCGCCGGTTACTAAGAAATACAAGCAACAAAAAGAAGCAGAAGCTAATGAAAATAATCTTCGCCCAGGGCAATCCAGGTAAAGAATACGACGGCACACGGCACAACGTGGGCTTTCATATGATCGACAAGCTCGCCCAGGCATATGGTGCTTCATTTAGTGCAAAATCGAAATTTCATAGTGAAATTGCCGAAACCTCAATTAGCGGCGAAAAAGTCCTACTCGTAAAACCAACTACCTTCTATAACGAAACTGGTCAGGCGGCACGCCTACTCGTTGATTTTTATAAATGCGACCCAGCGGAGGACTTTTTAGTCATACATGACGACCTTGCATTGCCATTTGGTACCATTCGTACCCGTGCAAGCGGTCGAGATGCTGGCAATAACGGTATAAAATCGCTCAACGCTCATCTCGGCTTGCAACACGCACGTGTACGGGTTGGCATCTATAACCCTCTCCGCGACCGCATGCATGACGCTGATTTTGTACTCGGTCATTTTACAAAAGAAGAGTCCGAAGTTCTGCCTGATATTTTTACGCATGTACAAAAATACGTCGAGCAGTTTGCAAACGGTGAACTGACACTAACAAAAGTTTCTCTGTAATACCAAAACCGCCCGAACACGGCGACAGTATACTCAGCGCATGTACTCTAGGGCGGTATTTTGGTCTTGATTCTCTTGCTAAACGCGGTCGCCGTAAGCGTCCTCTCGTTCTTCGTGCCGGAACCTATTGTTTGTTATACCACGCACGTATCCTGCGTGACAACTAGACACCAAGCAGGGTGATGACCCAACCCACAATAATCACTCCGGTAACCAGCATAGCCGCCTGAACAGTACCGATTTTTTGCGGTTGTTCGTGAATATCGGGAATAATATCACTTGCCGCAACATAGAGAAAGAAGCCAGAGGTAAGTGCGAGTAGTGGGGCAACGGCTGTATCAATATTCTTTCCAATCACATATATACCAATCGCAGTGACAATCGTCGCAACGGCTGTTGACACATTTGCTACCACCACCGTCTTGTCCTTCCAACCCTTAGAGAGTAGTAAGGCAAACGTACCAAGCTCCTTTGGAATTTCATGCGCCGAAACAGCTATGGTAGTAATGATACCCGTCGGGACACTCACTACAAATGCCGCACCGATAGCGAGGCCATCAATAGCATTATGCATTAGATCACCCAGAACAATCAGCCAGCGCTGACGAGCATTCCTGCCGTGCTCTTCATGTTCGTGATGATGATGAAACCAGCTCGCCATACGTTCAAGCAAGAAAAAGAAGATGAAGCCCATAAGTAGATACAACAACATCGTACGGGGATTGGCGCGATTGAAAGCCTCAGGTAGCAGATCAAAAAAGGCCGCTGCCAATAAGGCTCCTGCACCAAACGGCATAGTTAAAAGCAATGCGAGATCACGACGTTTTTTAAAGTAGAGTAGCACAATACCGCCAGCCAACGAGATTACGCTGCCGATCACAATCGCAAGTGTCATTAAGAAAAGAGTCATTATGCCTACTATAGCATCAGATTTTATTTGCGCCTACCCTTTGGATATGAAACAAGCGCCAGGGTCTACAGAGAAACTCCGTAGACCCTGGCGCTCTTGGCGGCCCTTGAAGACTCATCGCACGTGCGAAGATCGGATCGCCTTGATCTGCACTACGCCCCAGCCCAGAAGGCCGGTACCCAGCGCAAGAGCCAACCACCCGATCGCATCGCCCTTCCAGATGAGGACGAAGGGACCCAGGCAGATCAGGCTGATGCCCAGCGACACCGTGCGAACCGCCACCACCTTCGGCCGTCTGGCCATCAACGTGAACAGTGCCACGAGAAAGCCGAGGGTTGCGAGGGTTGCGAGAACAGTCATGTTCATGCTCCTTCCGAGCATTGATGAGTCAAGGAACTTACAAAAATATTTAATCATAATTTTAACAAAAAATCAACTATAAGACTGGTCCGCCCGTGCCTCAAACCGACCATAGCAGGTGTCGTTGTACATTGACACGGATTATTATTTATGTTAATGTATGTTTACTTCGTTGACGCATAAAATTGCCTCCGAGGTACCTTTACATGCAGACGACTAACCTTTCGGGGTGAACAGACTATATAGCAATAAATGCTATATAGTCTGTTCACCCGGCAAAGGAGAAAAACTATGTCTCAAATTCTCATCCCCGCCAATGCACCCATGGCCAGTGCACGGCGTCTCCGATCGGTCATCGACCGCTACCGGCAGGCTACCATCATCTGGCCAACATCCCCCCTGGAGTCGCATGAAGAGCCCGAGCAGAAGGGCATGCTGTTCTTCCGTCAGGAATTCAGATTCGGCACTGTCAGAGAAAACAACTCGCACGGACGTCTCGTCCTCGAGGCACACCGCGACCATGGCCCGCAAGGAGCGATTCGCCTGCAGGTGTGGCACGTCTACCGCGACGGTGCTGTAGAGCTCAATCTCGGGATTGCAAGCTGGCAAGACCCAGCTTTGGTCCGCAACCTACTGGACCTCAGGAACGACCTGACCGAGTGGGTTGCAAGGGGAGCATTCGACCGAAGGCCCTAGCATTAGGGCAAACAGTGTTTACGATGAGACATAGAGGTGGCTTGCCAGGCTATTGGTTTTTTTCTGTGTTTCGTCGTCTGCACTGTTTGTCAGTGAGTGTGCACTCATTCTGATGAGTCCAAAAGGACGAAACAAGCGAACCGATAATAACCTGATCATTTAGACAGGTATGTAGAGTATTAAAAACAACCCATCTTTGATGGGTTGAAATTATTTCCGGTACTTAAAAGGCGCCAGGTAAGGGTGGGCATCACCTGGCGCCTTTTAACCCTTTAACGCACCTCCTAGGAGGTAAAGCGTGACCCACCTCACACATACGAGAGGTCCGCCGGTTAAAGGGATTAGTATGCGTGCAATGCTTTTTTGTTAAAAAGTGGAGGGTAGAATACTTAGTAACACATTGCGCGCAACCTAACATAAGTTAGAATAGGGGGTATAAGGTGCGTTTGGTTGAACTCGCAGAACTCAACCAATCGTGTTCGATATTAGCACGTATTTGACATAATGTCAACAGTTTTTGCCATATTTCTCTCGAAAATCAATAAAGCCACCCCTGATAAGCATAACTATTTACATGCATTAGACCCTCATTTTCAATGTTCCTAAAATATGTTTTTGTTTTTATAAATACAAAAATTATGATATTGTGTTTTGGTACTGCACCATACGCCTGAAAACAGGAGTGAATCGTGGAAAGCAAGAAGTCTGTTACGGTCGTGATGGACGAGCTGGTCGCCGCTGGCCTCAAGGACACGGTGGATGGGCTTGTCACCTTCTCGGGCAACCTGCACCACCAGGTGGCTCCGGCAGTCACGACCGTCGCCGAGGCGAACGACTGGCTCGACGGGGATGGTGAGCTCACTCAGGAGGTCGCCGATTCCATCCGATCCTGGGCGGTCACCCGCGGTTGGACCGTGGGTCGCTCGTAGTACAAAATCCCGTCCCTGTGAGCAATTCGCTCCAGGGGCGGGACAGCACATGAGATTATTTTGAAAATTAAGACGTACTCATTGTTTTTTAATCCAGAACATAAGTATTCTTTCTGAATTTTATCGACTTTTACCCATATGGCAAAAGTATTATACTGCTATAGTTCGTTTCTTCGCGTGAGAAGGGTATGTAATGGTCCAAGTTCTCAGCACTGGCGTGACACCATCACCGTATCACCCAATGCTTTGGGTCTGGTTCGATCAGGAATGGACGACCAGAATCGTTGAAGTCGCGGCGGAGATGGTCGCTACGGACTCAACTATCAAGAGGTTGCCAGTCAAGTTGCGGTCATTGGTTCTAACACTTGTGCGCAACGGAGTCATCGTTCGAGTTCAATTGGCGAAGCCAACCAGCGCAGACAGGAAGCAGAACTCGTTGCGCCTGCAAGCTCGGTCGGCGACATCGTCAGTGAGTGTTCCTCGACGGCTACGAGAGATCGTTGAAACCGTCGAGGAACTCGCCGAATACGTAGCCAGCAGGGACGAGATCGAGCGCGAATCCAGGAACGAGAAGTCCCAACCGGGAGCCTCCGCTTCGCAGCACGAGACCCACCAGCTTCGCATGCGCTGGCAGCTGGCACTCAAGCATTACCTCGCATAGCAGAAGATGACGATGTCACGAAGTAGCCGCAGTACGCGGCTACTTCGTGGAGTTGCACAGACATTATTTTAGTAGTTAATTAATTGCCATAAATGCTTTGTAGCAGGCTAATGGCAAGACTGGGCTGGGCCGTTCCACACTTAGGGCAGTATGCACCACCAGAAGGTATATTGAGCCAGTAACCATCTACAGAGGAGCGTACGGCAGAGAACGCGGCAGATAACCGGTCACTCGTAACAACTTGACCACTTGGGTTGGTGCTTATGCCAGCTAGAACCTTTAT
>Ga0207657_10000954_pt1 | contig 30553 bp, 27 predicted proteins | sample KBSC33metaG_FD_184316 | JGI IMG/M metagenome (GOLD analysis project Ga0207657, IMG submission 184316) | Corn rhizosphere microbial communities from Kellogg Biological Station, Michigan, USA - KBS C3-3 metaG (SPAdes) (version 2) | ecosystem: Host-associated > Plants > Roots > Rhizosphere > Soil ...
GTCGGCGAATGGCACACCGCGTACTACAACCTGACGATCGATCGCCTCTACTTCACATGCCGACGAACGCTCAGCCGGGATTTCGGTGAGCGCCGCGTGTCGGTGGCGTCCTCAGGAACACTGCTCGTCGCCGGAACGCCCCTGCGAACGCGCTACGCAGTCGTCCCGAGCGGTCTCGGGGTCGTCGGGACGGTGCTCGCCCGCGACCGCGTTGCGGACGAAGTACTGGTCGCGCCGAGCGGTGGCGTTCTCAGGATCGATCCGGCCCACCAAGCCGGCTGGAAGTGCCGAACCACCGCGTGATCGAACCTCTTACGCCGGGGTGGCGGCGACGATCAACTGATAGGCGAACAGTGACGGGCGGAGCCGGGCGATCGTGTGCGCGACGCGCTCAGCCGCCGGCGTCGCGATCAGCGGGACCGGTGCCGTCAGATCGCGCCTGACGATCCGGTAGCCGGCCCGCTCGACCGTCTCATCGAGCGTCTTCCTCGTGAAGAGATGCGTATGCGTTCGGTCCAGGATGCCGCGATCGGTGTAGCGCCAGCGCCCCCCGAGCAGGCTCAAGCGCATCGCCCAGTTGGCGACGTTCGGCGTCGTCAACACGACGAGCCCGCCTCGTCGAAGGAGTGGTCGCACACGCACCAAGAATCGTTCCGGATCGCGCAGGTGCTCGACCACGTCGCCGCAGAGAATCGCGTCGAACGACTGGTCGGGAAACGGAAGATCCATCGTCTCGATGTCACCGACGAGAACGTCCTCGCACACAGCCGCGGCTTCCGCTGCTGCCGCGGGATCCAACTCGAGCCCGACGACCGTGTTGCCCTGCTGGACGAGCCGCGCAGCGAGATATCCCGACGAGCAGCCAACGTCGAGTACGCGCCCCGCCTGCCCAACGAGCTCGAGCAGCCGCTCGTGCCCTCCGTAAGGGCGTCGATTCAGCGGCACGTAGCCGGTGCTCACGATCGCCACCCGCCCGTCGACCCTTTGTAGGTGCCGCCGAACAGCGCGAGCGGGGTTCGCAGCAGGATCAGCAGGTCAGTCTTCCAGTCGTGATGGCGCACGTACCAGAGGTCGAGCTCGATCCGGTCGGCCCACGGCAGCGAGGCTCGCCCATGGATTTGGGCCCACCCGGTGATGCCCGGCTTCACGTCGAGGCGGTGCGCCTGACGGTCGTCGTACCGCTCGACCTGGTAGCGGAGCGTCGGGCGAGGCCCGATCACCGACATGTCACCGCGGACGACGTTCCAGAGCTGCGGCAGCTCGTCGACCGACAACCGGCGCAGCAGCCGCCCCACGCGCGTGATCCGCGCGTCGCCCTTGTCGACCGCGAACCCGGCCCCCTGCTTCTCGGCGCCGACGATCATCGTCCTCAGCTTGAGCAGCTCGAAGTCCGCGCCGTCCTTCCCGACCCTCGTCTGGCGGTACAGAACTGGGCCTCGGTCTTCGAGCTTCACCGCAAGGGCGCCTGCCGCGAGCAGCGGACTGCTCACGACGAGCCCGGCGCCTGCGATCGCGACGTCGAGCGCCCTATTCACGCGCCGGCTCCCAGCCGGCGGGCACACCGCGCCGCAGGTAGTTCCAGAGGCTGACGAGCGTGGCCCAGGTGACGAGGACGTAGTACCGCGCGATCCCGACCCCGGCAACGGCGGCGGCGAGCAGCAGCACTTGGAGCACGAGCCCGGCGACATACACCCACGAGGTCGTCACGAGCGCAATCGACGTCGCCAGCAGGATCACGTGCAAGATCCCAGAGCCGTAGCGAAGCAGCCGGTGCGAGACGATCTCGAGCCCGTACACAACCCCGAGCCCGCGGAGCATGCGGCCGCGGAGCACGATCAGCCAGCAGTGCTCGAACATCCGCACCTTGCGCCGGTACTCCGTCTCGTTGCTCGGCGTCGGCTTCTCGAACGCGTGCGCCGCAGGCTCGTACACCGCGCGCCGGCCACGCTGCACCATCAAGTACGGCAACGCCAGGTCGTGGCCGAAGCGCGGATCGACCTCGACGTAGTCGGCGCGCCGCAGCGCGTAGATCGAGCCGTTGCCGCCGGTGACGGACGAGAGCCGCGACTCGGCGCGGCGCACCGCCATCTCGTAGCGCCAGTAGACGCCCTCCTTGTTCCCGCCGTCGGCAGCGAGGATCCGCAGCTGTCCGCACGCGTACGCGACGTCGGGATCGGCGAACGCACGGACGAGCCTCCGCAGCGCATCCGGCTCCCAGGTGCAGTTTGCATCCGAGAATGCGACAAGCTGGCTCGACGTCTGCCGGACGGCCCGGTCCTGCGCGGCGACCTTGCCGCCGCGCGGGTTCGGAACGACAACCACGCCGGGGTACTGCAGTGCGATCTCCTCCGTGCGGTCGCTCGACGCGTCGGAGGTGACGACGATCTGAAGCTTGTCGGCCGGATAGTCGAGCGCGAGCAGGTTCTCGATCCGCCTCGCGATCACGTCCTCTTCGTTGTAGGCGGCGACGATGACGGCGACGGTCGGCTCGTAGTCGCCCGACCGGAACGGCCGACCGAGCGGCCCGGCAGCCAGCGTCGCGACGAGCGGGTACAGCGCATGCGTCCAAACGAGGAGGAGCGCCGACACCCAGAACAGGACTTCGACCGCTGTCATCGCGTCCGATGGTATTCACGGTAGACACCTGCCAGAGCCGCGCCTGCGTCCGGGTGAGAGACCGCACCCGTGCGCGCCTCGCGGCCGAGCTCGACCCGGCGACTCTCGTCGGCGAGCAGCGCACCGACGGCTTCGCGCAGCGCACCAACGTCAGCGGGCGGCACGAGCACCGAGCCTGCTCCAAGGTCGGCCAGACCGCCGACGCGGGTTGCCACGACGGGTCGCCCGTAGGCCATCGCCTCACGCGCCGCCATGCCGTAGCCCTCGCGCCTCGACGGCACGCAGACGACGGCGGCACGCTCGTACCACGAGCCCATCTCGCTCGGCGGGACGAAGCCGACGGCCTCCGGCACCCGGTCGCGCAGCGGTCCGTCGCCGACCACGACGCGAGACATCCCTTCAGTGGCGGCGAGGAACTCGAGAATCCCTTTCTCCTCGCTGAGGCGGCCCGCGAACAACACATGCGGAGGGTCGTCGGGGGCAGCGACCCGTTCGGGAAGGTCGACTCCGGTCGGAATGACGAGCACTTCGCGGGCACCGAGCGCGCGCGCCTCGTCCGCGAGGAAGGTCGACGCGGCGAGGACCACCTGTGCGCCGCGCAGCAGCGGGCGCGCGAGTGCGGGGAACCGCCGCGCGAGGACGATGTCCGTTCCCCAGACCTGCAGCAGGTAAGGCTTCCCGCTCGCGCGCGCCGCCAGCGCCGACGGGATCCAGTGGGCGTGCACGAGATCGGCGTCGCGAGCCGCGCGCCGCGCCTCCCACGCGAACGAGACGACGAATGCCGGCAGAAGCGCCGCCTTCCATCTCGCCGTACGGAGGTTCTGGACAATGCCGCCGCCGTACGCGATGCCGAAGTGCCGCACACGGGCCGGGGAGACAACGTCGACGTCGACGCCATTCGCACGCACGGCGTCGACGGCGGACGCGACGAAGTTCCCGGCCACCGGGTGCTCCGGCGTCGGATACGACGTCGTCACGACGACCACCTTCATCGCCGGGTCGTCACATTTGCGCTTCGCGCCACTTCTGCTCAGGTGTTCCCGAACGGATTCACGGGGTAGTCCGCCGGCACCGTGAGCGAGAACGGTCGCGAGGTCGCCGCCCCGGCAACCGCTCGGAGGAAGCCACGCCTGGAGGGAGATGCGATTGCGCCGGTGATGATGCCGTTCGCGTTGGAGCGATTCGTGGCCACGGTCCTCCAGTCTTTCCCCACCGCCTGCTCGATACGAACGGTCACTCGCGCCGCGCCCGGGACGCGGCCCCAGTACGACGCTGTGCCGTCCGCACGCTCGTACGCGACGAACGGGAAGCGAAACGCGTTCGCCGCTGGTTTCGGCCGGTCAAACGACTTCCCTCGGTAGTACAGGCCCGATTGGAATGGGCTACTTGGTGGGAGGTCGCTCAGCCTGAACCACAGGAAATGCGTGAAGCCGTGTAGCCACGCCTGGTACAGCGCTTCCGAAACCCACCGGGCCTCGAGCCCGACGGGTACCCCTTTGGAGTCGGGCGGTTTGCTGTCCCAGCTGAACTCGGACACCCAGGTGTCGAGTGGCCGCGCATGCACGATGTGATGAGCCCGGTCGGCAGCGGCAAGCAGAGGCCGCAGCTTGCCGAGATCTCCCAACGACAGGTCGTCGGCGTTCGCCGCGCGATGCGTGGCGTTCCCCGACGTGTAGGGATGAATGGAGAGCGCGTCGAACGCCACCCGCGTCGAGCAGGTCGGACGGCCTGCAGCGGAGACGCAGAGCAGCCCCCGCAGGAACAGCAGTGGCCCCATCGCGTCCACCCCCGGCTCACGCACAGTGAAGGGCGCCAACGCCCCTGCAATGGCGACGTTTCCGGGCGCCGCGGCATGCACCACCCTGGTGAACGCGTTGAGCATCTTCCGGTACCAGACGAACGAGACCGGGCTTCCGCTCTCGTACTGCGGCATCAGATAGAACGAGATGTTCGGCTCGTTCCAAGCCTCCCAGTACCGAACGCGCGGTAGCCCCTCGAACTGCCCCGAGTACCTCTTGGTCGCCGCCGTGACGAAGTTCGCATAGGCAGAGATCGACGGCGTGGTCGGCCCGTCCTGTGTGTGGGCGGGGGATGCCGGCGACGCCCATGACGGCGCCGTCACGATCGAGAAGACGGGCTCGAGGCCCGCGTCCTTCGCGGCGAGGACCTCGGCGTCCACATCAGCCCAGTCGTACGCGGGATCGGCGGGATTCCGTGCGTCGAACGAAGCAGGCTTCGTGGCGGGCGCGATCCCGTCCCAGCGGAGCAGCAACCTCACCATCGATCCCTGTAAGCCGCCGATCTGCGCCATCGCCTGCGCCGGATCGCCGTCGCCCGTAGCGAAGTCGACGCCCGTCACGAGCGGGCGCGTCGGCGGAGTGATCGTCGAGGAAGCCGTCGTCGCCGAACTGATCGCCGTACCAGAAACGGAGGCAGCGGTGGCGACGACTACAACCGCGACGACAGCCCTCCAAGCACACGGAGACAGCCGGCTCACGCGGGCGATCGTAGCCGGGGCTGCGACGAGTTGCGCCGGCCAGCGCGTCCAGAGTGGGAGCTAGACTGCGCCGCCGTGCCGAGCATCGCAGAGGAGGTGTTGGTTCCGTTCCTCGACTTGTCGGCGATCCACCGCGACCTCGCGCCCGAGGTGCTGCGCGATTTCGAACGGATCATCGTCAGTGGCGTGTTCGGGGACGGCGACGACGTTCGGGGCTTCGAGGAAGCGTTCGCCGCATACGTCGGCACCGCCGGGTGCATCGGCATGTCGAGCGGCCTCGATGCGTTGAAGATCGGCCTACTCGCCGCGGGGCTCGAACCGGGCGACCGAGTCATCGTTCCCGCCAACACGTTCGTCGCGTCGATCGAGGCGATCGTGCAGGCTGGCGGTGTCCCGCTGCTCGTCGACGCGTCGGAAGACGACTTGAACATCGATCCCGCGCTCGCCCGCGCGGCGGCTGAAACGGCCGAAGCACGGTTCTTGATGCCCGTGCATCTCTACGGCCAGCTCGCGGACATGCGCGAGCTCCTGCACATCGCTGCGGAGACCGGGATCACGGTGATCGAAGACGCCTGCCAGGCGCACGGTGCGACGCGCGACGGCTTCCGGGCCGGCGCGGCCGGCGCGGCTGCTGGGTTCAGCTTCTACCCCGGGAAGAACCTCGGCGCGATGGGTGACGCGGGTGCCCTGACGACGAATGACTCGCGAATCACCAGTCGCGCACGCGCCCTCCGCGAGCATGGCCAGGTCGCGAAGTACGACCACGCCTACGAAGGGTTCACCGGGCGCCTCGACGCCTTCCAGGCTGCCGTCCTCGTGCGGAAGCTCGACCTTCTGGCGGGCTGGAACGCCGCGCGACGGGAGACGGCCTCTTCATACCTCGCCAGCCTCACGGGTGTCGGCGATCTGCAGCTGCCACCTGTCGCGCCTGGCTCCCAGCCTGTCTGGCATCTGTTCGTGATCAGGACTGCCGATCCGACCCGGCTCGGCAGTCACCTCGCGGCGCACGGCATCCAGACGGGCCGGCACTACCCGATCCCGGCCCACCTGAGCGGTGCCTTCGGTCACCTGGGACACACGCGCGGATCGTTCCCCGTCACCGAGTCGATCTCCGAAACGTGTCTCTCACTCCCGCTGTTTCCCGGGATGTCCGCCGACATGGTGGACACCGTCGTCACATCGATCCGACAGTACTTCGACGGTGCCTGACCAGCCGGCGAACAACGCCCCGTTTCGGCTGATCCGGGATGTGAGGTTCGGTGAGGGCGTAATCGTCCAGTCGTTCGTGAATCTCTACGGCTGCGCGATCGGGGACGAGACCAGGATTGGACCGTTCGTCGAGATCCAAGCGGGTGCGACGATCGGCGCTCGGTGCAAGGTGCAGAGCCACTCGTTCGTGTGCTCCGGCGTCCATATCGGCGACGAGGTTTTCGTCGGTCACGGAGTGATGTTCATCAACGACCGCGCGCCCGCCGCAACACGCGAGGACGGCATGCTCAAGGGCGCCGCGGACTGGTCGATCGAAGAAACGACCGTCGAAGCAGGAGCCTCGATCGGAACAGGCGCAGTCGTCCTGTCCGGAATCAGAATCGGTCACGGCGCGCTGGTCGGCGCGGGCGCCGTCGTCTCGCGCGACGTTCCGCCGAACACGACCGTCCTCGGGGTTCCCGCACGCGCCACCGCGGCACGGTCGGTCCGTCGGTGATGGCCGCGCGCTCGTTCACTCGGCGCGCTTCCCGATTCGTTCGCAGCGAGACGTTCCGAAAGCATCCGCTGAGCTCCGTCGCGCGACGGTTCGCGTGGCATGCGCGCTGGCGGATCCAGCGCAAGCCACCGCTCCTACGGATGCCGCTCGGGTACGAGCTCGAGCTGGCCCACACGAACGCGACGTCGCCGATCTACTTCAACCGCACGTTCTCGGATCCGCCGCAGGCGCAGTTCTTCATGGATGCGGTGAAGCCGGGAATGACCGCGATCGACTGCGGCGCGCACGTCGGTGAGTACTCGCTCCTGTTCTCTCGTCTCGTCGGGCCGACCGGGCACGTGCATGCCTTCGAACCGGACCCGCGGATCGCGGCGGTCCTGCGCAGGAACGTCGCGTTGAACGACGCCGACAACGTCGTGGTGAACGAGGTGGCCATCGCGGATGTTGAGGGGACGCTCTCGTTCACTCTCGATCCCGAGCCGTCCCGTTCGGCGCTATCGGCCGATGGCGATGTGGAGCACGCGATCGAAGTCCCGGTGACGAGCCTCGACGCCTACATCGCCGCCCAGTCGCTGGCACGAGTTGACGCCATCAAGGTCGACGTCGAAGGCGCCGCACTTGCGTTCCTCTCCGGAGCGGAGCGCGTGTTCCGCGATCTTCGGCCGTCGGCCGTCAGCGTGGAATGCGAAGCCGACGATGAAGGCGAGCGCGTTGCGGCCGTGCTCGCGGGACTGGGATACGAGGTGGCGGTGTCAACGAGGCACATCTACCCGCACGTGACGGGCCGCCTCAGCCGATGAGGCTGCCGTTCGACCCCGCCGTCCTCGCGTGCCCGCGCTGCGGTAGCGGCGTGTCCCTCGAATCAGACCCTGTCCGCTGCCGCGAGCACGGACACACCTATCCCGTCGTCGACGGCATCCCAATCCTTGTCGACGAGGACGAGAGTGTCTTCCAGATCGAGGACTTCACCGCCGGCCGCAAGACGACGTGGCCCACGACTCCGCGTCACCGCCGTCTCGTCTCACGCTTCCTGCCGTCGCTCAGCATGACGATGGGCGCGCATGAGCGCCTGCGCACGATGATCGATGTGCTTGCGTCAGAGACGGAGCGACCACGTGTCCTCGTCATCGGCGGCTGCGTGCTCGGTTCCGGCATGGACGTCGTCGCGGCCGACAACCGGATCGAGTTGATCGAAACCGACGTGACCTTCGGACCACGAACGCAGCTGATCTGCGACGCACATGCCCTGCCGTTCGCCGACGGCTCGGTCGACGCCGTCGTCGTCCAGAACGTGCTCGACGCCGTGCTGGACCCGTACCGCTGCGTCGAGGAGATTCACCGGGTTCTCCGTGCTGGCGGGATCGCCTACGCCGAGACCCCGTTCATGCAGCAGGTGTGCGGACGGCGCTTCGACTTCACGCGCTTCACGTACCTCGGTCATCGGCGCTTGTTTCGACGGTTCACGACGATCGAGGACGGCATCGCGAGCGGTCCGGGCATGGCCCTCGCCTGGTCGGTGCAGTACTTCCTGCTCTCGTTTCCGCGTTCGGCGCACACCAAGGCCGCGACCCGAGGGCTCTCCCGCCTCACGCTGAGCTGGCTGAAACGGCTCGATCCGTACCTCAGACGCCGCCCCGGCGCGTTCGACGCGGCGGCCGCGTTCTACTTCGTCGGACGCAAGTCCGACACCGTGCTCGGCGACCGGGAGCTCCTCGACCTGTACGTCGAGTGACCGCTCCTCGGTTCAGGAGGCCAGTCCTTCGAGCATCGCCGTGTAGCGCGCCGCGTTGAGTGGCCACCGGTACTCCTCGTACCGGCGACGGGCCGACGCCGCACGCTTCGCAGCCTCCGCCGGCGCCGCGGCGATCGCGCTGAGCGCGTCCGCTAGAGCTTCGGCGTCGGCCGCTGCATAGAAGAGGATCTCGTCGGACGAGAAATGGTCTCTCAAGGTCGGCAGGTCGCTGCAGACGACGGGGATCCCGAGCGCGACGTACTCGAAAAGCTTCGAAGAAAGCGCGTAGCGGTTGAGATCGCTCGGCACGTTCGGAACGACGCCCGCATGGGCGCCCGCCACCGACGCCAGGACCTCGGCGTGCGGCAGGTACTCGCCGCTGAACCACACGAAATCGGCGACTCCCAGTGCCTCGGCACGGTCGCGAAGCGCCTGCAGCTCGTCGCCCTCGCCGTAGATCTCGAGCCGCAGACCCGGAATGCGACCCTCGAGCAGGCCGACGGCATCGACCAAGGTCGGAAGGCCGTAGGCCGGCGTGATGCTGCCGTGGTAGACGACACGAAACCCGTCGCCGACACGGGGATGCGCGGTCGTGGGAAGGAGCCGCTCGTCGATGGAGTTCATCACGACCGTGATCTTGTCCGCAGGCACGCCGCGCGCCGCCAACGCTCTCTGGTACGGCTCGTGCACCGTCACCACGCGGTCGGCGAGCGACGTAGCGATGCGCTCGACCAGGCGGAGAACCCGGTCGACAACGCCACCTGCACGACCGCCGAAGCGCATGCGGAACATGTCCGGAGCAAGGTCGTGGACGTCGAACACGACGCGTGCGCCGAACAGCTTGGGCACGAGCACGGCGACGACGAGGAAGTCGGGAGGGTTGTGCACCTGCACGACGTGCCAGCGCCGTCCCGGGAACGCGCAAGCGACAGAGGCGGCAGCGAGCAACGTGAAGCCGAGGTACTCACGCGCGACTCCCAGTGCCCCGTGACCCCGCTGATGCTCGACAGGCAACCGTCTGATCCGCACACCCGCCGCATCCACTTCACGGGCGGGCTCGCCGCGCCGGCGTGCAGCGATCACGTCGACCTCCCAGCCGGCGTCCAACGCCGCCTGAGTCTCGCGTACGACACGAGGCTCGCCGACCGGATACGGGCCGTGGACGATCATGAGGAGGCGGCGTCGCATCGTACGAAGGCGCCGGTCACGCGGCGACGGGCGAATCGAGGAGGCGAGTATAGGCTTCCCGCCGTGAAGGCTGCGGCCAAGGAGGTCTTCGGCTGCGTCGTCCGGTTCAGTGGGCTCACGAAGCTGGTTCGGGCGACGTTCGGCCGCGGTCGGGCAGCGATCCTCGTGTACCACGATCCTCCGCCTGAGCGGCTCCGTGCACACCTCGCGTACCTGGCGCCGCGATTCGATCTCGTGTCGCTGCCGGAGCTTGTCGACGCCTTGCGATCACGACGCTGGGAGGCCCTGCCGTCACGGCCGCTCGTCCTGACGCTCGACGACGGGCAGGCGGGCAACGCCGCACTCGAACCGGTGCTCCGAGAGTTCGGAGCGCGCCCGACGTTCTATGTCTGCTCTCAGATCGTCGATACGAACCGCCACTTCTGGTTTCGCGACGCCGGGGGGCACTTCGCACAGTTGCTCGACGTCTCCGACGAGGCGCGACGGCAATTCCTCGCCGAGCGGTTGGGCTTCGTCGAGTCGGCCGAGCACGCAGAGCGCCAGGCGCTGTCCCGCGACGAGCTGGTCAGCCTCGCAGCCCTCGCCGACATCGGCTCGCACACGCAATGGCATCCGGTCCTCCCGGCATGTTCCGACGCTGTTGCACGCACCGAGATCTTCGGCTCGAAAACGGAGCTCGAGGCGATGCTTGGACGGCCGTGCGAGCACTTCTGCTTTCCGAACGGGGACTACTCGGCGCGGGACGTCGACCTCGTCAAGGCGGCCGGGTACCTGTCTGCACGGACGACGGATTTCGGCTGGATCGGCGCCGACGCGGATCCGTTCCGGCTTCCGATCCTCGCAATGCCGGACGATGCCTCCGTCAACACGCTCGCGGCCTACCTCGGCGGAATCCTCGCGCTCAAGCGCGCCGTGAAGCCTCGCCGCCGAGTCGTTCCTGTCGCTTCCTGATAGACCTCGAGCAGCCGCTCGGCCGTCGCCGCCGGCCGGTACCGCTGGGCACGAATCCGCAGCTCAGCAGAACGTCGTCCCACAGAGAGCGCCGCGACGACAGCAGAGGCGAGCTGTGCTTCGTCGCGTTCTGCGACGGCGCAGCCCGGGAGGCCCGCAATCGTTTCGGCGACGTCGCCCACGTCGGTCGAGACCACAGGCGTGCAACACGCGAGCGCTTCCTTGACGGCGACCGGCGAGCCTTCGGAGACAGAGCACATCAACACCACATCGGTCGCATTCATCACATCGACGACCTCATCCCGCGTGAAGCCTTCGAGATACGCTGGCCGAACCTCCGGTCGCGACTCGGACACTCGTGCCACGACGCGCGCGAAGAGCTCCGCCCCTTTCACCGGGTTCATCGAGCCTCCGGGAAGCAGGACGACGATGCCGTCCGGCTCCCAGCCGAGACGGGCACGAGCAGCGTCCCGCTCCCTCGGCGCGAACCGGCTCGTGTCGACCGACGGAGGAACGACCGCCGCGGTCGGCAAGCCGAGTTGCGCCGCGCCGCGTCTTGTCACGAACACCGGGGTTGCCATCCGGGCGACGGCGAAGGAGATTGCGCGCTGCCAGCGGATGTACCCGAGGTCGCTGCCCCAGAACGTGGTGACCACCGGCGCGCGCCACTGCGCAAGAGCTGCCGCACCGGTGAGCCCGTAATGCGCGTGCACGAGGTCATACGACGACGCCTTGACGCGAGCGCGGATGTCGCGCGTGGCACGCGCATACGCCGCGCGAGACCGCCGACCGTCAAACGACAGCACATCGAGGTCGACGCCTGCTTCGCGCAACGCATCGACCTGTTCTGCGACGAAGCTGCCGAACCACGGCTCCCGGGCGGTCGGGTACATGTTGGTCGCGACAAGGACCCTCATAGGCGATGCAGCCTCGTCAAGGCGCCGACCGCCTTCAACCCGAGCGCCTTGCGCCGACCACGCGCGCTGTCGTACGCGTCCCAACGCGCGGCGACCCGATCGAGATCCTCGGCGCCGACGGCGCGAGCCGTCGCTCGCAGCTGCGTGATGTGGAGTCGGTGGTAGAAGGGATGGGCGATGTCGGCGACACGTCCGGGAAGCAGGCTGTAGAGGGACCACCAGCCGGTGTCGTACAACGCGACCCGGCCACGCACCGCTTCGACACCGGCCTGCCACGCCTGCGCGGCATCCGGCTCGCCGAGTCCCACGGCAACGTCGTGGAGCCCCCACAAGGCGTAGAGCCAGCCGTTCAGGATGTCGCTCGGCGGAGACGACGGGGCTTCCTGAAGGATCGGCCCTTCGGAGGCGAGTCGACGGAGCGGGCCTTCGCCGGCCACCAGATCCACGACCGCAGCGCGCGCCGCGTCCGCCGCGGCGGCGTCGCCGCGGATCGCCGCGCGCACGAGGACCGACGCCATCTGGCCCTGCGCCATCGCCGAGAACCACCGACCCGAGATGCGGTACTTGGGCAGATCGACGTCGTACGGCCACAACAAGCGTCCGTCGGTTGATACGGCCGTCGCATGAATCCGGCCGACGACGATGTCGAAGGCGGCGCCGGCGTCGGTATCGCCGGCGATCGCGCGCTCCCACCAGCCGAGGGCGAGCTGGGCCAGGCTGGCCGGGAAATGCGCTTCGAGCGGGACGTCGGCTTTCGTCTTTGCGCGGAGGTCGACGAAGTACCCGTAGGCCTCATGCGAGCGGAACTGTGGGCCGATCGGCTGAGGCTCGTACCCGACGCCTCGCGCGGTGAGTGCTCGCAGTCCCCGGACGGCGATGCCGGGCCTGCTCACACGGTCACGCGCCCGGGGCGGCGGTGCGATCGCAGCAGACGCTGCGACAGGTGAACGACTTCAAACGTGTCGGGAGGAGAGAGGCGACGTGCAACGAGGCCGAGGACCCAGTAAGCCGCGACGAGCAGGACGGCGAGCAGTGACGGCGACACGAGAGCGGCAAGCGGCCCGAGGATCAGGAACGGCACCGCGGTCGCCCAGACGACGAGCGCGAGCCGGCGCGGCATCGCAAACGCTTGGAAGAGCGCGGAATGGAGCGCGAAGAAAAGCTCGCCGGGCACAGCCAGCAGCAGGATCAGGAGGAGGCTCGCCGACGAGCTATAGGCCTGCAGGCCGACCAGGTCGAGAATCCGGTGGAGTACTCCGGTCAGCCAGAGCACGAGGTCGATCGCGCCGGCCGCGACCCCGAGCACGACGAGGTCGAGACCGCTAGGTACCGCGACGCGCTCGCCGCGGCTACTGACGCCGGTCGCAACGGGAATCAACGCAGTCACGAACGACGCGCTGAGCCGTGAGGGGAGCGTGTACACGAGCAGGGCGAGGTCGAAGAACGCAACCTCGCGGTACGAGCCGGCGAGCAGATCTAGGCGCGGCGCAACGGTGAACACGTAGATACCCGCGTTCGCGAAGGTCAGCCAAGCCGAGAAGTGCAGGATCTCACCGGCGGTCGATACGGAAGCCTCGGAGGTCGAGGTCGCGCGGCGCGCCCAACGCATCACGAAGACGACCGCCAGTGCGGCCGCTGCGACGTTGCCGATCGTGAAGGCGGCGACGACCGTGGAGATGTCCAGGTGCCCGTGGGGCCCGTAGGCGACCGCGAGGGCAACGAGTTGCGCCAGGGCGTTGATCGGCTGAATGAGCGCCGACTGCGCCACACGTCCCTTCCCGCGAAGGTATCCCGCGGCGAGCACGGCCACCACCATCGGCAGCATCCCCGCCGCTGCCACGCCCGCGGCGCCCGCGGCGCCCGTGAACGCGAACCCCGCTGCGGCGACGACTAGTGATGCCGCGACCGCGGGCACGGTCGCGCTCCAGGCGAGCCGTCTCAAAAGGAGCGGGTCACGCGCCCGCGGCCCGCTCAGCGTGGCGAGCCGAACGGCGGCGATCGGGACGCTGAAGTGACCCACCACGAGCGCGGTGTTGAACACGCTGAGGAGAAGCGCTACGCGTCCGTAGTCCGAGACCGCGAGGCCCGAGACGGCAACCATGCGGAACGCGATCTGCAGCAGCGCCATGACGATCGCCGAGGCCGTGAATATCGCGGAGTCACGGCCGACACGACGCCACATCTCAGGCCTCCGCCGGCGGCTCGCTGCACAAACGCGTGACCGCCCCAACGAACAGCATCATGTACCACCGGTGCGCCGGCGCAGCCACCGTCAGGATGAACGCCTCGATCGCGAGATACGCCGTGAGCACGGCGACCCCGATTTGAGCGAGGTACGCCTCACGGCGACCCCGGGCGAGGCGGACGATCGTGCCACCGTAGAACACGTAGTAGAGCGCGGCGCCGAGCAGACCCGTCTCGACCAGCAGCCAGAGCGGCACGTCGTGCGGGCTCTCTCTGGAGACGCCGTTCAGGTGCACGACAACGTACGACCGATGAACGCCACGACCGACGAGCAGGTCGGCCGTGCTGCCGTGCCGGAGGAGAGAAACCTCATTCTTCCAAACCGCGCCGCGTCCCTGAGCGAAGCCGCGACCCGACGTCGGGCTTGCGTCAGAAAGTCGTGAGCCGACGTTGGTCAACGAGACCGTCGCCGCCAGCGCGACCGTCGCCGCGGCGACGGCCAGCATCACGCCCTTGCGCCGAATCAGGACACGCGGCTGGAGATTGAACCGTCCGCGCGAGAGCACGAGCCACCACACTCCGAGAATGACCAGTGCCGCGATCGTCGTGCGTGTTGCGGTTGCGGTGATCGCGATCGCGCAAACCGCTGCCACGATGAGGTCGAACGCATCTCGTGCGCGTGCCGGCCGAACGAGAGCGTCGACCGCGAGAGCGAACGCGATCGACACGAACAAGAAATTGCTGTTCTCGTTCGCGCTCCCGAACAGACCGTGCACGCGAATGGTGTAACTCTGAAAGCCGGGGGCATACGAGCGCTCGAAGAAGCTCGAGCCGAAGAGACGGACGGCGAGGCTCTCGTCTGCATGGACGAGGACGAACTGCACGAGCGTCACGATCGCGACGACCAGTCCGGCGACAACGACGAGCCGGCCGAGGATCTTGAGCTCACGCCGACCGGTTATGAACGCGAACGCGGCGAACAGCATGATCCCGCCAGCACCGACCCGCGCGACGTCCGAGGCAGCCAGCGAGTGCGAGGGCGCGCGCGCGCCGAGGAGTGCGTACAGCACGCAGAACGCCGCGAACGCGACGAAAGGACCAGGCAGACGAGGCACGCTTCGCCGCGCCCGCAGGAGTGCGAGCACCAACCCAGCCGGTAGCGCGACGCCCAACACCCGGCTGACCGACAGGTCGATGTTCGCCCGATGCGCCAGTTGCGCATGAAGAAGCGGAAGGTGCAGGGGAGCCCAGGCCAGCGCAACCGCATACAGCGCGACGAGCGGCGAGCGTGCACCGAGCAGCGCGCCGGCGATCGCCACCAGTGCGACGCCGACTGACTCGCCCGGCTTGAGAACTGCCACGACTCCGATCACGGCAACGAGCGCGAGCTCGATGGGGACCCGCCGGAGCTCGACGACCGCACGCCGCGGCCAGCCGGCGCAGGCGCTCACGACTGCGCCGCCGACTCGCGAAGCCATTCGACCTCCTCCGCGAGCGCTCCTCGAAAGTCCGTCGAGGGCTGGTAGTCGAGCATGTCGCGCGCCATGCGTACGTCGAGCGAGATGTGCGAGGGCTCGCGCGGCGAGGAAACGAACAGCGGATTAGCCGGAACGCCGACCGCCGACGCGACGTCGTCGAGCACGGAGCTCGTCGTGCGCGCGACGCCACTCCCGATGTTGAGCGTTTCGCGGCAACCCGACGCTGCGGCATTGACGATTGCGGCCGCGACGTCTCGGACGTGGACGTAGTCGCGCCGATCCGACCCATCTCCCTCCACCGTCGGACGGACGCCGTCGAGCAGCGCTCGTGCGAAGCGCGGAACTGCGCGCGGCCCCAGCTCGCCCGGCCCGAACACCGTCGAGAGGCGGAGCCGCGCCGCGCCGGGCAAACGCGCTTCCGTCTCGGACTTCGCGACCGCGTACGGGGTGGACGGAGCAGTGGCGACGCGCTCGTCGACCGGAGTGCGATGAAAGGTTCCGTAGACGTCGGCGGAGCTCGTGAAGACGACCGTACCGGTCGCCGCGGCGGCCAACCGCTCGGCGCCGTCGCGATTGATCGCACGCTCGTGCCCGAGCCACGCGGTCGGCTCTCGCTCCGGCGGCGGCGTATAGGCCAGTAGGCACACGGCGTCAGCCGACCGCACTGCAGCAAGCAGCCGGGGGTCGCGGACAGACCACCAATCGGCAACGGTTCGCACGTCGAGCCGAGGGTGCTCGACCGCTGCGAGCCGCCAAGGCTCGTCGAGCGCGAACGCGAAGACGCGCCCTCCCGCGGCCAGGGCCGCTCCGCATACCTGCGCGCCAATGAACCCCCCGGCGCCGACGACGGTGACCGAGCGCCCGGTGAGATCTGCCAGCCACGGTTCGAAGCCTGCGCGCTGGACGGGGACTAACGCGGCTACCAATTCCGGACAGTCTCGAGGTCGGGCGACCCCCCGGGCGTCGTCGCCTGCACCCAAGCAACGTAACGCCCCAACCCCTCGCGTACGTCCACCTTCGCTTCGAAGCCGAGCAAAGAGCGCGCGCGATCGACGGCCGCGAAATGGTGCCGCACGTCCCCCGGCCGGTCATCCTGGTAGTCGGGATTGAACTCGACGCCGATGATTTCCGCCAGGCTCCGGCAGACGTCGACGATGCTGATCCCATGCCCGAACGCGATGTTCACCGCATCGCCGACGAGCTCGTCGCATGCCGTCGCTGCGAGGATCCCCTCTGCGGTCTCCTCGACCCAGGTGAAGTCGCGCGTCTGCCCACCGTCGCCGAAGATGATCGGGCGCTCACCCGCGAGCATCCGGAACGTGAATTTCGGGATCACCTCCGCGCTCGTCCCGGTCGAGTGCTCGCGCGGTCCGTAAGAGTTGAACGGACGCACGATCACCACCGGGAGGTTGTAGGTCCGCATCACGCCTTGCGCATAGAGCTCCCCGGCCGCCTTGCTGGCGCCGTACACGGTCGTCGGGTGGAGCGGATGATCCTCGGCCATCGGCGTGACAAGAGCCGAACCGTAGGCCTCCGACGATGAGACGTAGGCGAAGCGGCGGACACCGGCGCGCGCCGACGCAAGCGCCGTGACAAGGGAGCCGGTCGCATTCACCGCGTGCGTGTGCAAAGGACGCCCGAGTGACGCTCGCAGGTTGTCGCATGCCATGTGCACGACGGCGTCGGCGCCTGCGACGGCGCGGGACACGGTGTCCTCGTCGCGCACGTCACCGACGACGACCTCGACCTCACGCTCGACCGCTTCCAAGTTCGCTCGCGAGCCGACACTCAGATCGTCGAGCACCGCGACCGACGCACCGTGGGCAACGAGGGCCTCGACCACGTGACTGCCGATGAAGCCGGCGCCGCCCGTGACGACGACGCGCGCGCCCTCGAGCTTCACCTCAGTTCGCTCCGCGTCGCCGCGCGACGGCAGGCAACGTGTGCACGAGCAGACGGACGTCCTGCCAAAGCGACCAGTTCATGACGTAGAGATAGTCGAGCGTCAGCATCTCTTCGAACGGGATGTTCACCCGGCCGAGCACCTGCCAGAGCCCCGTGATCCCGGGAGTCAGGTCGAGCCGGTGGCGCTGCCAGCCGAGGATCTTCTCGTCGACGTCCGGCGGCATCGGCCGCGGCCCGACGAGACTCATGTCGCCCTTCAGGACATTCCAGAGCTGCGGGAGCTCGTCGAGCGAGAAGCTCCGCAGAACGCGGCCGAGCGGCGTGATGCGCGGATCGTGCTGGAGCAGCAACCACGCCGGATGCTGACTGCGTTCTCGAAGCTCGGCTCCGAGCGCATCGGCATCTCGGACCATCGTCCGGAACTTGTACATCCGGAACCGGCGCCCGTTCCTCCCGACACGCTCCTGGACGAAGATGACCGGGAACCCCGTCGTGACCGCGATCGCCAGGGCGACGCCGAAAAAGAGTGGCGAGAGAGCGACGAGCAAGACGGTGCTCAGACTCACGTCCATGCCCCGCTTGAGCAGGCGAGACGAGCGCGTGAGCACGGGCGGCTTGATCCCAAGCACGGTCATGCCGGCGACGTCATCGACGGCGAGCGACGGACCGGCCACGTCGAGCACCGTCGGCAGGAGGCCCACGTGGACGCCGAGATGACGACTCGAACGAAGGAGATCGACCACCACGCGCTCGTCGAAATCACGACCGACGATCACGACTCGCTCAACGCGGGTGCGGCGGACGACCTCGGAGAACTCGTCAATGGCGCCGAGATGAGGGACGTGCTTCAGCGCCGCGTCCGCGTTTCCCACGTAGCCGACGAGGTCGAGATCGTACTCCGGATGCGCCGCGATCTTCTCGGCAAACCGGAGCGCCACCTCACTGCCTCCGACGAGCATGACCCGCTCCTTTGGGAGCATCTGACGCGCGGCTCGCCGCGCGACGGCTCGACCTGCGAGTAGCAGCGCGAGCCCCACGGCTCCCGTAACGGGAGCTGCGTCGTCGAACGGCCGTCCCGCCAGCCGGAGCACGACGAACTGGAGGAGCATGCTCACGAGCACGACATGGAAGAGCGACGGGAGCTCGTCGACCGTGCCGTGGTTGATTCGCTGATCGTCGCGGTCATAGAGACCGTACGACTTGAACAACACGACCCACACCGGCAGGGTGGCGCCGCAGGCAAGCAGGACGCCGAGGCGCAACCCGTGCACGACGGTAAGCGCCAGCAGCGTGGCAGCGGCGACGGCGATCACGTCCGAGGCGAGCAGCAGCCTGCGCAGGCCGCGCGACCGGCGCGAAGCCAGCCCGAGCAGGCCGGCACTCGCAGCTCGCTTGGCCGTCTCGGGGCTGAGCCCCGCCGCGACCTGCGTCACCGGACAAGCTCCGTCGGAGCGAGCACCTCGGCCGGCGCACCATCAGAGGCGAGCGATCGGTCTACTGCCTCGCACATCAGCACGACGTCCAACCCCAGCTCCCATGAGGAACGCGGCTTGACGCCCGACGTGATCGCGCGACAGAAATCGGCCAGCTCGAGCGCCAACGGCTCGACCGCCGCGACGCGTGGAGAAACCACGTCCCCGGAGCGATAGGCCATCTTGTATTCGCCGTACGACTGATGCGTTGGAACAAACGCGCCTGAGTCGTAGATCCGGACGGGCTCGTTGCTGGTGTCGTCGTACACGACCATCTTCTCCGAGCCGACGACCGCCGTTCGGCGCAGCTTGCTCGGCGCGAGCCACGAGAGCTCGACATGGACGATTGCCCCAGAGCCGTACTGAAGGCTGATGAACGCGACGTCCGCGAGGTTGGGCACAACGCAGGCACGGCTGCGGGCAGAGACGGAGACCGGCAACTCTCCGAGCCAATGACACAGGATGGAGAAGTCATGCGGAGCGAGGTCCCAGACGACGCTCACGTCCGGCTGATGGAGTCCCAGGTTCACCCGGCTCGCGGAGATGAAGTAGATGTCGCCGAGCTCGTTCCGGTGGATCAGGTCGCCGATCAGGTTGACAGGCGCGCTGTACACGAACGTGTGGCCGGGCATCAGGACAAGGCCTTCCCTCTCGGCGGCCTGCACGAGCTCGATCGCATCGGCAGAAGACGATGCAAGCGGTTTCTCGACAAACAGGTGCTTTCCAGCCGCCAACGCTCTCATCCCGAGCTCGTGGTGCGTCGAGACCGGCGTGGCGATCAGAACCGCGTCGACATCCTCCGCCTCGAGGACAGCAGTGGCCTGGTCCTCGAGACGCACTCCGGGATAGCGGCGACCGCAGTCCGCGAGTCTGCGCGCCTCCCTGTCGCACACCGCGACGACCTCGACGCCAGGCGATTCCGTGAGCACGCGGACGAGGTTCGGGCCCCAGTAGCCCAGTCCGATCACCGCGGCACGCACGGCCCCACCTCTGCTTCCGGCACCTCTACGACTCCCGTTCGAGGATTGGTTTCGACCATCGGCTTTCGACATGACCTAGACGCTTCCCCCCGGGGACCATTGACTTCCGTCCTCAGAGCGGAAGAACCACACTAGCGCTGATTTTGTTGAGCGACACTCGCGACACCCAACGGATTCAGGCGCCTGGCATGGCGCCGGCTTGCAATCGCAGCCCGCCGCAGCCCGAGCTGCTGCTCGATTCGAGCACGAATCAGCCAAATCTCGGCGCGGTCCGAGCCGTTGGCGCTCGCGATCTTCGCCCAGGCGAGCGCCACGGTGTAGTTCTTCGCGCCTTCAGCGGCGAGGGTCGCTTGCAGCGGCGGCGACCATGCCCAGGGAGCAAGGCGGTACGTGTCCGCAGCGCGCGAGACCGCAGCGGGAAGGTGGGCGGATCGCGCCTGCGTCTGACTCTGACCCACGCCTCGGATCACCAGACCGGGTTGAGCGCAGACGAGCGCGATCGCCAGAGCCAGCGGCGCCGCTGCGACGCCGGCCCAACCGCTTCCCCACGGCTGGGCGCCGTCGGGCCTGGGCCGCGGCGACGCGACGAGGGGAACGGCGAGGGCGAGCGCAAAGGCCGAAAAGCCGGGGATCTCCCAGCTCCAGTCGACTCCGAGCGCGACCACAGCCGCGGCGAGAGCGCCGAAGAATCCCGCGGCCACGGCGGACGGACTCGTCGGCACACGGGCACCGCCGAGCCGCCGGGCGGCGTGCACGAGGGGCAGGACGAGAAACGCTGCGAGCAGGACGAAGCCGATCAGGCCGAGTTCGCCGAGCGTCTGGAGATACAGCGAATGCGCGTCGAGGACGAACAGCGAGAACGGCCGATGCTGCGCCCACCACGCCGCGAACGTCCCCGGCCCGCCTCCGAACAGTGCATGAGCGTCGAATTGGTGAATCGCAGACGTCCACATCTGCCACCGCCCGTTGCCGCTCGGATCGCTCAGGTGGCGCTGCACGTAGTTTCCGGAGCTGACCTGCTGGAAGTGCACCGCCTTGAATTGGTCGAACCGCCGAACGGGATGGGCCGCGACGACCATGACGACGGCAACGACCACGACCGCGATTCGGACCGCGAAGTCCCACCTGGCGAGGTGCGCACGACGCGGCTCGAGGAAGCGATCGACGATCGAGTACACGACGGCAAGTAGCACGACGGTCAGACACAACAAGAGCGCGACCCGATGCCCTTGGGCGACCGCAGCCGCGGCTTGGGGACGGTTGACAAGAGCGTCGTTCGGGTTGACGACCACGATCGCCGCCACGGCGGCGCCGGCTGCGGCGAGCGCGGTGACGAGTGCCCGGGCGACGCCCGGCGTCACCATGATGAACGCGACGATCCCGATCGCCGCCGCAATGAACCCTCCGCGCGATGAGGTGAGGTACAGAGCAGCGGAGATCACCGGGACAGGAAGAAGAGCGAGCGTCCGCCGGGCTCTCGTTACTGCGATCGTGGCTGCGCAGAGAAGGAGAGGAAACGCACAGGCGATCAACGCCCCGAGCGCGTTCCAGTAGCCGAGCGGGTAGCTGAGCCGCACCACGCTCGCCGGCAAGAGGTCATAGGGGCGGCCGACCTTGACCACCGAGGGGAACAACCGCGCGACGACCGCGAGCGCGATTGTGGCGACCATCGCCATCGCGACCGTTCCGGCCCACAGCCGCGCGTTCCGAACCCGCATCCAGAGCTCGATCAGAAGAACGAACAGGCCGAGGTACAGAAGCGACAGGGAGGCGGAGCCGAGCCCGGTCTCGACGTCGCGTGTCCAGACCAGCCTGATCAAGTTCCAGAGCGCGAACAGCGCCAGAACGGTGGTCGCCATCGACCAACGTGCGCGAAGCAGGCCCGCTGCCGCCGCGAACGCGAGCACCGCCCACACGCCGACCCCGAGCCAAGCCCGGGCCTCCGGGTCGTACACACCGCCTGCATAGGCGAGGAGAAACAGGCCGACGCCGAGGACTGCCTGCGCGGCTCGCAGCGAGGACGGCATGACGAGTGATCGCGCGCGCTCGAATCTCAGTGCGAACGCGTCCTGAGTCACGCGCGCACCATACCGAGCGGTCGCCCGCGACCAATCACTGGAAACGGCGATACGCTTCCGGCGTGACTCGTCTGATTGTTCTTGCACCCGGCATCGTCACAGGGCTGTTGCTGTTCGCGCAGGGCGCCGTCGCCGGGCCGCCGTCCTCGGTCGCCCAGTACGTCGAAATGGTCCCGACCGCAACGGGATCGCAGGTGCCGGACGACAGCGCGAGCCGCAGTACGTCACACACCTCGACCGGTTCGCAGGTCACGCCGGTCCAGCCGGCGACAACGCCGAGCGCCACGACCACCACGACCACCACGACCACCACGACCGCCAAGCGGACGCCTGTCAGGCCGCGGGTGCGAACACATCCCCCGCCGCTCACGACGCCGGCCTCGACGAGGCCGACGACGAGCTTCGGATCCGTCACCGCCGACTGGTGGCCGGTCAGCGTCCTACTCGGCGCGGTGTTCGCCGGCGGCATCGGTGTTCGGCTGAAGCTGCCCCGCTAGCTGGGGACGGCGTGCGGCGCGTCTCGCTGCGCGAACACCACAGGGATTGACAGCGAGAGCGCAACGAACGCGTAGAAGTAATAGAACTGCATCGTCAGGTAGAACGCGTTCGACGCGAGCGTCCCGACGAGCGCAGCGGTGCAGCCCCAGGCGAGTGGACGGACCCGGGCGGCGAGCGGGTCGCGCATCGCTGCGAGCCGGCGGCCGAGCGCCCGAGCGGCGCCGAGCCGGCGAAACACCCAGAACAGGAAGAGTGCGAAGAGCGTGGTGCCGACGAGGCCGGTCTCGACGATCAGCGCCACGTAGTAGCTGTGCGGGCCCCAGTTCGTCTTCCCGGTGACGAACTCGTAGTAGACCGAGAACGTGTTCAGACCGAGTCCGAACAGCGGGTCGGTGTGCAGGACGTGCGGGATGAACGAGTAGACCTGGAAGTGCGCGTTCTCCGACCCGCCGCTCGTCTGTACCCGAGACTTGAGCACGGTCGTGAAGTACGAGCGCCGTGAGAGCACGATCGCACCGAGGATCGCGACCGCCGCTCCGATCGGGACGAGGAGCGCCGGGCTGTACAGGTAGCGCCGGTAGGGGACCGCGAGCACGAGCGCGCCGACGCCGAGACCGAGCAAGCCGCTGCGCGAGAGCGTTGCCGCCTCGACGATCAGGAGGAACCCGATCGTGGGCATCAGCCACTTGCGCATCCGGTGCCCTTTCTCGAGGCGCAGGTAGAGCGGCGACAAGACGAGCAGCGGCACGATCAACATGATCCCGAGGTGGTTCGGGTCACCCGTCATCGCGTTCGGCCGGAACACGCTCGCCCCGTTGATCGCGCCGTAGACGTTGATCTGACTCGCGCCGCCCGTGATCGGTGAGAGCAGCGTCGCGTCGAGGTTGCCGCCGCGGCGCGCGTCGAGCAGCTGCAAGACGCCGTAGATGCCGTTGACGACGATCCCTGCGCTGAACCAGGCGAGGGTGCGCCAGAAGTAGCGCTGGCCGCGCCGCGAGAGCCATGCGACAGCGGCGGCGAGGAATGCGAAGTGGATGATCCACTTGGTCAAGCCTTTGCCCCACTGGGCCAGCGCATCCGCGTCGGAGAGGTCGAAGTACCCGAGCAGGTACACGACGAGGAAGCACGCGAAGAAGGACAACAGCACCGCCGTCGTGTGCGGAACACGCCAGAAGCGGGTCCCGGCTGCGAACGCAAGCAGGAAGAGGATCGCCAGGACGTCGGCGAGCGAGACCGTGCCGGCGAAGTTCCAGTGGACCTTCTCGAACGTCACGCAGAAGACGCTCGCGAGGAACAGGAAACTCGTCAGCCGCCTCATTCGACGACCTGCTCGAGCACACGTGCGAGCTCCTGCGAACGTGTGCGGCGTGACACCTTCCGCCGCCACTCGTCCGAGAGCGGCGCGCGGTCGAGCGTCCCCGCGCGCCACCCCGCGTGCAGCTCGCGAAGCGCGGCCGCGACGCCGTCGACGTCGTCCGGCGCGACGACCACGCCGGCGCCGGCCTCGCGGATGAGCTCGGCGGCGGCCCCGTCCGGCGGCACGACCGCGAGGATCGGCCGCTCCGCGGCCAGATACTCGAACACCTTGCCGCTCAGCACCCCTTTGCCGCGGCCGCCGGCCTCAGGGATCAGCAGGAGCAGGGCCTCCGAGTCGCGTTGCAGCTCGAGCGACCGGCGCCGCGGCGCATAGGGGATCAACTCGAGCCGGTCGCCGAGATCGAGCTGCTCGGCCCACTCGCGATCGGCGGCGCGGAAGTCGCCGAGGAACCGCACGACCACGTCCTCGAGGCCGGACTGCGTGAGCCCGGTGAGGAACGGCCGCGGATCACGCTTGCCGAAGAACGAGCCGGTGTGTGTGAGCCGGAAGCGGTCGGACGGGTGCCGCTCCAGTCCGGCGAAATCGTCGAAGTCGGAGCCGTTGGGGATCGTCACCACCGTCCCCTTCGGAGACCGCTCGCGCATCTCGTCAGCGATCGCCTCCGAGACGCACGTGATCGCGTCGGCGGAGCGGGCGATCAGCTTGGCCACCGCGTGCTCGCCTTGTTCCTTCGCGCGGACGACGAGCCGCTCTGCACGCCGATGCGGGTGCGCAACGACCGAGTCGCGCAGGTCGGCGACCCACTTCGCGCCCGTCGCGCGCTTGACGGCCGCGCCGATCAGATGGACCGACGACGGTGGCGACGTCGTCACGACGACGTCGATTCCCTCACGCCTCGCGATCCTGATCGCGGCCGGAATGGCCGTCAGGTTCCAGCTGACGTTCTCGTCGGGAACGAGGAACCGGCGTCCGAAGAGCTGGACCTGCTTCGAGACCCGCTGCAGCCCCTGCGTGCCGTGCAGCTCCTCCGCGGGCTTCCGTCCGCTCGTGCCGACGTACCGCGCTCGGTGCACCCAGGCGAGGGTCGGCGGCTGAAGCTCGTCGTCGCGGTGGATCCAGCGTGGGTCATCGGGCGCGAGCACGTGCGTCTCGACGCCGAGCTCCGGCAGATGCGTGGCGAACTTCAGCGGTCGCTGGACGCCGCCCCCGCCGGCCGGTGGGAAGTAGAAGCTGACGAGCAGGACCTTCACGGGGTCCAATGTTCGCGGTTTCGCTCGTAGAGCTCCTCCGCGATCGCACGAACGTCGTACGCCTGCTTCCACTCGGGGTAGTGCGAGGCGAACCGGCCGTTGTCGCTGATCCACCAGATGTGGTCTCCCACCCGCGCGTCGTCACTCAGCGTCCAGGTCATCTCCTCGCCCGTCACCTCTTGGACGAGGTCGATCGCCTCGAGCACGGAGACGTTGCTGTGGCGGCCGCCGCCGATGTTGTAGACCTCGGCGACCCGCGGCGCGCGCTGGAACTCGTCGAAGCAGGCGATCAGGTCGCTCGAGTGGATGGCGTCGCGCACCTGCTTGCCGCCATAGCCGAAGATGGTGTACGGCGTACGCGTCATCGCACAACGCACGACGTAGGCGAGGAAGCCGTGCAGCTCGGCTGCGGCGTGGTTCGGTCCGGTGAGCGTGCCGCCGCGGAAGCAGGCCGTGCGCAGGTCGAAGTAGCGGCCGTACTCCTGCACGAGCACATCGGCGGCAACCTTCGACGCGCCGAAGAGGCTGTGCAGCGACTCGTCGATCGACATCGTCTCGTCGATGCCGCCTTCGTAGCGGTGGCCCGGCTCGAGCTCCCACCGCCTATCGAGCTCGACGAACGGCAGCGAGTTCGGACGGTCGCCGTAGACCTTGTTCGTCGAGGTGAAGATGAACGTCGCCTCCGGCGCATGGAGCCGCATCGCCTCGAGCAGGTTGAGCGTCCCGACGGCGTTGATGTCGAAGTCGGTGAACGGCTCGCGCGCCGCCCAGTCATGTGACGGCTGGGCTGCAGTGTGGACGACCAGCGAGATCTGGGTGCCGTAACGCTCGAACAGGCGCAACACCCCCTCGCGATCGCGGATGTCCATGTCGTGGTGCTCGTACGCCGAGCCGAGGCGCTGCTCGAGTCGCTTGCGGCTCGCACGGGTCGACGCCTCGGGCCCGAAGAAGGCCGCGCGCATGTCGTTGTCGATCCCGGCGACCGTCATGCCCTCGCCGCCGAAATGGGCCGCCGACTCGAACCCGATCAGGCCGCACGAGCCCGTGACCACGGCGATACTCATTGGGTCGGCACCCTACTCAAGCGCCCGCCGAGGATCTGCCACGTGGCCCCATACTTGCGGGCAATCGCAGGATCGTGGGTTGCGATCCAGCGGTGAACGTCGGCAACGCGCCGGTACGGGTCGTTCGCACTCGTGTTCGCAACGTGCGTCACGGGCGCGGCGACTACATAGACCGGCGCCACAGCGGCGACCTCGTAGCTCGTCCGCACCGGCGCGATCACGACAGCACCTTCGGGCACGCGTGTTCGCAGGTTGTGAACGAGGCGTGCGGAAAGGGCATCGGGATCGGACGGATTCCGCGGCCCCCAATGCAAAAGACCGTGCACGACGACCGGTAGCACGAAGAGCGCTGCCGCCGACGCGGCGAGCCGGTGATGCTCCCGCACCGGCGGCGGGCGCCAGATCGCGACGGCGCCGAGCGCGAGCAGACCGCCGAACAGCGCAACCCAGGTCGCGAGCGCCGGGCCGCCGTGGCGCAGGCCGACGCCGAAGTCGCCGGGCCAGAGGAGCTGAAGCACGATTCCTGCGATGAGCGCGGCCGGGAGCGCGACGAAGCGGCGCGCCGCGAGCGCGAACGCCCCTGCGAACGCAAACGGCAACGGCGCAAACCCGGCGGCACGGCGTGCCTGCGAGAGCGACGCCGCGTCGGAGAGGTGCACGAAGAGCCACGGCACCTCCATCAGCAGGAGAATGAGCAGCGAGCCGCCGAGGACGTACTGGCCCCACCGTCGCCGAATCGCGAGCGCAGTCAGCGGCAGCAGGAACAGTGCAGCGATCGCGACGGCGCCGGTCCGGCCGAGCACCTCCGGCGCGAGCCTGAAGTGGTGCGGGCCTGCGATCACGAGCTGGTCGGCGTACTGCTGCAGGCCGCGGAGCCGCTCGACGTCGCTCGGGTTGTGTGCGCGCGTTTCCTTGACGAGCGGGCGTAGCCAGAGCAGCACGGTGACGACGGGTGCGGCCGCGGCGAGGTACGCGCGCCACTCGCGGTGGGCGAGGACGACCAGCGGAACGAGCATGAACAGCGCGTACGACGAGTGGACGAGGGCAAGCGTCCCGAACACGACCGCGGTGGCTGCGTAGTTCCGCGAGAAGAACAGCGCGATCGCGGCCGGCGCAAGGATCTGACGCGCTGCATTGGCCGGCTGCGAAAGTTGCGCGTACGAGCCGCCGCCGCCCGGCGCGAAGCAGAACAGCGCCACCTGCGCGAGCGCGACGGTGACGCCGCCGGCGCGCGAGCGGAAGACGACAGCACCCGCCTCGTAGGCGACGGCCACGGCGATCGGCGCGAGCAGCGAGCCCTCGTGCCGCATCACGACGGAGGGATCGAGGCCCGAGAGCCAGGCGACCAGCGCGTCGAGCCCGTGCCAGAGCGGGAACGCGTAGCCGGGATGGAGCCCGCCGTCCCTGAACTCGTCGACCGTCCGGAGGTGGAGGTTGCCGAGCTCGACGAGCTTGCGCACGCGCGCCTCGTGGAACAGCCCGTCACCGACGACCGCGCCGGCGGTGTGCCACAAGAGCATTCCGAGCACCGTCCCAAGGACGACCGCGGTACCAGGTACCCGGCGGGTACCGGCGACCCGCCTTCGAAGCCAAATCGCGGCGACGAACAGGAGAAGCAGCAGAAGCGCCGCGAGCTTGATGTTCGAGTGCACCGTGAACACGGCCGCCCAGACGACGAACAACGCGCCCATCGTCCACGCGACGACCTCCGACATCGTCCGCCCGAGCGCGAGCCCCGGCAGCAGCACGAGCACGGTGCCGAACGCCAAGCGGATGTACTCGATCACCGGATCAGCGTTGCTGCGTTGCCGGACGAGAGGAAGCGAATCCCCTCGCGATACGACTCCCGGCGCCGGATGAGCGCGCGCAGGCGCAGCGACCAGAGCAACAGGACGCGTGCGCGCTCGGCCGTCTTCGGTCCGTCGTGCTTGGCGAAGAACCGGAGGTGGCTGCGCAGGTTCTCCACGTACATCAGCCCGCCGTGCGTTGCGCCGCCGACGTGCACGACCTCCGCACCCGGGAAGAACAGCACCTTCCACCCCGCCCGCCGGAACCGCGTCATCCAGTCGACCTCTTCGCTAAACATGAAGAACGCCTCGTCGAACATGCCGACAGCGTCGACGGCATCGCGGCGGACGAGCAGCGCCGGGCCGTAGAGCCAGTCGGCCTCCGTTTCGACGTCGTGGTCGAAGCCGCCGACATAGAGCGGGTTCAGCACACGCGTGCGCGGGGCGAGCTTGCGGATGAACAGGTACTCCGTCGCGAGCCGCCAGACCGTCGGCTCGCCGCGCACCGACCGCTGGAGCGTTCCGTCGGTGTTGCGGAGCCGCGGCCCGACGACCGCCGCTTCGGGATGCGCGTCCGCGTACGCGACGAGTCGGTCGAGGCCGTCGCCGACGACCCACGCGTCGGAGTTGAGCAGGAAGAAGTACCGCCCGGTCGCGACGCGCATGCCGGCGTTGTTGCCGCCGCCCATCCCCTTGTTCTCCTGCTGGACGAGGCGCGCGTCCGGGCGCTTTGCGCGCACGGCGTCGAGCGTGCCGTCGGTCGAGCCGTGGTCGACGACGACGAGGTCGCGCCCAGCGACCGAGTCGAGGCATTGCTCGAGCCACGGCAGGGCGTTGTACGTGACGACGACGACGGTGACAGGAGGCCGGGTCACGATGTGCTTCGTCGTCCGGGTGCGATGGTCGTCGCGAGGCAAGGACGCAGGGAGTGCCGATAGTGGTCACTATCGGCACGACTGAGGACGCCGCATCGCGGCGATCCAGCGCGGCTGGACGACACAAGTCTCATCGTGAACCGGCCTCCCTAGACGGTTCCATCGGGCACCGGTGTCCGGCCGAACACGTTCTCCCACAAAACGATCACGACCCCCGGCAGCGCGAGCAGGATCGTCATCACGAAGAACAGGAAGCCACAGGCGAACGCGTGGTCGTGATCGATGCTGAGCTTGCCGAGGAAGCTGACGAAGAACGCCTCGCGCACGCCGATCCCGTTGACCGTGAACGGCACGAGCATGACGAGGAAGAGGAGCGGGCCGAGCACGACGTACGGCAGCAGTGAGAGATCGATGCCTACCGCGCGGCCGGACGCATAGATCGCGACGACCCGCGTCAGTTGCGCAGCCGCGGTGATGACGGCGACGACGAGGAGCGTCCCCGGATGGTCGCGGTAGCCGTGCAGGCCGTCGTACACCGCCCGCGCAGGCTTCTCGACGCGAAGGCGTCGTGCGATCGGCCCGAGGAACACGAGCCGCCGGCGTACGGTGCGCGAGAAGAACACGAAGGCGATCGCGATCGTCCCGAGAACGAAGACGAGCTCGATCCAGAGGTATGCGCCGATCGGGTATCGGCCGATCGCGAGCAGGAGCCCGATGCCCGCGAGCAGGAGCGTGACGGCTCCGCCGAGCGCACGTTCGAGCAGCACCGAGCCGGTGATCGGCGTGATCTGCCCCGGATGACGCCGCGACGTCTCGAAGATGCGCGACGCATCGCCGCCGACCGATGTCGGGAGCACCTGCCCGACTGCGTAGGAGACGAGGTAGGCGCGCGTCAGCCACGCGAACGACTCGTGAACCCCGCGCACTGCGAGCAGCTGCTGCCAGCGCCAGCTCATCGGCGGCACAGTGACCACGGTGAGCACAAGGGAGAGCGCCAGCCACGGAACGCTCGCCGACGTGATGATGTCCTTCGTCTTCCCCAGGTCGACCTTGCTGAGGATGTAGGCGATAGCGAGCGACGTGACGAGCAGCGTCGCGCCGATCTTGAGCGAACGCTTCATCCCGCGAGTCGCGCGTGCACGCGGTGCAGGGCCGCGACCGCGTCACGGACGTCGTCGTCGCGGTGCGCCGGCGAAAGCGGCAGCGACAGCACCTCGTCGCCCGCGCGCTCGGTCACGGGCAAGGGCGGCTGGTGCGGCGCCATCCGCTCGCGGTACGCGCTCAGGCGGTGCACGGGCAGGAAGTGGATCGAGGTCCCGATGTTCTCTTCCCCGAGCGCCTGCTGCACTTCGTCGCGGTTGGCGAACGTGATGCGCACGACGAACAGGTGGTTCGCGTGGTGATCGCGCGGGTCGCGCGCGACGGCCTCGACGCCTTCGAGCCCGGCGATCCCTTCTTCGTAGATCGCGACGTGCCGCTTCCGGATCTCGGCGTGCTCCTCGATCTTGTCGAGCTGCACCAGTGCGATCGACGAAAGGACGTCGCTGAGGTTCGCCTTGTAACCGGGAACGGCGATGTCGTATGTCGAGCCGTGGCCGCGGCGCATCACACGCAGGTCGTCGATCGCCTCGGCGAGGTCATCACGGTTCGTCGAGATGAGGCCGCCCTCGCCGGCAGCGATGTTCTTCGTCGCGTAGAGGGAGAAGCACGTGAGATCGCAGATCGAGCCGACCTTCCGGCCGCGGTGACGCGACTCGGCCGCGTGCGCAGCGTCCTCGACGACCGGCAGGCCCAGCGCCATCAGATCGTCCAGCTCGGCGGGCTGGCCGTACAGGTCGACCGGCATGATCGCCTTCGTCCGCTCGTTGACGAGCGACCGCACCGACTCCGGATCGATGTTCAGCGTGTCGTCGCGGATGTCGGCGAAGACCGGCGTCGCACCGGTGTGCACGATCACGTTCGCGGTCGCCGGCCAGGTGAGCGACGTCGTGATCACCTCGTCCCCAGGCCCGATCCCGAGCGCCACCAGCGACAGGTGCAGTGCGGCGGTGCCTGACG
>Ga0207657_10000955_pt1 | contig 30552 bp, 31 predicted proteins | sample KBSC33metaG_FD_184316 | JGI IMG/M metagenome (GOLD analysis project Ga0207657, IMG submission 184316) | Corn rhizosphere microbial communities from Kellogg Biological Station, Michigan, USA - KBS C3-3 metaG (SPAdes) (version 2) | ecosystem: Host-associated > Plants > Roots > Rhizosphere > Soil ...
GAGGAGGGGCACCGCCCCGAACTGGAGCCAGAGGATCGGCGCGGTCGCAAGGCTGCAGGCGGCCGAGACGGCGACCGCCGCGCCGAGCGTCTTCGGCACCGGATAGCCCTCGAGCGCGCGCAGAAGCGGCCGCGCCGCGAGGAAGATCGCGACCACCGCGCCGAACGAGAGCTGGAAGCCGGCGTCGAAGAGCGTGTAGGGATTCCAGGCGAGGAGGACGACCGCGGCGAGGAGGAGCACGTGCCACTGATCGCGCTCACGCGCCGCGAGCCAGGCGACCGAGACCGCTCCGCCCGCGACAGCGGCGCGGATCACGGACGGCTGCGGCCCGACGGCGAGCACGTACAGGCCGATCGCGCCGAGCGCAGCAACGTGCGCCCAGGCCCGGCCGACGCCGACGAGGGCCGCGAGGCCGAACATGCCGCCCGCGAGCAGCACGACGTTCTGCCCGCTCACGGCGAGCAGGTGATAGAGCCCCGAGCGCCGGAAGGCGTTCTTCAATCCTGGCGAGAGCCCGGCGTCGTCGCCGAGCAGCACGCCCTCGACGAGCGCGCGCCGCTCTCCCGCCAAGCCGGGCGCGGATGCCCGGCGCAGCCACGTGCGCAGGCGGTCGCCTGCGCCGCCGATTCCGCCTCGCCGACCCGTCGCCGTCCAAGCGTCGACGTGCAGGACGACATGCACGCCCTGGCGGCGCAGCCATGTCCGTTCGTCGAAGTCGTTACCCGAAGCCGACGCGTGCGGTCCGCGCGGCAGCCGCACGACCGCGAGCAGGCGCACGCGTGCACCCTGCGGGGGCGCACGTCCGAGCGGGAGCTCGAGCTCGGCGCGCTCCTCGAGCGGCCGCCCTTCGAAGCTCAAGATCTGCGCGAAGACGCGCTGGTCGAACGGCCCGACGCGCGGCTCGGCCGTGACGACGGCGACCACACGGCCTGCGCGGTCGATCTCCGCGCTCAGCGGGCTGCGGTCGAGCGCCTGGAGGCGCGCGGAGCCACACCACCAGCCCGCGAGCGCGACCGCGGCGCCGCCCGCAATGAGCGCGGCCGGGCGCGGCGCGAGCAACGCCGCCGCCGCGCCGACCGCAAGCGCCCACACCCCGGCGTGCAGCCGCACGAGGTCGGAGAGCGCAAGCCCGAGCGCGGCCGAGCCGGCCACGACGTGCGCGGGCAGCACCCGCTTCACGGAACGACGAGCCCCTGCAGCTCGGCGATCCGCGCCGGGCCGATGCCCGGGATCGCGTCGAGCCCGTCGACCGAGGTGAACGGCCCGTGCTGCTCGCGGTAGGCGACGATCTTCTGCGCCGTCACCGGGCCGATCCCCGGCAGCGTGTCGAGCTGCTCGGGGGTGGCCGCGCTCAGCGAGACGGGACCGGTCGCGGCACCGCCGGCCGCGACCCCACCGACCGCGGACGCACCACCGCCGGCCGCTCCGCGTGCGGGCACGAGCACCTGCTGGCCGTCTGCCACCGGGGCGGCGAGGTTGACGGCGTCGCGCTCCGCCCGGCGCGTCAGACCGCCGGCGCGGGCGACCGCGTCGGCGACGCGCGCGCCCCTGGGCAAGCGGACGAGACCCGGCCGCCGTACGGCGCCTGCGACGTCGACGACGAGCGACGCGCTCGGTCCGCCCGGCGTGCGTGCGGGCGCGGCCGGGCGGATCGGCGCGACCTGGAGCGGCGGCGTTCCGGCGCCGGAGGCGACGACGTGTCGCCAGGCGACGACGACGAGGACGAGCGCGAGGAGCGCCGCTGCGAGCGCACGGCGCGCGGGAACGGAGAGCGGAAACGTGGCCACCCCTCAACGGTGGCGCAAGAACCGTCACCGGTGGGAAACGCGATCGTGCCGAAACCGCAACAATGCACGCCGAGGATCCCGGCTGCGCGGGGGACCAGGCTGCGACCGCGATCGGCGCCTCCTTCGGTCAGACGACGAGGTTGACGAGCTTGTCCGGGACGACGAACGCGCGCGGCTCTTTCCCGTCCAGGAACGACTGCACCTTCTCGGAGGCGCGCGCCCGCGCGACGAGCTCGTCCTCCGGCAATCCCGCGGGCACCTCGAAGCGGTCCCGCACCTTGCCGTTCACCTGCACGACGAGCTGCACCGTCTCGCGCACGAGCAGCGACTCGTCCGCGACCGGCCACGGCTCGTGCAGGAGCTGCGAATGGCCGAGCACGCCCCACAGCTCCTCGCATACGTGTGGGGTATACGGCTGCAACAGGGAGACCGCGGTCTCGGCGGCGAACCGGGCGGCCGGGTCGTCGGGCGCCTTCGAGAGCTCGTTGATCAGCTCCATCACCGCCGCGATCGGCGTGTTGAAGACGAAGCGCCGGCCGATGTCGTCGGTGACGCGCGCGATCGTCTCGTGCGCCTTGCGTGCGAGCGCCGAGCCGACGCCCTCCGGCGACGCCGGCCGGGCCGCCGCCTCGTGGACGATGCGCCAGAAACGGCGCAGGAACCGCACGGTCGCCTCGATGCCGTCGGGCGTCCAGTCGATGTCCTGGTCGGCAGGCCCCTGGAACAGGATGTAGATGCGGATCGGATCCGCGCCGAAGGCCGCGATCAGCTCGTTCGGCGAGACGCCCCCCTGCGACTTCGACATGCGCTTGCCGTCCAGCCTCACCCACCCCTGGTGGAAGAGCCGCTGGAACGGCTCGCGGAAGCCGACCATCCCGAGGTCGTTCATCGCCTTGACGAAGAATCGCGAGTAGAGCAGGTGGCCCTTCGCATGGTCGATCCCGCCGATGTACTGATCGATCGGCATCCAGTAGTCGGCGATCGCGCGGTCGAACGGCGCCGTCTCGTTGCGCGGGTCGGTGTAGCGCAGGAAGTACCAGGACGAGTCGACGAACGTATCCATCGTGTCCGCCTCGCGTCGACCCGGGCCGCCGCAGCGCGGGCACGGCACGTTCATGAACTCCTCGTTCGAGGCGAGCGGCGGCTGGCCCTTCGGCCGGTAGTCGCTCACGTCGGGGAGCAGCACCGGCAGCTCGTCCTCGGGCACCGGGACGATGCCGCAGCCGTCGCAGTAGACGACCGGGATCGGAGCGCCCCAGTAGCGCTGGCGCGAGAAGCTCCAGTCGCGCAGGCGGAAGTTGACCGCCTGCTTCGCCTTGCCGTGGGCGTCGAGCCAGTCGACGATCGAGCGCTTCGCCTCCTCGAACGGCTGCCCGTCGAACGTCTCCGAGTTGATCAGCCTGCCGTCGTCGTCGATCACCTGCACGATCGGCAGGTCGAAGGCCTCCGCGAACTCACGGTCGCGCTCGTCGTGGCCCGGGACGGCCATGATCGCGCCCGTGCCGTACTCCATCAGGACGTAGTCCGCGACCCAGATCGGGATCTGCGCGCCGTTCACCGGGTTCGTCGCGTAGCGGCCGGTGAAGACGCCGGTCTTCTCCCGCTGCTCGCGCTCTTCGGTCGGGCGCGCGGCTGCGACACGCGCGTAGGCGCGAACCTCCTCGTCGCCGCTCAGCGCTCCGACGAGTGGCGACTCCGGCGCGATCACGAAGAACGTGGCGCCGAAGAGGGTGTCCGGTCGGGTCGTGAACACCGGGATGTCGAGCTCGAGCTCGTTGACCCGGAACAGGATCTCCGCGCCTTCGGAGCGCCCGATCCAGCTCGTCTGGATCTTCTTCGTCCGCTCGGGCCAGTCGATCGTCTCGAGGTCGGCAAGGAGTGCGTCGGCGTACGCGGTGATCTTGAAGAACCACTGCGCCATGCTCCGCGCCTCGACGATCGCCCCGCAGCGCCAGCAACGGCCGTCGACGACGTGCTCGTTCGCGAGCACCGTCTGATCGTTCGGGCACCAGTTGACCGGAGCCTCCTTGCGGTAGGCGAGCCCGTGCTCGAGGAGCTTCAGGAAGAGCCACTGCGTCCAGCGGTAGTAGGTCGGCTCGTGCGCGGAGACCTCACGCTGCCAGTCGATCGCCCACCCCATGATCCGCATCTGGTGGCGGATCGCCTCCATGTTGCGCTCGGTGATCTCGAGCGGGTGGCCGCCGTCCTTGATCGCGGCGTTCTCCGCCGGCAGGCCGAACGAGTCGAACCCCATCGGGCGCAGGACGGTGAAGCCGTGCCGGCGGCGGAAATGCGTGACGACGTCCCCGAGCGTGTAGTTGAGGACGTGCCCCATGTGCAGGCTCCCGGACGGGTAGGGCAGCATCTCGAGCATGTAGAAGTGCCGCTCGGGAGCGTCGCCCGGGGCCGGGTTCTCGACGTGGAAGGCCTGCTCGTCCTCCCAGACGCGCTGCCACTTCGCTTCGATTGCCTTCGGGTCGTAGGTATCCATGCGTCCGGTGTCCATCGTGTCCCCTGGAAATGAAAAAGCCTCTCGATCGAGAGGCCGTGGGAAGCTGCCGCGGCGGCGCCGCGCTACCTCCCTGAGTCAGGTAAGAAGCAGATTCACGATCATCAGCATACCCCATGGATTCGGCACTCATGAAGCTTTTCCCGGACACCGCGGCCGTCGACGACGGCGAGCTGGCGCTCGGCGGCATTCGTGCGGCGGCGCTCGCGCGCGAGTTCGGGACGCCGCTTGTCGTCTATGACGAGGCGACGCTGCGCGCGCACGCCCAGGCCTACCGGGCGGCGGCGCCGGGCGCGCTCGTCGCCTATGGGACGAAGGCGTTCCCGTCGGTCGCCGTGCTCGCGCTGCTCGCGGAGGAGGGCCTCGGCGCGGACGTCTCGACGGTCGGCGAGCTCGAGTTCGCGCTCCGCGCAGGAATCGGCGGGGAGCGGCTCGTCGTTCACGGCAACAACAAGGAGGACGAGCTGTTGCGGCGCGCCGTGGAGGCGCAGGCGCTGATCGTGCTCGACTCCCTCGACGAGCTGGAGCGCGCGCAGGAGCTCGGCGCCGCGCGCTTCCTGATCCGCGTCACGCCGGGGATCGAGGCGGACACCCACGAGGCCGTCAAGACGGCGCACCACGGGTCGAAGTTCGGCCTGCCGCCCGAGGACGCCGTCGAGGCGGTCCGCCGCCTGCCGGACTCGGAGGGGCTGCACGTGCACGTCGGCTCGCAGCTCCTGCATTTCGGCGCCTCCTTGATGACGGTCGACTGGATCGCGCAGTTCGCCGCACGCCTGCGGGCAGAGCTCGACTGGACGCCGCGGGTGATCGATCTCGGCGGCGGGCTCGGCGTTCGGCACGTGCTCGAAGAGCCCTCGTTCACGATCGGCGAGTTCGTCGGCGGCCTCGTCGGCGAGCTGCAACGTGCGTTCCACCTGCATGGGCTGCCGTCGACGGCGCTCGTGCTCGAGCCCGGGCGCTCGCTCGTCTCGCGGGCGGGCGTGACGCTCTACACCGTCGGCTCGGTGAAGCGCGCGAGCGCCGCGACGACCTACGTCACGGTCGACGGCGGCATGTCGGACAACCCACGGCCCGCGATGTACAACGCGCGCTACACCGCCGTCCTCGCGAACCGCGCCGCCGAGGCGCCGGCGGAGGCCTACGCGATCGCCGGCAAGCACTGCGAGTCGGGTGACGTGCTGATCGAGCGGGTCGAGCTGCCCGAGCCTCGTCGTGGCGACGTGCTCGCCGTGCCGGTGACGGGCGCCTACACGCTCGCCATGTCGTCCACCTACAACGCGGTGCCGCGACCGGCCGCGGTGCTCGTCGGCGACGGCGCCGCCCGCCTGATCCGCCGCCGCGAGACGGTCGACGACCTGCTCGCGCTCGAGGCGTGAGCTACCAGAGCCGGTAGGACGCGCGCGAGAGGAACAGCCCGTGCCCGGCACGCGTCGTGCACGTGAGGCCGACCCGGCGCGAGACGCACGTGAACGCCCGGTAGTGCCAGCTCCGGCCGTAGGCGAGGACGACGTACGCCGGCCTGTCGCGGGCGTCGTACATGAGTCCGCCCGCGCAGACGATCTGCGCCTTTCCGCGGTCCGGCAGCGAGAAGCCGTGCCAGTCGAGGCCGATCGGCTGCGCGATGCAGTGCGCCTGCGTCGCGTTCGCGTAGCCGGCCTTCGCGATCCGGCAGAGAAGATTCGCGTGCGTGCCCGGGCGGATCGGGACGTAGAAGCAGCCGATGTTGCGCGAGGGGGTCTCGACGCCGGGCAGGAGCGCTCCGCGGGCGGCGACCGCGCCCCCTGCGGCCACGGCGACGAGAAGGGCTGTGGCGAACGCGCGTCTCATCGCGCCGCACACTACGCTCACATGCGCTGGCGAAGCGCGAGCACGTTCGCGACGAACGGCTTGGTGACGTTGTAGACGCCGTGCTCGTTGACTGCCCGCTCGCCCTGGTACCAGCCTGCGAGCGCAAGGCTCTCGTTGCCGTGGAAGACCTGTAGCAGGTGGCGCAGGTAGAGCAGGCCGACCTCGATGTCGCCGTTCACGGTGTGCGGGACCGGCTTGCCGGCAAGCACATTCTCGACGTAGGCTCGCGTCGTCGGCAACGTCTGCAGGACGCCGCGAGCGCCTGCGTCAGAGACGATGCGCGTCTGGAAGCCCGACTCCATCCAGGCGAGCGCGCGCACGAGGTGCGGATCGACCCCGAGGCGCGCCGACCAGGTGTCGAGGAGCGAGCGGACACCCGCTTGCGAGGGCTCGAGCCCCGCGGTCGCGACCGGCAACCTGAGGCGCTGGCCGATGATGATCGGCTTCGCGATCTCGATGTGGTTCGCGGCGGCGAGCGCCGCGAGCGTCGTGCCGTGTTGCTTCGCGATCGCCGTCAACGTGTCCCCGGCGTGCACGACGTGCACCGCCGCTGCGACGGTCACCGCGTGCACGCGCACGGGCACGCGGTCGCGATGCACGATCGCAGAGAGCGTCCGTGGGCCGACGACCGCGTCGACCGCCAGGTGCATCAGCTGCTGGTAGTGACGCAGCGCCGCAGTCGTCTGCTTGCCCATGTACCCGTCGAGCGCGCCCGAGTAGATGCCGCGCCGCGTGAGCAGGAACTGCAGCACCGAGACGTCCCAGCCGAAGTCCCCGCGCCGCAGGATGCGGGAGCCGAAGAGCGGCACGCCGAGCGGGCCGAGCGCTCGGCGGGTGCGGGCGTTCGCGGCGCCGACGGGAAGGCCGTGCTTGCGCTGGAACGCGGTCACCGCGGCTGCGGTGCGCGGGCCTGCGATCCCGTCGATCTGCGCCAGGTAGAGGCCGTGGGCGCGCAGCGCGACCTGCAGACCGGCGATCTGCGGGTTTGCCGCCGCGTGGACCGCCGGGGCGGCCGCCAGCAGCCCGAAGACCGAGATGAGCACGACAAGACGGCGCACGAGCCGGACCAGTTCGACTCCGGCGGCGCACGTCCTCCCGCAGGTCCCTCGTCAGTGCGGGCGAGCGTGGCCGCGCCGCGCGATCGCGTCCGCCGACCGGAGGACGAGCGGGAGCGCGAGCATCAGCGCGACGAGCGTCGCACCGAAGAAGAAGGTCGTCGGGCCCGCCCGGCTCGTGTCGACGTGCGGCACGAGCCCGACGAGGCGCGACAGGTACTGGACGAGGAGCGCGCCGAGCACCGCCCCCCAGATCGAGCCGTAGAGGCCGGCGACCGAGCCGACGAGCAGGTACAGCGAGAGCTGGATCGGGAACGTATGCGGGCTCACGTAGGCGACGTCGATCGCGAGCAGCGAGCCGGCGATGCCGGCGAGCGCCGCGGAGATCCCGAATGCGGCGAGCTTGACGGCCGGTCGGTTGACGCCGGCGGCCGCGGCCGCGAGCTCGCTGTCCCGCACGGCGTGCAGCGAGCGCCCGAAGCTCGACGCGAGGATCGCCCAGAGGACGAGGAAGCAGGCGACTCCCACGGTCCAGGTCAGCGCGTAGAGCCACTGGCCGTTCGTGAGGCCGAGCACGCCGAGGCCGTGACCGGTCTGCGTCGACTTCCCGAAGAGCGCGATACCCCTCGAGCCGCCGGTCAGGTGATCGAACCTCCGGAGCGTCGTCGGCGCCGCGACGGCGATGCCGAAGCTCGCGAGCGCGAAGGAGAGCCCGGAGACGCGCAGGCCCGGCAGGCCGGCGAGCAGTCCCACGCCGCCCGCAACCGCCGCCGCGGCCGGGATCGTCCAGAGGTCGCGCACGCCGTGATCCGCCGTCAGGGTCGCCGTCGTGTAGGCGCCGACCGCCATGAAGCCGCCGTGGCCGAGCGAGACCTCGCCCGCGTGCCGGCCGAGGAGATCGACACCGAGGATCGCGATGAAGTAGGCGCCGACGGTCGCGAGCTCGACCGTGTGAGGCTCGGAGAGCGGGAGCGGCAGCGCAGCGAGGACGATCGCGGCGAGCGCGAGCCACGCGAGCTTCTGCCTCATGCGCGCCGCACCCCGAGCGGGCCGGCGGGACGGACGAGCAGGACGGCGAGGAGGACCGCGAGCGCCGTTGCGGGCCGCAGCTCGCCGCCGACCCAGTGCACGTAGCTGCCGACGAGGTCGAGCAGCACGCCGAGCAGGAGCCCTCCGACGAGCGCGCCGGCCGGCGAGTCCAGGCCGCCGAGCACCGCCGCCGCGAGCGCATAGAGGAGCGCCGTCTGCAGCATGTTCGGCTCGAGGCCGAGCGACGGCGCGGCCAGCACGCCTGCGACCGCGCCGAGGGCGGCGGCGAGGCCCCAGCCGGCCGCGCGCATCGCGCCGACGCGCACACCGGCGAGGCGGGCCTCGGCAGGGCTCGCGGACGCCGCCCGCAACCCCAGGCCGAGCTTCGTCCGGGTGAGGAGCAAACCGACGAGCGCGGCGACGGCGAGCGACGCGACGACCACGCCGATGTCCCGCTTCGAGAACGCCGCGCCGCCGACCGTAACGAGCGACGCCGAGAACGGCCCGTCGAACCGCTTCGGCGCGCCGCCCCAGATCCAAGCCATCAGCCCGTTGAGCGAGAGCATTAGCCCGACCGTCAGGACCAGGATCCCGGCGAGCGGTCCGCGCTCGACCGGCCTGAGCACGACGACCTGCAGCGCGGCGCCGCCCGCGAACGACAGCGCGATCGTCGCGCCGAACGCCGGCCAGAACGCCCAGCCGTGGTCGACGAGCGTCCAGCAGCCGAAAGCAGCGAGCGTCGCCATCTCGCCCTGCGCGAAGTTGATCACCCCGGTCGTACGCCGGACGAGGACGATCGCGAGGGCGAGCAGCCCGTAGATCCCCCCGGACGCGAGCCCGCTCACCAGGTGCTCGAGGAAGCCGGTCACCGCGGCGAGGGGACGACTCGACCGTCGGCCCGCTTCAGCGCGTCAGTAGCCAAGGTACGTCCTCCGTACCGGCTCGTCGAGCCGCAGGCCGGCGGCGTCGCCGCCCAGAACGACGCGGCCGCGCTCGAGCACGAACGCGTGCCTGGCCGCGGCGAGCGCGAGCTGCGCGGTCTGCTCCACGACCACGATCGCCGTCCCGCTCTCGTTCATCCGGCGCAGCACCGCGAAGATCTCACGCAGAACGAGGGGCGCGAGCCCGAGCGACGGCTCGTCGACCAGGAGCAGCCGCGGCCTCGCCATCAGCGCGCGTCCGAGCGCGAGCATCTGCTGCTCGCCGCCCGACAGCATCGCTGCGCGCACGTTACGACGCTCGTACAGGCTCGGGAAGAGCTCGAAGACGCGGGCGAGGTCGCGCGTCGACGTGCCGCGCTGGACCCACGAACCGACCCTGAGATTGTCGAGCACGGTCAGCGTCGTGAACGTCCCGCGTCCCTCGGGCACATGGGTGACGCCCTTCCGCGCCATCCCTTCCGGTGTCCGGTGGAAGATCTTCGTGCCGTCGAGCAGCACGTCGCCGCGTGTCCTGACCATGCCGCAGATCGCGCGCAGCATGGTCGACTTGCCCGCTCCGTTCGCGCCGAGGATCGCGACGAAGTCGCCTTCCTCGACGCTCAGGCTCACGCCGTCGAGCGCGCGGATCCCGCCGTAGCCCGCCTCGACGTCGCGGAGCTCAAGGAGCGGCAAGGCGCCGCTCCAGCCGGCCGAGCTGCTCCTCGGTGACGCCTGCCTCGCGCAGGTACGTGCGCACGTCGCCGTGCCGGGCCTCGAGCGCCTCGAGTGTCCGCGCCATCGCCGCGGCGGGCGTGCGCTGCTTGAACCTGCGCTGCCGCCGCTCGGACTCGGTCGGTGCCTCCTCGCTCCACGAGCCCGGGCCGACCGGGAGGTTCGCCTCGGTCAGGGCGTAATCGGCGGCGGCGGCCTCGATCGAGACACCCGCAACGCGCAGCAGGAGCGCGGCGATCAGGCCGGTGCGGTCCTTGCCGCCTGCGCAATGGAAGAGCACGACTCCGCCCTCCTCGTCGGCGATCGCGGCGATCGCTGCCCCGAAATTCGCCTGGTAGTCCTCCAGCGCGGCGACGTAGAACGACGACCAGTAGCCGGCCGGATCGTCCGCCCGGAGGTACGCGTCGACCTCGTCGACGAAGTCCGGGTCGAGCTCTCCGAGCAGCGAGACGTGCACGACGTCGATGTCGACCTCCCGCGGCGGGTCGTTCGCGAGCTCCTCGGGCCAGCGCAGGTCGACGATCCGGCGCACGCCGTGCTTGTACAGCTCCGACCAGCCGGCGTCGGTCAGGCGGCGGACGTTGTCGGCGCGGACGAGCACGCCGTACCGCGTCTCACCGCCTCGGGCGAGCGGCACGCCGCCGAGGTCGCGAACGTTCGCGCACCCCTCCCACTGCAGGGCGCGACTCACGCGGCTTCGGTCGACTCTGCTCCGAGATATGCCTCGATCACGGCCGGGTTCCGCCGCACCTCGTCCGGCGAGCCCTCGGCGATCTTGCGGCCGAAGTCGAGCACGTGGATGCGCTCGGCCGTTCCCATCACGAGCCCCATGTGGTGCTCGACGAGGAGCACCGTCAGGTCGAAGTCGTCACGAAGCCGGCGGATGAACGAGCCGAGCTCGGAGACCTCCTCGTGGTTGAGACCGCCGGCCGGCTCGTCGAGCAGGAGCAGCTGCGGCTCGGCGACGAGCGCGCGCGCCAGCTCGACCCGCTTCAGGGTGCCGAACGGGAGCCCGGCTGCGGGGCGATGTGCAACGTCCGCGATCCCGACGTAGTCGAGCACCTCGCCGGCACGCCCGCGGGCTGCGCCGGAGCGAAAGGGCCTCGTGCGCGTGTGTGCGCCGACGAGGACGTTGTCGAGCACCGTCATCGTCCGGAAGAGCTCGACGTTCTGGAACGTCCTCGCGATCCCGCGGCGGACGACCCGGTGCGGCGGCGTGCGCAGCAGGCTCTTCCCGGCGAACTCGAGCTCGCCCGAATCGGGGCGGTAGAGCCGGGTCACGACGTTGAACAGGGTCGTCTTGCCGGCCCCGTTCGGGCCGATCAGACCGACGATCTGGCCCTTCTCCACGTCCAGCGAGACGTCGTCGATCGCCACGATCCCGCCGAAGCGGCGAGTGACGTTGCGAACGGAGAGCAGCGCCATCGGGCGCAACTCTAATCGGTTCTCGGGCGTTTCCTTCAAAAGGAGGGAAACGATGCTGAACGGATGGAGCAGGGCGCTCGCCACGCTCCTCGGAGCGGCCGCTGCGGGAGTCCTCCTGTGGGTGGCCGCCCAGATGGGACGGGACAGCACCGGCGGCTACTGGGCCGCGTACGGGATCGTCGCGGCGGCGGGAATCGTCTTCGCGCTGTCGCAGCTTCGCGGCCGTACGGGGAACCCGCCGGGGATGTTCCTCTTCGGGTTCGTGCCGGTGCTGATCGTGGCCGGCTGGGTGTTGCTCGGGATGCAGCCCCACTCGAACTGGTTCCAGTCGCACGTCCTCCGCTGGTCGGGATCGATCGGCGTGCGCGACGTCCTCCGTGACGTCGGCACGTGGGTGGGCGTCCTCGCCTTCGGGATCGGCTACACGCTCGGTGCGGTGCTCGAGCCGGCGCCTCGCCGCACGGTCGTCGGCCCGCGGCACGACCGCGTCGCGGCGGACGAGCCGGTTACGGCGGAGCGACGGGAGGTCGTCGACCGGCCCGCACGCGACACCGAGCCTGCGCCCGCCGACACGAGGCACGCGGTTCCGCGCTAGAGATCGGCCGGGTCCGTCACGGGCGCCCGGCACGTGAAGCGCTCGCAGAGGTAGACGGCAGGCTTGCCGTCTACCTCCGCCCGCCCGCGGAGGAGCGGGACGTCCTGCGAGGGGCCGAACGCGACCACGTCCGTCGGCGCGGCCTGCGCGAGCGCCGCACGTGCGACCGGCGCGCGCGGATCGCCGGCGATCGCGATCTCGCGGTGCGCCGCGAGGTGCTGGTCGAGCGCCACGAGCAGCCACCCGAAGGCGGACGGTGCACGCGTGAGCGCCTCCCGCGCGAGCCGGAGCACCGAGACTCCGCGCCGCTCGAGCTCGTCGTCTCCCCAGATCCGCGCGAGCCGGAGCAGGACGTACGCGAGCATCGCGTTGCCGCTCGGCGTCGGGTGGTCGTCGAGCTCCTTCTTGCGCGCGACGAGCGTCTCGGCGTCACGGGCGGATTGGAAGAACCCGCCTGCGCCATCGTCTCCGAAGAGCTCGACGGCGAGCGACGCGAGTCGGTGCGCCTCGAGCAGCCAGCGCGGGTCGCCGGTGGCGACATGCAGCTCCATCAGGCCGTGGGCGACGTCGGCGTAGTCCTCGAGGTACCCGGTCCCCTTCGCGACCCCGTCCCGCCAGGTGCGGTGCAGCCGTCCGTCGGCGCTCGACAAGGGGCCGAGCAGGAACTCCGCGAGCGCGGCCGCAGGCCCGACCCGTCCCGCCTGCGCCAGCGCCGCGAGCAGCAGCCCGTTCCACGACGCGACCGCCTTGTCGTCGCGCAGCGGCTGTGGCCGCCCGGCCCGCACGGCGAGCAGGCGGGCACGCGTCTCGTCGTCGAGCTCGCCGCGGAGCACGAAGCGGCCGTCCTCGAACGGCTCGAAGAGCTCCTCCGGCGCGCCCTCGCCCGGCGCCCACGTGAACGTCAGCCCCTCGATGCCGCCGGTGTCGGCGTCCTGCGCCGACGCGAAGCCGCCGCCGTCGAGCGCGAGCTCGCGCAGCACGTAGTCGAGCGTCCGGTCGGCGACGCGGCGGTACCGCTCCTCGCCGAACCGGCGCGCGGCGTGCAGGTAGACGGAGGCGAGAAGTGCGTTGTCGTACAGCATCTTCTCGAAGTGCGGCACGAGCCAGCGCTCGTCGACCGAGTACCGGTGGAAGCCTCCGCCGACGACGTCCCACATCCCGCCGAGCGCCATCCCGTCGAGCGTCGCGCGCGTCATCTCCTCCTCGCCGCGACGGAGCAGGAACTCGAGCACCGCCGAGGGCGGGAACTTCGGCGCGCGTCCCCAGCCGCCCCAGCGGGCGTCGAAGCCTTCGCGCAACCGGCGCTCCGCCTCCTCGAGCAGCGACGGCGTCAGCGGATCAGCCGAGGGCTGCATGAGCGCACCGGCCCGGATGTGCTCGGCGAGCCGGGCGCCCGAGCGCTCGACGTCGTCGCGCTGCTCGGCCCACGCCTCGGCGACCGACACGAGCACCTGCTTGAACGACGGAAGCCCGTGCCGCGGCTCGGGTGGGAAGTACGTGCCGCCGAAGAACGGCTCGCCGGCCGGCGTCAGGAAGACGGTCATCGGCCAGCCGCCCTGGCCGGTCAGCGCGACGACGGCGTCCATGTACACGGAGTCGAGGTCGGGGCGCTCCTCGCGGTCGACCTTGATCGACACGAAGTGCTCGTTCATCACGCGGGCCGTCAGGGCATCCTCGAACGACTCGCGCTCCATCACATGGCACCAGTGACACGCCGAGTACCCGATCGAGAGCAGGATCGGCCGGTCCTCGTCGCGTGCACGGGCGAGGGCCTCGTCGCCCCACGCGTACCAGTCGACCGGGTTTCCGGCGTGCTGCAGCAGGTACGGCGAGGTCTCGTCGGCGAGGCGGTTCATGCGGAGTAGCGTAGGCGCGATGCGCCGCTACGAGGACTTCACCGTCGGGGACGTCTACCGGTCGGCCGTCGGCCGCACGGTCACGGAGACCGACAACCTGCTCTTCACGATGCTCGCGCTGAACACGAACGAGCTGCACTTCAACGAGGAGGCCGCCAAGGCGACCGAATGGGGCAAGCCGCTCGTCAACTCGACGTTCACGCTCGCGCTCGTGCTCGGCCTGTCCGTCGCAGATACGACGCAGGCCGGCGCCGTCAATCTCGGGTGGACCGAGATCCGGCTCCCCCACCCCGTCTTCGTCGGCGACACGATCTGGTCGGAGACCGAGGTGACCTCCGCGCGCGAGTCGAAGTCGCGGCCGCAGCACGGGATCGTCGGCGTCCGTACGCGCGGCGTGAACCAGCGACGCGAGGTGGTGTGTGAGTTCGCGCGGACGTTCCTCGTCTCGTCGAACGCCGGCGCTGTCGACGTCTATCCGGGGACGGACGAGCCGTGGGGCGTGTGAACCCGGCTCGCTCCATGGACGAGCTGCGCGAACTGCTCGACCTCACCTCGGGCCTGGCCGCCGACTTCTACGCGACGCTCGCCGACCGGGCCGTCTTCCCGCCCGCAACGGCGCGTGAGCTGCGCGACGCCTTCGAGGCTCCGCTTCCCGAGTCGCCGACCGACCCGCGCACCGTGATCACGGAACTGGCCGCCGCGGCCGAGCCCGGGATCGTCGCCGAGGCGGGCGGCCGCTACTTCGGCTTCGTGATCGGCGGCGCGGTGCCGGCCTCGCTCGCGGCCGACTGGCTCGCGTCGGCGTGGGATCAGAACGCAGGCCTGTACGTCTGCGGCCCGTCGGCGGCAATCGTCGAGGAGGTCGCGGGCGCGTGGCTCGTCGAGCTGCTCGGGCTGCCGCCGCAGTCGTCGTTCGGGTTCGTCACCGGCGGCCAGATGGCGAACTTCACCGCGCTCGCCGCGGCGCGCCACCACGTGCTCGCGCGGGCCGGCTGGGACGTCGAGCAGCGCGGACTGAACGGCGCGCCGGCGGTCCGCGTGGTCGTCGGCGAGAAGCGACACGGCACGATCGACCGCGCGCTCCGCATGCTCGGGCTCGGCGCGCCCACCGATGTCGTGCCGGCAGACGACAACGGGCGCCTGCTCGCCGAGCACCTGCGCATCGGCGACGAGCCGACGATCGTCTGCGCGCAGGCGGGCGAGGTGAACACCGGTGCCTTCGATCCGTTCCATGCGATCGCCGACGCGCGCGACGCGGCGGCGAACGCCTGGGTCCATGTCGACGGCGCGTTCGGCCTGTGGGCGGCCGTCTCGGACTCGCTTCGGCCGCTCGTCGACGGCGTCGACCGCGCCGACTCCTGGGCAACCGACGGGCACAAGTGGCTCAACGTGCCCTACGACTGCGGCATCGCCTTCACCGCACACCCGGAGTCGCACAGCGGCGCCTTCTCGGCCCGCGCCGCGTACCTCGTCTCGGACGGCGGCACGCGCGAGCAGATCGACTGGAACCCCGAGCACTCGCGCCGAGCCCGAGGCTTCGCGGTCTACGCGGCGATCCGGTCGCTCGGCCGGACCGGGATCGTGGAGATGATCGAGCGTTGCTGCCGGCACGCGCAGCGCTTCGCGGCGGGTCTCCACGAGCTCGGCGCCGAGGTGCTGAACGACGTGGAGCTGAACCAGGTGCTCTTCCGCTTCGCGTCGGACGAGGAGACGAACGCGGCGCTGCAGGCCGTACAGGCGGGTGGCGAGGCATGGATGTCCGGCACGACCTGGGCCGGCCGCGCGGCAATCCGGATCTCGGTCTCGAACTGGCAGACGACCGACGAGGACGTCGACCGGACGCTCGCGGCCTACGCCGGCCAGCTCGCGGCGCGGTAGAGCGCGCCTTCGAGCCGTCGGCCGAGCAGCCCTTCGAGCCAGCGCGAGATCTCGACCAGCGCGCCCACGTCGACCCCTGTGCGCACGCCGTCGCGCTCGAGCTGCCAGACGAGATCCTCGGTTGCGACGTTGCCGGTGGCATTCGGCGAGAACGGGCAGCCGCCGAGGCCGCCGACGGACGCGTCGAGCAGGGTCGCTCCGCCCTCGAGCGCGCCCCACGCCGACGCGTAGCCCGTGTTGCGGGTGTTGTGCAGGTGGGCGCCGACCGGCCGGCCGAGGATCGACACGCGCTCGACGAGCCGCCGCACCCGACGCGGTGTCGCAACGCCGATCGTGTCGGCGAGCACCAGCTCGTCCGCATCGCCGAGGCGCTCGCAGAGCTCGGCGACGGACGCCGGGTCGACCTCGCCCTCGAAGGGGCAGCCCCAGGCGCACGAGACCGTCACCGTGACGGGAACCGCCGCTGCGCGGGCGATCGACTGCGCGCGGGCGACCGCCTCGTCGAGCGACGCGTTGCCGTTCCGCCGGTTGAAGGTCTCCGTCGCCGCGAGCGTGCAGTTGACGCGATCGAGTCTCGTGCGCGCGAAGCGTTCATGGCCGCGCTCGTTCAACACGAGACCGGAGAGCTGGGCGTCGCCGCGCTCGGCGCCCGCGACGACCTCCTCCGCCCCCGCCATCTGCGGAACGCGCTCGTCCCGGACGAACGAGACCGCCTCGATGCGCGGCAGGCCTGCGGCGGCCAGCCGCGAGACGAGCTCGGCGCGCACCGAGGGAGCGAGCGTCTCCGGCTCGTTCTGCAGGCCGTCGCGTGGCCCGACGTCGCAGATCGTCACATGCACGGGTCGTAGTTTCCCCCGAGGCCGTGAGGCGGCGCCGGCCGTACCCTCCGCCCATGCACCCGTCGGCCTCGTTCAGCGCCACCGTCCGGGTGCGGCTGGACGACACACCCGGCACCTTCGCGCGCTTTGCGGCAGCGGTCGGCGAAGCCGGCGGGTCGCTCGGGTCGATCGATCTCGTGCGGGTCGAGCGCTCGAGCAAGGTGCGCGACGTCGTGGTGCTCGCGTCGAACGCAGCACATCTGAACGACGTCGTCGAGGGGCTCCGGGCGGGCGCCGGCGCCGAGGTGATCGAGGTCGCCGACCGAACCTTCCTGATGCACGCGGGCGGGAAGCTCGAGGTCGTTGGCCGAGTGCCGATCGCGACGCGCGACGACCTCTCGATGGCCTACACGCCCGGCGTCGCGCGGGTCTCGCGCGCGATCGCCGACGACCCTTCGCTCGTGTGGAAGCTGACCTCGAAGCAGCACATGGTCGCCGTCGTGACCGACGGATCCGCGGTGCTCGGGCTCGGCGACATCGGCCCCGAGGCGGCCCTTCCCGTGATGGAAGGGAAGGCGCAGCTCTTCAAGGAGTTCGGCGGTGTCGACGCGTTTCCGATCTGCCTGTCCACCCAGGATCCGGATGAGATCGTCGCCACCGTCACCGCGATCGCACCGGGCTTCGGCGGCATCAACCTCGAGGACATCGCCGCACCGCGGTGCTTCGAGATCGAGGAACGGCTGCGCTCGACCCTGGACATCCCGGTGTTTCACGACGACCAGCACGGAACGGCGATCGTCGTGCTCGCCGCGTTGCTGAACGCACTTCGGGTCGTGGACAAGCGGCTCGACGAGGTGAAGATCGTCACCACCGGCTGCGGTGCCGCAGGCACCGCCGTGACGAAGATCCTGCTCGGTGCGGGCGCGCGGCACATCGTGGGCTGTGACGAGCACGGCGCGCTGTACCGCGGCCGCTCCGATCTGACGCACGCGAAGCAAGCCTACGCAGCGTGCACCAACCCCTACGACGAGCGCGGCAGCGCCGACGACGTGCTCTCGGGAGCAGATGTCTTCATCGGCGTCTCGGTCGCGGGCGCGATCACGCGCGCAGGGATCGAGCGGATGGCCGGGCAGCCGGTCGTGTTCGCGCTCGCGAATCCCCGCAGCGAGATCGAGCCCGAGGAGATCGAGGATCTCGCCGCGGTGATCGCGACGGGCCGCTCCGACTATCCGAACCAGATCAACAACGTGCTCGCGTTCCCGGGCGTCTTCCACGGCGCGCTCTCGGTGCGCGCCCGCGCGATCACCGGAGAGATGGAGGTCGCCGCCGCAGGTGCGCTGGCGTCGGTGATCGAGCACGACCAGGTCTCGGCCGACTACGTGATTCCGAGCGTGCTCGACCGCTCGGTCGCGCCGGCGATCTCGCGGGCGGTCGCCGCGGCGGCGGTCGCCGCCGGCGTGGCCCGCGACGAGCTTCCGGGGAGCGTCGTCCAGGCCGGCGTGGTCTAGGCCGGCGCGGGGGCCGGAACGGCGACGAGGTCGACCGTGTCGCGCGGCCGCGCGGGCAGCAGGACGACCACGAGCGAGGTGATCCCGACGCCGATCCACTGCGTGAGCGTGAGCGTCGCGTCGAACGCGATGTAGCCGATCAGCGCCGCGGTGACCGGGAATGCGAGCTCGGCGAGCGTCGCGGCGACGGCGGGCGTGCTGCGGAGGCCGTAGTAGTAGAGCCCGAGCGCGATCGCGCCGGTCACCACCGCCAGGTAGCCGATCCAGAGCGTGTCGTGCGCAGACGCGAACGCCGGCCCACCGAGGACGAGCAGCGCGATGCCGCTCGCCGGCAGGCCGAACGCGAAGCGCAACGTGGTCACGTGCTGGAACGCCAGCACCCGGGCCAGGTAGCGGCCGAGCACCGTGCCGAAGGCCCAGAGCACCGCTGCGGCGAGCGCGTACAGCGCAGGGACGAGCGTGCTCCGCTCACCCGGATGGAGCGGGTGCCTGATCCCCATCAGCCAGGTGCCGACGATTGCGGCGGCGAGGTACCAGACGAAGCGATGACGCGGCCGCTCGCCGAGCACGAGCCGCGCGCCGACCACGGCGACGAGCGGCTGCACCTTCTGCAGCACGACCGGCGTCACCGGGTCACCGTCGACGAACGCCTGCGTGAACAGGATCGTCGCGACGGCCGACGCGCCGGCGCCGATCGTCAGCGCGGCGAGAAGGCCGCGCCACCCGAGCCGCCAGACGGCGCGAAACGCCGGCAGGAGCAGCGGCAGCACGATCACGACGAGAATCAGGTGCTCGCCGAACACGATCGTCGCCACGCTGGTCGAGTGGGCGAGCGGCCGCCGGAAGAGGGCGTCCGTGCCCCAGAGTGCGGCGGCGACGGCGACGAATGCGATGCCGGTCGACCTGCGCATCCCGCCCGGCGACGTCACGCGACGTCGTGGTCGAGGACCCGCTCGGGCGTGATCCGCACGATCACGCGGTCGTGCGGAGTGTGGAACGGCTTGTCCTCGTACCGCAGGGAGAGCTTGTCGATGTGGTCGCCGGCGCCCGCTTCGTCGAGCTCGACCGGCCCTTCGACCTCGAAGTACCGGTACGGGTCGTCGTTGTCCCAGATCGAGATCGAGACACGCGGATGCCGTCGCAGGTTGCGCCCCTTGGCGCGTTTGTTCGTCGTGTTGAAGACGACGTGCTCGCCGTCCCAGTCGACCCACACGACGCTCGTCTGCGGGCGGCCGTCGTCACCGACCGTCCCGACGACGCCGAAGTGCTTGCCCGAGGTGAGCATCGCGATCTGCTTCTCCGTCACGTTTGCCATCAGCTCAATCCGTCATTTCACGATCGTCGGGATGTTCTTGATCGTGCCGTCGGCGATCTGCTTCTTCACCGCAGCGACCTTCGCCGCCATCCCCGTGGGAGCCTTCGGTGAGAACTTGCCGATGCCGACGCCGTCGACGTCGAGGCCGTAGACCGCGTCGGTGCCGCCCTTGAAGTTCCCGGCCTTGGCGTCCTTGATCGAGTCGAAGACGGCGGTGTCGACGCGCTTGAGCGCGGAGGTCAGGACGTACGAGCCGAGGTAGGCCTGGTCGGCGTCGACGCCGACGCCCCACACGCCCTTCTCCTTCGCCGCGTCGAGCGCACCGAGGCCGCACCCGCCGGCGACCTGGAAGACGACCACGGAGCCCTGGGCGATCTGGTTGAGCGCGACCTCCTTGCACTTGGCCTGGTTCTCGAAGTCCTGCGAGTAGCCGTTGACCGTCTGGACGCCGGGGAACGCGGCCTTCGCGCCCGCCTGGTAGCCCGCGATGTAGCGGTCGACCGGCGGCTGCTTCATGCCGCCGACCGAGGACACCATCTTGCCGCCGCGTTGCTTCGCCGCGAGCCCGGCTGCGTAGCCGGCGAGGTAACCGGCTTCCTGCTCCTTGAAGAGCAGGCCCTCGACGTTCTTCAGCTTCCCCTCGTCGGCGTTCGAGACGTCGACGATCGCGAAGTGCGTCTTCGGGAACTGCTTGGCGACCGCTTCCATGGCCTGGATCTCCGTGAAGCCGACGCCGATCACGAGGTCGTAGCCCTGGCGCGCGAGCGCACTCAGGTTCGGGATGTAGTCCTGCGGCGACTGCGCCTGGACGACGCGGGTCGACACGCCGAGCTCGCTCCCTGCGCGCAGCAGGCCGACGTACGCGAGGTGATTGAAGCTGCGGTCGTTCAGGCCGCCCGTGTCCGTGGAGAGACCGACCTTGAACCCGGTGCCCTGCGTCGTCGTCGTGCCCGACACGGTCGACGCCGCGGTGTTCTTCTTCGAGCCGCAGCCGGCGGCGAGCGACGCGATCGCGGCGACGAGCAGGACGAGCGGGACCAGCCTCTTCATCGGAGCCCTCCGGAGGTTTTAGACTCTGGGACGAAAACCATGCGCGATTCTACTTCCCATGCGGTAGTCGGCGTCGCGCTTCGCGTCCGCGACACCCGGCTCGAGGTGCAGGTGGAGCGCGCGCCGCTCCGGCGCGGCGAGCCGCTCGAGGCGGCTCTCGGCCGCGCGCTCGACGTGGCCGCGCTCGCGCACGTCGAGCAGCTCGAGACGCTCGTCCTCCCCGACGGCGCGCTCGCGACCGCGTATCTCGGTCTCGCCCACTCCGGCGAGGCGCTCCCGGGCGAGTGGCGTCGCGTCGAGGAGGTGACCGAGCACGCCGGCCTCGTCGCCGCGGCCCAGGCTCGGCTGCGGGCGAAGCTCTCGTACACGAACATCGGCTTCGCGCTCGCGCCGGCGACGTTCACGATCTCGGAGCTCCGGGAGGTGTACGTCGCCGCGCTCGGCCACGACGTCTCGGCGACGAATCTGCAGCGCGTCCTCCTGCGCCGCGGCGTGCTCGAGCCGGCCGAGGGCCACCGCGCCCCGGGCCGCACGGGCGGGCGTCCGGCGGCGCTCTTCCGCTTCGTCTCGAACCGGCTCGAGGTGACGGACGAGTTCGCAGCGCTCCGCCCGCCCCATCGTCCGTGAGCGGAGCCTCGGCCGACGCGGCGTGTCCAGAACAGACATGTCCCGGGGACTGTCCCCTGGACATGTCCCGCAGGGACACGTCCTAGGAGCGGTCGCGCCCGCGGCACCGGCACGGAGATGCGGCCGCGCGTATGACTGCGCCGGCGTGTCCAGAACAGACATGTCCCGGGGACTGTCCCCTGGACATGTCCCGCAGGGACATGTCCTAGGTGGGATCGGCTCCCGCGTCGCCCGCGGCGTCGGCGAGGATGTCGCGCCAGCGGGGGAAGATCACCTGGTGCGTCCCGTCGACGAGGTGGAGCGTCGCGTTCGGGAGCGCCTGCTCGTAGCGCGCAGCGATCGGCGGCGGGCAGACGGCGTCGTCCTTGCCCCACCAGAGCGTGACCGGCGCGCGGACGTCGGCGAGCGCGAAGCCCCACGGCCGGCCGAGGTAGGCGAGCTCGCGCGCGAGCCACAGGCCGCCGTGGCGGAACGACTCGGCCCTGCCGCGGGCGTACGCAGCGTCGTTTGCCGGGTCACCCGTCGGGGGCGGCGGCTTTCGCCCCCACGCCTCGAGCCCGCGCGCGGCCGCGCGGGGAGCGACACGCGCGACGCGCATCGCGCGGCGCACGTCGGGTGGCAGCAGGTGCACGCCGTCGGGCGGCGGCATCGACCCGACGAGCGCCACGCGCGACACCCGCTCCGGCGCGACCGCCGCGAGCGCGAGTGCGTGCGGTCCGCCCGCCGACCAGCCGATCACCCCGAAGCGGTCGAGCGCGAGCGCGTCGACCACCCCCTCCGCCCAGCGACGGAGCGACCGCACGCGAACGGCAGGCCCGCAGCGGTCGACGGCGAGCAGCCGCACGCCGAGCGTCGTCGCGATCGAGTCGTCGGGATGACGCGAGAGCCTCGAATCGCCGCCTCCGTGGAGATAGACGACGGCGTTGCCGGAGGGCTCGCCGACGTCGTCGAAGCTCAGCGGACGACGACGAGGGTCGCCCGCATGCCGAGCGCGCGATGATCTGCGATCGAGCACCACAGCGAGTATCGCCCGGGAACGAGCTTCACGGCCAGGCGGGCGCGCGCACCGGGGGCGACGACGCCGAGGCCGGCGATGTGACGCGCCCCCGCACGCTGCAGCCGCAGATCGTGGGGATCCTGGCCGAAGTTCGCGAGCTCGATCACCGTCGGCCCCGCCTGCACGCGGAGGCGGGAGAGCGAGAACGAGAAGTCCTTCGCGACCACCTGGACGTGACTCTGCGGCGCTGCGAGCACGCCCGTCGATGCCAGGAGCGACGCGAGGAGCAGCCTCACTTGACGAGCACCGGCCGCGGGAACGCGGCGGCCTTCGGGATGATCCGCGCCGCGTCGAAGTGGAGCCATTGCTCGAGAAGCGACGCGTAGACGGCGCGGAAGTCTGCGGTCGCCCTGAGGTTGCCGTCGGCGTCCAGCCCGCCCGCGAGGCCCGGGAACTCACCGACCATCTGCCCCGCGGCGTGCGTGCCGATCAGGAAGCCCGTGCCCGCCGCACCGTGGTCGGTGCCGCCGGAGCCGTTCTCCTGCGCGCGCCGGCCGAACTCGCTCCACACGAGCGTCAGCACGCGGTCGGCGACGCCGCGCGACTCGAGGTCGCGCTGGAAGGCGAAGAGCGAGGCGGCGGTCGTCGTCAGCGCGGGCGTCAGCGCAGATGCCTGCGCTGCGTGCGTGTCGTACTCCCCGGTTGCCTCGAGCGCGACGCACCGAAGCGGCAGGCCGGCCGCGATCATCGCGGCGAGGCCCTGCAGCCGCTTCGGGAAGGCGTCGCTTCCCTGCGGATAGGCGACGGGCGAGGCGGTCGCGGTCTTCCCTGCGAAGGGCGCGAGCTGCTTGCGCAGCCTGCCCGCCTGCGCGGCGACGCTGGCCGCCGTCCGCATGGCGGGATCCTGCGACCGGATCGCGCCGAGTGACCCGATCGTGTCGAGCATCCGCGACTCGACCTCCCCCCAGACACCCGGCGCCCAGAAGTCGTACTGGTCGGGCCCGTCGATCGCGGCGACCGGCACCCTGGAGGTCGCGAGCGTCGGCTGCAGGGAGCCGGTCAGCGAGAGGCCCTGCAGCGGGTTGTCGATCGCGCCGACCGCGTCGAGGTAGCGCCCCATCCAGCCGGTGACGACACGGGCGTCGGTCGCACCCACCTCCCAGAAATGCCGCGAGGTGAAGTGCGACTGGTCGGGGTGGTCGTAGCCGACCGCCGGGAGGACGGTGACCTTGCCCTCCGCGTGCAGCTCCGCGAGCGGCGCGAGCGCCGGATGCCAGGCGAGGCGCGTGTCCTCGGCGAAGGGCGTGCCGCCGCTGACCGCAAGTTGCGGACGCAGCTTCAGGTAGAGCGGGTCCCCGCCCGGGTAGAGCATCGACAGCGAGTCCGCCCCGCCCTGCAGGAAGACCGTGACGAGGATCGGCGGCTGCGGCGCTCCGGCGGCGGCCGCGATGCCCTCGTCGAAGAGGCCGAGCCTGCCGACGCCGTAGACGGAGAGGGCGAGCCCGAGCGAGCGCGCGACGAAGCTTCGCCGGCTGAGGCCGGTCCCGGCCGGAGCCGGCATGCCCGGCTCGACCGCAGGCAGCCCGCGGCCCGCGACGGCGCGGAGCACGTCGGCGCGGGAGCACTCGTCGCAGACGATCCGCGTCACGAGGTCTGCACGTCCGGAGAGACGGCGATCAGCTGGCGTAGTGCGTTCTCGAGCAGCACCGGGTACTGCTCTCGCTTCCACGTCTGCGCGCCTGCGTCCCGTAGCGCGGCCTGCGCGAACCGCAGCAGCGCGCCGTGGGTCGCGTCGGAGAGCCGCGGGTGGTTCCAGAACGCGAGCGCCTTCTGCAGCACGGTCTGCGCGTCGGATGCCGCCGCGCCCTTGGCGGGATCGAGCCTGCGGTCCTGCAAGATGCGCTGCACCGCGATCCAGCGTCCGCGGAACGTCGCCGTGTCGAGCCAGCGCGTGTCGTCCCAGCCGGCGACGTTCGGCGGGTAGAAGAGCTGCTGGCCGGCGAGCGAGCCGATCCACGCCCAGTCCGTCGAGGTAATGCCGGCGCGCAGCCCGCGCAGGAGCCCGGCGACGTGCACGACGGGCGGCTTCACCATCCGTTCCCCGTCGTACAGCGCGGGATGCATGAGGATCGCCTGCACCACCGACCGCACGTCCGTATCTCGGCGGTAGAGCGCCTCGAGCCCGGCGGCCGTCGACGCGCTCGGCGGCGTCGGGACGAAGTAGCTCCACAGCTTGCGCACGAAGAACGAGGCGTGCGACGGATGCGCGACGCACAACCGGCAGGCAGCCTCCCAGTCGTAGCGGCCCTGCTTGTGGAAGACGGTCTTGACGCCGGCGTCGTGCCTCGCCGGATCGAAGCGGAAGTCGACGAGGCCGGCGCCCTCCTTCCAGCTGTCGCGCCAGCCCGTGAGCGACCGGGCCTGCTCGCGCACGTCACGCTCGGTGTAGGCGCCGCGATCGGCGCCGAGCGTGAAGAGCTCCATCATCTCGCGTGCGTAGTTCTCGTTCGGCGCGCCCTTCGCGTTGTCGGTGCCGTTCAGCCAGACGAGCATCGCGGGGTCCTTCGTCACGTCGTGGAGGAGCCGCTCGAACGAGCCGAGCGCGTGGCTGCGGAAGAGCTCGTTCTGGCGCAGCATCAGCCGCTGGTTGCCGACGCCTGCATTCGACGTTGCGAACCAGTCGTGCCACACGAGTGCCATTCGCTCGATGAGCGGACGCGACGTGCGCACCATGCGATCGAGCCACCAGCAGTGATCGTGCCCCCAGGCGTCCGCGGGCGCGAGCGGGTTGCCCTTGCCGTCGTGCGGCGCGGGGCCGACGAGCTTCTCGCCTCCCGGGTGGACGAGCGAATGCACGGCGCCCGGCAGCCCGAGCTTCGCGAGCGCCTCGACCTCACCGGGCCGCGGCCCGAACCCGGCACGCCAGAGCAGGCGCTCGGCCTCGGCCGCGCCGAATCTGCCCCGGTGGACCGGCACCCCCATCCGAGTATCGTCGGGCCGGCGGCGGACGGCCGCGACCCCTCGTTCTAGGGACGAAGCGTCTTGACCAGCAGGACCCGCTCCTCGCCGCGACCGTCGTAGTCACGCTCGACGCGTTCCACCTCGAAGCCGAGCGCGCGGTGGAACGCGACCGACCGCTGGTTCACGGGCGCGGTGACGGCGCGAACCACGGTCCGGGGCGCAACCGCGGCGAAGAACCGCTCGTACAGCTCGCGGCCGAGGCCCGAGCCGCGGCGCGCCGGATCGACGCCGACGAAATGGATGTACGCCTCGTCGTCGTAGGTCTGCGAGCGGAAGCCACACAGGAACGCCGCGAGCTCACCGTCGTCCTCGGCGACGAACGACGTGTCGCGGAAGTGCACGAAGAAGAGCTTCGGAAGCATCGCCGCCATCGAGCGTCCGCCCCACCATTCGTCGACGACGTCGATCACGCGCGCGTAGTCGGAGGGCTCGGCAGGGCGCACGAGGGACATAGGGTTGAGCCTATGCGCATCCTCATCCTCGGCGGCACGCAGTTCCTCGGGCGCCACACTGTCGACGCCGCTCTCGCGCGGGGCCACGACGTCACTCTGTTCAACCGCGGCCAGACGCGGCCGGAGCTCTTCCCGAATGTCGAGAAGCTGCGCGGCGACCGCGACGGCGACCTCACGGCGATCGCCGGCCGCGCGTTCGACGCGGTTGTCGACACGAGCGGCTACGTGCCGCGCGTCGTACGCGAGACGATCGACGCGCTCGGCTCCGTCGGCCACTACACGTTCGTGTCCTCCGTCTCCGTCTACGCGAGCCTCGCCACACCGCCGACGGAGGCCTCGGCGGTCGCGGAGCTCGCGGAGCCGACCGAGGAGTGGCGCGAGGCCTACGGCGAGCTGAAGGCCGACTGCGAGGACGTCGTCCGCGAGCGCTTCCCCGAGGCGTTCATCCCGCGCCCCGGGTTGATCGTCGGCCCGTGGGACCCGACCGGGCGCTTCACCTACTGGCCCGCACGCCTGGCCGAGGGAGGCCGGGTCCTCGCGCCCGCGCCCCGCGACGCCCCGGCGCAGGTGATCGACGTGCGCGATCTCGCACGCTGGATCGTCCTCGCTGCCGAGACCGGCCTCGCGGGGACGTTCAACGCCGTCGACCGGCCGACCACCCGCGCCGCGCTCGTCGAGACCTGCCGCCGCGCCGCTTCGGACGACGGGATGGGCACCGACGCCGAGGTCGTCTGGGTCGAGCCGGACTTCCTGCTCGAGCAGGCGGTCGGCGAGTGGATGGAGCTGCCGCTCTGGCTCCATGCGAGCGAGTACGCGGGGATGCTCTCGATCGACCCGGCCCGCGCCTTCGCGGCCGGCCTCCAGACGCGGCCGCTCGCAGAGACGGCTGCGGACACGCTCGCCTGGGTTCGGAGCGGCGAGGCACCGGCCGATCCGCCCGCGGGGCTCGCGCGCGACAAGGAACGGGCCGTGCTTGACAGCTGGCTCTCGAAAGACTAGTTTCGAAAGATCTCTTTCGACAACACCCTCACCCTCGACGACCCCCGCGCCATGCGCGCGCTCGCGCACCCGACGCGGCTCGCGCTCCTCGACCATCTGCACGCGGTCGCACAGGCGACCGCGACGGAATGCGCCCAGGCGGTCGGCGACAGCCCGTCGTCGTGCAGCTACCACCTGAGGGCGCTCGCCAAGTGGGGCTTCGTCGAGGAAGGAGCCGGCGGCGTCGGCCGCGAGCGCCCATGGCGTGCCGCGGCCGCGCACATCGAGTTCTCGTCCGACGGTCTCGAGGCGACGATGCTCCGCGACGAGCTCGTCGCCCGCCAGCAGCAACGCGTCCGCGACGGGCTGCGGCGCGAGCACGAGCTTCCCCCACGCTGGCGGCGGGCGACCCAGACGTCGTCGGCGACGCTCGAGCTGACCGCGCTCGAGCTCGAGGAGCTCGGCGAGCGCTTCGAGGAGCTCCTCGACGAGTTCCGCGGCCGCGGCGAGCGCCGGGCGACCCGCCGCATCGTGATCAGCTTCGGCGCAGTCGCAGAGCCGTGAGCGTCCTCGGGGACAGGCGCATCTCGGCGCTGCTCGCCGCCGAGGTCGTCTCGTCGCTCGGGACGCAGATGACGTGGCTCGCGCTGCCCTGGTTCGTACTGCGGACGACCGGCTCGCCGCAGCGGATGACGTGGGTGATCATCGCCGAGATCCTCCCGATCGCGGTCCTCGGCTTCTGGGGCGGCGCGATCGCAGCGCGCGTCGGAACGCGCCGCACGATGCTCGTCTGCGACATCGTCCGGGCGCCGCTCCTCGCCGCGATCCCCGTGCTCCACGCACTCGGGCTGCTGCCGTTTCCCGCCCTGCTCGCACTCGTGGCCGCCAGCGGCATCTTCATCGCGCCGTACATGGGCGTGCAGCGCGCGGTCGTCCCGGAGCTCGTCGGCGAGGAGCAGGCGGACGTCGCGCACCTGACGGCGCTCTTCCAGGCGGCGAACCGCTCGACGATCTTCCTCGGCCCGCCGGCCGCGGGACTCCTGATCGCCCTCGTCGGTGCGGCGAACATCCTCTACATCGACGCGGCAACCTACGTTGCGTCGTTCGTCCTCGTGCTCCTCTTCGTGCGCGTGCCGGAGGTGACGGTGCCCGTGGACGACCGCGGGATGCTGGCCGGCGTGCGCTTCCTGATGCGCGACCGGCTGCTGCGCGTCTGGGCGCCGGCCTTCACGCTGCTCGACACCGGCTGGCAGCTGCTCTTCGCCTCGCTGCCGGTGCTCGTCGTCACGCACTACCACGCCGACCCGCACGTCCTCGGCTGGCTGTTCGGCGGGCTCGGCGGCGGCGCGCTCGCCGGCGCGTTCGTGGCGATGCGCCTCGTGCGCCGCGTCGAGGCGCTGACGCTCGGCTCTGCGGCGTTCGTCTGCCAGATCGGCTCGCTCTGGGCGCTCGCGCTGCCCGCGCCGTGGGCGGTCGCGTTCCTCGGGATGGTGTCGGGCGGGTTCTTCATGTCGCTCGTCAACTCGCCGACGCAGGCGCTCGTGATGCTCCGCATCCCGCGCCACCTGCGCACCCAGACGATCGGGACGTTCGGGGTCTTCCAGTGCGTCGCCTCGCCGATCGGCCTCCTGCTCGCCGGTCAGGCGCTCGGCCGCTACGACGCGCGCTCGGTCCTCGTCGTCGTGCTCTCGATGCAGACGCTCGCGATCGCCGTCTTCATCGTCTCGGCGCTCTCGGAGCGCTCGGCCCTCCGCGCCGCGAGCCTCGAAGCAACCTGAGCTCGGTCACGCGAGCTGTCCGTACACTCGCCCGGGTGAACCGGCTCGAGGGGAAGCACGTCGTCGTCACCGGGGCAGGCACGGGGATCGGACGTGCGGTCGCGCAGCGACTCGCCGCCGAGGGCGCGCGGCTCACGCTGCTCGCCCGCGACGCGGCGCGGCTTCGCGACGTCGCGCCGGGGGCGACGACGCGGGCGTGCGACATCCGCGACCGCGAGCAGGTCCTCACGGCGTTCGACGAGCCGCTCGACGCGCTCGTCGCGAACGCGGGCATCGGCGGGCCGAACCACCCGGGCGACGGCGACCGCTTCGACGACATCGTCGCCACGAACCTCTACGGGACGTACTGGTGCGCGCGAGCCGCGGAGCCGCTCCTCGCGGACGGCGGGCGGATCGTCGTCACGTCGTCGATCCTCGCCCGCATCGGCGTGGCGGGCTACACCGGCTACTGCGCCTCGAAGGCCGGGCTGCTCGGGCTCGTGCGCTCACTCGCCGCGGAGCTCGCGCCGCGGCGGATCCAGGTGAACGCGATCTGCCCGGGCTGGGTGAACACCGACATGGCCTGGCAGGGGCTCGACGCGTTCGACGGCATGACGCGGGAGGAGGCGTTCGCCTCCGCGATGCAAGAGGTGCCGCTGCGCCGGATGAGCGAGCCGGCCGAGATCGCCGGAACCGTGGCGTGGCTCCTGTCTGACGACGCGCTCGGCGTCACCGGGCAGGCGATCGACCACAACAACGGCGCGTTCATGGTCTAGTCCGTCCGACGGGGGACCTAAGGTTCCGTGCGTGCTGGAGCGGGACTATCTCCGTCGGGGCGTGGCCGAGTTCGTCGGCACGTTCGCGCTGATCTTCATCGCCGCCGGCGGCGCCGCCTACGCGCGGACCGCGACCGATCTCGCGCTCGCCAACGGGCTCGTGATCGCGGTCATGGTTTCGGCCTTCGGCTTCATGACCGGGGGGTTCTTCAACCCGGCCGTCACGCTCGGCTTCCTCGTCACACGGCGCATCGCCCCGCTGCTCTCGCTCTGGTACTTCATCGTGCAGTTCGGCGGTGCGGCGCTCGCCGCGCTCCTGCTCAAGTGGGTGCTGCCGAGCGGCCCCGAGAACGCCGGCAACCTCGGCGTCCCCGCGCTCGGCTCCGGCATCAGCAGCGGCAAGGGAGTCGTGATCGAGGCCGTCCTCACCTTCTTCCTCGTCTGGGTGATCTTCGCTTCGGCGGTCGACCCGCGCGGCTCGTTCAAGCAGATCGCCGGCCTCGCGATCGGGTTCACGATCGCGTTCGGCGTGCTGATGGCCTACGGGCTCACCGGCGGGGCGATGAACCCCGCGCGTGCCTTCGGCCCGCAGCTCGTCGGCAACCACTGGACGCACTTCTGGGTCTGGTACGTCGGGCCGCTCGCCGGCGGCGTGATCGCCGCGTCGCTCTACGAGCTGCTGTACCTGCGGCCCGAGCAGCCGGCTCCCGTCGGCACGCCCGAGTCGGGCGTCGACGAGCCGCGCCCTGGCGACGCGGCAGTTTCCTAGTTTCGATAGGTTCGCCCCGGGATGCTTTCGACGGTCGCACTCGTCGTTGCCGGACTGTCGACCGGGAACAAGATCGGGCTCATCGCGGTCGCGGCGGCGTTCGTCGTCTTCGCACTCGTCTCCTCGTTCGTCCTCCCCGCGTTCAACCCGAACTTCCCCGGCCGCGGCCTCGGCTGGTACGTCGCGCTGTGCGTCGTCTTCTTCGTCGCGATGATCGCCGCCGTCCTCGTCTTCGACAAGGATCAGAAGGAGACGGCCGGAGCCGAGCCGGCGACCACGACCGCGCAGTCCACGGCACCTGCCACGACGACGTCCCCCACGTCGACCGGGCAGACGACCACGGCGCCGTCGGCGCCCAAGGGCGACGCCGCCGCAGGCAAGCAGGTCTTCGCCTCGGCCGGGTGCGAGAGCTGCCACACCCTGAAGGCCGCGGGGTCGACCGGCACGATCGGCCCGAACCTCGACCAGCTGAAACCCGAGCTCCCGGCGATCGTCCACCAGGTCGAGGTCGGCGGAGGGCCGATGCCGGCGTTCAAGGGCCAGCTGAGCGACAAGCAGATCCAGGACGTGTCGGCGTTCGTCTTCGCCTCCACCCACTCCTGAAATCGACCCCGAAAAGAGCGAAACCCGCTCGGGGGATGAGCGGGAATCGCCGCAGTCACACGTCAGTCGCCGGTGTGTCAGGGGAGCCGGCAACCGCATCCTGCTCGCCGGGCACCGGGTCGCGCATCATCTAAAAGGGTGATCTTCGCGGAAGCGGAGAAGGAGGGATTCGAACCCTCGAGGCAGGGATTTCCCCACCTAACGCCTTAGCAGGGCGCCGCCTTCAGCCACTCGGCCACTTCTCCGG